>Ga0209117_1000018_pt1 | contig 150169 bp, 125 predicted proteins | sample BlaSpr_A8_OM2_M2_FD_187978 | JGI IMG/M metagenome (GOLD analysis project Ga0209117, IMG submission 187978) | Forest soil microbial communities from Thunder Bay, Ontario, Canada - Black Spruce, Ontario site 2_A8_OM2_M2 (SPAdes) (version 2) | ecosystem: Environmental > Terrestrial > Soil >... | reverse complement strand
GGAGGAAAAAACCCTGCAGCCTCTCGACAATCCGTTTGGCCCCAAAGTGTTACCCATGTAGCCGGTACGTTCTGTTACCTATGTGTCCGGGCCGGACCGTTGGCGTTGTGGTGGGCCCGGTAGGATTCGAACCTACGACCAACGGATTATGAGTCCGCTGCTCTAACCAGCTGAGCTACAGGCCCGTTCGGGGGGAGTGCAGCAATGAGTTTAGTATAGGTGCGGGGCGGCGTCGACTGTAGCGGCCGTGACTGGAACTGTGTGCTTTGGTAACATCCGTCGGCGAATGAATCAAGCGAGGCTGAAGGCATGAAGCTGGTTACGTTCCATCATTCGGGACGCGGAGATCGCGTCGGAGCTGCGGCCGCGGACGGAAGCATCGTCGATCTGAATGCGGCGTACGCGCTGTATCTGCGGAATGTCGAGCGAGAGGGCGCGTTTTACGCGCTGGCGGACGCGCGCGTGCCAGCGGAGATGCGGAGACTTTTCGAGAATGGCGACCGCGGGCTGGATGCGGCGCGGACAGCGCTGGACTACGCTGTGAAGGAAGGGCGGAAGACAGCAGGTCCGTCGGGCGAAGCGATCATGTTCAGCAGAGATGCAGTTCAGATCAAGTCGCCGATTGCTCCAAAGAAGTTTTTTCACACGGCGGGAAATTTTCGCGAGCACCATACGGAGGCGCAGAAGGCGGGATTTTCGCACCCGGTGCTGCCGTGGATCGTGTTCTTTCAGAATGTAGACGCCATTATCGGGCCGGAGGAAGCGATCGTCTATCCCGAACACCTGACAGAAGAACTGGACTATGAGCTGGAGCTTGCGGTGGTGATGAAAAAGACCGGGAAACATTTCTCGGCGGAGCGCGCGGGCGAGTACATCGGCGGGTATGTAATTTTTAATGATATTACGGCGCGGGATATCCAGCGGACGGAAATGAAGTCGGGCGTGTTCAGCTTTTGCAAGGGGATTGATACGTTTTGCCCGCTGGGGCCGCACATCGTGACGGCGGACGAGATACCGAACCCGAATAATTTGGCGATGGAGCTGCGGGTGAATGGGAAAGTGCGGCAGCAGTCGCATTCGAGCAAAATGTCGGTGACGGTGCCGGAGATCATCGCGCATTATTCGCCGATGGGATATTCGGCGGGCGATGTGCTATCGACCGGAACGGTTTCTGGAGTGGCGGCGTTCAGCGGCGACCCGAAGTCCCTGTATCTGAAGCCAGGGGACGTGGTGGAATGCGAGATTGAGAAGATTGGCGTGCTGCGGAACCCGGTGGTTTCGTATAAAGAGAAGCACGGCGGGAAGTCTGCGGCGGCTGCGTGATTGAGCGTGGAGCAATGAGCGAGCGGATGGGACAAGACGGCGTTTGGGTCAGCGAGTTGAACAGCAGGCCAGAGGTGCGGAAGGGTTTCGTTCCGGGGCGCGCTGTACAGTTTTACGACACGACGCTGCGGGATGGGGAGCAGAGCGTTGGCGTAGTGCTGACGCCGCAGCAGAAGCTGGAGATCGCGCACGGGCTCGATAGCTTGGGTGTCGGACGGATTGAAGCGGGCTTTCCGCGAGTTTCCGCCGATGATGCAGAGGCGTTTGGGCTGATCGCGAAGGCCGGCTTAAAGGCGGAGATTTGGGGATTTGGGCGCGCGCTGAAAGCTGACATCGATGAGTTGCTTCGGTTGGGCGCGCGTGCGACGGTTATAGAAACGCCGACGAGCGCGATCAAGCTGAAGGCTTATGGCTTGAGTGTGGAGGAGGCGAAGCGGCGCGCGGCAGAGGCGATCAGTTACGCGCGAAAGAATGGAGTCACCGTGGCGTTTTTCACGGTGGACGGCACGCGCACGGACTTGGAAGTGCTGCGCGATTTTTATCGTCGTGCGCTAGATGCCGGCGCAGAAGAGTTAGTCGTGGTGGATACGATCGGCGCGTGCGGTCCCGAAGCTGTAGAGTTTTTGGTGAGGCAAGTGCGGGAGTGGGTTGGTGCGCAAGTTCCGCTGCATTTTCATGGGCACAATGATTTTGGGATGGCGACGGCTTGCGCGGTGGCGGCAGTGCGAGGCGGCGCGGAATGGATTCAGGGGACGATAAATGGGATGGGAGAGCGCGCGGGAAACGCGGACATCGGGGAAGTGGCGATGGCCCTTACGGGACTTTACGGTGTGCCCGTGAGGCTAAACTTGACGAATATTCGAGAAGTTTCGAAATTGGTCCGCCGTGCGGCGGGGCATGAGCTCGAGCCGTGGAAGCCGGTGGTCGGCGAAAATTTATTCATGCGGGAAAGCGGGGCGGTGGCGAGCCAGTTTCATATTCCGGAAGCGATTGAGCCGTTTTCGGCAGAGCTGGTTGGAGCGACGCGCGCGATTGTACTTGGGAAAAAGAGCGGTATCGACAGCATCGCGATCAAGGCGAAGGAGTTGGGCATCTCGCTGACCGCGGAGGAGCAGCAGGCGGCGCTGGCAGCCGTGAAGCGGGCGGGGACCGAAAAACGCGGACTGGTTACAGACAACGAGTTCCGCGCAATCACCGAGCGTGTAAAACGCGCGGCATCGGCTTAGACCTTCGCGCCGATTATTTCCCTTTGAAGTGCGGCAATACCTTTTCACCGAAGAGGCGGGCCTGCTCGAGGCGGTCGTCTCCCCACAGCTCCAGCATGATGTGCGTGCACCCGGAAGCGCGATACTCCTCTAGTCGTTCAATGCACTGCGACGGGTTGCCTGCGATGGGGCACACTTTTTGCAGAACAGCATCGGTCACGGCGCGGGCCGCAGCCTTTCTCCCGTCTTGCTCCATGGCGTCGGCGATAGGACGAATTTCGTCGAGGGTGAGACCGGCGCATTCGAGGAGCGTATCCGCGGAGCCGCGAATGTTCTGCACTTTGTTCGCTAGGTACATGGCGGCCATTTCGCGGGCGCCTTCGCGAGCGGTTTTCGGGTCTTCTCCGACGCTGCCGACGATTACCGAGCCCAGATCGAGGTTGGCGGGATCTTTGCCTGCTTTACGCGCACCCTCTTCCATCACCTTGCGGGAATATTGAACGAATTTGGGCGTGGTGATGCTGGCGGTGAGCAAGCCGTCGGAATGCGAGCCAGCCAGGCGCTGAAGGGCTGGACCGGTCGCGCCGACGTAGATTGGGACGCGCCAGCGGGGCACGTGCGTATCGGATTTCAGCGCGGGGGCGAAAGCCTGAAACGCTTTGCCCTCGTACTTGACTTCATTGCCAGCGAGCATGGCTTCGATGATCTCGATGCTTTCGCGCATCACGGTGGCGGGGCCGACTTCTTTGCCTTTTTCGCCCTCGCCGATTTCCTTCATGAAGATTTTTGAGGCGCCGAGGCCTAGAAGAAAACGGTCCTCACCAGCGGCTTCCTGCAAGACACGAGCCTCCATGGCGATCTGCACGGGGTGGCGAGTGTAAGGAGAAATGATGCCCCAGCCGATGGTGATGCGTTTTGTTTCGCGGGCGGCAATCGCCGTGACAGCGGTGGAGGAGCGCGCCTCCATGGAATGCTTGCGCCACCACGGATAGGCCTCGGCGAGCCAGAAAGTGTCGAAGCCGGCAACGTCGCAGGCTTGCGCCATGCGAATGGTTTCCTGCAGCGGCTCCATGCTGAGCTGTAACACACCGATTTTGAAGGGCATGCTCATTGCTTTGATTTTTCTCCGTTCGTGATTTGCCGTCGCTGCTCGCGGTTCCTAGGCGGGATCGCTCCAGGAATGCTCCAAACCTTTTACGAGCTGCCATAGGGCGCGGTTGAGCGGCGTGGGCACGCCGAGTTTTTCGCCACTGTCGGCGATGGCGCCGTTCATGAAGTCGACTTCGGTTTGGCGCTTGGCGAAAATGTCTTGCAGCATGCTGGCCTTGTGCTTGCCGGGAGCATTTGCTCCTTTTTGGACGAGAGCGCGGGGATCGCCATGGAGCTGGATGCCGAGAGCCTTGGCGACGGCTTCACCTTCGGAGATGAGAGCGTTAAACAGGGCGCCCGTCGGAGCGAATCGGGTCGCTGCGCCGTGATGGAGCAGCGTAAGCGCACCGACTGGATTTGTGGAGGCGTTGAAGATGAGCTTAGTCCACTGGGCGCCGCGGGCGTCTTGCAGGGGAATGACTTTCAGACCTGCGCGATTCAGCAGCTCCGCAAGTTTTTCGACGCGCGAATAAGAAGTGTTCGTTGGTTCAAAAGGGCCGATCCAGGTGTCGCCATTGATGTCGAAGCCTACGTGGCCGGGTTCGATGACGTGACCGGCGGGGAAGGTGGTGCCGCGAATGACGTAGCGCACGTATTTCGCGAGGATTTCTTCGTTGCCGACGCCGTTTTGGACGGAGCAGACGGTACTGGAGTCGCTGAAGAGGTGAGCGGTTTGCTCGATAGCAGGGCGCGTGTGCGTGCTTTTGGTGGCTACGATCCCGAATTCGCAGAGAGGGATCTCTTTCGGATTGGTCGTCGCGTGGAGGCGCGAAGTGAAATCGGCGGCGCCGCTGATGCGCAGGCCGCGCTCGTTGATGGCGCGGGCATGCTCTTGTGAGACATCGTACGCGTGGACTTCTACATCGGAGAGACGCGCGAGGTGGGCGCCGAAGATGCTGCCGATGGCGCCACAGCCGACGATGCAAATCCTGACGCTCATGCGGTCTTCCGCGCTTCGAGCCCCGTGTAGAAACGCCACGGCACATTCGCGAGACACTCGCCTTCGTTTTTGCCCACGCGGTAGGTGTCTTGCGTGTAGAGGCAGACTTGTCCGTCCTGATCAACAACTTGGGGATGAAAGCTGAGGACCATGTTTTCTTTCAGCTCGATCTGAGTGTTCGCGCCAATCGCCGGGTATTCGATCATAGTCATGCCGATGGAGTGTCCGGTTAGGTGTCCGAGCGAAAAACCAGCTTTGCTGAAAATGTCGGCCGCGGCTTGGTGGACTTCGCTGGCGAGCATGCCGTCGCGCATCCTGACGCGCGCGGCTTCCATGGCGTGCGGATAGACTTCGCTCATCGCTTGCGTGCGCGGGCTGATCTTGCCGCGGATGAGTGCGCGGGAAAATTCAATCCAGTAGCCGGCCGCTCCGGTGACCTCCAGCGAATAAAGCAACAAGTCGTCAGAGCCGACCTTGCGGAGCGAAGGAACCTTGAAAAACGGTTCGGCTTCGCCATTTGTGCCGCTTAAGACGATGTTCATCATGCGCGGGCCAGCGCCGCGGGCGAAGAAACGCTCGACTGCGGGGGCCATGATTTCGGCTTCGGTTTTTCCAGGTTCGTAAGCGGCGAGCAGCGCCTGGAAACCATCGAGGATAATGTCCATGCTGTCGCGGAGACCCTCGAGCTCTTCTTCGCTTTTGACGGCGCGGGCCATGTCGAATTGAAAATCAAAAGGTACCAGCTCGAAAGTGTGGCCTTGCAGTTCGCGATAATCGCGCACGGCCATGATGAAGTCCATGCCATAGACGGCTACGCGTTTCCAGTGGCGCTTTTCGATTTCCTCGCGCAGCCATTTGCCAGGGATCTCCGCCCAAACTTTCTCGCGAACGAACGGAGCCTTCTTGTCGCCAATCCAGCGTGCCTCGCGCGGGAAAACGAGAACAGGATCACCGGACAACGGAATCAACACGTAGACGTAGCGATGGACGATTTCAAAGTCCGAGGTATACCGCACGGCGCCTTCGAAGCCGGCGTATTGATTGCCGCAGACAATCATGACGTCAACCTTTTCGGCTTCCATGGCTGCGCGAATATTTTTGTAGCGGCGGTCGATCTCTTTTTGGCTGGGCATTTGCGGCTGACCTCTGGCTAATGCGCTCCGCAGATTTCCGCGGCGGCGAGAGCATACACCTTCGTGGTGTCGACGAGCGTTTCGATGGCGACCTTTTCGCCTTCGGCATCGCGCGGGCCGCTCGACGGGCCGTAATTAAGTGTCTCGATGCCAAAGCGCGTCATTACGGAAGCATCGGAGTCCCAGAGAACGGTAGCGTGTTTGGGAGCGCGGCCGAGCACACGCTGGTGACAGGCCTCGATGGTCTTGACGAGCTGGTGGTCTTTGGAAATTTGAGCGCCGGGAACAGAAACAAAGGTTTCGGATTCGATGCCGTAGTCGGGATGTTTTTTTCGCAGATCGAGGACGAGCTGTTTGATGGAGGTACGGACTTCCTTGAGCGGCATGGTAGGTGGAACGCGCACATCGAGAAATATGTCGGTGCGATCGGGCGTGCGACTGACGCGCCAGGGGAAGCCGCCGCGAATGCAGCCGACGTTGACCACACCTGGCTGGCCATCGTAGGCGGCCTTCTGCTCCCAGGCGGAAATCCAGTTGTAGATCGGATCCAGAATTTGTTTCATGCGGAAGATGGAGCTATGGTCCTGCTTCCCTCGCGTGAAGGCAGTATGTACGTAATGCCCATCCGTGGAGAGGCGCACCCACACGGTTCCATAGTGTCCGAGCACGAGCTGCATGTCCGTGGGCTCGCCGAGGATGCACATATCCGGCAAAACGCCGTGATTGACGAGGTGATGCGTTCCCACGCCGTAGCCGCGAAATTCCTTGCCGACGAATTCATCGCTCCACTGAGTTTTTTCGATCTCGCCGACGACCGCGGCGATCGTGACGTCGCCCTCGAGCTTTACTCCGGCCCGCATCAGAGCCTTCACCGCTTGTGTGTAGCAGACCAGGGCGCCTTTCATGTTGTAGATGCCGAGGCCGTAAATCATCTTGTCGCGAATGACAGCTTTGGGTTTGTAGCCGAGGCCGGTGAGGAAACTTTCGCGGCCGGTGTTGGAAGTGTCCATGTGGCCGTTGAACATCAGGCTCTTGCCGTTGGCCGCGCCTTCCCATAGGCCGACGACGTTCGCGCGGCCCTCCTCAACTTCCTGCCAGGAAACGGCGAGCCCCATTTCTTCGAGGGCTCTGCGCATGTAGCGGCCCATTTCCAGCTCTTCGCCGGTTGCGCTGGGAATGTTCACGACGTCGCAGCACATGGCGACAATTTCGTCCTCGCGAATTTGCGCGAGGATGGCCTTGGCCAAGTCATCTTTCATCGAATCGTGGGCCTCCGCTGCGTGTGGCGTCATAATAGTGTTGTTCAGCGACGAAAGTCATCCGGATAGGAGCAAAGCTTCTCACACCCGGTAGCGGTCACCAAGAAATTGTCTTCGAGGCGCAAGCCTCCGCCGCCTTCCCAATAAATCCCCGGCTCGATGGCCCAGACCATGCCGGACTGCATCGTTCCTGGTGCCGCCTGATGAGAGTACGGCGGCTCATGCGCGCGAGCGCCTACACCGTGGCCAACTGGGTGCGATGGCTGGCCAGGATAGCCTGCCGCATCAATTCCTTTGCGAATGATGCGATCGATATCGGCCATGGGGGCACCGTCACGCACAGAAGCAATGGCGTCATTGAAAGTTTTTAGCAACTGATCCAGAAGCTGGTTGTATTGGGGCGTCAAATGACCGGGACAGAGGTTTTTTGTTAGGTCCGTCCAATACCCGTCGGCACAGACCCAGATTTCGACAAGCGTTGGCTCATTTTCGATGACCGGTCGATGGCTAGTGGCAGTGAAGGTCGCAATGCCGGGACCGGACCAGACAAGGGTAAAGGCGCGAGCCATTTCAACTTTGCCTTTGTAGCCGATGCCGACGTGGTGGATATGGCCTTCGATCATGGCCGCGACTTCGCTTTCTTTCATGCCGGGCTTGATGTTGTCGCGAGCATGCTCCATTCCGATGGCGGCGAGTTCATTGGCCAGGCGCATGCGCTCGATCTCTTGCGGCGTTTTGATCATGCGCACTTGCGCGAGGAGAGGCGCCGCGTCGATGGTTTCTTTGCTAGCGGCGCGAAAGGAATCGTAAAAGCCTTGCCAGTACACGGTGGGTTCGCCAACCATGCGATCGCATATCTGGGAATTTTGCGACAGCTCAATGCCTATGCGGCGGGTCAGTTTCCGTTCCTTCAACACATCGACAGCCATCTCAACTGCGCGGATCATCGGAGGGCGAGGATCCATCGGATGGTAGAAGGGAAAGAAGCGAACATCTTTATTCCAGGCGGTGCGCTGAGCTTCGCGAAATTGCGGCTCGATGACCAGCAGTGTTGGGTCGCCTTCACGGGGGAAAATCACGAGGTCGTAGCCCTTCATGGTCCAGTAGTTCGTGAGGTAGAGAACATTGTCGGGCGCGCGAACGACGATGGCGTCGAGGTCGTTGCGATCCATCATGTCGCGGACGCGACGCCATTTTTCCTGATCGAGTGGGTATGCCATCTTGCCGGTCACTCTGCCGCCGAGCGTTCCCTACCCTGATAGCTCCACGAAGTTTCTTTGCCTTTGATCAATCGATAGAGCGCGGTGTGAAGCGGCGCAGGGATTCCCGCGCGCTGGGCTTCGCGGGCAATCGCGCCACCGAGGAAATCGACCTCCGTACGCAGTTTGTGGCGGACGTCGTAAAGCATGGAGGGGGGATGATCCGTTTGCGCGCCGATTTTATTCATTTCCCAAGGATCTTCGTGGAGTTTGATGCCCAAGCCGGCCGCGACTTGTTTGCCTTCATCGATGAGCGCGTGCAGCAGGTGGCCCAAGTCAGTAAATTCCTTTTCGAGCGCGAAATGGTAGCTGTGGGGCAGTTCGGTCAGCGCGGAGACCGCATTGACCGACGCATTGAAAATGAGCTTGGACCACTGCGCCGGCCGCGCGTCTTGCAGAGCCACGGCTTTCAACCCTGACGTGCAGATCAGATCCACAGCTTCTTGCACGACGGCGAATGGCGTGTGGGTTGGCTCAAATGGGCCCATCCACGTCGCCGTATCGAGTTCGTATTGAACGTGCGTGTCGCTGTGGCGTGTGCCGCTCATAAACGTTGCGCCGCGAATCACGAAGGTCTTCGCGAGGTCCGCGACAATTTCTTCACTACCAAGGCCGTTCTGCGCGGAGAGGATAGCGCCTTTTTTGAAGAGATGCGCAACCGGACGGACGGCTTCGGCGGTTTGCGTGGCTTTGCTGGAGACAATGCCCAAATCGAATTCCGGCAGGCGCGCTGGGTCGTGCGAGGCATGCAGCTTTGCTTGAAACTGATGCGTTCCGGATACTTGCAACCCCTCGCGATTCAATGCATCGGCATGTTCCGGGCGCCGAACAAAAGCCCATACCTCAGTCACCTTGGCCAAGTGTGCCGCGTAGAGGCTTCCGATCGAGCCACACCCAATGATGCAAACGCGTTTGATCAATTCAGTGACTCTCGGACGCGAGGATCTCGGAACTGGGCCAGCATCGGCTCGGATCCTTAGCGCGAAGCACGCGGGTGTTCGACGCGAACCATGGAGGCAAATCCTCCTGAACTGGCGCGCTGAAGCGCGCGAAAGATTGAGTCGCCAGTGTTGTGCGAATCGTCGATGATCACCCCGCTCGAATACAACGCGTCCTGCAAGGCTGCGCACAGGGTGTGCACTGGGGCGGCGCCGCCTTCGCCCATTCCTTTTGCGCCGTTGTACGAGAACGGCGAGGGCGATTCCATGTGGCCGTAGAGGAGGTCGGGCATATTGACCGCGGTAATCGGCGTGTAGTCGCTGAAGGTGGAGGCGAGCAAATTACCGTCTGAGTCGTAGGCGCAGTTCTCCATCAGCGCGGCGCCGATTCCGTGAGCGGTGCAGCCATGGACTTGGCCTTCGACGATGCGCGGGTTGATGGTGCGGCCGCAGTCATCGACGCAGGCGTAGGCCAGGATTTTGGGTTGGAACGTTTCGCGGTCCACTTCGATTGCGGCCACATGAATTTGGGCGGCATACGTCAGCGTCAAGTTGCCGTATTTGCGTTTCACATCGGGGACTTGGAAGGGCGCGTGGTAGACGTGGCGGCAATTCAGAGTGACGTCCCAAAGGGTTTCCGGCATGCCGGCATTGTTCACATTCACTAGATTTGCGAGGGCCCAATAGTTCATGGATTTTTTCGTGCGTTGGTCGCGGACTTCCGGGCCTTGCGCCCCGATTCCAAACTCCAAGTCGTTTTCCTTGGCTTTCAATGACCAAGCCGCCAGCCGCGACATTTCCTTGCGAAGTTTGACCGCTGCACCGTGAATGGCGGAAAGTCCGGTGACCGCAAATTGGCTTGCGTAGGTTCCTGTGTGGCCAGTGTAGACGTTTTGCTCTGTGTCAAAACCCGGCTTTACTTTGACTAGGTCAGGAGAAATTCCAAGCACATCGGCGACAACTTGCGCGGCCGTGGTCTCGTGTCCCTGCCCCTGCGGGACCGATCCCATACTGATTACAACCTCGCCGTAGATATCGAGCTTGGCATTGGCGGCTTTGGACTGACCGGAGAAAGGAGCGAACTTATTGATAATCTGCGCCTGACCGAAATTGTTCGTACCAGAATCCAGCGTGGAACCGATGCCCATGCCGATCCAGCGGCCTTCCTTGCGGGCGGCGGCTTGTTTTTTCTTCCAGTCGTCCCAGCCGATTAGCTTTTTGGCGAGCGCGAGCATGCCGGCGTAATCGCCGGAATCGTAGACGCAACCGTTCGGCGTGGTGTACGGCATTTCTTCTTTGCGAATGTAGTTGCGGAGGCGCATCTCGTCAGTGGAGACGCCGAGCGTGTGCCCGCAAATATCAAGGATGCGCTCCATGAACCAGAGTTGCTGCATGCGCGAATAGCCGCGATTCGGACCCACGGGGCACTTATTGGTGACGACCTGATTCATGTCGATGCGGACGTTCTTCACACGATACGCCCCGGGCAACACCTGCGCCCAGATCACGCAGCCAAGCGGCTCGTAGCGCGGGAAGGCGCCGCAATCGTCGACGTGGCGTGAGTCAATGGCGGTGATGACTCCGTTTTTGTCGAGCGCGACCCGCGTGTCGAGAAAGGTGCGCTCGTTGCCGTGTGCGCTCGCTTGCATGTGCTCGGTACGTGTTTCAGTCCACTTGATCGGGCGGCCACCCGTTTTGCGGGAGGCTAAAGCGCAAACAGCCATGTAGGGATAGTTGGTGATTTTAATTCCGAAGCCGCCGCCGATGTCGAAGCTCTTCATCAAGATTTGATCGATGCCGACACCGAGTGCTGGCGAGAGAAACTGTGCCGCGAACGCCGGGAAAGAATTGTTGGACCAGTATTCGATGCGCTCTGAGCGCGGGTCCCATACGGCGATCACAGCATTGTTTTCCAGCGGCGTGCTTGAAAAGCGATGAAAATGCAGCCGGCCGATGTGCACGACATGGGCGGCTTGCTTAAAGGCCTTGCCAATGTCGCCGTACTCGAACACACCGTGCCAGTTGCGATTCGTACCCATCTGCGGGTGCACGAGACTTTCGTCTTTCAGCGCGTCCTCGGCGGTAAGCACCGGCGGGAGCGGCTCGTATTCCACTTCGACCAATTCTGCAGCGTCTTCGGCAATCAGGCGCGTTTCGGCGACAACGGCAGCGACCGGTTCTCCCTGGAATACGACTTTGTCGACGGCCATGGGGTAGTCTGCGATCTTCTGTCCAGGGTCCGAGCCGATCTGAATGAAAGGCTGGACCATTCCTTTGACTTCCGCGCCGGTTAAGGTGCAGACGACACCCGGAAGCGCCGCGGCTTTCGAAACGTCGAGGCGGGTGATTTTAGCGTGGCCGTAGGACGAGCGCACGAAGCGGATGTGCAACATGCCCATCAATTTCTGATCGTCGACGAAAATTCCTTTGCCGCGAACCAGGCGGTCTTCTTCCTTGCGGCGAATGGGCTGCCCGACCCATTTCGCGGAGCCGTTCTTGGCGGGAGCCTTCCGCTTTTTGCTTTTTGCACGCAGCGTCGTTGCCATAATTGAGCCTATCGGCTATTCCAAGGCCTTTTGCAAACCATCGATTAATCTCTGCACATTCTTCTTCGCAAGCGGCTCCAGCATTCCGCCGGCAAGCGAGGCGATGCGGCCCACGACATTCGATTGCCCGAGCCAAACGACTTTTGTTTCTCCCCCAGGTGAGGCTTGCAGGTCGAACCCGGCGCGCAAGCTGGCCGAACCGCCGGGCACGTCGCCCTTTCCTTCGTAAACCGCACGAGTGGGGCGCTCAGCTTCGACCAATGACATCTTTACGGCTGCGATACCGCGAATGTGCGAGATGCCCACGCTGAGCTTCACCAGGAAATTCTTGGCGTCGAGAATTTCCATGCTCTGATAGTCCGGCAAGAGGGGGCAGAACCGGTTCGGGTCCACGAGAAAATCATAGACCTCTTGCGGCGTTTTCCTGACCGTGAAACCTCCGTTGAACTTGATCTCCATGAACTAACGCTTCCCCATTTCACCTGCGGCCATATGAATGGCCTTGAGAATGTTTTGGTAGCCGGTGCAACGGCAAGTATTTCCCGCGATGGCTTTGCGAATCTGCTTTTCCGTCGGTTTCGAATTGTTGCTCAGCAGGTGAAGCGTGGAAAGAAGGAGCCCCGGCGTGCAGTAGCCGCACTGCAGCCCGTGGCATTCCGCAAACGCGTGCTGCACGGGATGAAGCGCGCCGTTGGTGGACAGACCTTCCACTGTGGTGATTTCGCCGCCATCCGCCATCGGCGCGAACAGCGTGCAGGACTTCACGGTACGGCCGTTCAGGAGCACCGTACAGGCGCCACAATAGGTGGTGTCGCAACCGATGTGCGTTCCGGTCAGATTCAAATTCTCTCGCAGGAAGTCGACGAGCAGGGTTCGCGGCTCGACCGACGCTTCTCGTGGCTCGCCGTTCACACGAACGCGGACAGTTATTTTTTCAGCGGCCAACATATTCGTGCCCTGCCTCCACGCGTTCACCGCGAGCGCGTCGCACGGCGATTCCAATCGCTCGTTTCACCAATGCGGCCACCAAAGCGCGCTTATAGTCCACTGACCCGCGCATATCGCTCTGTGGCTCGGCGGCTTCACGCACGGCATCAGCGGCCCGCTCGATGGTTCGCTCGTCGACTCTCTTGCTTCGCAACTCGGTTTCGGCTTGCTTGGCACGAATTGCGGTGAGTCCAACGCAGCCGAGAACGATGCGAGCGTCCTTACAGGTATCCTTCGCATCGAGCGTGAGTTGCACAGCGGCGCTGGCAGTCGCGTAGACAGGCGCGCTGCGCTTGAAGGCCAGGTAGGCGCCACCGCTGTTCTTTGGTGGCTTTTTCACAATGACTTCCCGCACCAACTCTTCGCGTCCCAGAGCCGTTGTGTACGCATCCTTGAAAAATTCTTCCAGTTTTAGGGAGCGCTCGCCCTGCGGACCGGTGCAGACTACGGAGGTCTCCAGCGCCAACAGCGTTGCGGCCCAATCGCCGCTAGGATCCGCTTCGGCCAGCGAGCCGCCAATGGTCCCCTGATTGCGGACCTGCACGTCAGCTATGCCAGCGGCGCAATCGTGAAGAATGGGGATTGCCGCGGCGTACTCGGAGATTTCGATGTCCGTGTGGCGGGCTAGTGCTCCAAACCTAAGCTCTCCGTTCTGATTCTTGATTTCACTCAAGTCGGGAATGAAATTGATGTCGATCAGCGCACTCGGACGCGCCAAGCGCATCTTCATCAAGGGGATGAGGCTTTGCCCACCAGCGATCACGCGTGATTCTTCCCCCAACTGCTGCAGGAGCTTTGTCGCTTCTGCGAGCGATTTCGCGCGATGGTACGAGAAGGGATATGCGTACACAGTTGTTCGGCGCGCCTCTTTGAGTGGCTGGTCCGCGGTGCTAACGAAGGTGTTGTATCGTCGCGCGCATTTTATTGCGATTGCCGCGGGGTGGCAAGGTTAAACGCGTGTTTCGAGGAAGCCAAAACGTTTCACAGAGCGTAACGAAAGGCGCTGGAGTTTGCAGCGGTGTTCGCTTATGCTGCCGCGGCCGCAGGATGCGCAAACGCGAGAAAATTATTCCCGTCATTCTGGCAGCGGGAAGTTCGCAGGCTCTGCCGTTTCCAAAAGCGTTGGCGCCTTTTGGGCAAAGGACCGCGCTGGAGATTGCTGTTGAGAATTGCTCTTTCTTGGGTCGGAGGGTGGTGGTCTTGGGCTCGGACGCGACACGCATCTTGCCTGGGGTACCCAAATCATCAAAGGTTGTAATGAATCGCAGATGGCGTGAGGGCCAACTCAGATCGTTGCAGGCGGCCCTACATAACATCGCAAGCGACGCGGCATTTCTGATTTATCCAGTGGACCATGCTCTGATAAGGCGAGCTACGGTTGAGCAGTTGGTGCGCGCCTTCCGTGCACGATCAGCATTGCAGGAGATTGTGATGCCGCGGCACAAAGGCGCTTACGGGCACCCGGTGATTGTCTCAGCGGCTGTGCGCCCAGAGTTCTTCACAGCTCAAACTGCGCGCCAGGTCATTTATAGCGCGCCTGAACGCATCCGGGTGTTGAACGTGAGGACTAGTTCTATTTTCGAGGACTTCCACACACCGGAATCGTACGAGGAGTGCCTGCGCAAGTTCAGAGCGCGGGAATGACGACAGATTCACCCGGCGCTTGCACGTGAGGAAGCGCGGATGACCACACCGACGGCAGATCCTAAGAGGGTAGCGATCACGAATGCGGATCCGGCGATGGCTATGGCTCGCGGCAACGGGCCGTGACTCGTCGTCTGTAGGAGTACGCCCAGCGGGAAAATTACGGCCCCGAGGAGAAGTCCGAGCGCGAGAAACAGCTTGAAACGCTCGGAGAAGCTCACGCGATCGAAGCCGATGCCGAGAACGATAAGCAGCATCGCCAATCCAATCCAATGGCCGTGCACATCGACTTGGCGATCGTAGATGTATTTTGCTTGGCGGTATCGGTCGAGGGAAGTCTCCATAATTGCGGGACTCCGGTCTGCAGCGGCTGCAAAACTTTCCGCAAGGGACGCTCCGATGCTGTCGAGTGCTTGGTGCTCGGCGAAAACGGCATACCACAGTCCGTAGCTCATGCCCCAAACCGCGAGGGCGACCCCTCCGATAATCAGAAGACGGCGCGAGCCGCTCATTGCGGGAGTCCCGACTCTGACGCGGATGTCACCGATGCGTCGTCCAACTCGCCGGTGTACCGCAAGATGCCGATCCACATAGCCAACAGCGCGAAAATGACCATTAGGCCGGCAAAGTCCGCCAAGCCGCCGGCGACCAGGCCGTACCTCATTTCCAGCAGTATGCACACAGGAAGTGAGAGCGAGCCAAGCAGAAGCACCCCAGCCCAGCGACACTTCCAGCTTTTGCGCAAGCTTACATACGGCTGAAAAAAAGCCATCATAATGGCCAATAAACCAAATTCAATGCTGTGCGCGTGCGCGGCGATATTCACGGCCTTGGCGCCTTGCAGTTGGCCATAATCACTGAGCGCATTATTGACCACGATTCGAGCGCCTGCCGCTGCACCCGCGCTCATTTGCGCCAAAAGGGAATAATCCTGCGCCTCATGCTTGTAGAGGTCTGCTGCGGCATAGTAGGCCCCATGAAGGAAGCCGAGGAGGACAAGAGCAATCCCTCCCGCGAATAACATGCGCCCTTCCGTGCTGCGATCGGTTAGTAGTCTATCTGCCGGACTTACGGACTCTCGACGAAAATGCATCCATAAGCCGATCAGGCAGGCCAATGTAGCGATAAGAACGAGCACGCCGCCAAAGTCTGCGGCAATGCTGGCCCAACCAATGGTCTTCAGTGGGCTATACGCCAGCCCCACGTAATGGATGAGATAGACGCCAATGGGCAGCAACCAAGCGCCGGCGAGAAAAACCCAGGCAATTCTTTTCTTGAATTTATCCGTGAAAGCCACCCAGGGCTGGAGTATCGCCAACAGAAGTGCCAGATATCCGAAGTCAATCATATGGACGTGGGTATCAACTTTGGTGCCGCGATTTTCCAGAAAAGCGCCGACGTTTTTAAAATTGGCGAGCACCGCGTGGCGATCGCCGACAAGAGCGGCCTGCGCCGCCGCTGCCAAATTCGCACCGACCTGCGCGGCGTTCTGGTGCAACGTGAATACGGCGAAGATATCGCCGAAGATCATACCGCTGAGAATTAAGCCGATGCCGCCGAGGAGAAGAAGACGGCGAGCGCTCAAGGGAGAAAATGAGGCCAGTTCCGATTCGGTTGCCAGCAGGTTGGGCTTGGAAGCGGGAGATACAGACACTGATTTCATGTCCGACTGACCCCTATGGAGATCACGTTACTAGCGCCTGAGCGTTCGATTTCGGCTAGAAGTTGAATTTCAGCGCCAACTGAATCTGCCGTGGGTTATTGACCGCCCGGGGCGTGCCGTAGAGCGGATTCGGCGAGCCTTCCAGGTTTCCGGTTGCGCCGGTGCAGCCGAATGCCGTCGGATCCACGGGACAAAAATCCGACGCACCATATACAGTGTTGAAGAACCGAATATTGGTCGTGTTGAAAAGATTGAACGCCTCCGCGATTACTTCCACGTTTCTCTTTTCGCGGAAGGGAATGGTGCGTGCGATGCGGAAATCGACGGAACGGAAATTGTCGCCGGCAAACGTGTTGCGTGGTTCGATGCCGACGCGGTCGTTGTTTCCAAAGATGTCCCCATTGGCGTCGAATCCAGCGAATTTGGTGAAGCGCATGGGCGACTGAATCGTGGCGATCAAACTGAAGAGGAAGTCGCGCGCAAACGGATTCCAGGTCTTCGGAGTTGTAACCGTTCCGTTCACGACCACCCGGTTGCGCACATCGTCGGACGAGAGTGCGCGCTCGGCGCGGAAATTCTGGCTGTCCTGGGGTATCAGCACAAAGCTGGGATTCGGCCCATTATCGATGGACTTTGCCCAAGTATAACTGATGCCGTACGACAAATTGTGCGACAGCCTCTTGTTTACGTTGACCAGCAAACCGTCATATTGCGAATCCCACCGCGACGTAGCTTCGAAATAAATCGCAATAGGGAAGGTGCGTACGCCCGGATTGAACGGGCACGGCACGGGTCCCACTCCGCAATACTCATTTTTGGGACCCGTCCGCCCACGAGAATCGTGCAGAGTTACAACCTGCGTTGGATCAGGCTGGTTCACGTTGAAGAAGCTGCCAAGGTGAACACCGCGAACATGCAAACCACTGATGCTGACGGTCGTGTCCGGCAGCGGATCGAATTCCAGCGCCAGACTGGCCTGTATGCCGTACGGATTCTTGTGATCCTGATCGAAGCGCACGACCACGGACGGCCCAAAGAATCCACATTTGGAGATTGGTTGGCAGGGCGGAAATGGATTCGTGAACGGGTCCGTGGTGTTATCCGGATACGCTCCGTCTTTTACGAGGCCTTGCAATGCAAGAGAAGTGATCACCGGAGAGCTGGCAAACGCGAAAAGTTCCGTCTTGGCGTTCAGTCCATTTTCAAACGGACGGCCAGGATACTTGCCGATTGTTCCACCGCAGGAGGGCTGCTGGCATGCGAGCAATGGCGCTGGAATGATGCCGTGGAACAGCCCCAGCCCGGCGCGCACAACAACGTTGCGCTTCGTTCCAATATTGTAGGCGAAGCCGAGGCGCGGATCGACGTTCTTCCATTGGGTGTTGAGCACGTTCGAGGGCCAGGTTTCCCATTCCCAACGTATGCCTCCATTGAGAGTGAGCCGGCTGGTGGCGCGCCATTTGTCCTGAATGTAGAGACCGTTGTACGTGTGGTTCATCTGGCCTTGCGCGGAATTGCGGATGGTGGATGAAAAGCGCGTCCCTGTGTAGACCGAAGTATTCAGGCTTTGCTCGTTGAAATTCGGAGCTTGAAAACGCTCGAAGAAGATCACATTGGGATGCTGGCAGCCAGCAGGTCCGGGACCACCGGGATCGGACGCCGGCGACACACACTGCGCGCCTATGCCGCCCGACGGTCCGTCATTTCCCAAAAATGCACCCAGGCTCGGGAAATCCGCCTCGAATGGATAGAACAGCGGAAACGATTCCGTGGTGTCCACAAAATTGAAGTTGCCACCGAAACTGACGGTGTGACGGTCAAAGCTACGCGTAACATTGTCAACGATCTCAAAGCGCGACTCGCGGTAAAAATCAGGATTGCCGCGATTGACTCCCGTGGTGAACGTATTGGAGAGCTCCAAGTGCGGCTGCGTGGAAACGGTCGGAAAATCAAAAGAGCGGCGCGCATATTGCATGCGCAGCTCGTTCACCAGTTTCGGATTGATGACCGATGCGAGAGTGCCGGCAAGAGACTGATCGCGGTAAAAATTGTCCTTGAACGCGGACGGCAGATCGAAGCCGTCGTTCAGCGGGGACTGGTTGAGCAGGCGGCCCTCGTTGATGAAATAGCGGACGAAGAGATTTTCGCTGTCGCTGAAGCGATGATCGATGCGGGCGAATCCGTTGTCGGAGTCGTTGGTGCGCAGGACACTGCCGAGGTTTGGTTCCGGCGCGAGACCATAGATGGCTTTCACTTCATTGATTGCCTTAATGTTCGCGAGCACGGCCGAATTGTAAAAAGGCGACTCGCCTCGGCGCTGTGCTTCGTAATTTGCATAGATAAAGGTCTTATCCTTTTGCAGCGGACCGCCGATCGCGGCGCCGAACTGATTCTGGCGCAGCACGTGGGCTCCCGTAGCCTGCAATAGATTGACAGCGTCCATTTTGTCGTTTCGGAAGTATTCGTAAAGCGTGCCGTGCCACTCATTGGTGCCGCTGCGCGTAATGATGTTAACGATTCCCGCGGTGGCGCGCCCAAATTCCGCGGAATAATCGCTGTTGATCACGCGGAACTCCTGCACGGATTCCTGTGGCGGGGTGCCGCGCTGGATGCCGGACGCGGTGGAGATGTCATCAGCGCCGTCAACGGCGATGAAATTGTAATGAATATTTTGGCCGGCGAAGGAGAGTTTGGTGACCGGCTCCACGATCACGTCGGTATTTCCTGATGTCGTGTCACCGATGGTTACCGCGGGCGAGAGCAGTGCAAAGTCAATGAACTCGCGGCCGTTCACCGGAAGATTGACAATCTGGCGCTCGGTGATCACCGTGCTCACTTGCGTGCGGGTCGTCTCGACCAGCTCAGAGGTGACGGCAACCTCGACTTTCTCTTCCACTCCTCCAGGCGTCAAAGTGAAATCCAATTCCGCGGACTGCCCGACTTGCAAAATCACGTTTTTGCTCTGCTTCCCAAATCCCGTGAATTCCACAGAGACGGTGTATTCACCAGGAGGCAAAGCGGGAATAGTGTATTCCCCAGTGTCCGAGCTCTGAACCGTTCTTGTGAATCCAGTCGACGCGCTGACTATCGTCACTTTCGCTTTGGAGATGCTGCCGCCTGACGTATCTAGAATCCTTCCCGATAGCGTAGCGGTGATGGCCTGCCCGTTCGCCACCGGCGCAGAAGTGCTAATAAGTGCAAGCAAACACGCAAGGGAAACGACAAGGCACACAAAACACGGCTTAATTCGGTTCATGACACTCACCCCCAAAACCTGCGGAAACAGCAGAATGCCGTGGAGTATATCAGAGCGCGCCAGCAACAGGCGCTGCAACTTGGTCAGCTTTTAGTGATTGCCGTAGGCCCAATCTTTCCAGGCGCGGCAGCACTTCATCGCGGAAATAAGGGAACTCATCGACATAGTTGACGAAGGTGATCGTCGTCCCTATGAATCCGGCGGCGCTGATTTTCGCCAGCTCCGCGGCCACATCGTCCGCATCGCCGATCAGCGGATACACGCCATGGCCGCCCAGAAATCGCTGCCGGAACAGCTTGAATGCCTCCGGCGGGAATGACTGCGCGTGAAGGCCTTGCAGCTCCATCAGGTGGTCGACGGCGGCGTAGTCTCCCATCTTCGTTGTGTAGTACTCGTGATACTCCTGCGCTTCTTTCCGCGTCGGACGGAGCACCACATACGACGTCGTGAACACATCGATGCTGCGCCCGAAACCCGCGGCGATTCCCTTTATGCTTTGGACGTCCTGCTTGCCCTTTTCGAGGTCGATCAGCACGGTAAACAAAAAATCGCAGTTCTTTGCGCCAAAGCTGCGGCCTGCTCCGCTGGAGCCGGCGTTCATCACTACCGGCCTCCACTTGTAGGGCTTGGGTTTTCCCACGACGCCCTTCAGCTTGATGAAACGGCCATCGTAGTCAAACGGAGTATTCTCCTGCCAAATCTTCTGCACCACCTCCCACCACTCTTGCCCGTACTCGTATCTGGTGTCGTGCTCGCGCTGCGCGATTCCGAACATCTCAAATTCATCCTGGTTCCAGCCGCAAACGATATTCAGGCCGAAGCGTCCCTCGCTGACGTGGGAAACGGTGACCATTTGCTTCGCAGCAAAGATCGGATGCACCAACGGCGCATGCACCGTTCCGAAGACGGTGATGCGTTTGGTCTTGGCGAGCAGCCCGCAGGCCCAGGTAATTGTCTCGAGCGTGCGACCCTCAAAATCCGTTTCTCCCCCGTACCCTTTCCACCGCGCAATGGGCAGCAGGAACTCGATGCCGGCCTCGTCGGCCATTTGCGCCAGCTTCAGGTTGTGCTCCCAAGACGCGTCCCAGCGTTCCGGAACCTTTGTGACGGCCATGCCGCCGGAGCAATTTGGAGAGAAAATGCCCAGCTTGAGCTTGTTTCCGTTGAACATCGTCGTTCGCGGGTTTTCCCTGGCGCCGGGCATGATTTTTCCTCAGTGGAGTCTTACTGGCAGTCAACGGAATCGAAACGCAGGATTATACGAGGACCGCGCCGCTGGGGGTAAAGTTTGTTTTGGGCGACGCGAAAGCGAATGTGGCTTTAGGCGACTTTACAGGCCCGCGGGATTGACGGCAAGGAGGCGCGGCTCGGTCATTTCTTCAATCGCGTACCGCAGACCCTCGCGGCCGAGCCCGGAATCCTTTGCGCCGCCGTACGGCATGTGATCGATCCGGAAGGTGGGAACTTCTCCGATCATCAAGCCGCCCACTTCCAGAGTCTCGAACGCCCGCGTGATGCGCTTGAAATCGCGCGTGAAGACACCTGCTTGCAAACCGAATTCGGAGCGATTCAGCGTGTTCAGAGATTCCTCATAGTCCGAAAACTTCTCCACCGTAACCACTGGGCCGAAAATCTCCATGCAGTTCACGCGCATGTCCGGTTTTGTGTTCGTCAAGATCGTCGGTGTGACCATCGCGCCGTTGCGATGTCCTCCGCAAACAATCTTGGCTCCGCCACGCACGGCTTCCTCAATCCATTCGATCACGCGGCGCGCCGCTTCTTCGCTGATCAGCGGACCGACGTCGGTACTTTCCTCGAGGACATTGCCAACTTTGAGCTTCTGCACGCGTGACACCAGCGCCGAAAGAAATTTCTCGTACGCGTTCTCCTCAACAAGAATCCGCTGCACGGAGATGCAGGACTGCCCGGCATAACTATAGCCACCAATCACGCAGCGGTCCGCGGCATATTCCAGGGTTGCGTCCGCACAGATCACCACGCCGGCATTGCCGCCCAGCTCCAGCACAACTCTTTTTTTGCCAGCCTTCTGCTTGAGCGCCCAGCCGACGGCGGTGCTGCCCGTGAAGCTGAGCAGCTTCAAGCGGTCGTCGGAGACCAGGATAGCTGCGTCGTCGTTGGAAAGCGGCAGGGCGTTCAGCGCACCAGCCGGCCATCCTGCCTGCTCGATGATCTGCGCCAAGCGCAGCGCGGTGAGCGGCGTCTGCGGAGCCGGCTTCAACACGATGGTGCATCCGGCGGCGATGGCCGGAGCTATTTTGTGCGCGACTAGATTGATCGGAAAATTGAAAGGTGTGATTGCCGCGATGGGCCCGAGCGGGAAGCGCCGGACAATTCCCCATCGCCCGGCGGTCGATGCCTGCCAATCCAGGGGCAGGTACTCGCCACCCACACGCACAGCCTCTTCGGCGGCAACACTGAAGGTGAAGACAGCGCGATCCACCTCTATACACGCGGTCTTGATGGGCTTGCCGGCTTCCAGCGCCACTATGCGAGCAAGTTCTTCGCTGTGCTTTTCAATTCCGGACGAGATGGCACGCAGGATCCGCTGCCGTTCGTACCCGCCCATCCGCCTGGTCACTTCAAAGGCGCGAGTGGCGGCACGGATCGCCGCTTCGGCGTCAGCGGAAGTAGCGCGGTAGGTGACACCGACGCGTTGGCGGGTGCCGGGCGAGAAGATCTCGATACGCTCGCCTTCATTCCGCCATTGACCATCGAGAAGAAAGCCCAGGTTGATGGATTCGATTGCTGCCGGCATGGTTTTCTCTACGCGTGAGAAAGCGCGGCTTGCTTACGCTCCGCAACGGCCGCAAGGGCGGCCTCGATCACGCCGAGGCCTTCATCAAATTGTTCATCCGTGACAACCAGCGGAACCAAAATCCGAATGACATTGTTGAATGTTCCCGCTGTGATGGTAATGAGCCCATGCTCGTAGCAGAATCGCGCCACTTGCTTGGTCTCCGCGTCGGCGGGCTCTCGTGTAGCCGCGTCGCGCACCAACTCCATCGCGCACATCCCACCCAGGCCGCGCACCTCGCCTATAAGCGCCCATTTCTTCTGCCAGGCACGGGCGCGCTCTTCAAAGTGGCGGCCAATTACAATGGAACGGCTGAGTAGATTTTCTTTCTCGATAGTCTCGATTGCAGCTAGACCGGCAACACAAGACAGCGGATGACCACAGAATGTCCCGCCAAGTGCTCCGACGCCCGGGGCGTCCATGATTTCTGCGCGACCCGTGACGGCGGCAATGGGCATGCCCCCGCCGAGCGATTTAGCCATAGTGATCAGGTCCGGCTCAATCCCGAAGTGTTCGCTGGCAAACCATTTCCCGGTGCGCGCAAAACCGGACTGCACTTCGTCGGCAATGAAGAGAATCCCGTGTTGGCGGCAAATCTTTTGCAGAAGGGCGAAGTAATCTTTCGGCGGAACGATGAACCCGCCTTCGCCCAGAACGGGCTCGGCGATGACCGCGGCCACGGATTCCGGCGCGACGTTGCGTTTGAACGCGTCCTCGAGATAATGCGCGAATGTCTCCGCCGTCGCACCCTTTTGTCCGCGATACGGATAGGCAAAGGGTATGCGATACACATCGCTGGCAAATGGCTCAAAGCCCGCCTTGTAGGGATGCGTTTTGCTGGTGAGCGTCATGGTCAGCAACGTTCGGCCATGAAACGCGTCCTCAAAGCAAATTACCGCGGGGCGCTTGGTGTACGCTCGCGCGATCTTCACAGCATTCTCCACCGCCTCCGCACCGGTATTCACGATGATGGTCTTCTTGGGAGCCTTGCCAGGTGCCAGGGTGTTCAATTTTTCCGCCAACGCGATGTAGCTTTCATACGGAGTCACCGCGAAGCAGAGGTGCAAGTGCTTCTCAAGCTGCTCCCGCAATGCCGACATTACGCGGGGCGAGCGGTGGCCGATGTTGAGGCAGCCGATCCCGCCGGCAAAATCGAGATAACGATTGCCGTCCACGTCCTGGAGCGTTGCGCCTTCCGCAGAAGCCATGAAAATCGGCGCGCTGTTGTACGGCCCGCGAGGAACTGCGGCTTCCCGCCGGGCCATCAACGCCCGCGACCGTGGTCCGGGAATTTCTGTGCGAATTTGAATCGCAGGCATTTCAGTACCACCCGATCGGAGTTTCGTCGAGGTTCACAAAAACTTGTTTGGTTTCAAGATATTCTTCCAAGCCCCAAGGGCCGAGCTCGCGCCCAAAGCCGGACTGCTTATAGCCACCCCAAGGAGCTTCCACATACGTCGGCTGCATGTGGTTCACCCACACGATTCCGGCGCGCAAAGACTTGACGACGCGAAAAGCCTTGTAAATGTCGCGGGTCCAGACGGCAGCTGCCAAACCGTAGGGCGTGTCATTGGCGATACGAATGGCATCCGCTTCTTCGTCAAACGGAATTACGGATGCAACCGGGCCGAAGATTTCTTCACGCGCAATGCGTGCGCTGTTTTCGACGTCGTAGAAAATCGTGGGCTCGACGTAATAGCCTTTGCCAAACTGCTTCGGACGGCCGCCGCCAATCGCGACCTTAGCTTCTTTCTTTCCTACTTCGAGATAGGATTGCACGCGATCGTACTGTTCCTTGCTGACCAGCGGCCCCATCTTGGTTTCGCGTTCCAGTGGCGGGCCGAGCTTGATGCGCTTCGCCTTCTCCGTCATCGACTCGACGAACTTGGAATAGATTTTCTTCTCCACCAGGATGCGGCTGCCGGCCGAGCACACCTCGCCCTGATTGATAAAGACACCGAACAGCGCACCATCTACAGCAGCTTCCCAGTCCGCTTCCGCGAAGAAAATATTTGGCGACTTGCCGCCCAGCTCCAACGTCACGCGTTTCAGCGTGTCTGCCGCGCTCTTCACGATAATCTTGCCGACTGCAGCGCTTCCCGTGAACGCAACCTTATCGACGCCGGGATGCGCCACCAGGGCCGCGCCCGTGGTCTCACCGAAGCCATTGATAATGTTTACGACTCCGGGAGGAAGGCCGACTTCTTCGAACCAGTTGGCGAACTCCAAAGCAGTGAGCGGAGTTTGCTCGGCAGGCTTCAGAATGCAGGTGCAGCCAGCAGCTAGCGCCGGAGCCAACTTCCATGCCGCCATCAGAAGCGGGTAGTTCCAGGGAATGATTTGCGCAGCCACCCCCATGGGCTCGCGCAGCGTGAAGCTCAGCGCATTTGCCGGCACTGGGTTGACGTGCCCCAGAATCTTTGTCGCCAGGCCGCCGTAGTATTCAAAACAGGTTGCCACGTCGGCGATGTCGTACTCCGCTTCAACGATCGGTTTGCCAGTATTGCGCGATTCGAGATCGGCCAAGCTCGCTGCGTTCTGTCGAATCTTGTCCGCAAACTTGAACAAAATGCGCCCGCGGTCCTGCGCCGTTGTCTTCGACCATGGCCCCGAATCAAAGGCATCCCGCGCTGCCTTCACCGCTACATCCACATCCGCTTTGTCGGCCGCATTGACACGAGCGATTACTTCTTCGGTCGAAGGGTCGTAAACCGGAAACGTTTCACCTGATGCGCTCGCCACCCATTGCCCGTTCACGTAGTTCCGGTACGTTCGAACCTCGGTCTTTACACTGCTCGACATAACAACCTCCAAATTCCTTTCCGCTCGCTCAAGGCCGGGATGAACCAATCCTCAACTTGCTGCCGCGACTTCGCGAAATTTGCGCGCCGCCTTCCGCCGACCATACACAAAAAAGAAAAACGCCGCCAATCCCACAAACAACAGCGTCCCGCCAAACATCCACACCTCGTACGAAAGAATTGACGTGATTTGCGCCGCTGGGAAAAAGGCCACCGCGATGCCAAGCGTCGTGGTCACAAGGCCGCTACTGCCCGCAAACAGCAAAGTTGCCCTGCTGTATTGCGTCTTAGTGAAGGAAGGCTGAGTGGCAATCTTAAGCAGCGCCCCGAACATGTACAAAAACGGAACCAACTGCAGCACCACCGCCAGCGACAACAGCTTTTGAAACGTTTCCTGCACTCCCGCGGCTGTAAAATTCACGATGACGAGAATCATAGATACTGTGGCATGCACGATTAGGGCTGCGTATGGCGTCGAATAGGAGGGATGTATTTTGCCGAGCCATGAGGGCAAATAAGAGTCGAGCCCCGCAACGAACGGAATTCGCGCAGACCCGGCCAGCCACGCCGAACCTATTCCGGCAATCGATACGCTGAGTAGAAACGCAAACGGTGCGACAATCCAGCCTGCTCCCACTCTGCCCGCCATGTGGCTGACCGCTTGAACGATGCCTTGCAAGACGCTGATGTCTTGCTTGCTGACCGCAATCAACAAGGTGAGCGTCGCACCAATGTACAGGAGCCCCGACAAGATCCCGCCCCAGGCCACCGCGCCAGGCAGAATCCGTCTGGGATTTTCGATTTCGTCGCCCATGATGGAGGCCAGCTCCAGGCCTACAAGGCCAAAGCAGATCACGCCAAACGAGTTCAAAACGAATCTTGGATTTGCGGGAATCTGAAAATCCGCCGCGGTCACGGTCGTCCCGAAGCGGAGCCAAACGATGCCTCCGAGTCCAATCAGCACCGCCGCGGCCACGAAAGTCCCCATCGCGCCGACATTGTTGATCCACTTTCCCACGCCTAATCCGATGATGTTCAGCACTACCAGGACGGCAAGCAGAGCGATCGACGCGCTGAGTGCGAACACCTTGTTATCCGCCAATAACTGGTGCCTCGGGCCCAGAACGAACACCGAGACACCCACGAAGTACAACATGATTGTAGGCACGTACATCATGTTGTTCGTCCAGTAGCACCAGCCCGACAGAAAACCGTGAAAGTCGCCAAATTCCTTCTTGGCCCACAAGTAGACGCCGCCTTCACCTGGATACCGCTGGGCCAATTCAATCACCGCGATGCCTTGCGGCCAGAAAAATAGGGCCAGCGAAATGATCCATAGCCAAACTGTCACACCGCCGTTCGCGGCGATGGACGGCACCACATTGAGGTTAAAGACCGCGACTACAAACAGCAGCACGAGGTCGCGGCGTCCTAAAACCCGCCGCAGGCGCGGCGCTTCCCTTTCCGCCGGCAAACTCGTTGCAATGACTTCTTTGGACAACCTTCTTCTCCGTCAAGCACCCGAGAGCGCCGGCGAATTCCTAATGTCCAGCCGAACCTACCGCCGCAGCGCCGCGTTCGTACTGCGCCTTGGCCAGCGCTGGAGCAACATCTTCAAACGCCGCCAGGTGCTTGTCGATATCCGCCTCGGTGTGCTGCACCGAAATTGTCCACTGCTCATCCCACCAATAGGGCTGCGCCAGCACGCCGCGATTCACCATGGCGAACCAGTACTGTCGCCAAAGATCGACGTCAATCGTGGTCCAGTCGCGGTAGTTGCGAATCTCCTTGGGGTACAGCATCAGCGCGCCATTTACACCGGCGCTGGCCACATACGCCTGCAATCCCGACTTCGCCACGATCCTGCGGTAACCTTCCGTCAGTTTCTTGCTCAGTTTCTCGACGTGCGCATAATTCTCGCGCGTGAGCACCTCGCGAAACGTCGCGAGGCCCGCCGCCATCGAGATTCGGTTGGTGTTGTAAGTCCCGCCGTGAAAGACCTTGTGCTGCGAGATCAGGTCCATCACCGCGCGACTCGCACCAAACGCACCGAGCGGCGCGCCGCCTCCAATCGATTTCGCCAGACAAATCATGTCCGGCTTCACGCCGAAATATTCGCTTGCGCCGCCCCAGGCCAGCTTCGCGCCTGTCTTCACTTCATCGAAGATAAGCAACGCGCCGTTCTTAGTGGCGATCTCCCGCAATCCCTGCAAAAAACCTGGCTGCGGCATACAGAGCCCGACGTTCATCAAAATGGGCTCGAGGATAATCGCGGCAATCTCTCCAGGAAATTGCTTGAAACGCCGCTCGACGCTTGCGAGATCGTTAAACGTGGCCACGGGCACGTTCTCAACGCTGGCCTTCGGCACTCCCAAACCGCCGGGAACAGACGTCGGCGCATCGATGTCACCATACTCTTCAGCTTTCGGCTTCACGCTGACCAACGCCGTGTCATGCAGGCCGTGATATGCGCCCTCAAATTTGAGAATTTTGTCGCGCTTGGTGGCCGCACGGGCCATGCGGCACGCATGCATGGTCACCTCCGTCCCGCTCGACCCAAACCGCACCATCTCCACGGGATAACGCGCGCAGATTTCCTCCGCAAGCTCCCACTCCATGTCGTGAGGCATGCCGAACGTAGTTCCGACGTGGAGCGCTCTCTCGATAGCCTTCACTACCGCCGGATGGCAGTGCCCAGCCATCAACGCACCGAAGCAAAGGTTGTGGTCCACATACTCATTTCCGTCAATGTCGCGGATCTTGCTGCCCTGCCCTTCCTTTACGAAAATCGGATAGGGGTCGTACGCTCGATAGTTGCTCGCAACGCCCAACGGAATGCGCTTCAGCGCCCGCGCGTGCGCCTCTGCGGATTTTGGTGTCCGCTTCTCATAGATCGCCATTTCCTTCTGCAATGCGTCATGCATGATTTACTCCAATGCTTTCCGGCAGGTCTATTCCCTGTAGTCAGTATGTATCAAAACCATTTTCCGAGCGCGGCAAGGCGCGGCCCCCTTGAGCCGCGCCTTCTTGCCACTTTTACTGTTCTCGCTGCCTAGAAAGACAGCTTGAGGGCAAACTGTATCAACCGCGGATCGCGCGCGCGCTTCACACGACCGAAATCGCTTCCGTCCGTGAAGTTCCCGTCCGGCTGGAAAAATTGCGCATGATTGAACACATTGAAGAGTTCGCCGCGAAACTCCAGCTTGAAGCGCTCGCTGAGCGGCGTAATCTTCAGGAAGGCGATCTCCCAATTGTTGATCCCCGGTCCGCAGCAAACCGTCCTCGGCGCGTTACCGATAGTGCCGGGCGGCACGGTATTTTCCGTGAACGCATCGGGATTAAATCCCAGGTTTCCTGGCCCTCGCGGGTCGAGCTTGTGGAATGGCGCCGCGATGTTCGGCTGTCCCGGCGTCTCAAAGTCGAAGCTGGACTGCAGCTCGATATCATCCTGTTCCGTGATTCGAATCGGGAACCCCGCCTGGAACGTCGTGATTCCTGACATCGCCCACCCGTTCAGCGCTTTACCCTTGAAACCTTCATACTTCGGGACGGGCAGTTCCCAGTAATAGCTGAAGACGAAGCGATGCCGCGCATCGAACAACGACAGCGAGCGGTTCCGCCTCGGGTTCACGGGGTCCACCAGGCTTTCAAATGTCGATGCGTTATCGATGGACTTTCCGTACGTGTACGCCGCCTGAAACTGCAATCCGTGCGAGAAGCGCTTTTCCAGGCTCGCCTGGAATCCATTGTAAGAAGAGTTGGAAATCGTGTTCTGCGTGAAAATATCTGAGAACACAGGCACCCCATCCGAGGGACATCCGTTCCCAGTCAACGGATCGCAAAACGGTGAGGAGTACGGCCGCGTGCCGACCAGCTTAATTGGAGTACCACCCGCTGCGCCGGTCACAGTGCAGGCCGCCGGAGCGTTCACGATCGGGCAAGGAATGTTCGGACCACCGGGAGTCGAGCCCGAGGCATAGGGCAGATGGAAAGTAGCACCGGCGGGTAAAGTGAAGGAATATCCGGTGTCCGCCCGAAATGGCCCGCACTGGCCCGTAATTGTAATGAGATCTAGGCACGTCTGCGGGTTTCCTGGATTGAGGTCCTGCGAGGCCAGCAGCCGATGACCTTGCCGGCCAACGTATGCCATTTGCAGCACCAAGTCCTTCGCAACTTCGCGCTGAATCGTCAGGTTGTACTGCTCGGCATACTGCGTTCGCGGATTCTGTGCCGCTTGACCGAACAGCAGAATTGGACGGAACACAGACCAATCAACCGCTTGTCCGCGCGGCGGGTTGAGAATGCCATTGAAAGGGTTCGGGAACGTCGTGCTCCCATCCTGGCCAAGGAACGGCGTGTTGAATTGTGTGTTGAACACAAATGTGCTGCCGCCAAATGGTGGTTCCGCGCTGAATTGCTCCAACACCAATTGCTCCACCGGATTATAGAAGATTCCGAAGCCCGCGCGGATGCTGGTTTTACCAGGCCCTCCAAACAACTTGCCGAAGAATCCATCCTTGGCATCGGGACTCCATGCCACGCCGAGTCGCGGCGCAAATGATTTGTAGTATGTATTGGACAAGCCATTGGGAATGCCCTTGTCACCGGGAACAACGAGACCCAACGGGAATACCGCCTCCGCCGAACCGCCGGGGTTGCAATTACCGTCCGGGAAGCCAAGCGCCGCCTGACTCGCCGCCGACAGTTGGCACGGATAAATCGTCGTCGCCTGCCCCGGACGAAACGTCTGCACCTTTTGCCCCGCGTCCGCCTGCGGAGTATTTAGCTCCCACCGCAGCCCGTAATTCAGCGTTACGTTAGACCGGATCCTGTAACTGTCTTGCGCAAAAAGGTAGAGCGACTTGGTTCTCACGCGCTCTTGCTGCGCCGATCCCTGGCCATATTCGTCGGGCAAGCCGAGCAAATAGTTCGGAAAAAGATTGACCGAGCTGCAAACGCCGGAAGTCGGATCAATCGTACCCAGGCACGGATCGTTCGGTCCGCCCCCGAAGTAGAAATATTGGCCGCTCACATCAAAAAATAATGATTGGTCGAACTTCTGGTAACGAACGTCTCCTCCGAGCTTCAGATCATGCTTGCCGATGGTCTTGCTGAAGTTGTCCGACCACTGGAAAGTGTTACCCACTTGCGGCAACTCGCCTTCGAAATTGTTGCCGATGTTGAAGCCGCCCGAAATATTGATGAACGGCACTCCTTCGCGGCTGGCGCCCAGACGAGGGTGGATCCCTATGTCCGGATTGGTCGGGTCCGCGAAGCAGTTGGTCGTCGGGACGGTTTTGCAGGAGTTTTGCACCAGCGCGGTGTGTTGCGGATGTAGAAACGTTCCCTGGCCTTCGCGGAACATCGTGAACCGTGCTTCGTTCACCGCTGCCGCGCCAATCGTCCACGTATGGCTGATATTGATTTGCTGGATGCGCTCGTCGGTCAGATCGCCGAATCCCGGAAGGTTTGCTCCGCCAGCCTGGAATCGCGCGAACGGTTTCGCCAGATAGTGATCGGTCAAGTAGTAGTAGCCGGTCAGGTGCTGGTTCTTCGTCAATTCGTGATCGACCTTTATCGTGAACTGGTTGCTGCGCTCGTGCCCCAGCGGAACTCCCTGGAATAGGCTGTCACCGATATTTGCCGGCGGCACAAACTGATTCATCAGATCCAATGCGGTCTGGTCCATGCACGCCGTCGGGATCTGATTATTCGTGAAAATATTCGCGTATGCGGTGCCGTCCGCAATATTGGAGCCGCGGCCCAGCGCTGCCAAACACCCCGGCCGGTTATTCAGGATATTGGAGTTGGCCAGCGTCCCGGCAAACACCGGGTCCGCAGAAAAGTCACCGACACGCTCGGCCGTCGTCGGAACGGTTACTGTGTCTCCCGATGAACCTCGACGAATGCGGTCACCTTCGTAACTCACGAAGAAAAATGTCTTGCCCTTCCTGATCGGCCCGCCTAACGTCGCACCAAACTGGTTCTGCAGATAGTCGAGCTTGGTGGTGTCGAAAAAGCCCTTCGCGTTCAGCCTATCGTTCCTGAAAAATTCGTACGCGCTGCCGTGATAATCGTTGGTTCCAGACTTCGTCACCACGTTCACAACGGCGCCGGAGTTGCGCCCATACTCGGCGTCAAACGTGTTCGTCAACACGCGGAACTCCGCGATAGCATCCGGGGAAGGCTGAATCGCAGGCAACCCTGCAAACTGGTCGTTTCCGTCTCCGCCATTCACCGTGAAATTGTTGTCGCGCCCGCGGCCTCCGTTCACGCTCACCACGCCCGCGCGATCGCTACCGTACACCGTGTCCAATCCCACCTGCGACTGCACACCCGGTTGAAGCTGCAGCAACTGATACGCGTCGCGCTGCGCCAGTGGCAATTGGCTCACCGCGCGCTCGTTCACCACTGCGCCCAGTTGCGTTGAAGTGGTATCCACCAGTGGCGGTGCTCCGGTCACTTCCACTGTTTCCGTGGAGCCGCCAAGTTGCAGTGGGATATCCAGGCCGACCACTTCGTTCAGGTTGACCACGATTCCCTTGCGAACATACTTCTTGAAGCCCTGCTGGCTGACCTCCAACTGGTACGTTCCCACCGGGACTTCGAGAAAAATGTATTCCCCGTTGGCGCCCGATTCCGTTTCCCGCTGCGTTCCGTTGGCTTCATTCGTGAGCTGGAGTTTTGCTCCGGTGATCGCTCCCCCGCTGGGATCCGTCACCGTGCCGCGAATGCGACCGCCAGTGCTCTGCGCGTTGCCAGAAACCGCGGCGGCCAAAGAGATAGCTAGCATGCAAATCGCATACAGCGAATGACAGCGCTTGCCATCCAGCCCAAGATGATTGTCTGCCCTCATAAACCCACCCCTAATGAGGAATTTTTGTCGAAGCCCATTTTTCGAGGTTGCCCCATTACCCGAACCTTACTATAATCCAGCAAACTTAGAGAATGCCAGCATCCGTGTCAAGGAAAAAGAATTCATCCGTCCAATCGCCGGAGCGCGGGGAGCGCCTCAAGCTGCGCATCAGTGAAGTGGCGCGACGCGTCGGGATATCTTCGTCAGCTCTCCGCGCCTGGGAAGCGCTGGGCTTGGTCGCCCCGCAGCGCACCAAGAGCCGCTACCGCCTGTACACCGAAGCTGACGTGCGGCTGCTGCAACGCGCGCTCTTCCTTCGCCGCGCCCGCGGACTAAACCCGGCGGCCATCGTGCACGTCCTGAAGCGCCAAGGCGCCGTTCAGCTTCCCGCCGAAGCCGCGACGCTCCCGGGACAGCGCTTTCGCCGCTTGCGCGCGCGTCGCGGACTCTCACTAGCGCAGGTGGCTCGCGCCACGGGCGTTTCTGTCGGCTTTCTCAGCGCTCTCGAGCGCGGCCAGATGCGCTCCTCCGTCGCCACCCTGCGCCGAATCGCGCGCTTTTATCACACCAATATCCTGTCGCTGTTCGAAACCGCCGGCGAGAATCCTCGCCTTGTGCGGCCTGCGCAGCGAAAGGTCCTGGAAACCAACGCCGGCGTGCGCATGGAACTGCTCGCCTGGGGCAACACCGCCATGGAGCCGCATCTTTTCCGTGTAAAGCCCCGCGGCGGCAGCGGTGAATCCTACACACACGAGGGCGAAGAATTCCTTCACGTCCTCCGTGGTGAGTTCGAGATTTGGCTCGGCGAGAGCGAGCATTACCGCCTTAAAATGGGCGACAGTCTATATTTTGAGAGCTCCACGCCACATCGCTGGCGCAACCCCGGCCGCGCGGAGGCGTGGCTGCTCTGGGTCAATACTCCGCCGACGTTTTAAAGGTGAACCGGTGAAGACTAGACACGTTTTCCTCTCGATTTTTGCCGTTATGGTTCTGTCGCTTACAGTGGTGCTGGCATCGGGACCCATACCCGTTGCTGACACCATCATCGCTCGCGGCAAAGTGTATACAGGTAATAGCGAGCGGCCCTGGGCTCAGGCGGTGGCGATCCACGCTGGAAAAATCATCGCTGTCGGAGATGAATCCACAGTCTTCAAGCTGCGTTATGCAGGGACAGAGGTGATCGAAGCAGGCGGCCGTTTGGTCCTTCCCGGTTTCGTCGATTGCCACATCCACTTCCTCGACGGCTCCCTCAGTCTCGGTCGCGTAAATCTCGAAGGCGCAAAGGACGCATCCGATATCCAGCAGCGATTGCGCGACTACGCTGTGAAACATCCTGGCAAGGATTGGATTCTCGGCCGCGGCTGGAACTACGCCATGTTCGGCCCGGAGGCTTTACCCCACAAGAAATATCTGGACGAAGTTTTTCCAGATCGCCCGGTTTTCCTGGAGGGCTTCGATGGCCACACTTATTGGGCGAATTCCAAGGCATTATCAGCTGCCGGAATCACTAACGAAACTCCTGATCCTCCCAACGGCGCCGTCGTGCGCGATCCCAGAACGCACGAAGCTACCGGTGCCCTAAAAGAGTCGGCGCAGGAACTGGTCGCACGAATCGTTCCCAAGCCCTCTCGCAATGAAAAACTTGCGGCTCTCCGCGCCGGCATGAACTGGGGCAATGAACACGGCCTCACGCGCGTTCATAGCGCCGGCGGTGATTTTGAGCAGCTTGATCTCTACGATGAGCTGCGCCGGCAAGGACAGCAAAGTCTGCGCTTCTATATTGCCTACTTCCTGAATCCACCCAAGCTTCGACCTCAAGATCTCGATGCCATCGAAGCAACTCGAAAAAAATTCCACGACGACTGGATCGACACCAATGCCGTCAAAATGATGGTTGACGGAGTTGTCGAATCGCATACTGCAGCCATGCTGGACCCTTACAGCGACGACCCCTCGACCAAAGGCAGTCTCTTTTGGAATCCAGCGAATTACATCGCCGCGGTTGCCGCGCTCGATAAACGCGGTCTCCAACTCTTCACTCACGCCATCGGCGAGTATGGAGTGCGCACCGCCCTGGATGCCTATGAGCACGCCGAGGAGGCCAACCACACACGCGATCGCCGCCCGCGCATCGAGCACATCGAAACGATTACCGCCGCGGATATCCCTCGCTTCGGGAAGCTCGGCGTTATCGCCAGCATGCAGCCGCTACATTCTTATCCGGATGCCGATACCTTGGACATTTGGGCCCGCAACGCCGGCCCCGATCGAGCCTCGCGCGCTTGGGCCTGGAAAAGTATTTCGACGGCTGGCGGGCATTTGGCATTCGGGAGCGATTGGCCCGTTGTGACGTTGAATCCTTGGGAGGGCGTACAAACCGCCGTCACCCGCCAGACCGCGGAAGGCAAGCCTGACGCCGGCTTTGTTCCAGGGCAGCGGCTGAGCGTTGAGGAAACGGTTCGCGGGTATACGCTCGGCGCCGCCTATGCGGGACGCCGCGAAAAAACCGAAGGTTCCATCGAGCCCGGCAAACTCGCCGATCTCATCATCGTTTCGCAAAACATTTTTGAAATCGATCCGCACCGTATCGCGGAAACCAAAGTCTTGACGACCATCGTCGGCGGGCGTGTAGTCTATCAAGCACCAGCAAAGTAAAAAGGCGAGGAACATCCACAATGACGCGACGCTCGCTGCTCTTCTGCATTGCCCTCTTGGCCGCCACACTCGGCGCTTGCAAGCCGAAAACCGAAACGCTCAGCCTGCTCGTTTGGGAAGGCTACGCCGACCCGTCTTTCCTGCAACCGTTCGAGCAGTCCCACCATTGCAAAGTCGTTGCGGCCTACATGGGCTCCAGCGACGAGTTGGTCGCCAAGCTTCGCGGCGGCAGCGCCTCCAACTACGACGTCATTTCACCCTCCAGCGACGTCGCCACCTCCATCGTCCGCGCCGGCCTCGCCGCCCCATTGGATCTTTCAAAGATTCCCTCCTACAGCCAACTCTCCGCAAGGCTTCGCGATTCTCCGTTGGTCAAAGCTAATGGCCAAACCTATGGTGTGCCCTTCGTCTGGGGACCAAACCCTCTGCTCTACGACACCACCGCCTTCCCGCAACCGCCAGACTCGTGGAGCATCCTGTGGGATCCCAAATACAAGGGCAAGCTCTCTCTGTGGGACGAGCTTTCCAGCGTCTACATGGCCGCGCAAGTTCTTGGCTACGACAAGCCTGATCCCGGCCAGCTCTACAACCTCAGCGACGCGCAGCTCGAAGCCGTAAAGAAGAAGCTCATCGAGCTCAAGCCCAACATTCGCAAATACTGGTCCACCGGCGGCGAGCTCACCAATCTTTTCCAGAACCACGAAGTTATCGCCGCCATGGGCTGGCCGCTCATGACCAACCAGCTTCGCAAGCTGAACTTCCCGATTGCGGAAACTATTCCCAAAGAAAACACCACCGGCTGGATCGATCACTTGATGATCACCGCCGCCAGCACAAGAAAAGATCTCGCGCAGCAATTCCTCGAATTTATGGTCGACGCGAAAACACAAAAACTAGTCACCGATGTCACTCACTACACTCCCGCGAATCCCGCCACGTCTGAACTCCTTACTCCCGATGAGCGAAAGAGCCTGCACCTCGACAATCCCGACGAGTACATGAAGCGCATCTATTTCTGGCAGGATGTGCCCCGTCGCACAAAATACAACGAAATCTGGAATGAGGTAAAAAGCGCGCAGTGAGCGCCGCCGGCGCCATCTCGCCGCAGAACCCGCCTTCCGGCAGTGCTCCGCTCCTCGAAATCCGCGAGATCGCCAAACGTTTTGGCAACGCCGAAGTTCTCAAAAATATTTCGCTGCAAATCGCCGCCGGCGAATTTCTCACCCTTCTTGGCGAGAGCGGTTCTGGCAAGACCACTCTTCTCCGCCTCATCGCCGGTTTCGAACAGCCCACCTCCGGCGAAATCTGGATGAGCGACGAACGCCTCGATACCCTCCCGCCCTACAAACGCCGCGTCAACACCGTCTTCCAAAATTACGCGCTCTTCCCGCACCTAAACGTCCGCGAAAACGTCGCCTACGGCCTGCGCGTCAAGTCCACCCCGAAGCCGGAAATCGCCGGCCGCGTGGAAGAAGCCCTCCGCATGGTGAAAATGATCAGCTTCGCCGACGCGCGCCCTTCGACCCTAAGCGGCGGCCAGCAGCAGCGCATCGCACTCGCCCGAGCCCTGATCAATCGCCCTCAGCTCTTGCTCTTGGACGAGCCGCTCTCTGCCCTCGACGCCAATCTCCGCAAGGAAATGCAGAGCGAACTGAAAGCTCTGCAGCGCGAAATCGGCATCGCTTTCCTATTCGTCACCCACGATCAAGACGAAGCCATGGCTCTTTCCGATCGCATCGCGCTGCTTCGAAACGGCGCCCTCGAACAAGTCGCTTCGCCTCGCGAGATTTATTCGCGCCCCGCAACCGCCTATACGGCAGAGTTCATCGGTCAAACCAATCTGCTCCGCGGTGAAGTCCATAATGGCGTTTTCCGCTGCGGCTCACTGCAATGGAAGACCGCAGAAGCCAGCGGCGGCGCTCTCTTCTCGCTTCGACCCGAAGCGATCCACCTCGCGGACTCTTCCTTCCAACTTCCGGACACTGTTAGTTTCCGTGGAACCATCCGCCAACAAGTTTACGCCGGTGCCAGCGAGCTCCTCGAAATCGATTGCGGCGGCAATCAAACCTTGCGCGCCAGAATTCCCGCAAGCGGCCCGCTCACCGGCCAGCACGAATTCGTTTTCTCAGCCGACTATGCCGTTCCCGTAACAGAATCTCCCACCGCTCACGCGTCACGGGCCATGGGTCGCGAGCCACGGTGAAATGTATTCCCGCGCCTACAAAACGCTAGTCTCTGTCCCGCCGTTGCTCTGGGTCAGCCTCTTTCTCCTTCTCCCCTACGCACTCATGTTCGCCCACAGTTTCTGGGCCGTCCGCGACGGCTTTCTCGTTCACCAATGGAATCTGCAAAACTATCGCGCACTGTTCACCAATCCTCTTTACTTCCAGGTTTTCCTCCGCACCGCGCGCATCGCAGCCTCTGTGACCCTCTGCTCCCTCCTCCTCGGTTACCCGCTCGCATACTATCTCTCCTTCCACGCCGGTCCACGCAAGGAACTCCTCTATCAACTCGTGATCGTTCCTCTCTGGGTCAGCTACCTCGTCCGCGGCTACGCCTGGAAAACCATTCTCGGCAGCGACGGCGTGCTCAACGGCTTTCTCCAATACCTCCACATCACCCACGAACCCATCGGCTTCTTTCTCTACAGCCCCTTCGCCGTCGTCCTCATGCTCACGCACATCTACACGCCATTCGTCTTCCTTCCCATCTACGCCGCCCTCGAGCACATCCCCCGCCCGCTCCTTGAAGCCTCGCAAGATCTCGGTGCCGATCGCCGCGCAACTTTCTTCCGTGTCATTCTTCCCTTGTCCATTCCCGGTCTGCTCGCCGGTGCGACTTTCGCCTTCGTCCTCTCGCTCGGCGACTTTCTCGCACCGCTCCTCGTCGGCGGCCCCTCCGGCACCATGATCGCCAACATCGTGCAAAGCCTTTTCGGAGCCGCCTACGACTGGCCGCTCGGCGCTGCCATTTCCGTCTGCATCCTGCTGATCACCGTCTCCTTACTCTTCACCACCGAACGCCTCGAAAAACGCCGGTCCTTCAAATGACCAAAGCCAACTCTATTTCGCGCTCCCCTTTCCTCGCCGCCTACGCCGCGCTGGTCTTCGCCTTCATCTACCTGCCCGTCGCCGTCCTCATCCTTTATTCCTTCAATCGCGACGGCGTCGGCGGCTTTCCCCCGCGCCATTTCACCCTCGACTGGTATCGCCAATTGTTCCGCGACGCCGCCATCTGGGATTCCGTCATAAACAGCCTCCTCGTCGCCGCGGCCAGCGTCGCGCTCTCGCTCACTCTCGGCCTGCTCGCGGCGCTCACACTCGACCGCACCACCTTCCCCGGCAAAGCCCTCTTCCGCCGGCTGGTCCTCCTCCCCCTGATTCTCCCCGGTATCATCACCGGGCTTTCGCTGCTCATGTTCGCCGTCGTCGCCGGAATGCGCCTCAGTCTGTTCACCGTTTTCCTCGGCCACGGCACCGCGCTCATCTCCGTCGCCACCACCGAGCTCTTCGCCGGCCTGCAAAAACTCGATCGCGCGCAAGAAGAAGCCTCTCTTGACCTCGGCGCCACACCCTGGCAAACCTTCTGGCGCGTCACGCTCCCCAACCTAAAGCTCTCGCTCATCGCCGCGGGCCTCCTCATCTTCACCCTCTCCATGGACGAAATCGCCGTAACCTTCTTCCTCATCGGCCGCGACAACACCCTGCCTCTCGAAATCTGGGGACGCCTCCGCCGCGGCATCACCCCCGAAATCAACGCCATCTCAACAATGATTTTCGCCGTGTCCGTCGCGCTGATTGTCATCTGGTATCGCTTGCGCGCCAAAAGCGTCGGTACGCAGGCGCGGGAACTTCTCGAACGCTCTTAGCCACCAGCGCACGGATATTCTGATTTGATTGTGTGTGTTTTAGCCGCGAACTATTCGTACCGCAGGGCTTCGACTGGGTCGAGTTTGGCGGCTTTCATTGCAGGCCACACGCCGAAGATCAGGCCGACGCTCACGCTGACGACTACGCCGGCCGTAGCCGCCCAGATCGGAACGGCCCCTCGCCACTGCAACGTGAGGCGAATGAGGAGCACCAGGCCGTTTACCAGAACGAGCGCAATTACGCCGCCGGAAGCTGTCAGGGTCATCGCCTCGAGTAGGAATTGCCAGGTGATGTCGCTGCGCTTGGCGCCAATTGCCTTGCGCACGCCGATTTCGCGTGTCCGCTCGGTGACGCTCACGAGCATGATATTCATCACGCCCACGCCCCCGATCAGCAGTCCGATGCCGCTGAGCACGATCGTAGCGACATACACCATCAGCATGATGTTGTGGAACTCCTCAACTTCCTGCGCGGCCGTGCGAATCGAAAAATTGTCCTTGCCGTTGTACGCCACATTGCGGCGCCGGCGCAGCACTTCGGTAGCCTGGTCGACCGCCTGATCGAGCATTCGCGGATATGCCTGGACGCGCATGTTGATCTCATCGGCCGATGGATACGTCTTTTTGAAGGTGTTGAAGGGAATGAGCACGCGGCGATCTTCATCGCCCATCCCGAAGCCGCCCTTCGGCTTTTCGACGACGCCGATCACCCGAAAGTCGGAGCCATCGATCATCACGTCTTTGCCGACGGCATCCCCTCCGGGGAACAGCACCGGCGCCACGTTTTCGCCGAGCATCACCACCTTTTCGCGATGCAGGTCGTCACCTTCGCTTATGAAACGTCCGGCGAGCGTCGAAGCATTGGCATACACCTGGCCGAAATTGGCTTGCACGCCGCGAAAATCGATGGCGCTGACTTCACCGGCCTTAGTGCGCACGGTGTGCTGCTGCATCCAGCCGGTCTGCAAAAAGGTCGTCACGTTTTTCAATGCTGGACAGCCGGCAATCAGCGCCTGCGAATCTTCCAGCGTCAGCGGTTTGCGCTGACGCTCTTCGAGCGGGCGGTTGCCGCCGTGAAAGCCCTGGTCCCACTTGGAGATAAACGCTGTGTCCGCGCCGAACTGCTTGATATTTTCCTGGATGGTTTCGTCGAAGCCGGTGATTAGCGCGGCGACCAGCATAATGACGCTGACGCCCAGGACGACGCCAAAAACTGTGAGCCCGCTACGCATTTTGTGCGTGCGGAGCGTGTCCATCGCTTGCTTGAGGTTTTCGCCGTATGCCTGCGCCATTTTGTCTTTCTTGCTAGTTCCAGACTTCAGGTCTCCGCTCGCAACGCCTCGATCGGATCCAGTTTCGCCGCCCGGGTCGCCGGATAAATTCCGAAGAAAAGCCCGACCGCAGTGGAGACACATAGCGAAACGATGACGGCGCTTAGAGGCGTTTTCACCGGAATCGATGTAGTCGCTCCCACGAGCGCAACCACGCCGTAGGCGAGCAAAACGCCAATGACTCCACCCGTCGCAGCGAGCACCGCGGACTCCATCATGAATTGCAGCAGAATGTGTTTCTTACGCGCCCCAAGCGAACGGCGGATGCCAATCTCTCGAGTGCGCTCGGTGACGCTGGCCAGCATGATGTTCATGATCACGATGCCTCCGACCACCAGGAAAACGCTGACCAGGCCCACGGCGACGCTTGCGAGCGTGCCCGTGAGGTCGTGCCAGAGTTTCATAATCGAATCGGAGCCTAGAATCGCGAAATTGTCCGGCGCGTCATACGGCAAGTGGCGCCAGGCGCGCATCAACATGCGTGCTTCGTCCTCGCACGCGTTCATCATTTCCGCATTCCCTGCCTGCACGAAAATACCCACCCAATCGCGCGGGCGGTGCAGCTCTTTTTCAAAGGTGTGCAGCGGGATGATCATGAAATTGTCTTGCGACTGCCCGAAGGCGCTGCCAATCCTCTCCGCCACTCCGATAACCTGATATTCATGCGTTTCCGCGCGCACTACTTTCCCGATCGGATCAACATTGGAGAAAAGCCTCTCCGCCACATCCGCCCCGATGAAGACAACTGGCGCCCGATGATCGTCGTCAGCTTCGTTGATAAATCGGCCCTGCGCGACGTTGATGTTGCGCACCTCCGCATAATTGGAGGAAACACCCATCACATCGGTGTTTTCCAGGCGCTCGTTTCCGGAGCGCACGTCCACGTTGTGGTCGTCGAGCGCGGCAACCGCTTTGGCGGTTTTCATGCTATCGCGCAGGCGCTCGTAATCTTCCATGGTGATCAGCGGGCGCTTCTGCGCCTTGACCCAGGCGTCCTGGCTCGTGATGATGCCGAAGCGATCCACGATAAACACATTGGCGCCCAGGTTGGCGATGCGCTCGGCAACGTAAAAGTTCATCCCGGAGACCACGCTCATCACCGCGACGAGAGTGGTTACGGCCAGGATTACGCCCAGCAGGGTCAAAAAGCTGCGCAGTTTGTGCGCTCGCAAGGCGTCCAGCGCCAGACGCATGGTTTCCACCATGGTGACAGCGCCGCCACGGAACCCCGTAAGCGCAACAGTGCGCCGGCCCGCTACTGCGGTTACCTGCGGGAGACGCGTCAAACCTTCCAGTGGAGCTACACCCAACAGAACCTCACTCGCTTCGCGCTACCTGATCTTAATACGAGTTAACCACCAGATAGGTTTCCGTACGCTTGCTTAGACGCAAAAATAGACCGTTTGCTTTGCCCGCTGCCCTGCGTAGTTTTGCGGGCGCCCATGGCGCCGATTCGGTAGAACAGTGAAGGGCGGGGAAGGCTTCACACTGCCGAAACACTTGTATCTCTTTGTTGCTGCTGTGTTTACACTGGCGTTGACTTGGCGATTGGGGCACAGCACCTGCTTGTGAACATGGCGGCCAGACGGGGGCGTCTAATCCACAAGGCGCGGCGCGTCCATCATGAGACATTTTGGCGAGCAATTTGGGGCAAGCCACTGCCTACGCGCTCCTGAACGGCGTCACCCGCCGTGTACGGGGAAGCCCAGCAGAAACAGCAGCAGCCCGCGGAGAAAAGCACGTTCCCCATAAGGCACCGCCAAAAGCACCGGAACTTCTTCGTCAGCGCAACGGCAGGATACTAGGCCTGTGACCCGAGCGGAAAGCCCGGTGCAACAATCCGCGCCGGTTGCGAATCCAATATAGAGGTCGACGGAGCCTCTCGCCATTCCCTGACTATGCGGTCACCTACACCCATTCTTTTCGCGTGCCTGCTTGCCGCCTGCGGCGGGATTTCGCTGGCGCAGGATGCGCCTCCAGCCCTAGTCCTGCAAAGCGAAGTGGAAGAGCAGCGCGCGCTGCTTGAGCGTGTAATCGCCAATCAGAAAAAAAATGATCTCGCGATGTTTACCTATGAGCGGCTGGAGCGCCTGGAAATCCAGAAAGGCGCCGCTGGGTCCCAGCCGCTGGAGATCAAAACGACGCGGGCGGTCCCGGCAGGAACGGGAATCGATCGTATTCCCGTGGGACCGGACGGGAAGCCCGTCGATGCGGCGGCTTATCGGGCGGAGTTGATGAAGCTGGAGCGCGCGCTTTCCTGGGCGGCGGAAGACGGGCGTGCACAGCGCGAAGCGTACGAGAAAATCGCGAAGAAACAAAAAGAGCGTTCGGACTTAATCGACGCGACGCGCACCGCTTTTCTTTACACGTTTGTTGCGCGTGAACCCCGCGGCGATCGGATGCTGTCGAAGTACCGCTTGGTTCCGAATCCAGCGTACAAACCGACGTCGCGAACTACTTCGATTTTTGCGAAGGTGCGCGGTTATCTGTGGATCGATGAGGATGCTGCGCAACTGGCACGTCTGGAAATCGAAGTCACGGACGATATTTCCTTTGGCGGCTTTCTGGCGAAAGTCTACAAAGGCAGCCACTTGATACAGGAACGCTATGAGATGGTGCCAGGGTTATGGTTCGCGACGTATGCGCAATACGACTTTGAGGGCCGCCGGTTGTTTGTGAGCTTTGCAATTCATGAGCGAACGTCTTATTCCCAGTACCGGCGCATCGGCCCTCCGAAGGAAGCGCTGGAGGCCATCCGTGCCGAGTTGGGCAAATCAACTTCCGCGAATGCGGACCCCTGATACTCTGGCGTCATGAACCGCCGGGTTATTCTTAAAGCAGCGGCTTTCGTGTCGGCCCTACTCGCCGGCGCCTCCCTACCCTCCGCCGCATTGCCCTTGCAGGATTCGTCATCAGCACACCCACAAGCGTTACCGCAGAAGCCAAGCGAACAGGATTCGCAACCTGCGTCTCGATCTCCAGAGGAGCGCAAGAAAACCAAAAAGGTTTGGACCAATGAAAATCTGGGAGAGGTAAGCGGGAGCCCGATCTCGCAGGTGGGTGGCGCGAACCAAGGCTCATCGGCGAAGAGCGCAGTTGCAAAGCCGGCCAGTTCTCAGGAAATCGCCGCCTTTCGCAAACAACTCGCAACTCTGCAAGCGCAATTGGCTGGCGCGGAGAAACAGATTGCGGACTTGAAGAGCTTCAGCAAAGGCGAGGCGTCAAGGGCCAGTGGTCTGCAATTGCACAAGAACTACACCATGGAGCCGGTCCAAGACCAGGTGCGGAAGCTCGAGGAAAGGAAGAAGTTGCTCGCGACGCAGATCGATGCGGTTTTTGACGCCGCTCGAAAGAGGGGAATTGAGCCAGGACAGTTGCGCTAGCGAACTGCTTCTCGAACTTGACCGCTCGCTTCCTTTTCCGTCGAACAGTCAAATGGACAACGGTTTTTGCCCGCAGTAAAATTTCTGCGTTCTGATTTGCAAACCTATGGGCGAAAGGCTTCAGATCCTCCGATTCTTTTCTCGCATCCTTCTTGCGATTATGCTGTTGTGCATCGGCACCGCGCCTCTCATTTCGACGAGCTTACAGAGCTTCGCCACCGATCTTTACGGCAAACCCTTTGATCCGTTTCGGGCGGCGCAGGGCAAGGTCGTGGTCCTGATTTTCGTGCGGACCGACTGCCCGATTTCTGACCGCTACGCTCCCACGATTCAGCAGCTCAGCGCGCAGAATGCAGACAAGGCGGCGTTCTTTCTGGTTTATCCAAGCAAGAAGGAACCGGCCGATACGATTCGCAAGCATGACCGGGAGTTCGGCTATACGTTTACCGCGTTGCGCGACCCGCAACATATTTTGGTGAAACAGAGCCAGGCGCAGATCACTCCGGAAGCGGCGGTTTTCGACGCCAACCGGCGGTTGGTTTATCACGGGCGGATTGACAATCTATATGAGGATTTTGGCCACGCGCGGAAGAGTGCGACGACGCACGAGCTTGCGGATGCCATTGAAGCGGCCATCGCAGGCAAAACGCTCAGCGGGAGTGCCACGCCGGCGGTCGGATGCTACATCTCGGATCTCGAATGACGGTTGTGTCTCGGAAATTAATTCGAAGATTTTTGCCGCTGGCTTGCGCGGCGATACTGGCCATCGCCGTCGGCAGCCAGACGGTGGCGCAGCAAAAAACCACAACACAGAGCGCTGCGCCACCGCCGCAGGTTACTTTCAACCATGATATTGCGCCGATTCTTTATCGCACGTGCGCGCGTTGCCATCACCCCGGCGAGGCTGGCCCTTTTCCGCTGCTGACCTACGCGGACGCGAAATCGCATGCGCGGCAGATTGCGGCCCTCACGAAGAGGCGCTTCATGCCTCCATGGCTCCCGGAAGAGGGCGACCTGAAATTTGCCGACGAGCTTCGGCTCTCGGAGGACGACATCGCCCGGATTCAGGCCTGGGTGGATCAAGGCACGGTCGAGGGGAATCCTGAGGACTTGCCGGCAAAGCCGATATTTGTAGAGGGTTGGCAGCTCGGCAAGCCGGACGTCATTGTGAAAGCGACGAAAGCCTATGCGCTGCCCGCCAGCGGCTCGGACAATTACTGGAACTTCGTGTTTCGCGCGCCGGTTGAGCGCACGCGCTGGCTGAAAGCGATGGAGATCCGCCCAGGCGACAAGAGGCTGGTGCATCACGCCAACGTCTTGGTGGACCGCCAGCAGACTGGGCGGCGTCAGGAGCCAGAACCCGGTGCGGGCTTCGCCGGGATGGAACTGACCATCGAATCCGAAGTCTTTGATCCCGATAGCCATTTCTTGTTTTGGAAGCCGGGCTCGATTCCCTACGTGGAGCCCGACGGCATGGCCTTGCGTTTGGACAAGGGCACGGACCTGATTCTCAACACGCATCTGCAGCCTTCTGGAAAGCCCGAGACGATTCAGCCGACGCTCGGTTTGTATTTCACGGACAAACCCGCCACCAGGCACCCGATTCTCCTGCAACTGGAAAACGATCGCATGCTGGATATTCCGCCAGGCGAAAAACATTTCGTAGTAACGGACGAATTCACTCTGCCCGTGGATGTGAATGTGCTCGCCATCTATCCGCACGCGCACTATCTCGGTAAGGATCTGCAAGCCATTGCGAAATTGCCGGACGGGCGATCCGAGATGCTCATTCATATTTCCGATTGGAACCTGAATTGGCAGGCGGTGTATCGCTACGCCCAACCGGTCAAATTGCCCAAGGGAACCGCGATTTCAATGAAGTTCGTTTACGACAATTCCGACGATAACGTGCGCAATCCAAATGATCCGCTGCAGCGTGTTGTCGCGGGAAACCGCGCTGTAGACGAAATGGCTCACCTTTGGCTGCAAGTGCTGCCGGAAGATTCCGCGCAAGCAAAAGGCGATCCGAGAGCGCTGATTCTAGAGGCCATGGCGCGGCACAATTTACAGAAGAGTTCCGAGAATTTCGAGGCGCATTACAACTTGGCAGCTTTGTTGATGGCACGAGGCGAAGTCGCGGAAGCCATCGCGCAATTTGCGGAAGCCAACCGCATCCGCCCGAATGAACCTACGGCGAACAACGCATTCGGCGCCGCGCTGCTAGCGGCCGGCCGCACGGAAGAATCCGTTCCGCATTTAACCGCGGCGCTCAATGCGCGGCCGGATTATTTCGATGCGCGCTACAATCTGGGCAACGCGCTCGCTTCCCTGGGTGATTTTCGCGGAGCACTAGCGCAGTTTCAGGCCGCCGTACGCATCAATCCCGAAGACGCCAACGCCGAAGCGAATCTGGGCAGCGCCTTCGCCGAAATCGGCGATATCAAGCAAGCCAAGCTGCATTACGAGCGCGCCCTGCGGCTCAATCCGAACAACGAGTTAGCCAGGGAGAACCTGCAGCAACTCGGTCAGACACCACGTAACAGTCCAAAGTAACTCATTTTCGTCGTGTGTGGAGTTCGTCAAACAGTAGGCGCAACTTTCTCGCCCTTCGGTAGGAGTTTCTCGATCGCGGGAAGTGACTCCGGCATCGTAAAAGTTCGCTCCGGCACGTCTCTGCCCATCCGCAGCGCCTCCACCAGCATCGATACGGCTTGACCCGCGTTCGTCGGAACCATGACGGTCGCCGCCAGCATGCCAGTGCGCACCCAGGCCTGCCCGGTCTTTGCCAGTCCGTCGACCCCGGTAAACGGAAGCCGCAGCCACTTTTCCCGTTCCGCAATATTGGACACGCCCTCGAACGCTTTTCTCGCGCCGATGGCCATCAGATCGTTTTGCGCGCCCACCACATCGATCTGCACTTTGTTCGACGTGTTCAGGCGCAGCCACGATTCCACCGCGCGCTGCGCGCTTTCCTCCGTCCAGCGGCCGCGTAGCGAAATAATTTGTACGCCGTGCGGAACGGTCAACTGCATGCCCGCGGTCCGGTCACGCGCCGCCGAAGTTTCCGACGGCCCCTGAATGTACAGGACACAGCCGCCCTTCGGCAGCAGCGCCGCAAATTGCCGTCCTTGAATGCGCCCGATTTCCTTGTGATCGGAGCTGATGGAGAACACCGGAACTTGCGCGGACTTGCGCAGTTGCGGAATGTAATCTGCTTCGCGGTTCAACGCCGCCCACGCGATTTTCGCGCTCACCGCCGCCTGCGCCACCTGCGGAAACGCCGTCCCCCCGACAGGCTCGAAGACGATCGCCTGCGGACGCGCCGCTGCGTCCGATTGAATGCTTTTGAGCAGTTGCGTGCTCTGCGTGATCGCGTCGCTATCGGCATACAGAATCTGTACGTCGACGCCGAGTTTCTGCGCAGCAGCTTGCGCCGACGCGGCCTGCTCTAGCTGGTAATCGTTGTCTTTCGTGGTCAGGGAAACGATAAAGCGCAAATTCGCCATTCGCGCCTTCCTTCGTTCGGAATTGGATAGCCCTCAGGAAGAATAGTGGAGTTCCGCCGCTCTCGCACCACATCGCTCTAACGCCTGTGCTATATCGTAAACCTCCTGCTGGAGGCGCCCCATCCGTCCATCTCGCGAAACCTCAATCGGCGGAGTGCAGTTTGCCATCTTGGCCGCGTGTTTCCCACTCGATGCGCACCAGCCAGTCAAAATGCATGCCTTCAGTTTTGAGCCAGGTCTCCAGCGCTTCTCGCGATTCGGCGCGGAACTCCACGAACATTTTCCCTTCCAGCATGTTGACCAGCACGCGCTCGGCATGCGCGGTGCCGCCCGATTGCATCCGTTGCGCAAGATTTTCCGCGCCCTGCCGCGTCAGGCATGCGAGCGTGTGCTGCGTGAGATAGCGAGGCATAGAGCTCCGTTTGCAAATGTCGCTTTCCTAGTATTCCATAGCCGAGCACATCCCGCAGGCGGCTGAGGTTTTGTGGCACAGCCAATCTTGGCTGTGCGCTTTAGCAGAGTTCGCTAGGCCGGGGTTCGTTTAGATATGAAGGACTTAGAGCAGGTTTTTCCGCTTATATAGCGCGAAGCCGCGGCCGGTTAATTGGGCCAGTTCACGAAAGAGGGCCGCATCGGGCCCTAAAAAATTAAAGCAGCTTTTACCCTGCATGCGATTCTTGAGGTTTGCCGAAATCCCTTTCGCCAAGGAAGGCTCCCAGTAGAGCGGCATCAGGTGGAAGCTGACGTCCGCTCGCCCGCGGATCACCGCTCCGAAGAAGAGCGGTTTCCCCTGGTAGCTGTGCGCACGCGTCTCCAAATAATACTTTTCCCGCGTATCGGCGTTGACGTGCAGATGCTTCTCGTACTTCGCGAAGACCAGCTTCAGCCCATAGAAAGCCTTCGCAAAATCGTCCGCGCGGTCCCGCACGCCCTCGCTCGCAGGCCGCGCACCCTTGCTACCGCTCATCGAATTCTCTCCGGAAGGGCACTTCGTTGCCCGGAGTATACTGTCTGCCCCCCACCCTGAAAAGCCCCGTAACTCCGCAATCACGTACCACTCGCAAGTCTGGCGGTTACTTCGAATGCTGTTACGATGCCTCACCAACCCAACCTACGGTTTGGGCAGCTCAACGATTTTCGCCAGTTCACGGTATCGGCAAAGAGCGTTTGCCAATTGCATCTGCCGAGGAGTCCGGCAATCTGGTTCGAGCAGTTTGGGGCTTCCCACCACGATCACATTTGACATAGCTCGCGATGTAGCCACATTCAACCGGTTCAGGCTGTAGAGAAACTCCATTCCCCGTGGCGCCTCTTCCGGCGACGACGTCGTCAGCGAATAAATCACCACCGGCGCCTCCTGCCCCTGAAATTTGTCCACCGTTCCGATCCGCATTTTCGGCAACCGCACCGACAAATCCGCTACCTGTGCGTTATACGGCGCTACAATCAAGATGTCTTCTTCCTTCAGCCGCCGGCTATTGCCCGCGCCGTAAAACCATTTCACTTTCGGCTTCAGCAATCCCTCTACAATCCGCGCCGCGACTTCCACTTCCTCCGCGCACGAGTTCCGGTTCCCCTCATGCTCCACCGGAACAAACCACAACCCAGGCCTCTCCAGCCATGCATGCCCTTCCAAAACTCTGCTCCGCGCAATCGCATGCGAGCTCAGCTTGCCCTCATAAAAAACCTCAGAGGTAAATTTGCAAACCTCAGGATGCAATCTCCAGCTCTCCGGCAATAGAAATCCCATATCCTCTGGAATCGTCTTCCGCCCATTCAGCAGATGCTCCAGCGCCGATTTTTCTGCTCCACCCGGATGGCTCCCCTTCAACGGCCGCTCTAACTGCTGCGGATCGCCGAGCAAAACCATGTTCTTTGCCGCCTGCGACACCGCAATCACATCCGCAAGCGCCATCTGCCCCGCCTCATCGATGAACAGCACGTCCACCGATTCAAATGCTGGCTCCGGCGACCACAACCACGAAACCCCTCCCAAAACATTAGTCCTTCGCGAATGCAGAGCGTCCCATGCTTCTTCATTATCTTTTTTCGCCACCGCAACGCCATCGCTTTCCTCGCCGCCGGGCTGTCGATGCATGCATCGCACTCCGTCTACGCCCTTCTCGCGACCTGCCTCAACCACGGCCTCCAGCAGGTTGCGAATCACTTTGTGGCTCAGCGCCGTCACGCCAATCTTTTTCCCTCGTTTCACCAGTTCGCAGATCATGCGCGCGCCCGTGTACGTCTTTCCGGATCCGGGAGGCCCTTGGATCGCAAAAACCGAGTCATCTAGCGCTAGCGCAATGCGGCTTGCGGTGTTTTCGGGCTTTTCGGAGGCCAGCGGCTTCAGCTTTTCCCCATTCAGAAGACGCGGCGGCCTTCGCAGTAGCAAATCTCGTCCCGCACGATAGGGCCCGTGTGCGTCGACTTCCTTTGATGCCACCCAGTCGCCGATCCGATACAGCGAGCCCGCCTGCGCGTCGGTGTTGAGCGGGGCGTCCCACATGTAGACCGTCGGAGGATGGACGTCAGCCGTTCTTTTCATCTTCTTGATGTCAGCGATTCCCTGAGCATGGTCGATTGCAACGACCTCGCCAAATCGGTCATCCCAGAAGTACACACTCTTGCCGACTCTTACGTTGCTCTTTTGCTGGTCAAACATATACCGGTCCGTTGGAACCTGTCGTCCGGCATCCACTCGTTCCACAAAGCGCATACGCGTCAGACCTACCCGCTCATCCAGCAACTCTTCATCTTCCATTTCCGCGAATCGATAGCCTTCTTGCCAGGCCCGTTTGTCCTCGCGCCGGTGCCAGCTCAAAAGCTGTGCTAAGAGCCACTGTGCTGATTGTTCTTCCGACCATGCCTTTGCGTTGGCCGGAATGCCCTCAGAAAGCCGTTGGGTTAGCGCAGCCGCACGGTCGAGTTTCTCTTGCAGTTTCTCGGAAGGATCTCCAGTCTTCTCCGGCGGCCGCGGAACGCTCACTCCGCGCTCCACCAGTTCCTCCCGTCTCGCCTCCAACCAATCCCTCAGCTTCGCCGCAGAAAAACAATCTTCGCTGTTATATCCCTCCATGGCTTCGCGAATCGACTTCGGCAGTTCTTCATCGCCCCAGCCCAACTCCAGACGATGCTCCACATACCGCATCGCCGCTCGCGACACATCCAGTGGCGTCTTCCGCTCAAACCTGTAAAACGCCTCAATCTTTTTCAGCGAATACTCTTCCACGCTTGCCAGCGTGCTTTGTTTGAACGCCTGGTGCAAATCCACCAGTACGCCGGCACGCAGCAATCGGTCGATCTGGTCTTCCCGAGTCGCATACATCCCCATCAGCCGCTTCAGCGTTCCCGGCTCGTACGCTCCGAAGTGATACACATGCATCTTCGGATTGGCTTCCCGCCGCCGCATGATTTCGTCGACCAACCACTCGAATCCCTTTTTCTCCTCCTCGCAATTCAGCGCCCACCGCTTCTCGTAACTCCATTCGTCGCCCGCATTCTTGAATGCAAACCCGAACATATATTGCAGTCCCGATTGCTCCACGAACGGATCGCCTTCCAAATCCACAAACACATCGTTCGCCGAGGGCTCCGGCAATCTGCAAAGACCCATTCCGTCCGCCACCGGCAAAAGCGGCTCATGCACCAGCCGCTTCTCCGAGCGTCCCGTCACCTGCACGCGCCCCTGCTCCCGCACCCGCTCGATTGCTTCTCGCGAACCGTGCTTCGGCCTCTCCTGCAGAGGCACCGGCAGCACGGCCAGTTTCGCCATCGTCTCCGTGTCCCATTCTTCCAACTGGTTCCGTTGCTGCCGCCGAATTCCCGCTACCAGCGATAAGTGATCCTCCCCGCGCCGCTGGGTATCGCACTCGCGAAACCACCGGCATACGTCGCAGTGCGCCACCGGCTCTGGGTACGTCCCACTCCCGCCGCCGTTCTGCGCCGCCCGCGCCAACCGGTCCTTAACGTATCGGAAGTACGCCGCATACTCCGCCACTCTATACGCTTCGCCCGCAAAATCTTCGCCGGGAGGAATGACCCACATCCGTTCCGGCGCGCATTCCTGAGCCTTTTCCAGCAGCTCCGAATACATCGAAATCTGTAAAATCGTACCTGCCTTGGTTTCCCGCGCCAGCTTTGTATCCACTACTTCATACGACCAGTCCCATTTCGGTCCGCGCTTCGACACCCGCCGCAACACATCCGGCCGCCCAAACCAGTACCCTTCCGTGAGCGCACCCTGCGCAATCACCTCCGCACCCTCCTCCATCAGCCTTCGCGTTTTCTCGAGAAGCTCCCTCTCGTCTTTGATCTCCGAAAGATTCACCACTTGCAGTTTTTTCTGCTGCGCCAAGTACGCAAGGTAGGCTGCTTCGTGTCGCTCACCGCGTTCCCGAATGACCACAAGATCTGGCGCTGCCCAGTCCGGCGCCCGTTTCTCGCCCCGCACCACTTGCAAATCCAGCGTGGTCACATGCCGGCAAGCCAAGTGATTGCTCAAGTCGGTCGCCGACAATCGAATCTGCTCGAATGCCAATTTCATGTTGTGTTCACTCGATCGGATTACAAAGGGGAGAATGGCATAGAATATCATTCTAATGGCGGGTGTCCCCCGCTCGGTTGGGAAAAAGGGTAGGACACTCGGTTCTTCTTTTTCCTGCTTCTGGGTTCGCTCCCATGCTCACGCGCAACCCATTCAATCCACAGTCTTTAATTTCTCACTTGACAAATAGTAACGGATGCGGTAACCTCTAAACCAAGGTTCTGCTGACAGTGGCCCCGTTTCGTCCCTCCTTTCCCCCGCAACCCCGCGTGTCTTCTCGTAACCAGCCACCACTCCCTCCATCATCTGTACCACGTGGCGTCAATATCTCTCCCATTCTCAGCACGTTGCGCATACTTCACGTCGCCACGGGGGGTGTACCCCTCGCCGTTCCCAAACTCTCGGCCATTCAGGCCTTCGGAAACGCCGACTCTTTTGCCTACAGACAGTTGCGGCCTCTTTCGCCTCTCTTTGCCCTCTTTTCCGCACTCCCGTCCCTTATTTTCAAGAGCTTCCAGCCTCTTTTTTGCAAAACACCGGGGGTGTGGGGTATGCGCGGTGGTACAGAAGGAAACAGCAGGGCGCGCAGACGCGTGCCCTCTTCACAATTGCAATCAGCTACGCGTCGATTATGCGCCGGCACCTTTGGAGAAGCTGCCCACCGCTTCGGCTTCCGTGTTGTACACGTCGAAAACCGTCAGGAGCTTGGTGATTTGCAAAACTTCCTGAAACTTGCTGCCCAAGTGGCACAGCTTGAGCGCTGCGCCTTGCGACTTCGCGCTGTGATGCGCGGCGACAAGCGTGCCGAGCCCGGCGCTGTCAATGAAGGTCACGTTGTCCATGTTGAGAATGATTTTCTTTTTCCCGCCGGCGATCAGGCTTTTCACTTTTTCGCGAAGCGCGTTGCTCTCTTCCCCGAGCACGATGCGCCCATCCAGCGCCACCACAGCCACGCCATCCACTTCGCGGTTCGTCATCTTGAGTGCCATGTTGTTCTCTCCTCGTCGATCGCGGTTCCAGCGGCAACCGGGCCGGACCCGCAAAGCATATCAGTAATAGTCCGCGCAAGACATGTAATAGCCACACACCGCGCAAATCAGTTTGCAGCTCCGCGATTCCAGCCGCTGGGAGCAGACGGGACAATATTGCGAAGCATCTTCCTCGGGGGCAACCGCGCTCTGTTCCGCGTGCGCCGCGAGCTGCGAAGATGCGCTCCCCGCAGGCTCCGGCCGAACCGGCGCCGACCCTGGCTTCACGGCATGTTCCACGGCGGGGACGGTTATAGCACATCCCCCTGCAAGGGAGAAGCGCCAGTAGCACCAGCTTCTGCCTGCGCCGACTGCGGCGAAACCTCGCGTGAGCAGAGGCTGAAGTGCAAGGCTCAGTGGTAACCAATGCTCTGTGCGGCGCATCTTTCTAGTAAGAGCAATAAAGGGTTGTGGGGGATGAGAAGAGGTTCGGTCATGAGTCGCCTTTCAATACTTGCAATAATTGCTCTCACGGTTCCAACATTTGCCGCGGCGCAGCATCGCGGCGGCCCAGGCGCTTCGACGCCGGCGGCAGCGGTGGGCCCAAGCCGTCCTGCGACCGCGATACCTCGAGCGGCTCCGGCTGCAGCGCACGCAAGCGCGCGAGCGCAATCGGGAATGCAAAGCGCCGCCAGAGTTGGCGGACCCATCGCGCATGGGCGAAATACGGGTCGTCCCATCCGTCGCGGTAACAGCGCAAATTTCGGATCCAACGGGAATTTCAACGGGACAGACTTCCAGGATGTCCCCGGCTTGGGATTTGATTATCCGCACCTCGCGGCGATCAGCGGCAACCGGCGCGGGCACGGCCGCAGATTTGACGGCGGAGCTCCCTTCGGATTCAGCGGCTTTCTGTTGACTCCACCTGTGATCGTGGAGGAAGCGCCCGCAGCGGAATCACAGGCCGCAGACGCGCAACCTTCCGCAGCGGACGAACAGGCAATCGCAGAGGATGCGCCGCCGTTGCAGCGTGCACCGCGGCGCTCGCCAGCCTCGCGTTCGGCCGAGGTACAACCAGAGAGCGCGCCCGCACCGCCGCGTGATGTCGAGCAATATGTTTTTGTGCGCCGCGACGGCGGACTGGTCTTTGCCGTGGCGTATGCGTGGGAGAACGGCACACTGCGCTACGTCACCCCCGATGGACTGCGCCGCAGTATTGCACGCGATGCGCTCGATCTGAACGCCACACAGCAATTCAACGAGCAGCGCGGCCTGAATTTCCGCTCGCCAGCCTAAACGCGGGCTGACGCGCCAGTCTGAAATGCCGAGTCTGAATACCGGCTAGATTAAGACTCACTGGCGCTGCACAGATCGCCTCAAGACGCGACGGCTCACTTATTTTTTCGCGGGCTCCGGCATCACGTACCCCGAGGTGGCGGGAAGCCCGGCGCGCTCCAACTGCACCGTAGTGTGATCAATCTGAAAATTCTTCGCCGCTTTTTCCTGGATAGAAATCAGGATGCGTTCGCATTCGTCCATGTGCATATCTGGCACGCGCGCGTGCAAGCTAAGCGCGTTGTGCCCTCCGCCCAACGACCAGATGTGCACGTCGTGAACTTCCTGCACGCCTTCAATGGTAAGCATCGCGCGCGCGACTTCTTCCACGTGCATTTCGCGCGGGCGCCCTTCCAGCAAAATATGGGAAGATTCGCGCAAGATTCCAATACTGGACCAGAGGACAAGGATGCCAATGGCGAGGCCGAGGACGGGGTCGAGCCATTCCGCGCCGGTCATTCGAATAGCAATGGCGCCGGCGATGATGGCGATATTGGAGAGAGCGTCGCCAAAATTGTGGATCAAAATGCTGCGCAGATTCAGATCGTTGCGGCCGCGTACCAACGCGAGGGTGATGCCACCGTTGACGGCGAGTGCTGCGAGCGAGGTCCAGATCATCCAGCTTTCGACGACGTTGACGGGAGCGCGCAAGCGTTGGAACGCTTCGTAGCCGAGCCACAGCGACAGAATCACCAGCACGAGCGCATTGGTGAAAGCGGCAAGCGTGCCGGCGCGATGGTAGCCGTATGTTTTCTCCGAGTCCGCGGGGCGCTGAGCCCAGCGCATGGCGAGCCAGGAAATGCCGAGGGCAGGAACGTCGGAAAGATTGTGGACCGCGTCATTGAGGAGAGCGACGGAGCGGCCGAGAAGGCCGCCAACAACTTCGGCCACGACCAGGCCGAGAGTGGCGGCCATAGCCCAACCGAGCACGGACGGTTTTAAGGTGGGATGCGGGTGGGCATGAGCGTGGCCGTGATGGGAATGACCAAAATGCCCGTGGCCCTGCTGCGTGGATTCGGAAGAATCGCAGGGCTGGATAGCCGGTCCGTGAGAGTGCTGGTGCATCCAGAAATATTCTACGCGTTCGAACAGCGCCGCGCAGCACGGCCGCAGGCTTATTACGCAGTTTGACACTTCCCCGCCTTGATTTCGTTGACGCTCCCCAGCTTCGCTGCCAACATCAAATGAGCTTCCTGATTGCACGCGTACGCGCAGAGGTCTGGCTGCGAGGCCGGTACGCGGAGAGAGATGACCGCTCCCTTTGCCAAGTTGAGCTTCTGGGGTGTGAGAGGCTCCACGCCGACGGTGGATCCGTCGACTTGGCGCTACGGCGGAAACACGCCTTGCCTGGAGCTAATTGCGCCGGACGGCACGCAATTCATTCTGGATTGCGGCACGGGTTTGCGCATGCTAGGGAACCGCGGAAGTTCGCCGAGCGCGGGAAGTTCCGCGGAGACGCATATTTTTGTCACGCACTACCACTGGGACCACATCCAGGGAATCCCGTTTTTTGCTCCGCTGTATGCGGAGAACAATGAATTTCACTTTTACAGTTTTCGGTCGAAATTTTTGGGACGCGATAGCTTGAAGCAGGTGTTCGAAGCGCAGATGGCCGTGCCGTATTTTCCGGTGGACATGTCCGCGATGAGCGCGAAGCGGAAGTTCAAAGAGGTGGATGGCGGGGACACGTTTCGAATTGGGGAGAATGAAATTACCGCGGGGTGGCTGAACCATCCGCAGGGGTGTCTGGGATTTCGCATCGATACGCCGGCGGGGTCGGTGGTGTATGCGACGGACAACGAGCCAGGCGACGCGAAGCTGGACCAGAGCCTGCGGGAATTAGCGGCAGGCGCGGACATTTTCATCAACGACGCGCAGTACACGCCGGAGCAACTGGCGAGCACACGGCGGGGTTGGGGCCATTCGAGCTGGCTCGATGGGGCGCGCGTTGCGAGAGAAGTGGGCGCGAAGACGCTGGTGCTGTTTCATCACGATCCGGATTCGACGGACCGTATTGTGGATACGATTTTGAAGCATGCGCGGGAGGAGTTCGATTCCGTGTTTGCTGCTAGCGAAGGCATGGTGATTACCCTGGGCGCGCCCGGGGAGCGCGTGGAAGCACACATGCCGGGGAGCCGCACGGCTTTGCGGCGTGAGGCTCAATTCCGGGCGCACGTTTGCGGCGTAACGGAAGGCGGGCACGCGTTTGAAGAGGATACGGTGGTGAGGGACTTGTCGCTGCAGGGTGCACTGATTTCCTTGAAGCACAGCCCTCGATTGCAGTCCGAGCTTCAGGTGACGATGGAGACACCGGGTATAAACGGAATGCAGCAGATGCAACTGCGCGGGTACGTGGTGCGAATCGACGGAGAAACAGAGAAGGGTCAGACAGCGGTAGGCGTGGTGTTCACGGATTAGTTCCGATCCGCCTGGGCAGCGACTGGTTCTGGCGTATAATTTCTTTAGGCAACATGAAATTAGAAGATTACAAGACTGTTCTTTATCGACAGCAGGACGGTTCGTGGGTCGCCGAGATTCCGGCGATTGCCGGTTGCTACGCACTGATGGAAACGAGAGAAGCAGCGCTGGCAGAATTGAGCAACGTCTTTGGGCTTATCGCCGAGGAGTATCGCGAAAAGGGCCTTAGCCTGCCTTCCGACACGACTGAGATAGTGAATGCCTAGCGCGACGGCGCGCGACTTCCAACGTATCGCGCGGCTTCTAGGATTCGTTTTGACGAGGCAAACAGGCAGCCATGAAAGATGGAATCATTCTGATGGCCGAGCTGTAACCATACCCATACATGGTGGCCGCGAAATCGGTCCACCGCTTTTCTTTAAAATCCTTCGACAGCTTGGAATCTCTGTCGAGGAGTTCTCAAAGCTGCGCTAGCTTCACAGACTGGACTGGGCATCTTCACCGAGTTGTGCTCAGCCCAGGCACTTCAATCATTTGCGTGCCTTCGTGGAGTGGATAGGTCTTCCCTTCCCACAGCAGCGTGCCTGAAATGCCCGGCGGGAGAGTGATTCCTGCATGGACTGCGGCATCCTTTTTTGTGTATTCGACTTTGATTTCGCCATTTGGGTGCGGCATGGTTCCGACGACGTGGTGGAGCGGCCCCAAATTCGGCTCGATAGTTACAGTGCGAAATCCTGGGCTCGCGGGGCGAATTCCGGCAACTATGGTCAACAGATCGTAGTTGGGATGAGCGCTCCAGGCGTGGGAGTCGGAGCGAGTAGGCTCCGGCTGTTCCGCCCATGTGGTCAGGCCGAGGGCGAGCATGTTGCGCCACGGCTGCAATAACGGGAGATATTCCTTGCCCAAACCAGCATGCTGCAAGGCGCGCGCGAGATAGAAACGAAAATAGTAGGTGGCCTGCGACATCGGTGGAAGGGCTGAATTGCTCTTGAAACGCGTGTCGCTTACGGAAAGAAGCTTCTTAAGTGCGCTTTGCTGTTGTTCTTGCGGGATGACGTCTAGCCATATGCCAAGAATGTTGGCGTGCTGGCTGAAATGAGCTTGCGCGGGAGTATCGGCAATCAAATCATACTTTTGACTCCAGCACAGTTTACGTAGGCCCTGGGTCGCGCGGTTCACCGCTTCGCGATACATCTCTGCCCTTGCGGGAAGACCGCAGGCTTCTTCGAGTTCTGCTCCGTACCGCAGGGCCTCCATAAATTGCAGTGTGATAATGGCCGAACCGCCGTCTTCGTCTTGTGGTGGCTCACCGGCGTTGAAGTCGGCGGCCCAATCTACGAAAACCCACCAGGGGAGTTTTCCAAGCAGGCCATCGGCGCGTTGATGTTGCAGAAACCAGTCCAACACCGTGCGCGTGCCGGCTAGCTGTGCGTGAACAAAATCCGGATCATTACGATAGAGCCAGAAGTCGTGGACCGTGCCAATCCACAACAGGGAGAAGGTGGGAATGTATTGCGGCAAGGATGAAGGGTAGCGGCTTTGCGTGATGCCGTCTGGAATGCGTGAATCGTTGTAAGCCTGAATGGCTTGCCGGGCAAGGCGGTCGTCGCCGGCGACAGTGTAGGAGAGCAAAGCCTGAATGCGCGTGTCTCCCACATATTGCAGGCGCTCCCAGTAGGGAGTGTCCATGTACGTGTCGTGAGCGTCAAGACGCACAGTCCGCCAACCGATTTCCCAGATCGAATCCAGGGTTGAATCGTCTGAGTCGAAGTGACCGCGCTGCTCGAAAGGGTAGGCAGTGAACCAGGAACGGAGGCGGTCGACTTCCAACGCTTCGTTGGAGGTCGTGATATCCAACTGGAGGAAGCGCCACGTTTTCCAGGTTAGAGGAACGAATGTGCGGGTCAGACCGTCGGGCAAAAATTCGTCGCAGAGGCCTGCGATGTGTTTGGCGGCGATCTCGTTACGGTTCCCTTTGTTGCCCTTCTCGTCGTAAAGCGCCTCCGCATAGGTGGCGCGGATGAGGCTACCCGCTCCACCGGTAACGGTTAGCTCCGGATACGCAGTGGTCAGGTGCGACGTGTCGATAAGAATGCTGGCGTTTGCGTGGGCAGGGACGCGGAAAGGTTTGTCCGGGAATTGCGAGGGGAGATCGATTCCGGATGCGCGAACAACTGTTCCAACAGGAGCAAGCTCCACTGTCATGTGGGGAAGTGGATCGGGGATGAGTTGCCAATTCGTGGAGGGGAAACGCTCGCCTCGCAGGCTAGCTTTACCGATCAGAACAGCTCTCTTCCAGCGCGGATTCAGATTGGCTTGCGAATCGGTATTCCACACCCAGTCGAACGCCGCAGCATCGATTCGCTCAGATGGCTCGGCAGCGAAATAGGTGTCCGGCGGTAAGCTGGAAACCGCGGCGGCGGTGCCGTTCTCTTGCTCGACTTCCCATGTTTCGTTTGTATCGGCGACCTGTTCGGTTGCGGTGTCTCCCTGCAATAGCAATCCGGTGCGATCGCTCATTTGGGCCAGCGCGGAGTGCACGCCGAAGTTCCAGACCGTGGCGGACAGAAGATTTGTTCCCGGGCGCAGATATGGGCCGAGGTCATAGGTTTCAAATCTCCAATGAGCAAGGTCTGCGCGGACAGGGCCGCTTCCGACGCGGTGTTGATTGACGTAAAGAAGAAACTGGTTATCCGCGCTGACGTGCACGATGAAATGCGCGGGTGAGTTTTCGAGTTTGAAAAGCTTGCGAAAGTGGAACACCGCCTCGTCGCGCACAGGCGCATCGGGGCAGGTTATCCAGCGCGCCGTCCATTGTGGCAGGTGCGAAGCGGTTTGAGCTGGAATTGCGGCCGAGCTCATGGCTAACCCAGCCAAGACTGTAGGGACCAGAATTTTGCGAGGGTTTCGCATCAGCGTTTACGGTGCGCGACTATAACCTAAATGGCTGTCAGCGATAAACACCCCATACGCTTGGTCCCGCGAGGCGCGTCTTGTACGCTGGGTGTGTGAAGTATGACTGAGAAGACTGCAAATTTTGTGCCGGTGAGCGTGCTAGACAAGCGCGTGGCGGCTGGGCATGTGCCGTCGAAGCGCGAACTACTGCGCGGATTGGTGCGGCAGGCGCCGTTTGTGGCGAAGAATTTCCGGCTTTATTTTCGGAATGGGTGGCGGCGGCATGTTTTGCGGACGAAGGTAGTGGCGCCTTATGCGGTGACGTTTTATGCGACGCACAAGTGCAACCTGGCTTGCACTTACTGCACACAGAAGGAGCCGGACGTTTTCAGCGAGGAACTGGGGACGTCTGACACGATTCGGTTGCTGCGAAAGATTCGGAAGGAGAGCGATTCGATCGTGATTACGGGCGGAGAGCCGACGCTGCGCAGCGACATTGAGGAAATTGTCCATGCGGCGCGATTCGAGTGCAAGTTTCGGTCGGTGCTGCTGATTACGAATGGAACGTTGCTGGACCGCAAGGCGGGAATTTTCTCGGGAGTGACGGGATTAGTGGTGAGCCTGGACGCGCTGGCCGCGGATCCAACGAATCAGCTTTCAAAACCGGCGGCTTTGCCGAAGGTAATGGAGAACCTGGAGTTTGCGAAGGAGCGGCTGGGGAGTCCGCGGCGCATCACCATCAGCACGGTGATCGAGGAGTGGAATATCGGCGAAGTGGAGCGCTTGCTGGATTGGTGCGGCGAGCGGGACTTTGTGTTCGCGGCGCAATCGGCGCAGATGGAGAAAATGCCTAATCTGGCGCTGCTGAGAAATGCAAAGTATCAGGCGCTAGTAGACAAAATCATCGCGCGGCGCCGCGCTGGAACGCAGCCGATCAACGGAACGCCCAAGACGATTGAGACGCTACTGCGGTTTCGCGATTTCCAGTGTTATCCGACGATGTTTCCGCGGGTATATCCGAACGGGGACGTGTTTTATCCTTGCGAGCCTTTGCGGAAGATTGCGGGGAATTTGCTGCGGGATGGATCATTGCGAAAGATTTTTGCGAATGGAAAGAAGATGTACGGAGAGATTCCGCCATGCCAAGGGATCTGCTATCTGTTTGGGAATGTGCTGTCGCATTATTACGTGAATGATTTTTGGGGGCTGGCGGGGGATTTTATTCAGTGAGAGAAGAAAAAACCTAACACAGAGGGCACAGAGGTCGGCGCACAGAGGCCGCTGAGAAGGCTAAGAGAGATCGGCGATTTTTTTGTCGAGGTGGGCGAGGGCGGCTTCGAGGGATTTACGGTGATTGGGGTGGGTGGCGGTGGCAAGGTCGTTCGCAATGCGGGTGCGCGAGAGTTGCAGTTGTTGGATGTCCTGTTCGCGGACTTGTTGCTCAGCACTCTTTGGGTCGCGTCCCGATGACGTCTTGCTACCTTCTTTGGATTCGACTTGTGCTTCTACGTCTTTGCTTTCCCAGCCTCTCGCCATGCCTATATTTTGACACAAACGGCGGAATTATGAGGGCGTTTGTGTGGAAAGTTTCGATTTGAAGAGATTGGCTTCAGTCGCGGGATGTGTGTCGCCAGTTCAGGCGGTGGCGGCGCGTTTTTGGGGAAGGACCGGGAGTGGCGGGTGAATTATGCTGCGCAATGTGGATTCGGCCACGCGCGCGAGGTGCTCGGCAAAGATGCCGCGATAGTGGAAGTCAGCGGTGTGGTCGGCCCAGCGGATGCGAACGATCCAGTCACCAGCGGACTCTGCGGCGGTGGCGGATGAAATTTGCGCAGTGGGAATGACCAGCAGGGGGTGCTGGTGGAAATCGAGAGCCCAGATGCGTTCAGTACAAACGAAGAGCTGCACGGCGGAGGGCGGCCCATTTTCCAGTTGCCCATTTTCCAGTTGCCCGTATTCCAGTTGGCCGTTTTCCACTTGATAGCTGCCGCCATTGACGATCACCAAGGCTCCGAGCCGCGCGGCGGTATCAGCCAGAGTCGTGTCCGGCTTTGCCGCGGGAAGCAAGATGGCGGCGAGAAACATGGCCAGGCCGGCGATGGCGGCGTGCCAACTGTTCCACAAGCTGAGGGGCAGAGTAACGAGGGAAGCGCCGGCGATCGCGAGCAGGATGCGGAAGGCGAGCCAGCTTCGGCGATCGCGGCGAATATTCAGTAGCTTGGGCAGAAGCAGGACGAGCGCAAAGAGGACGCCGAGGCCGAAGTAGCGGAGCCGGGCAGCGGTGGTTTCCTGCGGGGGAGCGATTGGGGTTGAGGTCGTGCTCATTACCGTGCGTTCTGGTGCTGTGCAATGTTTTAGCACTGCGCGCGGAAAAAACAAAACCAATTCGTGAGAAGTGGTAGTCACATTAGGTGTTTTTAAGGCCGTCGATTTCGCGCATGCGGGCGAAGGCGCGGCGGACGTGCGGGATGGTGATGGAGCCGCCGACGATTAGGGCGACGTTGAGGGCGTCGATGACCTCTTCGCGCTTCCAGCCTTCTTCGCCGCAGCGCACGAGATGGTAGGTAATGCAATCGTCGCAGCGCAGCACGGCGGAAGCGACGAGGCCGAGGAGTTCCTTGGTCTTAGTGCCTAGCGGGCCGGGCTCGTAGGCTTGATGATCGAGCGCAAAGAAGCGTTTTATGCCAAGGTGGCCGCAGCTGAGGATTTCTTCGTTGAGGTCGGCGCGAAATTTTTGGAAGTCGTCGAGACGGTCGGGCATGGTTCCTCCGGGCTGGGATTTTGCCACAGAGGCGGGGTGCTGACTGGTGAATAGTGACTGGCGACTGGTGGGCAAGAGGGCCGATCTCTCATACCGTGAGGGGTACCCCCCTGGGGTTTTTGCATAAAGTGTTGATTCTACTGGTGGTTAAAGTCGTTTGTTTTGTATCACTTTTATAAGTGTTGATTCTAAAGATAGTTATTTCAGGTGAGTGGCCCCTCGACAGTGCTCGGGGTAGACGAGCGTCCCCCCGGCGTTGCTCTGGGTCGAGTGGCGGAGACACACGGGGTTGCGGAAGAAAGGAAGGACGAAACGGGGACACGGTCCGTAGAACCTGGCTACAGATTACCGCATCCGTTACTATTTGTCAAGTGAGAAATTAAAGACTGTGAATTGAGCGGGTTGCGGGCGAGTAGGCTGCACGCCGAATCCAATTTCTTGACTGGTGCGTCTAACGGCCCTAGAGTCTGAATAGATGATTCGCCGAGTCACATTCTTTTTGTTGTCGTTCGCTGCGCTCATAGGGTTGCAGTTTGCGGACTGTTTGTCTCCCGTGTCCGCCGACGATCAGACAATGCAGTGCTGCGGCTCGATGCCTTGCAATCCTGCCAATGAGTCTCACGACTGCTGCAAGACGATGGTTTCTGCGGACGCATCGAACGTGCTGCCAGCACAGCACTCCACTTTGAGCGTTCCTGTCGCGGCAGTTGTCGATCATTTGTCTACGCCCGAAGTCCCCATCTTCGCGCCTGTCTCTCGCGTTAGATCCGAGGCGCCTCAACACTCGCCTCCAGAGTTGTACACCCTTCATTCTTCTCTTCTGATCTAGCCCGCCTCTCCACGGTGCGCTCCCGCACCGCGCTCTATCCCTCTGTCTAAGTCTGGCATTTGAGCGCCACGCCTATTCGGCGGCGAATTTTATCTCGTCGCTCACCGATGGCTGGCCGATGGAATTTGCACCTTTAGGAGAAGGCGATGTCAGTGATTGTGCGAAAGAACGGGACAAAAACATTCTTATTCAGATTCATTGAAACTAGGTTGCTGGTTCTGCTCTCCCCCCTCGTCTTAGTCAGCGTGAGCTTCGCGCAGGGGTCCCAGCCTCATCAAACGCAGCCCGTCACGCCGCTTGCCGAATTGTTGCAGGAAGCAGAGCAGAATAATCCACAGATTCACGCTGCGCGCCAAGGATGGCAGGCCGCGAAGCAGGTTCCTTCCCAGGTCTCCACGCTTCCCGATCCTCAATTCAATGTGCAGCAGGTAAATGTCGGAAGCCCGAGACCTTTCGCCGGATACACAAACAGCGACTTCGCCTACTTTGGTCTCGGCGTCTCTCAGGACTTTCCCTACCCAGGAAAACTGCGGCTAAAAGGCGAGATAGCGAAGCGAGATGCTGACGTTGTGCAGCAGCAGTACGAGTCCGTGCGCCGCTCGATCCTCGCCAGAGTCAAATCGGCATATTTCCAGCTTGCCTATCTGTCCAAGACGCTAGGAATTCTTGAGAGCGACGGAGAACTGCTCCAGCAGGTTGAGAAAGCTGCGGACGCACGCTACCGCTCTGGGATGGAGAATCAACAAGACCTGCTACGGGCGCAACTCGAACAAACGAAACTGCTGCGCGAAATCACCATGCATCACCTGGAAGTGGCTAAGTTGCAGGCGCAAATCAAGCAACTTCTCAACCGCGCACAGTCTTCGCCGGACATAGAACCCTCCGAACTTCCCGAGACGCCGCTTCCCTTTACTTTCGAAGAACTCCTGTCCGCGACGAAAGCGCAGAACCCAGAGATTTCTGGCGCGGAGAAGATGCTTGAGAGACAGAAGCTGCAAGTCGAACTTGCACACAAGGATTTCTACCCGGACTTCAATGTTCAATACATGTGGCAACGCACTGACCCGACTCAATTCCGTGCCTACTACATGCTCAGCTTTGGCGTTCGCGTTCCAATTTATCGAGGCCGCAAACAGCACCCCGAACTGGCGCAGGCGGAAGCTGAGCTGAACCGCTCCCGCAGGGAGTCCGAAGTTCAATCACAACGGGTCGCGTTTGAACTGCGTAGCGAATACGAAACCGCTGAGAAAACCGCCGAGTTGCTAACAATTTATCGTGAAGGACTTCAGCCACAGGCGCGTGCAGGATTCCAGGCGGGCATTGCAGCCTACCAAAACAATCGTCAGGACTTTTCGGCACTGCTGGCTTCGTTTCTCGATGTCCTCCATTTAGACGAGGAGTACTGGAAAAGCATAGCTGAACGCGAGACGGCATTGGCGCGGCTCGAACAACTCACTGGACTGTCTTTGCGCGTTGAAGGGGCGAAAAGATGAAAACCTATCGCACGGGATTCTTGCTGGCTTTGATTGGAAACATCTTGCTCGCTGTAGTCCTCGTGGGATTGTGGCTTCACTATCGCGCAGCGAAGCCGATGGCAAATGCCCAAACCAAACAGGCGAATTCTTCCGCGCAGGATTCTATGGCCACCTCGATGGCAACACCCGCTGCATCAACAGAAGCGCCGGTGGTTCCGGTGCAGATCTCGCCGGAACGGTTGCAAAGCATCGGCGTCAAAACCGGCCGGGTCGAAAGCAAGGTGGTCGAAAACGAGATCCGCGTCACCGGAAACGTCGCGGTCGATGAAACACGGCTTTCCACAGTGCAGGTCCGGTATTCCGGCTACATTCAGAAAGTCTTCGCGGACGCCACCTATCAATACCTCCGGAAAGGGCAGCCGCTCTTCACCATCTACAGCCCGGACCTCGTCGCCACCGAGCGTGAATACCTGGTGGCGAAACAAAATCAACAGCGCGTGGCCGGAAGCCCGGTTACAGGCGTAGCCGAAGGTGCCACTTCCCTCTTGGAAGCTGCCAGAGAACGACTCAAGCAGTGGGCCGTGTCTCAGAGGGAAATCGCCCGACTTGAGTCCACTGGCGAGGTGCAACAGGAACTGGAAGTCGATTCTCCGGTCTTCGGCTACATCACCGAGCGCAACGCGCTGCCGAATCTCACCGTTCAGCCGGAGACGCGCCTTTATTCCGTCGCGGACCTCTCGACCGTTTGGGTTTTGGCCGAGGTGTTTCAAATTGACTTGGGACGCATCAAGGTCGGCGAACGCGCGACCCTCACCGTGGATTCTTATCCGGGCCGCACCTTCGAAGGCCGGGTGAACTTCATCTACCCACAGGTGGACATGATGACGCGCACCGCGCACGCGCGGCTCGTCTTTTCGAATCCTGGGCTGAAATTGACTCCGGGGATGTTCGTCAACGTCGTGCTGAAAGTGCCGATGGGAAAGCAGTTGGTCATTCCTACAAGCGGCCTGCTGCAATCTGGCACCCGCCAGATTGTTTTCGTTAGCCGCGGCGACGGCTACATCGAGCCGCGCGAGGTGCAACTAGGCGCGCGCGCTGGCGACAATTTCATCGTGCTGAAAGGAGTAAAGGAGGGCGAAGAAATCGTCACGTCCGCCAATTTCCTGATCGATTCCGAGAGCCAGCTGCAGGCGGCACTCGGTTCGTTTGTTCCTCCACCTCCCGGCGCAGGCGCGGCAGGAGCTATCAATGCTCCAAAGGCGAACGTGGAACTCACAACCGACCCAGCTCCTCCCCACAAGGGCAGCAATACCTTCCGTGTGAACCTCACGGATGCGAGCGGAGGACCCATCTCTGCCGCGGAAGTCTCCGCCACGTTTTCCATGCCTGCCATGCCGGCGATGGGCATGGCGGCAATGCGCACGCAGGTTTCTCTCGCCGAAAAAGGCAACGGACTCTATGAGGGAGCCGGGCAATTGGACAGCGGCGGTACGTGGCAGGTCATGATCGTCGCCAAGAAGAACGGGCAAATCGTCGCCAGCAAACAGCTCAGCGTGAACGCCACGGGAGGGATGTAACGTGATCTCTCAATGGATTGATTGGTGCGCGCGAAATCGCTTCCTCGTTTTCATGGGAACACTCCTGCTTGTGCTCTCAGGAATCTGGGCTCTGCGTCACATACCGCTCGACGCGTTGCCAGACATTTCCGATGTGGAAGTGATTATCCATACCCCTTGGGCGGGTCAGCCCCCGAGCATTATCGAAGACCAGGTCACTTATCCCATCGTCACGACGCTTCTTGCGGCACCCCATGTAAAGGCAGTGCGAGCACAAACCATGTTTGGCGACTCCTATGTGTTTGTCGTCTTTGAAGACACTACAGACCTGTACTGGGCGCGGTCGCGTGTTTTGGAGTACATGCAACAGATCACAGGACGGTTGCCAGCGGGCGTGCATCCTGTCATCGGGCCGGACGCGACGGGCGCAGGATGGGTTTATGAATACGCGCTTGTGGACCACAGCCATCAACGCAGTTTGGCCGACTTGCGCAGCCTTCAAGATTGGTATCTCCGCTACCAGCTCGAAACTGTTCCCGGAGTGGCCGAGGTAGCCACCATTGGCGGATTCGTGCGCCAGTACCAGGTCAACCTCGACCCCGACAAACTTCGCGCTTATGGAATCCCTCTCTCGACGGTCATTGAAAAAGTTCGAGCAAGTACAAACGAAGTTGGTGGACGCCTGCTTGAAATGGGCGGGGCTGAATACATGGTTCGTGGACTCGGCTATCTGCGTTCGCTGAGCGACCTGGAAACTGTGCCCGTTGCAACCAAGAACGGCACGCCGGTCCTCGTCCGAAATCTCGGGACAGTTACTTTCGGACCAGACATCCGTGAAGGTGTTGCGGAATGGCAAGGCGAAGGGGAAACGGTTGGCGGAATTGTCGTGATGCGCGATGGGATGAATGCCCTCAAGGTCATCAATGGCATCAAGCAGAAACTCTTGGAAATAAAACCCTCCCTGCCACCGGGCGTGGAAGTCGTTGCAGGTTACGACCGCTCAGGATTAATTCACGCATCCATCGAAACTCTGCAACGCGACTTGATCGAAGAGGCGATCATCGTCAGCATCGTGATCGTCATCTTCTTATTCCACTTCCGTTCGGCGCTAATTCCGATTCTGACGCTGCCTATCGCCGTGGTCGCATCTTTCATCCCGATGTACTACCTCCATGTCACCTCGAACATCATGTCGCTCGGCGGTTTGGCCCTCGCGATTGGCGTCCTCGTGGACGCTGGCATCGTAATGGTCGAAAACGGTTATCGACAGCTTTCGGAAAGGCAAGCGGAGCAAATTGAGAAACTGCCAGAGCCAGAAAGGCGGCGGATTCTGCTCCAAGCCGCGACACAAGTGGGTCCCGCTATTTTCTTCTCTCTAGTGATCATCGTAGTTTCCTTTCTGCCCGTCTTCTTATTGGAGGCGCAGGAAGGACGCATGTTTCGTCCCCTTGCGTGGACGAAGACGCTGGCTGTTGGCTTCTCCTCCATCCTGGCTATCACCCTTGTGCCTGTACTCATGATTCTATTCGTCCGGGGGCGGCTGATACCTGAATCGCGGAATCCAATTTCAAGAATCACCCAGGCTCTCTATTTGCCAGTTCTGCGCCTCTGCTTGCGTTTCCGCAAAACCACCTTGCTGCTAAATCTGCTCTTTCTGATCGTCACACTTCCACTCGCGCTTCACATCGGCAGTCAATTCATGCCGCCCCTCTTTGAAGGTTCGGCCCTCTACATGCCGACAGCCTTGCCTGGAATCTCCATCGGGCAGGCGTCGCAATTGCTCCAAGAACAGGACAGGATCATTCGCACGTTCCCCGAAGTCGAAACCGTCTTCGGTTCCATCGGACGATCCGACAGCGCGACCGATAACGCTCCTCTCGATATGTATGACACGACGGTCATGCTCAAGCCGCGCAGTCAGTGGCGACCGGGGATGACCTACGAAAAGCTGATTCAGGAAATGGACGCGAAACTTCAGTTTCCTGGCCTGTCCAACACCTGGACCATGCCGGTGGAAAACCGTCTGGATATGGAATTAACGGGCATCAAGACGCCACTCGGGGTGAAGATTCAGGGGCCGAATCTTGAGGGCATCCAGCAAGTTGGCGCGCGGACACAGCAGATCCTCTCTGCGATTCCTGAGACGCGATCCATTTTTGCCGAACGCGTTTCGCAAGGTTTTTATCTCAACGTCGAAGTGAACCGTGCAGAGGCGGCTCGCTACGGTCTGACTATTGCTGACGTTCAGCAGGCTGTCGCTTCGGGAATCGGCGGCGAAATGGTCGCTGAAAACGTCGAGGGCCGCGAGCGGTATCCGGTGAATGTCCGGTATAACCGCGACTTTAGGGACAACGTCGAGGAATTGCGGCGCGTGCTGATTGGCACGCCCACCGGCGCGCAGATTCCCATCGCCGAAGTGGCGAAAATATCATTCTCTCGTGGACCCTCAATGATCCGCGATGAAGACGGCGCACTGACCGGCTACGTTTACATCGATCTGAACACGAAGGACTACGGCGGCTTTGTCACGCGTGCGAGCAGCTTGCTCAACGAAAAACTCAGCTTGCCACCCGGCTTTACTTACAAATGGTCGGGCGAATACGAGTTTCAGTTGCGGGCAAAGGAGCGCCTGCAGCTAATTCTGCCAATCGTATTTTTTGTTATCTTTCTGCTGCTCTATATGGTGTTCCACTCTGTTAGCGAAGCCGTTGTGCTCATCTTCCCGACGATCTACGCGCTTACCGGAGGGCTCATCTTGCAAAAGCTCCTCGGATACAACTTTAGTGTGGCGGTGTGGGTCGGCTACATCGCCCTGTTTGGGATTGCCGTAGAGACAGGTGTGGTCATGGTCGTGTATCTCCATGAAGCACTGAATCGACGCCTCGCGACTGGAGTGCCGCTGAAGCATGAAGATGTCGAGGCAGCAGTAATTGAAGGCGCAGTGCAGCGGTTGCGACCCAAGCTAATGACGGTCTGCGTTGTTCTGGCCAGTCTGATACCCATCTTGTGGGAGTCAGGCGTTGGCGCAGATGTGATGAAGCCCATCGCGGCTCCCATCGTGGGCGGTATGATTACATCAACCATTCACGTCCTGATACTCGTACCCGTTTTCTTTGCGCTTATGAAGGAGCGGGCTCTGAGTCGCGGTACATTGCGTGGGTCACACATGACTTGAATACAGGGCGATGTTCGGCTTGGTGTGGACCTATTTCTTTTCGGATTTATGGAATAGGTCGAGGGAGAACTTGGGATCGTCGCGGGTGCCGGAGATGCGGATGGGTACTACGGAGCCGGCGCCGTCTTTTTTGAAAAAGGGATCGGCGAGCTTCAAGCCCGCCGCACTCCAAAGTGCCTGAAGAAAAGATGCTACTGGACAAGGAAAAGTTCTGGGTGAGCAGGGCGGGAATTGGCGGTATTTACTGCGACGGTGACCGGGGCGTCGACATCGAGGGTGACGGGCGGGAGGCAGACTTCATTGCTGCAGGCTTGGTAGCGCAGCTTGAGGGAAATGTGTTGGGCGCCGAGCGGGGCGTCGGCTTGCGCAGTGAGCGGTACCCGTAGCACGACTTTATCCTGGTACACGTTGAGCGGAGTCTTGGTGAAGGCGAACGTGTGGAGCTCGCCTTTGGGGTAGGAGATTTCACCGGCGGATTTAAAACCGGCCGGGAGGTTCGCACGAAGATCGGTGGGAATGAGGTACTCGGCGGAAGGCTTGTGCGCGTTGATGTGGAAGCCATTGCGGATTTTGAGCACGACAGCGAGTTGGAAAGAGCTGCCGCGCGCGACCGGTTCGAGCGAAACGTATGCGGAGGGAGAGACCACTTCGCGGCCGGACGGAATTTGCGGCTGCGCGGATGGCAGCGCGGCGACGATGATCAGCAGAAGGGCCGCGACGACGATGGCTGCGGCGACTTTCACAGATGCACCTGCTGGCCCAGTTGCTGAGAGACGACGCGGCTCATAACGTCGAGGAGATTTTCGCCGGTTTTTTCGAGAATGAACGCGTTCTTGGAGTCGGACCAGCCGAGCTTGAAACTGGTGGAGAGGGCGGAGATCCAGATTTCGCGAACGGGAGTGTTTGGCGAAACGACGAATTTGGCTTCTTCAGGCTCCTCGAAGATGACTTCGAGTTTGCCGCTTTCGCCTTCGACATCAAAGCCATGCTCATCGCCAAGCGTGAGCAGGCGACGCTTGAGATCATCGAAGGCAGCGTCGGCCTTTCGTTGGAAGTCTTTTTCGTCCATGGCTTCAGAGTATCAGAGCTGAGACTCGATGGATTTGGAGATTTCGTCGTAGCTGATGATTCCGGTGATGCGCTTGACGACTTTGCCGTCGCGGGTGATGAGGACGCTAGTGGGATAGCCGAGCAGGCCGCCGAACTTGTCGGCTGCGGCGTCGTTTCCGATGACGATCGGGTAGTTCATCTGGGATTTGGAGCCGTTGACGTCGAAGCGCTCCTTTTTGACCCACGGAGTGACCACGCTCGCACCTTCTTCGTCCATGGCGATGCCGAGCACGGTGAAGCCTTGGGCGGCGTACTTTTGCTGCATTTCGATGAGCCAGGGAATTTCGACGAGGCAGGGCTCGCACCAAGTAGCCCAGAAATTGACGAGCACTACTTTGCCCTTGTATTGGGCCAGGGAGAGATCTTTGCCGTCGAGATCCTTCAGAGTCACTTCTGGCGCGGGCTTCGCGGCAGAATTACTCACCGTAAGGCGAATGTGGCTTTTCCGCGGCTGGCGCGTGGCACGGTCCGCAAGATACGTCACGGCGATGACCGCCACCACCGCGATGATTACCAGCACAGATTTCTTCAACGTTCGACTCCTCCAGATTTAACTATCGAAAATATTATCTCGCAGGTTGGCGAGCACGGCAAAAGTGGGCGCTTCATTTCGCTCCGGTCAAGGATCTTTCCAGCCATAGAACGATGCTGTTGAGAAAGCCAAGCTTTCCGGCCATCCAGGTGAGGCGGTTGGTGAAAATCAGGCCGCCGACAAAAAGAAGCAGAGCGCCGCTAAAAAGTTCGACGGCGTGGAGATGCTTTCGGAAGCGTTGGTAGAAGCGCAAAAACTGGCCGATGCCTAGAGCGGTAAGTAGAAAGGGCACCGCGAGCCCGGCGGAGTACACGGCGAGAAGGAGAACGCCGCGGGCGATGGTGTCGCTGGCTGCTGCGAGTGCCAGCACGGTCGCAAGAATTGGTCCGATGCACGGCGTCCAGCCGAAGGCAAAGGCAAAGCCGAGGAGGAACCCGCTCCAAATGCCGGGCTGCGTGCTGTTGGTGCGGAGGCGAACGTCGCGATTAAGCCAGCGCGTCATGGCCGGACCGAAGAAACCAATCAGCGACAGCGAGAAAAAGTGAACGAAGCCGAAACCAGCGACGAGTGGACCGCCGCGCAGAAGCGCGACGAGGCCGAGAAGCGCGAGCACGCCGCCGAGTATGAGGCCGGTGCGGACCGTCAGCTTGATGAGAACGCCGAGAAGGTGCAGGCCGAAAAGAAGAATCAGCGCGCCGGCGATGGGGGCGAGCAGTGAACGGTTTTGACGCAGAAATGTGCCGACGGCGCTGGCCGAGGCGCCGAAGGAAATAAAGACGACAGAGAAACCGGCAACGAAAGCTAGAGAAGAAGCGAATAGTCCGGCGCGGGGCGGCTGACCCTGGCGAAGCTGCTCCATACCGATGCCGGAGAGCATGGAGATGTAGCCGGGAACGAGAGGAAGAACGCAGGGGGAAAGAAAGGAGACCAGGCCGGCTAGAAAAGCTCCTAAGAGTGAGACGTCGGTCATTCGTGATCGTTCCTTCGTTTCCTGTGAGTCGTGGCTTGGGGCCAGGCTTGCCCTGGCCAGTTTTCGCAGCGGCTCGATACCCGGCGCGGCGCACTATATGCGGTGCCGCGCTTGGCGCGCAACTTCTTATTGTCCCACAAAGTGCGTGAGTGCTTGCGCCGGCACTCGCCGAATCGCGGCCTTTCGGCGCATCGCCCACCGGAAGTGGCCACTACGAGAGATGACCTGGATTCGCGGCCAGATTATTCCAACAGCGGAGCAATTGTTTGGACGGACGGCAGCGTGGTGGGGTAGCGAATGGCCGACAGATGAGGGATTTGGCTGGCGGGGCGATAAGTGTAATCAAGAAGGCCCTCCACAAGCTGCTGGAAATACATGGCTTAGAAATTCGCTGTTGGCAGCGGTGTTGCATTCCTCCGAGCAGGCCAGAGAACAGCCGCAAATGGCTGGGCTACCGAATGAGTATGTGCTGGACGCCGAACAAAGTGACGCTGTTGCGGGTGCTGGTGGGATTTGCGGCGGTGAGTCTGTTTGGCCGCGGCATGTGGGCGAACCTGGCGGCGGTGGGACTGACGGTGGCGTCGATAGCACTCGATGCGCTGGACGGGCACATCGCGCGAACAAAGAAGCTGGCGACGCCGGTGGGGGCGCAGATCGACATCTTGGGCGACCGGATGATCGAGAACGTGTACTTCACTTACTTTGCCGCGGTGGGGATGGTGTCGCTGTGGTTGCCGGTATTTTTCTTTGCGCGCGGGGCGGCGACGGATTTTCTTCGCGGGCTGACGATGCACGCGGGACATTCGGGATGGGGAGCGAACGCGATGCTGCAGACCTGGTGGGGACGGGGACTAGTGGCTTCGAGGTGGAGCCGCGGATTGTATGCGGCGATGAAGTGCTTGTGTTTTTGCTATTTGGGATTGGAGTTGGCGCTGACGCGAGGACCAGTAGCGTTAATCGGGGAGTTAGCTGCCGACGCTAAGATGTTGATTAGTTTGGGGGCGCAGTTGTTGACGTGGGCGACGGCGGGATTTTGCTTGGTGCGGGGGCTGCCGGTGCTGCTGGAGGGATGGAAGTATTTCGCGGATGGAATAGTGGCGCGCGGCGGGAAGAGGATTGCGAGGAAAATCGCATGAAAAGGCTAGGGACAAGCGGACGGGTTGCGGCGTTTTTTGATTTGGACGGGACGCTGATAGCGCGGCCTTCGCTCGAGCGGCGACTTTTTGCGGAATTGCGGTATCGGCGCGTGATCCCGATGCGGAATTATTTTTTGTGGCTGGCGCGGGCGGCGTGGCTCGCGCCTCGAGGAATTCAGATGATGCGGCACGCGAACAAAATGTATTTGCGCGGCGTGTGCGCCGGGGAGAGTGGATCTCGAAGAGGAAGTGGACAGCCAGAAATGGCTGTCCCACGGTTCTTTCCGGAAGGGGTGGACCAAGTGGCCTGGCACGCGCAGCAGGGGCACGCGATTGTTTTGGTGAGCGGCACGCTGGCGCTTTTGGCACAGGAGATAGCGCTGGCGCTGGTGGTGCGGCTGGCCGTGCGCGGAATTGCGGCTTCGGTGGCGGTTTGCGCTACGCGGTTAGAAGAAAACGAGGGGCGCTGGACGGGGAGGATTGTTGGGGATGCGATGTTCGGCGAGGCAAAGGCGCGGGCTGTGCGGCGGTTGGCCGTGGAAAAGGGATTTGAGTTGGCGCAATGCTGTGCCTACGGAGATCGCGCAAGTGATCGATGGATGCTCGAAGCTGTTGGGCGGGCGGTGGCAGTGAATCCCTCTCGGAGGATGGAGAGGCTGGCGCGGCGACGGGGGTGGTCGATGCTGAAGTGGGCGGAGGGAAAAGACTCAACGCAGATCTCACAGAGGATGGAGAGAGCACGGAGAAGAGCTGAAGAGATTTGGGAGAACGTGGGATGAGTCGTTCGTCTGGGAGCGAGTATCGGGGAAATGAATTCGGGGCGGCTTGGCAGCCGGGCATTGGGTCGCAGGAAGAGACAGCGCGCTTAACGGTTCTGGGTTCGCGACGTGCCATTGCCGGTGGCTTGCGTGGGGAATTGGCGTCGGCTGTGGCGGCTTACGGGCCCTTTGAATGGGTGGCGCTGGGATATTTGGCGATTTCGAGCGCGCTGATTGTGATTTTTGCGCGGAATTTGGCACATCCCCTGCGGTTGCTCAGTGTGCAGGCGCTCGTGGCGCTACTGATCGTGGCTTTGTGTCGAGCTGAGGCTAATGTCTGGAGTCCTGTTTCGATGTCAGCGATGGAGAGCCTCGGCGAGAGTAGAAACGGCTCTCTCACACTGATGCAGAGATTCTGGCATTTTTGGAGGCATTGGTATCCACATCTTTTTTTCCTATTTTGCTTTGAGGAGTTGGGCGCGCTCGTGCATTTGGTGTCGCCGCGATGGCAGGACGCGAAGCTGATTGCATTCGATCACTGGCTCACCGGCGTGCACCCGGTGATTTGGCTGGGGCAATTCGCCACACCGGCGCGCAACGAGTTTATGCAATTCGCATATTTCACTTATTTTTTGTATTTGCTGGTACTCGGCGGAATTTTGTATTACCGGGAAGATTGGCGCGGATATTGGTCGGTGATGACGTATTCGGCGGTAGCCTACGCGATCGGGTATGTGATCGCGATTCTTTTTCCGATTGAGAGCCCATGGTTCGCAATGGCACGCTCGTGGCATGGGGAATTGCACGGCGGGCCGTTTACGGCGGTCGTTAATTTTATCGAGCATTATGGGCGCGTGCGGGGCGCGGCGTTTCCTTCGGAGCATGTGGCGGGATCGTTCGCGGCTCTGTGGGGCGCATGGCGGCACCGGCGCTGGTTGTTTTGGGTGATGCTGCCGCTGGTGCTGTGCATGTGTGTTTCGACGGTGTGGGGGCGGTATCACTACGTAGCGGATATTTTGGGAGGGATGGTCACGGGGACGCTGGGATTTGTGATCGGGAAGTGGGTTATGAAGAAGCAGGAAGAGATTTACGGTCGAGAATTGAAAGCCGAAAGAGCATAGTCGCTAGCCCGTCATGATTTGCACCCCTATCTTAAAGCTTAGGTCGTTGGAGCACAGGCAAGATTGTCTGTGCCACTTGGGCTATGTGGAGTAGGAGCGGTTCGTCCGTAACGGCGCCGATTAGTTGCAGGCCAACGGGGAGGCCGGCAGAGGTGAAGCCGCACGGTACGGACAGAGCGGGAACGGCTGCCAAGTTTGCAGGGCGATTCAGGCGAAGCAGCAGAGCGCGGGTGGGATGATTGGCTTTTCCGATGGGAGTGGATTCTTCGCCGATTAGCGGAGCGGCGATGGGAGTCGTGGGGACGACGAGTGCGTCGACTCCAGCTTCGGTCATGGCGAGATGAAATCGCCGGATGAATTTGTTGCGGGTTTCGAGGGCTTGCAAATAGGCGGTCGCCGAGACTTTCGTACCCATTTCGAGGCGCGCACGAACGTCCTCGCCGTAATCTGCAGAGTGGGCGGGGAACCAGCCGGCTTGCTGGTGATAGTGCGTGGCTTCGGCCCACGCGATGTGGTTGCCGGCTTCTTCTGTTTCGCTTAGCAGAGGAATGGAAACGTCTTTGAACTTCGCGCCTTGCTTTTGCAGGGACCTGATTGCTTCATGAAACGCAATGTAGACATCGTCAGAGACAAGATCCAGGAAAAACTCTTTCGGTAATCCCAAACGGAATTTGTTGGCACGCTTCGAGAATTTTTGTGCGGACGAAAGGTTCGGTTCAGCCTTGCCACGGACGAAAATTGGGTCAAGCAAGAGCGCTGTATCGGCAACGGTGCGAGCTAGAGTGCCGACGAAATCGAGATGCGGCGATAAAGGCACGACGCCTTCGACTGAGACGCGGCCGAGCCCGGGCTTGAAGCCGACGATACCGCAGAGGGCCGCGGGGATGCGGATCGAGCCGCCGGTGTCTGTTCCGATGCTGCCGTAGCATAGGCCTGCGGCGACGGCTGCTGCGGAACCGCCGCTCGAACCCCCAGGGATGCGCGCGAGATGCCAAGGATTGCGGGTTGGGCCATAGTGTGGGTTGTTCGAGGTTACGCCGTAGGCGAATTCGTGGAGATTGGTCTTGCCTAAAAGGATCGCCCCGGCTTCCTGGAGTTTGGCCCAGACCTCAGCATCATGTTCAGGAATGAAATCCTTCAGGATTTTGGAGCCGGCGGTGGTGCGGATGCCCTTCGTGTAGATGTTGTCTTTCAGCGAAATGGGGATGCCGTGGAGGGGACCGCGACGCGTGTTGCGCCCTCGGGGCGCGAAAAGCTCGGCTTCGGCTTTTTTGGCTTGAGCGAGCGCGAGTTCGGCCGTGACGGTAATGTAGGCGTTTAATTTCGGGTTCAACTGCTCGATTCGCGCGAGCATGAGTTTCGTTAGTTCAACCGGGGACAGCTTTCGCTTGCGATAGAGGCGAGCCACTTCTTCGATGGAGGCGAAGGCTAGATCAGTGTCGGTCATTGGGCGCAAACGGAAAGAATTTAACACAGAGGGTACGGAGGGGGCACGGAGGACGCAGAGGACAATGAAAAGAACTAGAAGATCTTTTCTTGGTGGCGGAGGTTTCCGAAGGTGCCGATGTTGGCGACTATGAAGGCGACGCGGAACTGATTGTCGGTGCGCACCTGTCCGAGAGCGATGCGGCGGTATTCGACCGCGATGCCGCAGCATTTGCCGTTGTAGCTGATTTGCACGAGTTGATTTTGCAGGGCGCTGTTGGTGATGTCGTAGCTGATGCCCGTGGCGACGTTGAAGCCACGACGCGTTTCGCTGCCGTAGCCCATGAGCACGCGCACTTGATTAGAGAGCGGCTGCAGGATGGGATCGGCTTGCAAGCGAAAATGGGCAAGGGTGGCGAAGAACTCGCGATAAGGCTTGACCTTCACCAGCGTGCCGATGACGGTGATTTTGTGGAGCTGCGGGTCATATTCGAGCAAATGCTCGGTATCAAAGAGGCCGCCGGGAGTGATCTTGAAGTCGCTGACGATCGGCGAAGAGTTGCGCGGTCCAAGAGCGAAAGCAAACGGCGAGATAGACTCGAAAGTCTCGAAAACGTTGCGCTGACCGTTGAGAATGGCGCCGCCGAACGTGGGGTCGAAATAATGCTTCTGCACCAGGCGCCAGGAGAGGAGCTCCTGCGGCTGGTCGTCGCCGGGTTTCATCCAGAAGCGTTGCGTGACGCCATATTCGAGTTCGTTAGTGTTGGTGCGTGTGGCGTCGGAATCAAAGCGAATGAATTGCAGGAAATTGTCGATGCCGGTGACATTGCGATAGGTAATGCGCGGCTCGATGGTGTGTTTGTAGCGTCTTCGAGATTTAGTCTTGCCGGACGCGATGGGATCGAAGAAACGTTCCAGGGTTGGGAGGCGAAGATCGAGAGTGAACTCGCCATCGTTGCGCGTGACGGATTGCGTGCTGACGGCGCCGGCGGGAGTGAGGGACGCTCCGTAATAGGTGGTGCGAAAAGCGGCAGTAGTCGTAGCGTTGAGCCACCGTCCGAAGTGGAGCGGCAGCGTGACGCGCGGCGCGAACTCCGTGCGTGCAACAAAACTAGGCGTCTCGATAGGCAGGTACGTTGCGCTCGGAGCAAAACCGATATCGTCGCGCTCAACGGCGCCGGCGAAGGCGTCAAATCCAAAATAGACAGGGAGGCGCCGCCAGAGTCGCTGCTCGACGGAACCGAATCTGGCTTGCGGCGTATTGCGTAACGTCACGCTCATTTGCGGATTGGTATTGAGGAAGCTCCTGTCGTTCAGTGACGCGAGGTTGAGACTGAAGCCGCTGAAATTGTGGGTGAGAAAAATGGAGCTGCGAATATCGGAGTTGATGGCGTCGCCGAAAGTGTCGGCGAAAGCCAGCCGGAACGTAAGCGAGGAAAGCTCGTTGACGTCGGCGACAAAGCGCCAATTGTGCGGCAGGAGCGATTGCACGGCGAAGCGCTGCTCGTGGCCGCCCTGCCGCTCGCGGTCGATCACGCCGAAATAGTTGTAGCGGATGGAAGTGTGCTCCCAGGGCGTGGCGCGGAACTGAGCGCGTTCCGCGGAGCCGCGCCTGCTGAGAAGCTCGGCGCCGACCGTGGTATCCATCCAGCTCACGGGTGCCCAGTAAAATTCATCGCCGAAGACGAAGCCTTTGCTGGTGCTGTTTCCGGCCACGGGTACGAGCAGACCGGACTGGCGGATTTTCGGGCCAGCTGGCGCTGTGGCGTACGGCAGCCAGATGAGCGGAACGCGAAATAAGCGGAAGTTAGTGTTGACGAGGGCCATCGTTTTGCCGAGGCGGACGCGGGCCCGCGGCGCATAGAACTGCCACGTGGGGCGGTGGGGGTCGCAGACCGTGATCCACGCCTGGTGGATGATGTAGAGGTCGTTTCCAAATCTTTCGACCAGGCGAGCTTCGAAATAGAGCGGGTTGTCAGTGACGAGTAAGGTGGGATTCGGGCGGCGCTCGATTTTTACCGTGCCGCGAACGTTGATGAACGTGCCGCGGCCGGTCCCGACGTTGTAGTGGGCTTCATCGGCTTCAAGATGCTGATTTTCGAAGTCGTATCGCACGTGGCCGCGCGCGAAAGCTTCCGTGGTCTGGTCGTTGTATTCGATGTGATCGGCGCGAAGGCGCTGGCCGGCGTAGTGGATATCGACGTTGTCGTCGGCAATGAAGAGATTGCCCTGGCGGCGCTGCGGGCCGTCGGCAGAAAGCTCGGCGACACCGCCCTTGGCAATGGGCGGACGGGCTTGTTGCGCGGCGTCCGAAGCTGCGCCGTCAAAAATCAACGCGGAAAAAAGCACTGTTACCGGCAGAAGGAGTTGAAGCGCGGAAAATTTCCGAGCATGAGAGTGGCGATTCACGCTGACGATGTGGTCAATGGAGTAAGCCCGATAGCCTAGCACGGGCTTCCCGGGTTGTGTAGCAGGCCGCGAAACCGCGGTGCGGCGGCATGCGTCTCTTTCTGCACGGGGCCGGGTCGCTTCCACAAACAAATGATGCGCATCGGAAAGCAGCAGAGTATGATGCCGCGCCGCGTGATGAGGGGAGGATCATGAAGCGAGTGTCGTCTCTTTTGAAGTTGGCAGCAGCCGCAGGGTTGTTTGGCGGAGCGCTTGTTGCGGGAGCGGAGGCACGGCCTGCGGACCAGGCGAACCCCACCGACAAACTGAAGAGCCTGGAGCTACGCGAGATCGGTCCCGCGGTGATGGGCGGGCGCATCGATGACTTCGCGGTGGTGGAAAACAACCCGAACATTGTTTTTGTAGGCGTGGCTTCCGGCGGCGTGTGGAAGACCACCAACAACGGCACCACCTGGACGCCGGTGTTCGACAAAGAGGCGGTGTCGACGATCGGCGACATAGCGATTGCGCCGTCCGACCCCTCGGTGGTGTGGGTGGGAACGGGCGAGCCGAACAACCGGCAGAGCTCGTCGTGGGGCGACGGCGCGTACAAGTCGCTGGACGGCGGAAAAACTTGGCAGAAAATGGGGCTGGCGGCGACCCATCACATCGGACGCATTGTGATTCATCCGCGAAATCCGGACGTCGTGTACGTGGCGGCGCTGGGCCATTTGTGGGGGCCGAATGCGGAACGCGGCGTGTACAAGACGACGGACGGCGGAAAAACTTGGTCGCAGGTCTTGAAGATAAATGACGACACTGGCGTCAGCGACATCGCCATGGATGCGCAGAGCCCGGACATTCTCTACGCCGCGGCCTATGAGCGTCGCCGCACCTCTTACGGATTCAACGGCGGCGGCTCGGATAGCGGCATTTACAAAACGACCGATGGCGGCGCGACATGGAAGAAATTGACGAAAGGCTTGCCGTACGAGAACGGCGGCGACACCGGACGCATCGGGCTGGATATTTATCGCAAAGATCCGAACATCCTTTACGCGATTGTGCAGCACGAAAAGGGCGGAACATTCCGCAGCGAAGACAAAGGCGAGACCTGGAAGAAGATGGGCGACACGAATCCGCGGCCTTCCTACTACAGCCAGATCCGCATCGACCCCAATAACGATCTGCGCATCTGGGAACTTGGCGCGCAGATGTTTTACTCCGAAGACGGCGGCAAGAAATTTGCGACCGATCGCGTGAGGGGCATTCATGGCGATTTTCACGCGATGTGGATCGATCCGGCGGATTCGAATCACATGATCACCGGCAGCGACGGCGGAATCCACTGGAGTTATGACAGCGGGCGAACGTGGGATTTCGTCAATACGATTGCGATCGGCCAGTTTTACGAAATTGGCCTCGACAACGAGAGGCCCTACCATATTTGCGGAGGGCTGCAGGACAACGGAAGCTGGTGCGGGCCGAGCCAGTCGCTGACACGCGACGGCATCACGAATGAAGATTGGAATGTGATTCACGGCGGCGACGGATTTTACGCAGCGATCGATCCTGTCGAGCCCTGGATCGTGTACACCGAATCGCAGGACGGCAACATTGATCGGCGCGATTTGCGGGCCGGGCAACAACGCTCGATATCGCCAGAAGCGAAATATGGAGAGGCGCATTACCGCTTCCAGTGGAATTCGCCAGTGGTGGTCTCCGCGCACAATCACACGACGATCTACTACGGCGGAAATTATTTGTTTAAGTCCGCTGAGCGCGGCGATACCTGGACGCGGCTCGGCGGAGACCTGACCACGGGTGCGGATCGCAACAGGCTGCAAATCTTTGGAAAGACGCCCGACAAAAACACGTTGTCGCGGCACGACGGCGTGCAGGAATATCCGACCATCACCACGCTCAGCGAATCACCGCTGACGCCGAACGTGCTGTGGGTCGGCACCGATGACGGGAATCTGCAAGTGACGCGTGACGGCGGAAAGAATTGGAAGAATGTGGCTTCGCGTGTTCCGGGCGTGCCTAAGGGCACGTACGTCAGCCGCGTGGTGGCGTCAAAGTCCGGAGAAGGAGCGGCGTTTGTGACGTTCGATGGTCATCGCAACGATGACTACGGAATCTACATCTTCGTCACCAATGATTACGGCGAGAGCTGGAAAGCAATTCGCAACGGCATCCCGGATTCCGCCGGAAGCGTGCACGTGGTTCGCGAGCACCCGCGCAATCAAAACCTGCTGTTTGCCGGGCTGGAATTCGGGCTGTGGGTCTCCTGGGACCGCGGCGCGAACTGGACCGCGCTGAAGAATAATTTCCCAACCGTGCCGGTGGACGATATCGAGATCCAAGCGCGGGAAAACGACCTCGTGCTGGCTACACACGGGCGCTCGATATGGATTTTCGACGACATCACGCCGATCGAGAAAATGGACGCGAGCGTGTTGAATAGCGACATGACGTTTTTTCCGCCGCACGCGGCTACTATTTTCAACGTAAGGATGCGGCGCTGGAGCGGAGGGCAGAAATTCTTTACTGCAAAGAATCCGCCTTATGGCGCCATTCTGAACTACTACTTGAAGGAAGCCGTACCGCCGGAGCCCCTGAAGACCGAGCAAAAGACGGACAAGGACGACAAGGACAAAGCCGCGTCAGCGAAAAGCGAGAAAGAGGAAAAGGGCAAGAGCACTGCAGAGGATAAGAGCAAATCCGCCGCGGAGCCGAAGAAAGAAGGCAAGGTCAAGATCAGCGTCACCGATAAAGACGGCAACGTAGTGCGGGAGTTTGACGGGCCGGGAGCCGCGGGCGTGAATCGCACCAATTGGGATTTGCGCTACAACTCGGCAGCCGAGCCCACGCCGGAACAGATGGAGATGATCAACGCCGGATACTGGGAAGGTCCACGCGGCCCGCGGGTCGAGCCCGGAAAGTACACCGTCAAAATCAAATCTGGGACGAAGGAGGAAACGCAGGAGGTAGTGGTCGAAGATGACCCTCACATTCAGTTTTCCCCGGAGGATCGCGCCGCGCGGCGGGCAGCCATCGATCAGCTCTACGCGATGGAAAAGACCGCAGCCAAAGACCGCAAAACGATCCAGGGACTGAAGGATGCGTTGAATGCGGCGCGCGGACAGTGGAAGGCGGATGCCGGCAAGGCGGATGTGCCAAAAATCCCTGAAGAGATACAGAAGGTGGCGGACGAGCTGCAAAAAAAAGTGGACAAGGTCGCCGAAAAATACATCCGCGAACGCGGAGAGCTCGGCAATGCAGGTCCACCGTTTGAATGGAAGCCCGATCCTTTACCGGATCAGGTGCAGGGTCTCTTGCAAGATTTAGATGGATTCGCCGCGGCTCCTGGTGGACAACAGAAGGAGAAGCTCGTAGAACTAGGCCCGCTCGTTAGCGACGCTTCGGCGCAGGTCAAGAAGCTAATTGACGAGGACCTGCCGGCGCTCAACAAGAAGATGAATGATGCGGGAATTCCGCACATCGTGCCGAAGCCGGCGGAGCATCACCCGGATGGCGGAGATAGCAAAGAGTCAGCCCGGTAGGGCTCGGAGACTGAGACCCTTGCGCGAAGGCCGCGTCTAAGGTTGCTCAGAGACGGCTGGCACGTGGTCTGTGCTCTGGGGCTAGCGGCGTTGAATTCCTGATGTATTCATGATTTCGGAGGGATGAGCATGAACGCGAAGCGTTTGGAGCGAAGTGGTGTGAGCGCCTGGTTGGTGGCGTTTGCGGTGGTGTTCGGGCTAGCGGCAGGGGACCTTTTCGCTGGGAATCTTGCCCGGCAGGAAAGCGGCGGCGGACAAAAGAAGGAAGAAAAGAAAGATGGCAAGAAGGATGAAAAGAAAGGGCTGTCGCTGAAGTCCGATCGGAAAATCGAATTTACGACCGACGAAGGGACGTGGATCTCGCTGGACGTTGCGCCCGACGGCAAGACCATAGCATTCGAACTGCTCGGGGACATTTACACCCTGCCCATCGCGGGCGGAGAAGCCAAGCTGATCTCCGGCGGAATGGCCTTCGACAGCCAGCCGAAGTTTTCTCCCGACGGAAAGTGGATCGCGTTTCTCTCCGACCGCGAAGGGAGCGAGAACGTCTGGATCATGCGCGCCGACGGGAGCGACGCGAAGCAGGTTTCCAAGGATCCCAACGCCGAATTCGCTTCGCCAAGCTGGGCGCCGGATGGCAGTTACGTCTTTGTGTCCAAAGCGGGCTTTGGCATCAATACTTTCGAGATTTGGATGTACCACGTGCAGGGCGGCTCCGGTGTGCAGGTCACAAAAGCCAAGCCGGCGCCGACCACGCCGCGCGAGCAACGCCACAATGCCTTGGGCGTGATGGCTTCCGCGGACGGAAAGTATCTTTACTACGCGATGCGTCATGGCGGCTTTACTTACAATGCGCAGCTTCCGCTATGGCAGGTCGCACGCCGCGACCGCAAGACGGGAGACGAGGACGTTCTGCTACAACAACTGGAGAGCAGCTTCCGGCCGGTGCTCTCGCCAGACGGAACACAAATTCTGTACGTGACCCGGTACGAGACGGAAAGTGGATTGCGCGTTCGCAATTTGCAGAGCGGCGACGATCGCTGGGTAAAGTATCCCATCACGCGTGACGACCAGGAATCGCGCTTCACTCGCGACCTTTTTCCCGGATTTGCATTCCTGCCCGATGGGAAGGAGATTGTCTACAACCAGGACGGAAAGATTCGGCGGCTGAATCTGGCAACGGGAACGGAGACGGTGATTCCGTTTACCGCCAAAGTCTCTCAGGAACTGGGGCCAAAGTTGGATTTTCCGCAGAGAGTCGAAGAAGGGCCGGTAAAGGCGCGGCTAATTCAGGACCCCGTGGAATCACCTGACAGCAAACAATTGGCGTTCTCCGCGCTGACCCATCTGTACACGCTGGACTTGCCCAGCGGGAAACCGCGACGCGTGACAACCGGCAATGCGCGCGAATTTCAGCCGGCATGGTCGCCGGACGGCAAGACAATCGCCTACGTAACTTGGTCGAATGAAGGAGGGCAGCTCTGGAAGGTGCCGGCGGCGGGCGGAACTTCGCAGCAATTGTCGAAGTCAGCCGGAGTCTACAGCAATCCAGAGTGGTCGCCCGATGGCACGAAAATCGTGGCGTTGCGCGGAAACGCGTATGACCGGGAAAACAGCGCATTTGATGGCGGGCAGACAGCGAATGCGGACCTTGTGTGGATTCCCGCCGCCGGCGGCGACGCCAATCTGATCCTGCCGGCTCGCGGCGCGGGCGGCCCGCATTTCACGCATGAAAAGGACCGCATTTATGTTTATACCCCGCAGGGATTGGTGTCGTTGCGCTACGACGGCACGGACCGTCGCACACATCTCCAAGTGAAAGGCCAGGGCATATTTTTCGCGGAAGAACCGGTGTCCGCCGACGATGTACAGCCGAGTCCCGACGGGCAGTGGGTACTGGCGCATATAAGCAATCAGCTCTACCTGATCGCCATGCCCATAGTGGGGGGCGAAGCGCCGACCGTCAATCTGGCCTCGGCATCGGTGCCCGTGAAACGGCTGACGGACATCGGCGCGGACTATTTTGCCTGGGCGGACGACGGCAAAACCATTACCTGGGCGGTAGGCGCGAGCTTGTTCCGCGAGCCGGTGAGCGCTATCTCTTTTGAAACACCGAAGGACGAAAAAAAAGAAGGCGAGAAAAAGGACGGAGACAACAAGGAGGCCGCGGATAAGAAAGACGCGGGCGCTTCCGCGAGCGAAGCGAAAAAGGACGAGAAGAAAGAAGAGAAGAAATTCAAGGAGCTGGACAAAAACGTTGAAGAGATCGCTGTCAGTGTGGAAGCGCCCCGCAAGGTGCCGAAAGGCACGGTAGTTCTGCGCGGAGCGACAGTCATCACGATGAAGGGCGCTGCCGGCTCCGAAGAAGTGCTGAAGAATGCCGACATCGTGGTGGAAAACAATCGCATCAAGAGTGTGGGCGCAAAGGGAAGCGTTGCGGCGGGCGCGAAGGTGATCGATGTTCGTGGAAAAACGATCGTACCGGGCTTTGTTGATACGCATGCGCACTGGCTGGAAATTCGGCGCGGCATTCTGGACACGCAAAACTGGGCGTTCCTAGCGAACTTGGCCTACGGCGTGACCTCGGGGCTGGACGTCCAGACGTTCTCTAACGACATGTTTGCTTATCAGGACCTGGTCGATACCGGGGACATCATCGGGCTGCGGGCGTTTTCCACCGGCCCGGGCGTTTTCTCTGACAACAATTTCCAGTCAACGGAAGAAGTGAAGGGCGTGTTGACGAAGTACAAGAAATATTACGGCACGCACAACATCAAGAGCTACGTGGTGGGCAACCGCAAGCAGCGCCAGTACATGGTGGAAGCTTCGAAAGAGCTAGAGATGATGCCGACCACCGAAGGCGCGCTGGACCTGAAGCTCAACCTGACGCACGTGATCGACGGCTTTCACGGCAACGAACACACGCTGCCAATCACGCCGCTCTACAAGGACGTGCTGCAGATGTTCGCGCAATCCGGTATCGCCGAGACTCCGACTCTGATCGTGAACTACGGCGGGCCGTTCGGAGAGGACTACTTCTACGAATCCTCGAACGTTCACGACGACGCCAAGCTCAACCATTTCACGCCGCACCGCATCATCGACGAAAAAACAAAGCGGCGTGGAGGATGGTTCCGGAAAGATGAGTACGCATTCCCCAAGCTGGCCGCGCAGATGGCCAAGCTCGAGCGCGCCGGCGGACTGGTGGGCGTGGGCAGTCATGGCCAGTTGCAAGGGCTCGGGTATCACTGGGAGATGTGGATGCTCGCCAGCGGCGGAATGACGCCGATGGAAGTGCTGCGGTGCGCAACGGTCAATGGGTCAAAGATTGTTGGGCGCCCGCAGGATATCGGCTCGATCGAGCCGGGGAAGCTTGCAGATCTGCTTATTCTAGACAAGGATCCGCTCGCTGATATTCACAACACGAACAGCGTTCATTGGGTCATGAAGAATGGCGAGCTGTTCGAGGGCGACACGCTGGACCAGATTTGGCCGGAGCAGAAAAAGCTCGAGCCGCTCTTCTTCTGGAACTACGATACTCCGAAAGCCGGCGAGCCGCTGAGCTACGGAAAGACGAGCCTGCCGTAAGAGTCTTGGCGCGACAGGTCCCGCTAAGTCGAAGAATCACCGGAGCGAGAGCCAAGCTCCATCCTTTTCTTTTCAGGATTTTGCAGGAGCCGGCGCGGGTGCGGAAGCAGTAGCAGGCGCGGCATCCGTCTTGACTTGCGTCGCGCGATGCCAGTCGAGGGTGCGCCGCAGGCCCTCTTCGAATGCGATTGACGGCTCATAACCGAGGAACTCGCGGGCCTGCGAAACATCTGCTTGCGAGTCGCGAATATCTCCGTCGCGCGCCGGTTCAAATTTCGCTTCGAGGTTCTTACCGGAAATCTGATTGAGCAGCGCCACGGTCTGGTTCAGGCTGAAACGTCCGCCGACCCCAACATTGAACACCTTGCCGGAAACATTGGGAGCTTCACAGGCCAGCAAATTGGCTTGCACGGCATTGTCCACGTATGTGAAATCGCGCGTTTGCTCGCCGTCGCCGAAAATCACAAGTTGCGTGTCTTCGAGAAAAGCGCTGCAAAATTTCGCCAGCACGCCGGAATACGGAGAGCTGGGATCCTGGCGAGGACCGAAGATGTTGAAATAGCGTAGCGACACGTTCTCCAGTCCATAGCACCGGCCGAAGGTTTGCGCGTACAGCTCGCCGACATACTTTGTGACGCCGTAGGGCGAGATGGGTTGCGGCTCCATCTTTTCGATCTTGGGCAGCGTAGGCGTTTCTCCATACGCGGAAGACGAGGCTGCGAAGACGATGCGCTTTACTTTGGCGTCACGCGCCGCGACCAATACGTTCAACGTGCCGTCGATATTGATTCGGTTCGTCTCAATGGGATCCTTGACCGACTTGGGGACCGAAGTGCGCGCCGCCAGGTGCAGCACGTATTCGGCTTCGTGCATGGCCTTACGAACCACTTCGATGTCCGTAATGCTGCCCTTAATCAACGTGATTTTGTTGCGGATATCCGCGAGGTTCTCTTCCTTACCGGAAGAAAGATCGTCCAGCACCACGACGCTGTGCCCACGGCGGACGAGCTCGTCCACCGTATTCGAACCGATGAAACCGGCGCCGCCTGTGACGACGAAGCGCATTCAGGGAATCCTCCTCCACCAGGTTCACAGCAGGCGGGTGGCTGCCGTGGTAAGCGACGCGCCCTTCAGAAAGACGAGCGCCTCGCGTTTTGATAATCTCAAAGTTCGCGCCGAGCCGCCGATCCTTGGACGCTCACCATGCGCGTAAAATGTATTGTACGACGGACGGCAGCGAGGCAACGGATTGTTTCAGACTAGGTTCACAGAAATAGCATGACCAAACTCACAGCAACGACCGCGGCGATAGCAGCGCTGGCATGCGCCGCCGGAGCGTATTACTGGGCGCATGGCATTGGCCCCTTCGGTCGAGTGTCGAAGGCTGCGCAGCCCGCCGTGGCTTCTCCAGCATCGGTAACGACGGACAAAGCAGCTCCAGTTTCCGCCGCACCCGCGCTCTCAAAAACGACCGAGCCCAGCGACCGCGTGGCAGCCGCGGACGCGGGCACACCTTGGCGCCCTGGCGAAGTGCTCGAATTTGCCGCGGACGTGGCGAAGCTCAGCAACGTCGCCAATCTACGTTTGCAAATTGCCGAACGCCGTGACTTCTTCGGGAAGAATGCCTGGCACCTGCAGGCCTTTGCGCGCACGGAAAATCCTTTGCGCATGGTCTTCGAGCTTGACGATCAGTTTGATTCCTACAGCGATGCCGCCACTCTCTCCAGTTTGCAATATGAAATGCATTTAAACGAGCGCGGGCAAAAACAAGAATCGATTCAGCGCATGAGGACAGCGGATGCAGAGCGCGTTGCCTCAAATGCGACAGAAACGCGCGTAGTGCCGGGAACCCGCGACCCGCTGGGGCTAATGCAGTATTTGCGCACGGTGGACTGGACGAAAATTCACGAAGTGCACGGCCCAGTCTATGACGGCCACAAGCTGTACGACGTTAGCGCAAGGCTCGACGGGTCGCCGCAAAATATCACCGTGCCGGCGGGCACCTTCGCCACTTCAAAAATCGAAGTTCGCATATTCGACGCAGGAGCCGAACTGAAGGACGCCCATTTCGCACTGTATCTCGCAAACAATCCTTCGCGGACCCCCGTGCTGCTCGAAGCGGTAATGCCGTTCGCGACCGCGCGGGTGGCCTTGGTGAAAATGAAGTAGAGCCGCGGTTACTCCAGCAAGGCGAGCTGCTCGATCAATGAGCAAGCGATGTGCCCGACAGTGATGTGCGCTTCCTGAATGCGCTGGGGATCCCGAGAGGGAACGTTCAGCAGCAGGTCCACCTTGCTCGCCAGCGCGCCGCCCGTCTCACCGGTGAGCGCTACAAGAAACGCGCGCCGCGTGCGCCCCGCTTCAATTCCTCTTAGAATGTTTGCGCTGTCGCCGCTGGTGGAGAGAGCGACCAACACGTCCTGCGCCGAAACAAGCGATTCGATCTGACGCGCAAAAATCTGCTCGAACCCATAATCGTTTCCCGCAGCAGTCAGCACCGATGGATTGGTGGTCAGCGCCAAGGCCGCCAGCCCGCGCCGGTCGTCGCGTAATTTCACTACCAGCTCCGCCGCGAGGTGCAACGCGTCAGCAGCGCTGCCGCCATTACCAAAGAACACCACTTTGCCGCCGGCGCGAAGGGCTGTCGCACATTTTTGCGCAAACAGCAGGATGTTTCGGATCAGCGCGTCGGAGAAAGCCTGCTTGACGCGAGCGCTTTCCTCTAGCTGGCGGCGAATCTCTTCGGCGGACGCAGCCATGTGGGTTAGCAGAGCACGATCTTGTCGCGGTGACGCATCACACGCCTCGTGGCGTTGCGCGTGTCCACTACCAGCTTCGCGGCGTCGACGATGGCCGCGTAATCGTAGCTTGAATGATCCGTGGCCACGATCACCGCGTCGTAGCTGCCAATCGCCTGCGGATTCAACTGTACGGATTTCATATTCTCATAATTGTAATGCCGCATTTTATGTAGTTGCGGAAAATACGGATCGTTGTAATCGAGCTGTGCGCCGCGCTGTTGCAGTAGCTGCATGATCTTGAGCGTTGGAGACTCGCGCAAATCGTCCACATCCTTTTTGTAAGCCACGCCCAAAATCAAGATCTTCGCGCCCTTCAAACTTTTCTTGTGATTGTTCAGCGCGGCGGCAATTGCGTCAACGACGTGATACGGCATAGCCGTATTGACTTCGCCCGCAAGCTCTATGAAGCGCGTCGAAAAGTCATACTCGCGCGCCTTCCACGAAAGATAGAACGGGTCCACCGGAATGCAGTGTCCGCCAAGCCCCGGCCCCGGATAAAAAGGCATAAAGCCGAAGGGTTTCGTTGCCGCTGCGTCGATCACTTCCCAGATGTCGATACCCATGCGTAGGCTGAGCATCTTCAGTTCGTTCACCATGGCAATATTCACGCAACGAAAAATATTTTCCAGCAGTTTGGCCATCTCCGCCGCGCGAGTGGAGCTTACCGGAACGACTCGGGCAACAACTTGCGCGTACAGCGACACGGCAGCGCGTCCGCTGGGAGGATTTACGCCGCCGACGACTTTCGGGATTTGCGCCAACCCAAACTGCTTGTTCCCCGGATCTTCGCGTTCCGGAGAAAACGCCAGCCAAAAGTCGCACGGGACATTCTCATTTTCCGGCCCGGCCGCGATCGGACAGCGCAGGCCGCTCTTCTCTAGAATCGGCAGCACCAATTCTTCAGTGGTCCCTGGGTACGTCGTGGATTCCAGCACCACGAGATGCCCCTTCTGCAGGTGCGGCTGAATCGAAATCGCCGTTTGCTCGACGTAACTCAAGTCCGGCTCGCGCCGCTCGTCCAGTGGTGTCGGCACGCAAATGAGGATGGCGTCCGCCTCCCTCAAGCGCGCGAAGTCCGTGGTCGCCCCAAAATGCCGGCTGTTAACGAACTGCTGAATCTTCGTCTGCGGGATATGCTCGATATACGATCGTCCGGCGTTCAGCATATTCACTTTGTTGGGATCGGTGTCGAATCCCGTCACCTTGTGCCCTGCTTCGGCAAAACGCAGCGCCAGCGGCAAACCTACGTATCCGCATCCGATAATGGCGACCTTAAGCTGGGCGCCCTTGAAGAACTCAGGTTTCCGGTCAATTGGCATGAGTCGCGTTGCACTCCTAAACTATTTGGGGATACACAGGCCGCAAAGCCCCCTGAAGAGCCGAATAAATATAACAGGGTTCACGGCGCGCGCAAAAAAAACGCCCTTCAGAGGTGTTGCCGAAAGTCAGGGCCGTTGCGATTGCCTGGCAAAACGGAGCAAGATAGTAGGCCCGCGCCCAACGTTTCCAGCCGGCAGTCGAAGGCGCAACCGGCATTCAGCAAGCAGCGGATGCAATTTTCGCTCAGACGCACGGGAGCGCCTGAGGTATAGCAGCACTGCGGTGCTAGCACGGCGAGGAGTTTGCGAATCCCATGGTGGATGTGCACTGCCACATTTTGCCAGGTCTTGATGACGGCCCCCAGGGCATCGAAGAGTCTCTGGCCATGGCCGAATCGGCGATCGCCGACGGCATCACGCATGTCGTCGCTACGCCGCATTGCAGCAACGAATATCCTTTCGATTATGCGCGCGTCCAGCGTCTGCGCGAACACCTGCAAGGCGAGATTGGTGACCGGCTTAAGCTGGCTACGGGATGCGACTTTCATCTTAACCCGGAAAATCTCGAGGCCTTGCGGGCTGACGCCTCGCCCTTTTGCATCAACCAGCACGATTACCTGCTTGTCGAGTTCAACGAAATCTCCATCCCGCCCTCCATGGATGACACACTGCACGGTCTGCAGCTCAAGGGCCTGCGACCCATAATCACCCATCCCGAGCGGAATGCCATTCTTTGCCGCCAGCCCGAGCGACTGACAAAATGGGCGCGGCTGGGTTGCTTTGTTCAGGTCACGGCCGGTTCCCTGACAGGAACCTTCGGTCCGCGAGCGCAGGAAGATTCTTTGTGCTGGATAGCGCAAGGCTTTGTGCACTTTGTCGCCAGCGATGCGCACAACACCAAGCGCAGGCCGCTGCGTTTGCAGGCCGCTTATGACGCGGTAAGCAAGCAATTTGGTGACGAGAAGGCGCGCGCCCTGTTTCTCGAAAACCCGCTGGCCGCTTTTGAAGGACGAGACCTTCCGTACGTCCCGGAAATCCCCGATGAAAAGGTTTCGCCGCGGCGTAGAAGGTTTTTCTTCTTCTGAGTTCCGTCACCGCGAAGGATGCAGAGGCAGGCCCGCCCATGCGTTCAACAGACCCAGAACTTCCCGCACCACGTCCAGGGCATCACCCGTCGCGCGCCACCAGTGGTCAGGCGCAAACGGATCGGTGGGAGCAGCCCGCACGATGGCTCTCCCCCGCCCACCCGAAAACTCCTTCCACAGCGTGCGCACCCGCCGCGTGTGCGCCTTCGTGGTAACGATAATCACCGCGCCGCCCTTCTCCCGCTCCAACTCGGCCGCAATGGCCCGAACTTCATCAACCGTATTGTCTATAGGAGGCTCGAGCGCAAGGATTGCATTCGATGGCACCCCTTCGTGCATCAAAACTCGTGAGTTGAAGAAGTCCTCGCCGATGTAAGCGATATGCATTTCCTGGAGTGATGCAGCAGGTTCATTGGCGCGGGTCAGCCAAACTTGCGGTGCATAGCCGGCTTTGTATAAGCGTGCCGCTTCCTTGGCCCGCATGGGGATTCGCCCGCTAAGGACGGCAATTGCTTGGGCCTTGTCAAGCGGATCTTCAACTATCAGCCATCGGCCCACGCCAAGGAAAATGATCGCGGCCAAGACGATTAGCCCAACAATCAAGGTGAGAATAATCGCCCGGAGGAAGTGGCGCTTCGGGGCGTGCGGTGCATCTGCGCTGCTGTCCATAAACAAGCGGGCGCATGGTATCGCGGCCCAACAATGTGGTCAATCGCTGTCCGGCGCGATAAACTTGCCGATCAGCATTTCTTGGGAGGTTGCATGCGTGCAGTAGTTACTGGCGGAGCGGGTTTTCTGGGTTCACATCTCTGCGATCGCCTGATCACGGAGGGATGGGACGTTCTGTCGCTCGACAACCTTGTTACGGGCGTGGACTCGAACATCGCTCATCTACAGAAACACCCACGCTTCCGCATCGCGCGGGCGGACGTCTCCAATTACATCGACGTTGCCGGCCCGGTTGACTACGTCTTGCACTTCGCTTCCCCGGCCAGTCCCGTCGATTATTTGAAAATGCCCATTCAAACCCTAAAGGTCGGCGCGCTGGGTACTCACAACGCACTCGGGCTCGCGCTCGCTAAAAACGCCAAATTTTTTCTGGCTTCCACTAGCGAATGCTACGGTGATCCGGAAGTTTCTCCGCAGCCGGAAACATACTGGGGGCATGTGAATTCGATCGGGCCTCGCGGCGTCTACGACGAAGCCAAACGTTACGCCGAAGCCATGACCATGGCGTATCACCGCTCCCACAGCGTGGACACGCGCATTGTGCGCATTTTCAATACCTACGGGCCTCGCATGCGTTTAAATGACGGCCGCGCCCTCCCCAACTTTGTTCACCAAGCTCTCACCGGGAAGCCCCTCACCGTCTACGGTGATGGCAAGCAGACGCGTAGCTTCTGCTACGTTTCCGATTTGATTGAGGGAATTTACCGCCTGATGTTATCCGACGAACATTTGCCCGTGAATATTGGCAATCCGCAGGAAATCACCATTCTTCAATTTGCGGAACGCATTCGCGCCCATTTTGAAAACGCGCCCAAGATTATTTTCGAACCTTTGCCGCAAGACGACCCCAAGCAGCGCTGCCCGGACATTGGCAAAGCCAAGCGTATTCTAGGTTGGGAACCGAAGGTGGGTCTGGAGGACGGCTTGCGCACTACGCTGGACTATTTCAAAGAGTACTTCGCTGGCAAGCAGACCGCCGCTGTTTAGTAGCGTTCAACTTACTGATCTGTGAAAATTATTCTCGCCCGAACGAATGGTATTCGAAGCCAAGCCCGCGCATCGACGACGGCGAATATAGGTTCCTGCCGTCAATCACCAGCCGCCGCGCCATGAGTTTCCCGGCGCGTTCCCAGTCGAGGTCTCGAAATACATCCCATTCCGTACAGACCAGCGCCGCTTCCGCGTCACGCAAAGCATCGTACGGATCTTCGTAGTAACTAGCCGCGGGAAAAAGCGTCGTAGCTCTGGAAATCGCTTCAGGATCCGTGGCCTGTACCTGGGCTCCTTGCCGGAGCAGTTCTTTCACGACTTCCAGCGCCGGCGAGAATCGGATGTCGTCGGTATTCGCTTTGAACGCCAGTCCGAGCACGGCGACGCGCTTTCCTTTTACTACCCACAGTGCCTGGCGCACTTTGTCGAAAAATCGTTCGATCCGCTGCTTATTGACACGCTCGGCCGCTTTTAGAATGTCGAAATCCACGCCCACCGTCCCAGCTAGATGGATGAACGCCTGCAAATCCTTTGGAAAACAAAAGCCGCCGAAGCCCAGCCCCGCGCGCAGGAATTGCGTGCCGATGCGCGGATCCAATCCCATCGCGTGCGTCACTTCCTCGACGTTCGCGCCGATTTTCTCGCAAAGGTCGGCAATCACATTGGCGTAGCTGATTTTCAACGCCAAAAATGAGTTGGACGCATGCTTGATGAGCTCCGCGCTGTTGATCGTGGTGATAAGCAGGTCCACGGCACCCCCGGGAGGGCACGTGCCGTCGTGCACCGGGCAGCGAAAGGAGCGCTCCAGGATCGGCCGGTAAATCTCCCGCATATCGCGCGCCGAGGCCTCGTCCTCCACGCCGACCACAATGCGGTCAGGGTGAAAAAAATCCGATACGGCCGTCCCTTCGCGAAGGAACTCCGGATTGGACGCTACGCGAAATGTCAAGCCGCTGTTGCGCGAGTAGGCCGTGAGCGCTCGCCGCAATTCCAGTCCGGTACGAGCCGGCACCGTGCTTTTTTCGATCACCAGCTTCGGAGATCGCGCCTCCGTGGCAATCTGACGCGCTACGTGGTCGATTGCAGAAAGATCCGCATCGCCGTCTTCTTTTGGCGGTGTGCCTACGCAAATGAAGATGGCGTCGCCGTTGCGTATCGCTTCACCGGCGTCCGAAGTGTACGAAATTTTTCCGCCACTTCGCGCCGACTCCAGGATTTTCTCCAAGTGGTGCTCGTAGATCGGCACGCCTCCCGCCTGGAGCTGGGCGATCCGCTTCTCATCAATGTCCGTGCAAACGACCTCGTGGCCCGCTTCGGCGAGACATGCGCCGGTCACCAGCCCGACGTAACCACAGCCAACTACGGAAAGACGCAATCTAGTCCTCCGGGCAAAGATTCTTTATGCTCACATACATTCCTATGTGCCGCCGTCCTGGCGCCGCTCGCTGTTCCACCCCAACAGCAGCCCCCGGAGCCCCAGCAGCACGAGTTGAGGCTGGCGGCGCAACACGTTCCACAGCAGCCGCGTCGATTCATCGCGCGTGATTTCACTAAGTGTTTCCCGCGTAGCCGCGTTGAGCAGATCCACTAACCGCGAGTAATCTTTCTGCTGAAAATAGTGCATTGTTCGCCGCAGCAGCCAATGCGTGCTTAGTTCCCGCCGCAGGGCCAGCAGTTCCCTGCCCAGGCCGCCTTGCAAAATCGACTCCGCCACGGCCTGCGCCCCCCGAAAGCCAGTAACGATTCCCCCTACGGTGGACACCTTGACTTGCGCCGCGGCGTCCCCCACCAGGTACACGTTCCCTTTTCCCACCCGCCTCTTTACCGGCACCCAGCGCTTGTACATGGGGATTCGGGCGCCTTGCCATTCGAGCGGCTCCATTCCTTTTTTCTCCAGGAATCGCGCCAGGCATCGCGCCGTATCGCGGCCATCCTCTCCGATTACGCCCAGCGCGCCACGCTCCGCTGATTCCGGAATCAGCCAGTAGAAATACGGCGTGTCGTCCGGCACGAACCAGACGCGTGTCGTATCCACCGGGCAGTCCTTCGGCAAGCGCACAATGGCCTGCACGAGCGGCACGGTGTCAATAGGCGCCCAGCCCGCCGTTCGCGCCACGCGGCTCGCCGCGCCGTCCGCTCCCACCACGCTGTTGGCGGGCAACTCTTCGCGCCGTCCGCTGGATTCAACCTGCACGTGAATGCTATTCGCGTTCGTGCACAATCCGAGAAAGCGAGTATCGAAAGAAATTTCCGCGCCAGCCTGCCGCGCCTCTCGCGCCAGCGCCGGAATCAATTTCGCCCGCTCGATGATAAGGTCCGGCTTGGTCAGCGCGACCTGGGCGGAGCGGCCGTCCGTGAAGAGTTCGAAACGCCGAATCTCGTTCAGAACGCTTTCGTTAGCCGAAACTCCCAGTTGTTTGCGGAAGTGATCCGTCACGATGAGCGTCCGCGGCGCCGGCTCCAAGCCGCGCTTGGACTCCAGCACACGCACACGCTTGCCGCCCTGAGCCACCTTGGCGGCGGTATAAAATCCGGCCGCGGAACCTCCCACAACAATTACCTGTTCGCGCCGTCTCTTTTCCTGGTTCGGTTGCAACAATTTTTGCCTTGGCCTTCAGCACGTCTGCAAATTCACGGTCATCGGCTTCCGCGGTTTCCCGGGGCAACCGCTTTCCCGATCCTGCTGAGCACGGAAGGAGTGGGTGAGTGAGCGACCGACGTAAGTATAGCGAATCCGACTGCCGCGGCAAACCTCGACGGCAACGAAACTGTAGAGAAAACGCCGGATCTGGCTGGCGCTCGGTCACACGCTCAGGACTTTGCCGCCTGCCGTTCGTATGGTGCCCTCTCCAACATCGCAATGGCAAATAACATCGCCGCGATCACGACGGCGGCGAGCAACAGCGCCGCCTTCGCCGAAATGTAGGAAATCAAGACTGCCGATGCTCCGCTCACCGCGCCAAGCAGGTACAGCGCCAACACCGCGCCCCGCTGCCCCAATCCTAGATTCGCTAACCTGTGCGCGGCATGATCCTTTCCGGGCGCGGCAAACGGTAGCAGTCCTCGTCGCGCGCGCGAAATGGTGACCAGCGTCGTATCGAAAATGGTGACGCCGAGAATCAGCAGCGGAGCCAGAAGCGCCGCTGCATGGTTCCCCTGGCTCAGTCTCAGCTTCAACGCCAACGTCGCCATAAGGAAACCCAGGAACATCGCTCCGCCGTCACCCATGAAAATCTTCGCCGGTTTGAAGTTCCAACGCAGAAAGCCGCTAGCAGCGCCAAAAACCGCAGCAGCCAGCGTCGACACCACGATTTGACCGTTCAAAAACGCGAGCAATGCAAAAAAGAACGAAGCTGTCGCCGCAACCCCTGCGCACAGCCCGTCCATGTGGTCCAGTATGCTGAACGACGCGGTGATAGCCACCACCCAGAAGATGGTCAGCGCCGCGTCCAGCAGGTATCCCGTGCGTCCGGGAACAAACAGTTCGAACACCTGCGCATGAATTCCGCTCGCCAGAAGAATACAAGCGGCTAACGGCATTCCTACGAAAAGCTTGATTTGGTGATGTAACCAGCCGCGATCATCCAAAAAGCCAACCGCTGCCACCAGCGTCGCGCCCGTCACGATCCCCACGCTTTGCTCTCGCGCGGCTCCGTCAAACGCAAAAATAATCGCCAGCATCACCCCGCCGTACATCGCCAGTCCACCCAGCAGGGGTATCGGCTGCACATGCACTTTGCGCGGACCCGGCAGGTCCACCATCCCCACGCGCAACGCCAGCGCACGCACCGGTACCGTGAGCATCATGGACGCAAAAAGCGCAATGAAAAACGCCAGCACGCCGGCTGACATACCACCTCGTCGGAATGGAAGTAACTCACCGGTGCAGGCAACACTGCACAGGCGGTGTTTCACATGAATTGCCCGTTGGGGGCCGGCTCCCAAGACACACCAACAACTGCCCCACGCAGCCTAATCACAATACTTCGGAAATTGCGGCTCTGCCAGAAGATTCCGGCGCCTCACCGCTCCGTGAGCATTCGCCCGAAAATCCGCTCCACTTCTTTCCGGTCCTTGCTCGAGAAGTACCAATCGATCGTGCGCTTCAGCCCCTCGCGAAACGGCACCTTCGGCTCCCAGCCAAGCAATCGTTTGGCAAGCGCGTTGTCCGCCACCCGGTTCAGCGGCCCGGTAGGCATGTCCGGCCGCTTTTTTATTTCTGCTTTGTGTTTGGTGAACTCGCAAACCATCTTCGCGCAGTCGAGCACCGTGATGCGCTCCATCGTTCCCAGATTGATGGCTGTGCCGTCGATGATTTTCTCTCCCGCCAGGATCGTGCCCTCGACAATGTCGTCAATATACGTCCAATTTCGTATTTGCGAGCCGTCGCCCCAAATCTCAAACGGATTCTGCCCCAGAAACGCGCGCGCGATCATCGCGATCACCGCATGATTTTCCACGCCGCGCGGCCCGTACACCGTAAAGTAGCGGCACGACGCCGCTCCCATGCCGTGCTCCTTCGCGTATGCCTTCAGCGTGAACTCGCCCATCAGCTTGGCCCAGCCGTACGTGTTGTCCGCGTCATTAGGACCGCTAGTCAGATCCTCGGTCAGGTAAATCTCTTTGTGGATGTCCGACTGCAAGAAATTCGGATACACGCAGCCCGACGAAGCGAACACCACTTTTTTCACCTTCGCCCGCAACGCTTCCGCAAACACCAGCCCGTCGAGGAAAAAATTCGACGCCGGCCCTGCCTGGTGCAAATCCACGTATCCCCGGCCGCCGTGATCCGCCGCAAGATGGAACACCGTGTCCACACCGTGCATCGCCGCTCGCGTGACGCCCGGCTCGCGCAAATCCGCATGCAGAAAATCCACTTCGCCGCCAAGGTGCCCGCGAATATTGTCCAGGTGTCCGCTTGAAAGGTCGTCGACGATGCGCACCCTTGCGCCGCGTGCCAAAAGCTGATCCGTCAGCGTCGAGCCGATGAACGACGCTCCTCCCGTCACAAGCGCAAGTTTCCCGCTCCAAAAACTCTCCGCCGGTGTCACGCTAGACGCGCCTCCTCAATAATCCGCACAAATTTCCGCAGTTCGTTGACTCTATCATAGTCATTAGCTGACGCCCGCGCTGCCTCGCCCATCCTTCGCAGTTTCTCTGCGCTCCGAAAAATCTGGCGAACCGCATCTGCAACCTGCAAAGCATCGTCCGGGTCCGCGCAGATTGCGAACCCGCGCTTCTCCCCAATAGCAGCAACATCCGTCTCGCGCGATGCAACAGCCACAATCGGTTTGCCCGCCGCCAGAATTCCGTACATCTTGCTCGGTACGATCACGCCTTCCAACCCGCGCCCGACCGTTACAATGTGTGCGTCCGGCGCCGCCAGCACGGATGCAATTTTGCTCGCCGGGAAAAATGGGAGGAAGCGCACGTTCCTGCACCCAAGCGCCGCCGCTTCGATCTGCGCCCGTTGCGCGCCGTCCCCAACGAAAACCAGCCCGATTTCCTCGTCCTGCAGTTTCTGCGCCGCCGCTATCAAAGTTCCCCACGTCCCGTAAAACCCCAGATTCCCGGCGTGCAGCAGCACAAATTTGAAATCGCTTCGAATCGCCCGCACCACGTCAGCGTCCACCGCAGGCTCAGACCCCGCTTCACAAATCTCCGCTCCGTCGCGGACCACTACGACACGTTCCGACCTCACGCCCTTCGCGACAATTCGCGCGCGCATATCTTCGCCAAGCGCCACCACGCGCGTCGCCTTCCGCAGCGCCCACCTGTGCAGTCTCTCCCACACCCGCGTCAGCAGCCCTTCCTTCATGATCGAACCACCTACAGCCATATCTGGATACAAATCGCGAATGTTGTAGACAAACCGTTTGCCCTTCAGCAGCGCCACAAACGCCGCCACAATTCCCTCGAACGGCGGGTCAGTCATCCCAAGCACCACATCGCAGCGCACAAACACCGCCCGCGGCACGCTCAGCGCAACATATGTAAGATAATTCACCACCCTCCGCCCCATCTGCGTCCGCGAATAGTCCGTCGATCCCACGCGGATAATCTTCGCTCCACCGGGTTGCAGCGATCTGCTTGGCTTCTCCGTTTGCCACAAGCGCCAAGCTCTTCGCTCCGTAGGGTCGTATGAGGGCCGCCCGCAAATTACCGTGACCTCATGCGCAGCCGAAAGCGCATTCACAACCGTCTGCGCCATCTTCGCCGTTGCAGAGGTGTCCGGCGGGTAGTAAAGATTCAGCAGGAGAATTCGCACCGCAAGATTGTACAAGCAGCAGCAGGCACCGTGCTCACGCGTTGTATGAGATCGTTATCGAAGAGGAGCAATGCGCTGAGACTGCGTCTCACGAGCCGCGCGTCACAAGAAAATCTCCCAACACCAGGGCATCCATCTTAGTCCGCAAGAAACAATCGATTGCTTCTTCCGGCCGGCAAACAATCGGCTCATTGTCATTGAACGACGTATTTAGCACCAGCGGCACACCCGTTAAATCGCGAAACGCCGAAATCAGTGCGTGATATCGAGGATTGGACTCCCGCGCAACTGTCTGCAATCGTCCTGTGCCGTCCACATGCGTTGGCGCCGGAATCAGCGCGCGCTTTTCCGCCCGCACCGCATACGCCAGCGTCATAAACGGCGAAGGATGCGACTTCTCAAACCACTCACCTGTCGCCTCCGCTAAAATCGATGGCGCAAACGGCCGAAAAATCTCTCGGTGCTTGATTCGCCGGTTCAGAATTTCCTTCATATCCGCCCGCCGCGGATCGGCCACAATGCTGCGATTTCCGAGCGCTCGCGGCCCCCATTCCGCGCGCCCCTGAAACCATCCCAATATTTTCCCCTCGGCGATAATCGCGGCCACGCGCCGCGCCAACTCCGGCGCCGGCATTTCCGTAACGCTATAGCCCTCGCGCGCCATACCCCTCGTCTCGATCGCCGCGCGAATCTCCGCAGTTGAAAATCCCGGGCCCCAATACGCGTGCTCCATCACAAACGAGCGCGGCCGGCCCAGTTTTTGGTGCCAAACGTAGTACGCCGCTCCCACTGCAAGCCCCGCATCACCCGCAGCCGGCTGCACGTACACCTGCTCAAATGGAGTGCTCTCAAAAATTTTCCCGTTCGCCACGCAGTTGAACGCCACTCCGCCCGCCAGGCAAATCGATTTCAGCTCCGTCGCCTTCGCCAGCTTCCTGAGCATCCCCAGATAAACGTCTTCCAGCCGCGCTTGCAGCGACGCCGCCAAATTCCGGTGGCGCTGCTCCAGCGGTTCTTCTGGCGCCCGTGCCGCACCCAACCGTCGCGACATCTCACCAGAGAAAAGCTTTCCCAGCGTCGGTGTTTTATCCGCCTCTGCCCAGCTCATTTCCGGTCCGGTGCGATGATGGACAAAATAATTAAGTCCCAGGCGGAACCCGTTGCCGTTTCCATTCGCGTCAAATCGCACTATGTCGCGAAACGCTTCGAGCTGCTCGGGCTTGCCGTATGCCGCGAGCCCCATCACTTTGTATTCGTCGCCGAATTTCAGAAAGCCTAGGTACTGAGTCACCGCCGTGTAGTACAGTCCCAGCGAGTGCGGAAACGCAATCGCATCGTCAATATCCATGCGGTTTCCGCTTCCGCTTCCCCACATCGTGCTCGCAAAATCCCCAAGTCCATCGGCGGAAAGTAGCGCCGCGCGCTCGAACGGCGAAACAAAAAACGCGCTGGCCAGATGCGCCTGATGGTGCTCGATCCGGTGAAATTCCGCCGCAATCGCTTTCGGGTCGCTGCCAAACGCCGCCGCCAATGCTTCGCGTACGCCGGTAAATTTCGCAAGCACCTTGGCCCGTCCGCGCGCAAACGAGGGCATGCGCAGCGCGTAAAGCAGTTTTGTGCCCAGCCGAGCATACGGATTTCGCGGCACCGCCACATGATCGATTTCCTCCAGCTTCAGACCCGCTTCTTTCAAACAGTACTGAATCGCCTGCGCCGGAAATCCCGCCGCGTACTTGACGCGATTGAACCGCTCTTCCTCAACCGCGGCCACAAGCCTGCCGTCGCACACCACTGCCGCCGACGCGTTCCCGTGATACGCATTGATGCCCAGAATATTCATGCAGAAGCATCGTACAGCAAGGTGACCAGCCGCCGCGGTTCCTCATCTTTGTAGGGGCGCAGCCTGCCCAACACAGGCACCGCTGCGCCCCAGCTAGGCAGGAAACAAAAATTCATCTCTCTCACACACCGCAAGACGACAGTGCTAGAGATGTCGCCGGCACCACTCATTCAGCGCGTAAATCGACCACGGCCGCGACCACGAAGTCTTGCCCGCAAGAAAATCCCACCACACCTCGCGTACTCCGTCGCCGCGAAGATACGGCGCCAAACCTGGCGCAGGCTCGGCAAAACTCGCCTCTAACCGCTTCCGCAGCGGGCCCCGCAGCCACTCCTCCCACGGCAGCGTAAATGTCCGCTTCCTCTGCGTCAAAATCTCCTCAGGCAGCAAATCAGCAATCGCCTCGTTTAGCAAAGCCTTCGGCGTTCCATCGCGCCGTCGGGCTGCATCGGGAAGCGCGCCAACAAACTCCACCAGCGGAGTATCCAGCAGCGGCACGCGCACTTCCAGCGAGCGCGCCATGCTCACCGAGTCCGTATCGCGCAGCAGCGTGCTGGCCATGTAGCATCGCATCTCCAGCCACGAAATACTGCCCATCCCTTCCAGCTTTCGCGCGCCGTCCGCCGCTCTTTCCAGCCAGCCCAGCCACGTCGGCTCCAGCGTTACACCATCGGCGCCCACCGTGCTCGGCCGGAATCGCGGCTCGATCAGTCGCGACAATTCCGCGCCCAGCGGAAACAAAGCCCGCGTGAAAAAATACGCATGCGGCAAAGCATCCGGCCACAACCATGCGGCAACCGCCTTGCGCGCTGCGTCCGGGCTGCTTTTGCCCGCAATTACGGCGCGCAGCAGCGGGGCAATAGCCTTCCGCAGCGGCGCAGGCACAAACCACGCCGTTCGAATCAGTCGCGTGATTCGCGGCGTATCCGTGAACGTCGCATAGCCGCCAAAAAGCTCGTCGCCTCCAAGTCCTGATAACGCAACCTTCAGACCCGCTTCTTGCGCCGCCCATGAGACGAAATACGTGTTAATCCCATCCATGCTCGGCTGGTCCAGCGCCGCAACGGCTTCGTCGAGCCTGGACACAACCGCGTCGCCTTCCAGCGGAACTTCGCGATGTTGTGTGCCGCAATGTTTCGCGACGCTGCGCGCAAGCGGCGCCTCATCGTAAGCGGTTCCCGGAAAGCTGAGCGTGAAACTGCAGATTCCCGCTCGCTCCCGCGCCGCAATCGCCGCAATCGCGCCGGAATCCAGGCCGCTTGAAAGAAATAATCCCACTGGAACATCCGCAATCAGGTGCGCGCGCACCGCGTCTTCCAGCAGCGGGCGCAAACCCCTTGTCGCGGAAGCAAAATCTCTCGTTGCTCGCCCATCCTTCGCCGCCGGGCTCCGCGTTGCGTCCCACCACGCCCGCGCGCGCGGCATGCGTCGCCTTTCCGGCACGTACAGCAGCATGCGATGCCCGGGCGGAAGCGAAAATACCCCATCCAGAAGTGTGACTGGTTCCGAAACACTGCCAAATAGGAAGTACGACGTCAGCGCGTCCGGCGAAAGTGTTTTCGGCGCCACTGCCCCGGCCACTAACGCGCGAACTTCTGAGGCGAACGCAAATCCATCGCCAGTTTGCGTGTAGTACAAAGGCTTGATGCCCAGTGGGTCGCGCGCCAGAAAAAGCAAAGGCGCCGTGGCATAACGCTTCCGCAAATCCAGAAGCGCCAATGCGAACATCCCGCGCAGCTCGTCCAGGCAGTCCTCGCCCCACTCTTCCCACGCGTGCACCAGGATTTCCGTGTCGGATTGTGTGGCGAATCGATGTCCGGAGAGTATGAGTCTTTCGCGCAGCTGGCGGTAATTATAAAGCTCGCCGTTGAAAATCACCGCCACGTCGCGCGTTTCGTTCCAGACGGGCTGGCGACCGGTTTTTAGATCGATGATGCTGAGCCGGCGCATGCCCAGCGCCAAGCCCGGAGCGCGCGTTTCGTTGACCAGAAAACCGTCATCGTCCGGGCCGCGGTGCTGCATCGCCGTAGCCATCGCCCGCACTCGCGATTCTGCTTCAGAGCTGCGCCCGGCAAAAGCGATTCCGCAGATGCCGCACACGCTTTACTTGATCTCCGGTGCGCGAAAAAAGGTTGTTCCCGCTCGTATGAACTGCGAGCGCAATTGAAATCGCGGAATCTTCAAGCGGTTGTCCGCATACCATCCCAGCAGAATCCTGAGCAGCAGAAAAACAAAGCACGCAAGCGCCGACGCGCAAAGCGCAAAAAATGACTCGCGTTCCAGCAGCAGCGTCCAGTCAAGGCTCTCCTCCCATCCCGGAACAGCCTTGTCCAGAAACCGCCTCAGGTGAAATCCTTCCAGTGGCAGCCGCGCAAGCCGCACGTGTGCAAACTTTTCGTAGTTGTATTCCTTCAAATAGTTGGGCACCACGCTGGTTGCTTCCGCAAACACCGCTGGATTGCGCAGCTCTTCGCGTGTCAGAAGACGCCCTTTTGCGTCGCGCAGCAAAATCCGGTACGCGGGGTCGGCGATCACCCAGCGCCCCTCAATCAACACTTCCGCCACCACGTGCTTCGCCTTGCCCTCCGCATTCAGCAACAGGAGGCGCCGCACGCTCAGGCCGTTGCTACGTGCAAGGTTCAGAAATGCGTTCGTGCCCGTTCCGCAGACGGACAGAAGTTGCTGATAGTTTAGTGTTGTTTCCGGATCGCGCCCGGGCAACGCCGCTGGGTTTATGGCCACCATGCGCGGCGGGCCTCTCCGCATCCAATCAAGAATGGCCTCCGCTTGCCGCTCGGCAGGCTCCGAGCTCGGCACGATGGCGTCTGAAAACCCGTCGAGATATCGCCGAACCGAGTATTCCCAGCCTCCCGAATAAACCAAGGCCAGCAGCGCTAACAGCAGGAGGAAATTCGCGCTCCACCACACTCCGCGAAAGATGCGATGCCTTCGAGTCGGCAAAATACCACCCTCAGTGCAGCAGTTCTGCAGTCTGCTTTTCGTCCTTCACCAATTGCTCGTACAGGTTCTCCATCTCTTGCGCCGGCTCGTCCCAATCGAGCCGCGCCGCGACTTTTCTGCATCCTGCGGTCAGCCGCGCGTGAAGTCCCGGCTCCCACAACACGCGCGCCAGGGCCTGCGCCATGGCCGCTGCATCGTGCGCCACCACCAGCCCAGCAACGTCCGCGAGCAGCGGCGCGACTCCGCATTTGTCTGTGACCACCACCGGAGTACCCGCGGCCACTGCTTCGCCAGCGGTATTTCCGAAATTTTCACTTTGCGAAGGCAACACGAAAACGTCGGCGTCCGTATAGGCGTTCCATTTTTGCTCGCCATACGCAGCGCCGCGGATTTGCACGCTCGACGAAACTCCTAACTCGCCGGCCATTCGCAGTAGTTTCTCCTTCATGCCGTCGTCATCGGGTCCCGCAAACACGAGGCGCAGCTCCGCATCGCTCTTCGCTTTGCAAAGCAATGCGAATGCTTGCAGGAGAACATCCGGACTTTTCTTTTCGGATAATCGCCCAAGGTACAGGATGACCTTGGCGTTTTCTGGTATACCCGCGCTGGCGCGAAATTTGCCTCGGTCTGGCAGCGTTTCTGGTACTTCCACTCCGTTACGGCGTACCAAGATCTTTTCCGCCGGCAATCCCGATGAGGCAAGCTCCGCTACTTCCTGCGGTGAGGTGGCGATGACCTTGCGTGAACCCCGCAGCATCCGTTGTCCCAAGGCTAAATGATACATTCGTTTAAGCAGAAAATTCCTGACAATTGGCATGAACATGCCAATCGGTTCGACCACATAAGGAATTCCGCTGCGCCGGCAGGCCGCCGCCACCGCCGGCCCCAAGAAATCGTACAGCCCAAAAATGTGCACCACGTCGAAATTCCACAATCGCGTGCGGCAAAATCTTGCGATCCCGGGATTCCAGCTCAGCGCGCGATAGTGCAGCCAGGTCGGCAAGTAAATCGCCTCGATTCCACTTTCCTCAAGCTGCCATCCCAATGCCGATCGCTCCCCGCCGCTCTCGACCGCAGCCGCAGCCGCAGCAGCACGCGACTTCAAGCCCCAATCCGCCGTTAGCACCGTCACATGGTGCCCCAGCTTTGCGAGCTGTTGTGATAGCGACCGCACTTTTACCGGCGGGCCGCCGAATTCCAAAAATGGAAAATAGGTCTGCGTAACGTTCAGGATTCGCATAGATCGCGCAAAATCTTTTTCAGCGATTTCGCGAAAACATTGAACCGGAATTCCCGCTCCACGCGTTCGCGCCCGCGCGCGCCCATCTCGCGTGCCAACGCCGGATCGGCCAAGAGCGTTTCCAGCGAAGTCGCCAGTTGCCCCGCGTCGCCGTGCTGCACCAAATATCCCGTTTTTCCGTCGTCGATCACTTCCGGGGCGCCGCCGTGCGCTCCGCCGATTACCGGCTTGCCGCACGCCATTGCTTCCAGATACACAAGGCCAAAGCCTTCTCCGCGGCTCGGCAGCGCGAAAATCTCGCTGGCCTGGTAACACGCTGCAATTTCCGGATAGGTCAGCCCGCTCAAAAAATGTACGTGCCGCAGCACTCCGCGGCCATCCGCAATCTGCTCCAGCCACCCTTGATCATCGCCTTCGCCGACGGCAACAAGTTGCACGTCCGGCCACTCTGTCAGCAAACGCGGCAGCGCTGTGATCAGCGTGTCCATTCCCTTATAGCGCTCGTCCGCGAACCACCGCCCCACAGTCAAGATGACCCGCCCCGAAGGAAAGTTTGCAGGCAATGCCGCCCCCGGCTTCGCCGTGAGCAGCGCCTCGAACTGCGGGTCTAGCGCCCAGGGCAGCACGCGAATCCGCTCGCGCGGAACGTCCTGCTCGCTGGCCACGTGATCGGCCGTGTCGTTGGTCGGCGCAACAACCAAGTCTGCGCTGCGCAGCGCGCGCCGCCGCAAAATCGAAAGCGGCTCCCACACTTCCAGCCCATGCGTCCAGACAATGGATTTTGCTCGCCGCGCGAAAAGCTTCGCCCCTTGCGCAACCGGGGCAAGAAACGGATGCCCCGCAACCACTACCTTCGCGCGCCGCCTCGCAGCGCGCGCGGCCGCCACGCTGAATCGCGCCTTTCCCCGTGCGCTGCCGGTGAATACGAATTCGCGCGTCCCCACGGTCATGCGGTGCAATTCCGGCGAGTCGTTCAGGCTCAGCACCCGGCACTCCATCCCATGGCCCGCGGCAAATTCATTCATCACCGCGGCAACGTGCCGCCCCGCCCGCTGCACTCCGCCGGGCGTGTCCAGCTCAGAGAAGAGTCCAAGGAGCACGCGTCGAGTCTGCCAAGCGCCGCGCGGGAACACAAGACGCCGCATAGCTACAGTTTCCGTCCGCGCTCTACACGGCGTTGTGGTTGCCTACAACGTCCGCGAGATCGGCGAAGCGGTCTAAGTAAATGTCGGCCGGGTGCGCTGCGCGGTCGTGCACGCCGAATCCATAGTTCACTGCCGCGGCCTGCGTGCCTGCGTTGCGCGCGGTTTGTACGTCCACTTCGGAATCGCCGACGAGCAGCGCCTCGCGCGCTGCAATGCCAAACTCCTGCAGGATTTTCTTCGCGCCAAATGGATCCGGCTTCTTCGATTCAAAACTGTTGCCGCCATAGATCGTGCGGAAATAGTTTTCCAGCCCCAGCGATTTCAGAATGCGCACGCTGATGCGCGCCGGTTTGTTGGTAAGCACGGCCATGGGCATGTGACTCAGTTGCGCCAGCGTTTCCTGCACATCGGGATACGCGCACGTGTTATCCATTTTGTGCTCTTCGTAATAACCGAGAAAAAATTGCAGCGCGTGCTTTAGCTCCTCCTCGGTTGCAGCGCCGCCCAGCGCGCGCGCCACCAACTGCGGAGCGCCATGCCCGATGTAACCGGAAATCGTTTCCGTCGCAAGCTGCGGCCGTTTCATCTCGTGCAGCATGGCGTTCACGGAATGGATCAGATCAACCTTGGAATCGATCAGCGTGCCGTCCAAGTCAAAAATCAGCGCGCGTACCGGGCAAAATTTAGCATCAGCCATAAACGTTCATTCTAATACGCTCTTTGTAGAGTGCGGCGGTTTGTCCTCACTTCCGTGATGTAAATTCCAAACGCAAGCGGCACCGGAATCGTCAGCGACTTCACGCGTTTTCTGAAACGCGCACTCTTCACGTAAAATGGAGGGCTTCGCATGCTGCTCACACTGACACCGGAGACTTGATGGCCCAGGTTCATCCCTTTCGCGCCTTCCGCTACAATCCGGCGCGCGCCGCGTTCGATCGCGTGCTCACGCAGCCGTATGACAAAATTTCGCCTGCCATGCAGGAGAAGTATTACGCCGCCGACCCGCACAACCTGATCGCCATCGAGAAGGGCCGCGTTTTCCCGAACGATTCTCCGCAAAACAATGTGTACACGCGCGCGGCCTCAGCGTTTCAAGACTGGATCCGCAGCAATATCGTCGTACAGGACCCTGCTCCTTCGTTTTACGCCTACACCCAGGAATACGCCGTTCCCGGCACCGAGGAGCGACGCACGCGCCGCGGCTTCATCGGCACCGGCAAGCTCGAGGACTATTCTGCCGGCATTGTTTTTCGCCATGAGCAGACGCTTTCCGGCCCAAAAGCTGATCGCTTGGAACTTCTTCGCCATACGCGCACGCACACCGGCCAGCTTTTCATGCTGTACTCGGACGCGGAGCGGCGCGTCGACGCGATTCTCGCCGAAGCGGAATCAAGCTCGGCTCCCGCCACTGAGCTGCGCGACGAATACGGCGTTGTGCATCGCCTGTGGGTCATCGCGGAGCCGGAACGTGTGGCGGCGATCCAGCAAGCCATGGCGGATCAAAAGCTGGTCATTGCCGACGGCCATCACCGCTATGAGACCGCGCTTACCTACCGATACGAGCGGCGCCGCGAAGCAGGCCACATAGATCCCAGCGCGCCTTACGAATTCGCGATGATGACCTTCATCAATACGCGCAGCGAAGGGCTGATAATTTTGCCGACGCACCGCGTCGCGGCCAACCTGCACGATTTCTCCTGGCCCAGTGTGCGCCGCCACCTTGAGCCGTGGTTTACCGCGGAAGCGTTTTCTTTTCGCAACGAAGGAGAGCGAGCTGAAGCTCGCAGCAAATTCTTAAATCGCCTCGCCGAAACGCGTGCGCAACGCTCCATCGGTGTGTATCCGGCGGCGCAGGGCGCGAAGCACGCGCACTATGTGCTTACGCTGCGATCTGGCACGGACCTCGCGCAACTCCTGCCCAATGTTTCGCCGCTGCAGCGGGAGCTGGACGTGGTGTTGCTCCACGAAGGAATCCTGGAGCCGGCCCTGGGTATCACGCCGCAAGCGGTAACCTCGGAGAAGAACCTGACGTACGAGCGCGAAGCCTCGGTGGCGCTGGACGCCGTGGACAGCGGCGCGGCACAGATCGCCTTTCTCCTCAACGCCTGCGACGTGGAGCAGGTGATGCGCATCGCCACCGCCGGTGAAGTCCTGCCGCAGAAATCAACCGACTTTTACCCCAAGCTCCTGAGCGGGATCACTATGTACCAGGTTGAAGGCGGAGCCAAGTAGCGAACCGGAAGCACCCCCACCCCCCCTGTTTTTGTAAGTGCGTATTCTAAAGGACTTAACCGTGGGGGTGTCTGTAAGTGCGGAATATGAAGGAGTTGCAGGAGCAGTTTTTGGCGAAAAAGGCGGGAAATCTGTAAGTGCACATTCTAAAGAACTTAGAGGGGGCAAAAGGATGACGAAGCGGAACTTCATACCGAATATTACATGATTGGTACTATCTTTGTCAAGTTAAATTATACAGGCCCTCGTTTTCAATGAGTTGCAAGCGCGGTCTGGATGTCTCGCGCTCGAGGGAGTGAAGATCGGCTAGGTTCACGTTTTTTCCGCATCGCATCCGCGTCGTTATCCCAAGTGAAGGGTCGCTGTCAGGGAACGTTTTGATACGTAAAACGTATCCTCCCACATGGACTTTCTATCTTCTCTTAAACCTAATTACGGCAAGTGAAGCGCAATCCGGGATTCTTCGCGGTGGCAGTGGCGGCGCTGGCGCTGGGGATCGGGGCTAACACGGCTATTTTCAGCGCGGTGGAGGACGTGCTGCTTCGGGCTCTTCCCTACGCGCAGCCGGAACGGTTGGTGATGGTGTGGGAAGACGCGTCTTTTATTGGGTTTGCGCATAACACACCGGCGCCGGCCAACTACGTGGACTGGAAGGCGCAGAACCAGGTGTTTACGGATATGATGGCGGCGCGGTACGTCAATGCTGCTTTGACTGGCGATCAGGCGCCGGAGCAGGTGCTGGGGCGAGGCGTGACGCCGAACTTTTTCGATGTGCTGGGAGTGCAGCCAGCGATCGGGAGGCCATTCACGGCCCAGGAAGATGCGGCCAAGAGCCGCGTAGTGGTGCTGAGACACGAGCTGTGGCAACGGCGCTACGCGGGAGATCCGGGAATCATCGGCCGTTCGATCCTGATGGACGGGGAGCCAGTGACGGTCGTGGGCGTCATGCCACGAGGCTTCTTTTTCTCCGATCAACAAACAATGTACTGGGTCCCGGCTTCGTTCACGCCGGAGGACCTAACGCACCGCCAGCGACATTACTTGAACGTGGTGGCAAGACTGAAGCCGGGGGTGACGCTGGAACGGGCGCGGCGGGACATGGACGCCGTGGCAAAACGGCTGCAGCAGCAATATCCGGAGAGCAACACCAACCTGGGAGCGGTGGTCATTCCAATCAAGGAGGATTTCGCGGGAGACACGGCGACGGGACTGTGGGTGCTGCAAATCGCGGCCGGGCTGGTGCTGCTGATCGCATGCTCGAACCTGGCGAATCTTTTGCTGGCGCGGGCGACGGGCCGGCGTCGCGAGATTGCGGTGCGCATCGCGCTGGGAGCGACACGCGGGCAGATTGTGAGGCAGTTGGTGACGAACCGGGTGTCGAGCTGGTGGCGGGCGACGCGGTGGAATTCGTGCGAAATCTGAAACGACAACCAGGAAAGCGAATCTGCTTGATGGGCGGCGGCGAATTGGCGACGTCGCTTCTGGGCGCGGGCCTGGTGGATGAAATCGGTTTGAACATTCATCCGATTCTTCTCGGCTCGGGAATCCCCACGTTCCGCGATCCCGGACATCGTGTGAAACTGGCGCTTACGGAATGCCGACCGATCGAAGGCGGCTGCATCCTGGCAAATTACAAGGTGTCGCACGCGGAGTCGCCATAGTCGATCGACAACTCTGGCTCGAATTCGCCAGTGGCGCTGCGCGGCGAATGACACGTCTGCGAGCGCCGTCCTCCGATGTGGGTTCTTAGATTGCGGGGTGCTGCACCGGTCTTGCTGGTTGATGGGTGCGCTCCGAAGAGATTTTCCAAGTCCTTGCCTGTGCGATGCAAATTACATGAAGCATCACAAATAGCGGTACAAGGAACGTTGGAATCAAGCTCAATGGCAGCACTGTCATTGGAACCATCGGAGGGCCTTGCGGGCTAAGCAAGCCGGCCGTTGTGCCCACGCCCACGGCAATGACCAGGTCCAGGATTCCAAGCACCTGCCAAAGTATGAAGGAATTGCGATAAGCGGGATCGGCAAGCTTCCACGCCACGAAGGCAGCAGTCGCACCGATGGCCATGTCACCATATCCTGCTGGCAATGCAAATACTCCTGGGAGCACGCGGTGAGCCTCCAAGAGGACAAACGTGAAGCCGATAATTCTCCCGGACTGTGCTGAGGTCAAAATCCTCGGGTTCAAAGATAATGCGAACTGTCGAAATGTCTCTGACGCCGCAAACCACAGCGAGAACACAACAATCGGCGCCAGTGCAGCTATCGCAACAGCAAGCCCGATGCGATTCGAATTATTCTTGAACAAATGCAGGGCCGAAGCGGACAAAGCAAAGATGAACCAGCCGACGATGATCCCAGTAGTGAGCTTTCCATAATTCTTCATAGCGAGTCTCCTTGAGTCGTGACCAGGCCTGTAACTTGATAATTGAATTGCAAAAGGCTATTCCAACCCTGCTCCCCCACCTGACGGCGCAGGCGCGATTGAACTTTCTCCCAGACCGGCAGAGCACGCCGGAGTTGCATTTCTCCGGACTTGGCCAGACGTAGCCAGCGTTCTCGCCGGTCTTTACCACGGCGCGCAGTGACCCAGCCCTGCCGACCCATGATTGCGAGCGTTCGAGTGAGGCTTGTGCTATCCATGGCGAGCATTTCGCCCAGTTGTCCCTGGGACACCTCTCCGGTACGTGACAGCGCTTGCAGGATTGTGAGCTGCGTAGCGCGCAGCCCAAGCGGACGGAGCGCCTGCTCATAGAGTTGGGTCAGCGCCCGCGACGTGCGACGGAAGCTGCCACACATGCAGGGCAGCACTGGTAAAGGTGATTGGCTCATACGAATATAGATGCATATACATCTATTGTGGTTACGAAGAATTCTCGCACTTTTGACCGCAACCTGTACCGGCAGGCAGGTAGATAGTGGGCACAACGGCGCCTTCCCAGGCTTCGGGCGAACAAAGCGGGGCTACACTGGCGGGAGACGAGGTCGGAGAGTATGAGACGCGCTTTGTTATTGATGATGGTGCTGCTGGTCGCGCTGATGTCAGCGCAGAATTTGGCCGCACAAAGAAAAGGCTCCGGAGTATTGAGCGGCGTGGTGCTGGGGCCGGATGACAAGCCGGTGTCGCATGCCAGCGTGACATATCAATCGTCGGCAGGCATTGCGCCGCACGCTGTGCGCACGGATTCGCAGGGGCATTTTACGATCACGAAATTGCGCTCGGACAACTACGATTTGCGCGCTTCAGGCAAGGGCGTTTTCAGCGAGTGGGAGAAGAATGTGACGGTGCGGTCGGGGCAGACGAAGTCGGTGACCCTGCGACTGATTTACGCGAAGGAGATTCCGAAGGCATATACGAAGAGCAAAGCGAAAGAGTAGGGAGGTAACTTCCGACTTGAACGTTGATCAACCCGGAAAACGGATGAGCCCATTCGCAGCTCTTAGGACGTCGGTTCTTTGCCGCCGCGACATGCCGCTTAAGAGTGCCCGCGACACAATCGGCTGGTGGGAGGCAAGACGAATCCCGTTCAACTTGATTGTCGGTAGCGTTGGAATTCTTACTTGTGTCATTGTGGGAATCGTCGGGCTGGGTAGCGAAGTGTTGTTCCACAGTGAATTTGGCCTTCCCAATCCTCCTCTCTTCGCTCTCTTTGCCGTAATCATTTACGGAATCCTTGCCAATGCATGCTATACGGGTGGATGGGTCGCCGAACTGATCGTACGCAAAATATGGCCTCGAAGGCAGATCGGTTCGCAACGCTGAGCTTTTCACTCGGCGTCATTTTTTCTGTGGTGGTGACCTTGGCCCCTGCCGCCCTCGTCGGCGCCGGAGGAATCTTCAAGCTTCTGAGTCACCTGCGAGGAATACGCAACTAGTTTCGTGCCTGGCTGCCCGATTCTCTGGGGCCGCGCTGCGAAACCAGTGGCAAGACCGTCGCACTTCACACTATTGCATTAGGAGGTGCTGGAGTTCGGCGAGGTCGTCGGGGTTTAAGTCGGAGACGGCGCACATCTCCATCCCGGCTTTGCGAAAATCGATCCAGTGATAGCCGAGCTGTGAGCCGGAGAGCGGCTCGGAATCGGGTTCCGTCGTGGGCCAGACGAAGACGTTGATGAGATGCTTGCGGCGCGCGTAGACGAGCACGGCAACGGTGCGGCCGTGGACGACGTCGAGGCGGCCGCCCTGCAGCGGAAATCCTTCGTTTACAAAATCGTGCACGGGCGGAGCGAAATCGAGCTTGCCGTCGAACCACGGCTTTACGGTGTGCTGATCGGTTGACTGCACATCTTCGAGATGTCCGGGCTGCAGCGAGCGCAGATGCGCGTCCACGATGGCCGAAGCCAGAGCGGTTTCGCCGTGGTTGCCGCGCAAGAGAGGAAGCAGACGCCAGCCGAGAAATACGGCGAGGAGAAAGGTGGCGGCTACGGCGAGCCAGCGCCAGGGAGCCGGATTCCTAATCGGCATAACGGAGGCGCGAGCGGGAGCGCCAAGCTGCGCTTGTAGTTTTTCTCGCAGCGCGAGCGGAGCGCGCTCGTACAGGCCGGCACGCTGGAGGGAAGAGCGCAAATTTTCGTGGGCCTCGAGAGCAGCGACACAAGCGGCGCAGGAAATCAGATGGCGTTCGAAATCGGCGGCGCGCGCGGCGTCGAGTTCGCCATCCAGATAGCCGTGGAGGACCGTTTGGGTAAGCTCACAACTCACGGCCGGCCTCCTGTTTGCGCTGAGCGGCAGGCTGGGTAAGAACGCGCTGCAGCCGCTGGCGAGCGCGAGCGAGCGCGGACATCACAGTGCCGATGGGGGCGGAAGTGATGGCGGCAATCTCCTTGTACGAGCAGCCTTCGAGTTCGCGAAGAACCAACACTTCGCGAAAACGCGGGGGAAGCTCTTCGAGCGCGCGGGTGAGGCGCTCGCGATTGTCGCCGGCAATAGCCAGCGTTTCGGGAGTCACACTCGGCTGCGGGTGCAGCTCTTCATCGAATTCGGTCGTCAAGTCCACGGAACGATTTTTCTCCAGCCAGGTATAGCAAGTGTTGCGCACGATCTGTAAAAGCCAGGCGCGGGCGTCGCCACCGTGAAAGCCGCGGAAGAAGCGGAACGCACGCAGCATGGCCTCCTGCGCGACGTCCTCCGCGTCGGCGCGGCCACGCATGAGCCAGCGCGAGAGGTTAAAGGCGGCGTCCACGTGCGGCAGCACGAGCTGCTCAAAACGCGCCCGGTCCTGCGAGTCCAACACGTCCAAACTTTCCCCTTCAACACCTGCACTCATAAAGGGAACCGCCTGGCCTTCGATTTTATTCCCAGTTTATACGGATGATGTAACGAATTAAAAAGTTCGGCGATTTGGAATAAGCGCACCACTCGACTGGTCTGCACAAACGAAACACGTCCCAGGGCGGCGCGGGCATTTGAGATGCCTCTCGACTCGCGCCGCTCTGTAAATGCAAGCGGACGCGTTTCCGACACTCGGACGTGTTTGGGAGAGCGGCATGACGAAGAAAGTGAAAGATGAGATTTTGCACGATCACAACGCGGGTGGAATCGATCGCCGTGGATTTCTGAAGTGCATGGCGTGGGCAGGAACGGGCGCGTTGTGCGTGATGCAGGGCGGCGTACTGAAGTCGTACAGCTTGAGCCGGCTCTCGGACCTGGGAGCGAGTGCGGCAACGGCGGGCGAGCTGAGTTTCGTGCAGATCAGCGATAGCCACATGGGATTCAATAAGCCGGCGAATCCGGACGTAGCAGGTACGCTCAAGGCTGCGGTGGACAAAATCAATGCGCTGTCGAACGCGCCGGAGTTTTTGCTGCACACCGGGGACATCAGCCATTTGTCGAAGCCGGAAGAGTTTGAGAACGTGGACCAGATTTTGAAAGGGACGAGCAAGGAAGTTTTCTTCGTGCCGGGCGAGCACGACGTCTTGAACGACGATGGCGCGCAATTTCGCGAGCGCTACGGCAAAGGCGCGAAGGGCGCGGGCTGGTACAGCTTCGAGAAGAAAGGCGTTCACTTCATCGGGCTGGTGAACGTGATGAATCTGAAGGCCGGCGGACTGGGAACGCTGGGGCACGAACAGCTCGAGTGGCTGGAAGATGACGTGAAACACTTGAAGCACAGCACGCCGATTGTGGTGTTCGCGCACATTCCGCTGTGGGCAGTGTATCCGGAGTGGGGCTGGGGAACGGAAGATAGCGCGCAAGCGTTGGCGTATCTGAAAAAATTCGGCTCAGTGACGGTGCTAAACGGGCACATTCACCAGACGATGCAGAAGGTGGAAGGCAATGTGACGTTTCACACCGCGGCATCGACGGCATTTCCGCAGCCGCAACCGGGGAAAGCGGACTCGCCAGGCCCGATGAAAGTGCCTGCGGAGCAGTTGCGGAGCGTCTTGGGAATTACTGACGTGAATTATGTTCGCGGGCAGCATGCCTTGGCGGTGGTCGACTCTTCGCTGGCTTAAGAGCCGCGAGAGCACCGCGGAATTCCATCTGACAAAAATTAGAAAGGAAGGAAAGTCATGAGGAGAGGTGTGTGGATTTTAGAATTGGCGGCGCCGGTGGTTGTGGCGGCGGCGCTGTTGGTAAGCGGTTCAAGAGGTTTCGCAGCGAGCGTGGAACAGGCGCAGACGTCGAGCGCGGAAGTGAAGATCGACAACTTCAGCTTTGGACCGGCGGCGCTGACGGTGGCCGCGGGAACCACGGTGACGTGGACGAACCGCGACGACATCCCTCATACCGTGGTCAGCGAGGATAAGGTGCTCAAATCGAAGGTGCTGGATACGGATGAGAAGTTTTCATTCACGTTTACGAAACCGGGAACGTACGGCTACTTCTGCTCGATACATCCGAAAATGACGGGCAAGGTAGTGGTGCAGTGACGAGCGTCGCGAAGATCTTCGATCCCGGCACGGTGTTGCTGGCGAAGCACGCACAGCACGTCGTCTTGGTGCACTTCCCGATCGCGCTGTTCCTTGCCGGAGTGGCTTTTGACTGGGCCGGCCGGTGGACGAGGCGAAAGGCGTTGGCGGAGGCGGCTTATTACAATCTGCTGATTGCGGCGGCTTCGACACTCCCGGTTATTGCTACGGGCTTGCTTGCATGGCAATTCCAATTGGAAGGGCAGCGGCTGAAGGGGATCTTGCTGCTGCACCTCGTGACGGGCTCCGCTTCGAGCGTGCTGGTTTGCGCCGTGTGGTGGCTGCATTTTCGGGCGCGGCGGCAAGGGGCGGCTTTGCCTGGATACGTGCGCATGGTCGAAGGTGTGGCGGTAGTGGCGGTAGCGTTGACGGGGCACGTGGGCGGGTTTTTGAGCGGTGTTAGCGGTGGCTGACCTAACAATAACTTGCTTGTTGTCAACAACATGAGAGCATGCTGGTCGCAAGGACCAGTAGAGCACTAGTACCACGACCCGCGTACCCCGCTTGGTGGCTCGGGTGGCCCATTGAGGCGCGCAGACCGGACCCGTAATGTGCGAAGAACGGGTTGGGGGCCGCGCGGGGACAGCGGCCCCGCAAGGGGTCGTGTGCGAGCTACCCAACCCGCCAAGTTCTTCCCTCCAAACGCTCACGCCAGCCATGACGGTTGGCGTGAGGCCAGACAAGACCGCGAATCCATGAAAAGATAGGAAGGTGAAATGCCGTTGCGATGAGCCGAGGCTCGCGGAGGCGAACCCTATGCGGCGCTGTTTCAATGACTTGCGTGAAGAGATGCTCCAGTGGAATGAACGATTCGCAGGACACTTGACGCCTGCGGCAGACATTGGCCCGGCCGCAGCGCTTCTTTTCGGTGTCCTACTGACACTTGCGTCAGGGCCGTGGGCATCGGAGGCGGCTGGCGCAGCTGCGGTGAATTTGAAGCCGGACACGGTGTCGGCATTCAACGAATATGTGAAGTTGACCGAAGCACGTAACAACGACGAGCTGCAACACGGGACGAATCTGCTGTGGATCGATGGCTTGCAGGAGAATGAGCGAGCGCGGGCGTATGAGGCGCTAAGGCGCGGCGAAGTCAAAATGCAAATGCTGGACACGCGGGAGAACGGAGAAAAAATCCGATGTCCCGGCGGAATGATCCATCACTGGGCTGGCGTGGTCTTTATTCCGGGAACGAATCTGCACGGTGTGTTGGGAGTGCTGCAGGATTACGACCATCATGCGCAGTATTACGCGCCGGACGTGGAACGCTCGAAAATCGAATCGCGCGACGGCGATCATTTCTTGGTGTTCCTGCGTTTTCGTCGCCACAAAGTGATCACGGTGGTGCTGAACACGCAGCACGACGTGCATTATTTTCGCGATTCGGAGGCGCGGGAGCACAGCCGCAGCTCGGCGGTGCGCATCGCGGAAGTGGAAAGCGCCGGCAAAGGCAACGAGCGCGAGAAATCGCCGGGCGAGGACGGCGGATTTTTGTGGCGCATGGAGACCTGGTGGCGCATGGAAGAGCGCGACGGCGGAGTCTACGTGCAGAGCGAAGTGGCTTCGCTGACGCGAGACATTCCCACCGGCCTGGGATGGCTGATTGGGCCGTTCGTCACGAGCATTCCAAAGGAGACGCTGACGTTTACGCTGGAGGCGACGCGAAGGGCGGTAGAAAAAGGAACGAAGAAATAGAATCGCGCGACTTGCGCCTGAGTTACGAATGTTCTTTTAAGGCACAAACCAGCACACCGCTGCTATTGAGGAGTGGATGAAACCAGCTGGCGCTTTTCTCCCCAGGGGCGCTGGGAATCAGGATTACGCGGTCGGCCCACCGAGAAACAAGGTCGTACGAATCGTAAATGCTATAAGAATAAGCGAGGCCGTCGCCTTCGGTAATGAGGTAACCTTTCCCGCGGGTACGAAAGAGCGTATACACGCCCCAAAGCTTGCTTTTGCAAAGGAACAGCTTCATTAGCCGCGCAGCCCGCGAACCCTGCCCAAAGCGATTGCTATCGCAAATGATGACGGCTTTTCTGGCGACGCGAAGCATTTCTTTGACGACAGCATTCGGGTTCGCAGCGTGATGCAAAGTGGCGAACTCGCAAACGACATCGAAGGTGCCATCGGCAAATGGGAGCGCCTCGCCCGTCGCGCAAATCATTGATACATACGACGTGTTGCCATCCTTGACGGCTTGTTCGACAAGAGCACCCACAGGTTCGACGCCGCACACAAACAGATCGGGCAAGGCGCGCTTCAAGTCGCAAATGCCACGACCGGTAGCGGTGCCAACGTCGAGGACGGAGCGGGCTTGCGTCATCCGCAAGAATGCATGCACGAACTTGGTTATAGAGGGGTCGGTGGCACCTTCTTGTGCGTGCATGGAATCATAACGAGCAGCAGTATCCGTGTAATATCTCCGCTGAATCTCTACAGCGCGACTCGGTTTGACCGCCATGGGACCTCTTGCAGTTAGCCAGTTTTGGAGAAATGAAGAGCAAAGCCTATCGGACAGAATTCGTTGCGGCCATCTTTTTCTCTATAGCGCATTTTAAGAGCTCCCAAATTTCGATAGCGTTACGATCCCACGTCCAATGCTTGGCGGTGAGGATGGCACCTTCCGCGATGCGTTTCCGCAATGATTCATCGGCATAAAGTCGCTCCAGCAGTTGCGCGAGTGCTTGCAGGTCATTTGGATCGCGAAGAACGAAACCATCAACTCCATTGGTGATGAGCTCGGCGACTCCAGCAAATATCGACGTGATGATCGGAAGGCCGCAGGCCATCGCTTCCAGCACGGGCAAGCCGAATGAATCCTCGCGGCTTGGACTCACGTAGAGATCGGCGGCCGCATAGAAGTCCATGACATCGTGCTGCGGCGATTCGCGATGGAAGCGCGCGGAAATGTTCAGGCGGCTGGCCATTTCGCGGAACGGCTCGACGACATCGGTGCCTGCGACGAGAAGTTGTAGCGGGAGAGCAGGGACAGCAGCCATGGCAGCCAGAATCGTTGGAACACCTTTCACAGCCCAGTCGTTCCCCAGCAGCAGCAGGACCAAGTCAGTGCTGAGAAAATTGCGGCATTGGCGAGCCTGAGCGCGGCGCGCCAGGCGTAGCGGCGGAGAAAACTGCGCCGAATCGACGCCGTTCGGAATGACGCGAACATCGTGCCGCTGGAAATAGTGGGCGAGAAGGTCAGCCGTGCGCCGCGAAACGCAAGCTAGCAGGACGTTACGATCACGATAGATTCGACGTTCAAGCGTGGCAAGGAGAGCGTAGTAGACCCGACGATGGATGCGGTGAAAGAATCCCGCTCTTATATCCGTGCCCGCGTTTATTTCTTGCGAGATCTCCTGAAGACGGTGGAACAGCGCGTGCACTATGACGACATCCGCGCGAAGAGTATTAATACCTGGGGAGACGACAAGATCGAATGGCGCTCGGCGCAAGAGGCGGTGGCACCAGCGGAGAAAGCTGTTTGCCGCGATCCAGCCGACGAATGCGAGAAGATGTGGCCCCGGCAAACAGGGAACTCTATGCCAGAAGATTGCCCCTGCCTTTTCGGTGCGCTCGGCATCGGGCGCGCGGACGGCAAGATCTTCGACACGTTGAGAATAGAGATGAATCTCGCAACGGTGGCGCTGCGCCAATCGCTCGAGCACCTCTGCAAGCGCGCGTTCTGTACCGTGGCTGCGATCGACAAACGGAGAAACCACGGCGAGGCGCAAATCAGCGGATCCAGCGGCTGCCCGATGATGGCGCAGTCGCGCTCGTAAATTGGGTGGAGAGGGCAAGCCCGGGCAGGCGGAACAGTACACCGAGTAACAGCCAAAAATAGGCGTTTAAAATGAAGTCCTGATAGGGTTGCAGGCCCCCATAGGTTAAGGGCACCAAAAGGAGAAATGCATAGAGGAAAATCATGAAAGCGAGAGGAAACCACGGCGAACCCTTTAGCTTCCGTACCACCCGCCAAGCCGAAACCAGAATGGCGGCGGCCACGACGAACCAGAGAACGAGTCCTCCGATTCCCATTTCCACGATTAGAGCCCCAAAACCGCTCTCAACGCCAACAACCGGCGGACGGGCATTAAAAAACCGCGAAACATACTGACCGCCGAGAGAAATAGTGCCAATGCCGTAACCATAGGGCCACCGGGGATAATCAAACGCCGCCAGGAAATTCTTGAGTGGATAGTCGTGGGTGCGATGCACCAACTCACTTGCTGGACTTCTTGGATCGAGAGTCTCGGAGTACACGGCTAGCCGGTCAAGGAATGCCTCTGGATAGCTAAACAGCAGGACCACAACGGCGAGCACGACGCCAAGTGCAGCGCGTTGCAGAGTACGAAGGACGCGCAGTGCTTTCCCCTGACGCCAAGGTGCGCCCCAAATGAAAGCAGCGGCGCCCACGACGCTGCCACCTAAAGACCACATGAAAACGCCGCGAGAGGAGCACATGACGCAAGCGGCAGCCGTTACTGCTAAAGCCAAAAACGCGAAGAGCCGCCCTCGTCGCTCACGCAGGAGAAGATAGCCACTGAAGCCAAAGACCAGAAGCCAAGCGACAATGAGCAAGTCCCCAAATCTCCCCGCGCTCACAAATACCGATGTAGGGCGATAGACGCGGGCACCCGATATAGGGGCAACTCGGTAAGTTTCGCTCAACAAACGAATGTCGTCGGCAATGACCTCAGGATTCAGGAAGCGCGGACCTAATATGGATTGAGCAATGCCGAGCGCAGCGATGATAAGCATCAATGCGAGGTTGACAAAGAAAAATTTGCGAAGTTCGGCTTCCGAATTGATCATCGCATAGCCCACGACGAGCAGCGGGATATAGTAAAAATAGAGCTTCATCCCGAGGAGGCCGTAGAAAATACTCGTGGAGGCGGGGTTGAACACCTGCATTGCGCCGTACCAGACGAAGACTAGAAGGACCGGAAGGAAAGGCGGGCGGAAGGTCTGCAGATCTTGATCTTTGCGCCGATATGCCGCAAAAAAAGAGAGATATACGAACATAACGAGAAAATCCTTTGCAAAATATATGGCCATGTTGTTGCCAAGGAATTTTCGCGCAAAATCCTCGATTAGAAGCCACGCGCAGAGAAGATACACACCGTCGCGCCAACTCCGCAGAATAGCGATCGCGGCGACGACGCCAGCACAAATCATTCCCATGAAGACGAGAGTAGTCAGGTCGCCAGAAACGATGTAGTCGGCTATGACGTAGGCGGCTGCGAGAGCGAAAGCGAAAAAAGCAGGTTTTAGGAACCGGCCGGCGCTGAGGTCACCCGAGAAATTTAGCGGGAAAGTTTTCATCGGACTACCTTGTGTTGGAGGGCGATTCGCTTCGCGGCGATGCGAGGATGTGGCTCGTCAAGGTAGAGCGCTCGATCCACTCGGCTGCGCGCGTAGGATTGTCAGGGCGGCCAATGATTTTGCATCTCCAGCGGACCGGCACTTGTCTGAGGATGTTGGAAATCACAGCTTCGAGCATAAGCCCAAATGGTAGCACGAGAAGTCGGTGATGGCATGGGCGAGGACTTGTCTCGGGATTTGGTTGAGGTCAGTTTCAAAGTGGGTATGGCATAGTGCCGCACTTTGAGCGGGCCTTATGGTATGTCCCGAGCAAACGAGCGCTCCGATAGACGCTCGCGTGTTCGGCGATCATAGTTGGGCGCGCGAAGAAATTTAGGGCACGTTCACGAGCCTGGTGTCCCAGAGAACTGATGATGGCCGGGTGCTGGATGACCTTCTTCATGCATTCGGCAAGCGCAACGGCGTTCCCAGCCGGGAATTGAAGACCTGTTGACCCGACGACTTCACCGAGCCCTCCTATGCCTGAGGCAATTACGAGTCTTCCTCGCATCATCTGCTCGATCACAGCTAAGCCGGCTGTTTCTTCCATAAGCGTGGGCATGATGATCGTTCCGACGTCTTGCAGGGCGATGTCCAGTTCGTCGCCTAAGAGAAAGCCCGTAAGGCAGAAGTTTTTCTGAAGGCCTGAGACCGCGATCTCGCTTTGAAGATTGATACGTTCAGGGCCGTCGCCAACGATTTTTACGAAGACCTCATAGCCCTCCCGGCGTAAGAGGCGTACGGCCTCCAAGACGACGAGCAGGCCTTTTTCTGTAACCAGCCGGCCGAGGTAAGCGAACGAGTTCGGATTGAACGCCTTCGATTGTGCAAAAGGGTCCGCACCATGCGGGTTTTCAATTCCGTGAAAGATAACCTTTGATTTGGGGAGTTGGTTTCGCGTGGCGACGTGGCCGGTAGGCGCGATGTTAAAGGCAGCGCCACTGCATAGACGCTGCCGTAGGAAGGTCAAGGCAAGAAGTCGGAGGCTTTTCCAGGAAGTTTCGTTCTGCTGATTACATCGAAAGCATTCGGCGTAGTTGCGCAGCTTGAAGTGCCCTGGACAGGCCGACTGGGTTGGATGATGAAAGAGCAGGCCATTCGGGCATACGACCTGGTAGCCGTGATGTTCGACGACAACCGGCTTACGCGCAAGCCTTGCGAGCATGAGTGGCATTAGAGCAGGACCCGCGAGATGGATGACGTCGGACGCTCGAATCATCGACCACAGACGGGTGAGAGTCGGCTGGCGTACCACTGCGAACGGAAGAGATTGATCGTCGAAGCTCACAGCCGGTGTCTGCGTGACGAGCGTAACTTCGAACTCTGACAGCCCGTCTGCTGAGCGGAGTTCCACGAGACCCCGAGCGAGCGACAGAACAATGTTCTCGACGCCCCCGATGCTCGGCGCAAAGAAGTGACAATAAAGCAGCAGCTTCATTCAGAATGACTTCTCCGCAAAAATGTTTTGCAGAAGCACTTCATGGCATCCTCACAAATTGACGGGCATCACCAGGGCGGAGACTCGGCTCATAGCTTCGTCGAGCCGTGTGCCCATCAAGAATCCGAGAAACGGGTTTTCCTCAAAAAGCCGACGCCGCGAAGAACCCCAGCGGATGGCTCAGCGAATTTTCGCGCAAAATCATTGAATGCGTTATTCCAGAGAGCGTCGTCACAGATCAGCAATCCCCGGCTAGGCACGGCAGAATAGGCGGTCTCTAATTCCCAGGAAACGTGCTCGTAGGTGTGCAGACTGTCGTGAATGAAGACATCGACGGTTACTAGCCGGGAGAGCAGCGAAGGAAGAATTTGACGCGCATCTCCGATGTGAAGCTGCCAACTGTCACGCAGCCAGTCGGGAACGAGCCACCCGGGCTTGGCGCCAGGAGGCAGAAAGGCGGGGTCATCGAGGCCAATCGAGTGAAGGCGGCCACTACCGTTCTTGTGCAGCGCAAGAAGCAGATAGGATGAAGAAACCCCGTTAGCGACACCCGTTTCCACGACGCATTGCGGGGCCAGAGCGCGCACAGCTGCATACTGAACGAGGATTTTTTTCGCAAAGAGGTCCGCGCTCTCCACGGAAGAACTTCGGAATTTAGATTCGGCGGTTCGCAGCAGCGCCGCAAACGCCGGCGTAGAAATCGGCTCGCTCAAGTAGCCGCGAATCTGACCCGGCAACGCTCCAGTAATTTTGGCGAGGAATTTCTCATCTGCTTGGATTAGCTCGCGGAGGATTGCGTGGGTGGCGTACCGCGGATTTCTCAAGGCGAATGCTGCGCGGCGGCGCACATTTTGAAGAAGCCACTTCATGATTGCCTGGCGCTCGAAACAGAAGATTTGGAGGCGCCGACCGGCAATTCACTCACGGTTGGCCCTTGGCCTCGGGCGCGAGATACGGCCCGATCGATAGAGTCCACGGTAGCGGCGACATTGCGTTGAGGGGTCCAAGTTTGCATCTGCGCCAGGCCGAGCTGGCGGATTCGTTGCAGCAGAGCTCGATCTCTGGCAATTTTTGAAAGGAGCGCGGCCAATGCGTCGATATCACCGCAAGGGAAAATGAATTCCGAGCAGACAGGAGCAATCAGGTCGCGCGCGGCCCCGACCCGGTCGCTGGCGATGACTGGGCAGCCGCAGCACATCGCTTCATTGACCACGACGGCGAATGGCTCGTAGTCGGAGGGTAGAACCATAACATCCGCCGACGTGTAAACCGCGGGGAGCTGTGACTGATTGACGAAGCCGAGGAAGCGAACGCGGGAGTTGACCCCCAGAGCCGCGGCTTCCGTTTCGAGCTGCTGGCGGAGAGACCCGTCGCCCGCGAAAACTAGAAGAGCATTTGAAAGATTGGCCTTCGCGAAAGCGCGCAAGAGATCGGTAGGGCGTTTCCACGGTTGGAGCTTCGCGCAGAAAAGAATGACGGCGTCTCCGGGCCTTGCTCCCCACGATGTACGTACGGCCTCGCGGTCAACCGCGGCAGACTGCGTGGTCCACCAGTCGTTATCGACGACATACGGCGTGAGCGTAACGCGATCGCGGGGAATGCCGAGGGAAAGAATCAGATCCCGTGTGCCAGAGGAAGGGACGATCACCTGGTCAGCCAATCGGAAAAGCAGCGGCCATGCCATGGCTTTGGCCACCCGCTTCCACTCGCGATCCTCGCGAGAAACGAGCGTGGTAGCGTCTGTACCGAACAAAAAAGCTGTCCCGGCAGATTTTGCGGCGAGGCACGCGATCCAAAATGTAGCGCGACCATAGCCGGTGTAGCACAGCACGGCGTCGAAGTGGCCTCGACGAATTAACTTCCAGAGTCCGGGATTTTGCAGACCCCAGAAGGACTCTGCGCCTGAACCGTGGTTTGGCACATGCGTCCACGCATAGCCGTCAAGCAAGGGGATGTCCCACTTCAAGCTGTGGCCGAATTCCGGGTCGTGGGCTGCTTCCGCGCCGCGCATGCCGCAATAAGCCGCATGGAAATCGAGCTGCGGGTGCTGCGCCATGAGCCGAAAAATCGGAGCAGCGTATTGCACGGGATGCGAAGCGACGGCCAGGACGCGAAAGCGGCGCTCAGACATGGCAGTGCCTACGGTGAATCAACGCATTAGTCGCGGAAGAAAACGTTTGCAACGCAATAGGAGGACCCAATCAGAAGTATACTCGTTTCGCGGCGCAAGCGGCTGTGCTAAACTGCTTGGGTTCCGCAGGGTTTTGCAGTTCACTGTAGGTCTCCGCATCGTGATCTGTGTGCCGGCCGCGTGCTCGGGTAGGGCGGCGGGCGGTCGAATTTTCACCAGCGAAAACGGCAGCAGGTCGCGAACAAGCTGGAACACGCGCCGCTGAGCGCGAAAATTCAAAACGAGGAACTGTCATGTCTGGGCATTCAAAGTGGGCCACGATCAAGCACAAGAAAGCGGCCACGGACGCGAAGCGCGGCCGCGTGTTTACCCGAGTCATCCGTGAAATCACCATAGCCGCGCGCATCGGCGGCGGCGACCCGAACTCCAACCCGCGCCTGCGCGCGGCCATTCTGGCTGGCAAGAATGAAAATATGCCGAATGAAAACATCGAACGCGCAGTGCTGCGCGGCACTGGTCAACTCGAAGGCGAACAATACGAGGAAGTGACTTTCGAGGGGTACGGTCCTGGCGGCGTCGGAATGCTGATCCAAGCGGTGACCACCAATCGCAACCGAGTGGTGGGCGAATTCCGCCACTTGATCAGCAAGAATGGCGGCAACCTGGCGGAAGCTGGCGCGGTTGGCTGGATGTTTCACCGCAAAGGCGAAATTGTCGTGCCCAAGGAGCAAGCAAGCGAAGACAAGATGCTGGACATCGTGCTGGAGGCAGGCGCGGAAGATTTGAAGGACGACGGCTCGGGCTGGTACGTGGTGACTCCGCCGGAAGCGATGGAAAAAGTTAGAGATGCGTTGACCAAGGCGGGAATCACGCCGGCATCGGCGGAAATCGGCATGGTTCCGCAGAATTACATCAAGCTGACCGGAGCACAGGCGACGCAAATGGTGCGCCTGGTGGAAGCGTTGGAAGAGCACGATGACGTGCAGCACGTGTACGCGAACTTCGACATCGATGAGTCGGAGATTCAGGCGGCGGTGGGCGCGAACTGAAATTTCCGAGAACGCGGAATCCGTTTGCGGCCACTGGCAGTTCAGTGGCCGCTTTTGCTTTGCGCCACCTTCGCGCAAGCAAGGCGGGAAAAGAGTGGCACGGCTGCGCTGTTCGCCTTAGACTGTGTTTCGATGAATGCAATGAACAGCGGCAAGAACGCAAGCCCTTGGATGCGCGTGCTCGGCGTCGACCCGGCGGCAGCGGGGCCGACCGGTTACGGAATCGTGGATAGCGACGGACGGAATTGCCAGATGCTGCATTATGGTGCACTGCGCGTGCCGGCTGCGCGGCAGAGAGAATCCTCTGGCGCAGCGTTGCAGGATATTCACGAACTGGTGTGCCGACTCATCCAGAAATTTGCGCCCACGGTGATGGCTGTGGAGTCCGTGTTTACCGCGCTAAATATGCGCACAGCGCTGCGACTGGCGGAGGTGCGCGGCGTGTTGCTGCTGGCGGCTGAACAGCACGGGCTGACGGTGCACAGCTACTCGCCGCGGGAAGTGAAGGCTTCCGTCGCGGGATACGGCCACGCCGACAAGCGGCAGATGCAATTGATGGTTCGCGCACTGCTATCCATGACAGAGACGCCGGAGCCCGCCGATGCCGCCGACGCTCTGGCCGTGGCGCTCTGCCATTTACAGGCGGCGCAAGCGCGGCTGCGCTACGGCCTTCCTGACACGAAATCGCTGGCGAAATCTCGCGCTTTGCCATTGGGAGCAACTCCCGCGCGAAGCGCAACACGAGTAACTGCATCCCGCATCGAATCGACACGATGAGAGCTTCTTTGACCCGCTCTGTTCTGCTGACCTGTGTGATTTGGCTCGGTGGTGCTTCCGCGGCCTTCGTTTTCGCGAGTGCTCTTGCCTCGCCCACTGCTAATGGGGCGATGCGACCTGCTCCCGCGTCTAGCGGCGCGAGGCTAACTTTCCGCCGCATCTTCAAGTCCAGCACGCCGGAGTTTATTGAAATCTCCATACGCGAAGATTCCGACGAGGCCAACTACGAGATCCGGCAGCTCGATGATGATCCCGGGGCCGCGAAGTTCCAGGTCAGCCCGGCGCTGCGCGCCAAAATGTTTGCCCTGGCGCAACAGTTGAATCGTTTTCAGGCGCAAGATTTGGACGTGCACCGGAAAATCGCCAACCTTGGCGAAAAGACGTTTCGCTGGGAGCAGGGCTCGGAAACGCACGAAGTTAAGTTCAACTACACCTTGAATTCGACGGCCAGCCAACTGCTGCAAATCTTCGAGGGATTGGCCCGCCAGCAGGAATTATTGACGCTGCTGGAGCGCCGCATGAAGTACGACCGGCTAGGCATCAACGATGCCTTGTTGCAGTTTGAAACCGAGCTGAACCGCAAGCTGCTGCCCGAACCGGAGCGCGCCCTCCCCACTCTGGACCAAATTGCCGGCGACGCTCGCTTTGTCGAGGTAGGCCGTCAGCGCGCGCGCAACCTCGCCGAACGCATCCGCCGCCAGAGCTAACGCTCACGGTCGTTCAATCGCCCTTCTCCAAACCGCTTTATGGCCATTTGTGTCGATTGCTTCCTTCGAGCGAAAGCTTTGTAAGCAACCTAAAGAATCTAAAGAAGATGTAAATCTACGTAATTATGGATGACATTCTAAAAGGTGGACACCGAGCGCGCCAAAAGCTCAGGAAACTTTTGATAAACGCAATATTCTATGGGGTTTATTTAGGTCCCGACATGGTCTGCTTCTTGCAAAAGTAAGTTGCGAAATAACTTGTCATTTATGTCGTTTAGTTGTAAGCGAGTTTCTTGACCGGCTGTCCAGGGCGTCCGCGTTTTATGGGGGAGCGTCTGCCGCGGAGCTTGGGTAGGTCGCTATCCAAGAAAAACAATCTTGGTGGAGAATGGAGGGGTAATGAGCAGCACGTGGAGAGTGTCACGACCGTTGGTCGCCACAATGGCAATCATCGCGGCAGTCAGCATCGGGATAGGGCTAAACCTCACGCTAGCACCCGTAGTTCAAGCCCAAGCAGGACTATCAACCGGGAGCATCCAAGGAACAATTCTCGATCCCAAGGGCTCGAGTGTACCCGCGGCCAAGGTAAGCATCACCAGCAAAGCTACGGGAGCGAAACTTCAGGCTGAAATGTCTCCATCCGGCACGTACAATTCTGGGCCTCTGGCTCCGGGTGAGTACCTAGTGCGCGTGGAGGCGTCCGGGTTCAATACCGTGGAGCTCCCTGCCACCGTCCAGGTTGGTAACATCACCACAAGTTCCGTCGCCCTGGAAGTCGGCACTACAACTACGGTCATTACGGTTGAGAGTGCCGCCATCACGTTGAATACGGAACAATCCACGATCCAGGGCGTAGTTACGCAGCAACAGATCGAGAATTTGCCCATCAACGGCCGCAATTTCCTGGATCTCGCTCAGCTCGAACCCGGCGTGCAAATTCAAGACGGCGGCAACTTCGATCCCACGAAAAAGGGCTTCTCTTCGATCTCCTTTGGCGGACGATTCGGCCGCACGGCGCGTATTGAGGTCGATGGCCTGGATATCAGCGATGAGACGGTGGGCACGACCACGCAGAACATTCCGATCAACTCCATCAAGGAATTTCAGGTGAGCCAATCGAGCCTCGACCTGGCGACCGAGCTAACTTCTTCCGGCACAGTCAACATCGCCACGCGATCCGGCGCCAATGATATACACGGTCAGACTTTCTTCTACTACCGCGGCGATGCCACATCGGCCAAAATCGGAAATCCGGCGGCAGTATTTGATCGCAAGCAGTACGGCGCAAGCCTGGGAGGCGCGTTCAAGAAAGACAAGCTGTTTTACTTCGGGTCTTTTGAGCGCACCAAGCAAGCCCTGCTGACCAGCGTGACTTTTGATTCCACGACGCCGTTTCAGGCCCTGTCCGGGACCTATAACGCCCCGTTTACCGACACACAGTATCTGGGGCGCCTCGACTATCAGCTCAACGCGAATTTCCATATTTTTTACAAATTCGCTTACGAGCAAAATGGCAACGTCGCCGCTTTCGTTCCGAACACCTTCGAGCCGTTCGCGAACGTAGACAACACACCTTCACACGCGATCGGTGCCGACTTCACCACTGGGTCTTTCTCGCACCAAGTCCGCTTTGGCTACCTGAAATTCCGGAACGGAATCGTGGATGCCGTAAGCGGTACCAACATCGTCAATCCAGCTCCAAACCTCACGCTGGTGATCGGCAATGGCCGAACTTCATGTACGGCTTCCGGCAACGTCTTCTGCTCCGGACCGAACATTTTGGCTCCGCAAAAGACCTTCCAGAGCAACAAGCAACTCAAATACGACGGCAGCAAGATCTATCACAGCCACATCTTGCGCTACGGTGTGGGCTACAACAAGATCCTGGGCGGCGGCTTCGCCAACTTCTTTGGGATCGCCCCGGCCGTACGGGCCTCCTTCACAACGGGTTCCACCGGTACCGTTACACAGGCGGCGAGCGGGCCATTCCCGGGCGGCTCAGGGAACCCCCTGAACTATCCCGCCCATCGCATCGACGTTGGCAATGGCGAAGGGTGCTTTACGGAAATCCCGCAGTTCGGTTCCCCGTGCGGCGGGCAGTTCGATTCTCGCTTCCAGGCTTACTTCGGCGACAGCTGGAAGGCCCGTCCGAATTTCACCATCAGCGCAGGCATCCGTTACAACCGCGACACGGGCCGCAGCGACAGCGACCTTCCGGCAGTTGCCGCGCTAAACCGATTCCAAGCGGGTCTCGGCGATCCGGTCCACCAGCCGAACAAGAATATCGGCGGATCCCTCGGCTTCGCTTGGGATCCCTGGAAGAATGGCAAGACCATTATTCGCGCGGGCTCGGGCATCTATTACGAGAACGGCGTGTTCAACAACATCCTGTTTGACCGGCCGGGACGCCTGCCCACGGGACTGTTTAACCAAGTCCAGGAGGTCTGCACTCAGGGCGGCGTGACACTTCCGGATGGCACCTTTGTAACATCCATCAACGGCAAAAACATCCCGACACAGATTTGCGAACAGCCGATTGGCAGCGTGGCAAACGATATCGCAGCGCTGCAGACACAATACCAGCAAGCTACAAAGGCCGCGGGTCCTCAGGCTAATGGTGCTTATTTTGGAAACCCGAGCACGCTCACGACCCTAAATACGGGTTCGATGTTTGCACCCAATTTCCGGTCGCCGTACTCGGTCCAGATCAACGCGGGCGTCCAGCGTGAACTGAAAGCCGGCACGGTCCTCAGCATGGATTACGTGCGAAACGTCGGCCTGCATACCCTGCTCGGCATCGACGCCAATCATGTGGGCGATGCCCGTTTCCTTGATCAGGCTGGAGCCCTTGCTGCGATCAGCGCAACCAACAAATCGTTCGGTTGCACGACCGCCACCTCAGCGGCGGCCATAAACTGCTCCATCGCTGCCGGTGCTACTATCTCCGACTTTGCCGGAAACGGCCTTAGCACGGGCGGGCTGCTGGCAGGCAATTTCCCCGCCGGGCCGGGCAACGTCGCTTTCCCCGGGAAGAACGCGAACTTCGGCCAAATCCTTCTTCTTGAGCCGGTTGGCCGGTCCGTGTACAACGCTTTCCAGACTTCACTGAAATCCAACCTACACAGCCCGACGCGATTCGTGCGCAACCTGAATGCTACGGTTTCCTACTCACTGTCGCGCTACAAAGCTCCCGCAGTGGACGGAGATTTCATCAACACGGCTCCAGACCAGCGCAACCCAGGACAATTCTCTGGGCCGAACGGCCTCGATCGAACTCACCAGCTCTCTGCTGGCGTGACGATGGATATGCCCTTCGGTACTCGGGTGAATGTGATTACCCACTGGTATTCGGCGCTGCCCCAGGATGTCTACTATAACTCCCTCGGTAAGGCCGAGGACGTTTTCCAGTTTGACTACCTGGGCGACGGGCAGGCCACAGTGAACCAGCCCGTTCCGGGAAGTAACGTCGGTTCGTTCGGCCGTGATGTCAAGGCGGGCGACCTGAATAATTTCCTGCAAACGCTGAGCAGCAAGTTCGGCAACCAGCTTACTCCGGCCGGACAGGCTCTCATTGACGCGGGGCTCTTCACTCAGGCTCAGCTTGTGTCTCTCTGCGCGGTGACGCCTTCCCTCACCGGCGCCGCGGGCTGCGGACCCAAGTTTGACCTCGCTCCGACAGGCCAAGTGGGCAATGACGCCTTCTTTACGTTCGACCTCCGCCTGGGCTGGAGCATCAAGCCCTTGCGGCACAAATTCGAGCGTTTGACCTTCGAGCCGCAAGTCGCCTTCTTCAACCTGTTCAACCGGCAGAACTATAACGGGCCGGACAACCTGTTGCATCCGACGCTTGACGGCAGCACGGGCTCCATCAATAACACTACCCGAACCACTCGAAGCAGCAACCTCATTGGACTCGGATCTGGCGTGTTCGGTCTGGGCACGCCTCGCTCGCTCGAGTTCGGCTTCAAAGTCAACTTCTAACCGAACGATCAGCGAAGGAACGGCGGGGAGCGAACCAAGCTCTCCGCCTTTTCTTTTGCTTGAGCATCTTTGTGCCTCAGGCCCCGCAAGAGCGACCAAAACCGTCCTACGACCCCTAAGTCCATTCGATTGTTTGTTCTGCGCTCACTCTGACGGTCCTCGTTCTCTTCACCGTAATCCCCGGGCCTCCTCGCGCGTATGTTAGGATGTGGACACCGCAGCTACTCCTATGCCCCGCGCATCGACCATGCACCTCGCCGAGGCCGTGTCTATTGCCACGTCCAGCCTCTGGGCGCACAAGCTGCGTAGCGTGCTCACGCTGATTGGCGTAGTCATCGGCGTCACTTCCGTCATTGCAGTAGTCAGCCTGATCAATGGCGCAAACCAGTACGTCGCCACGCGCGTATTCCGACTGGGCGCAGACGTGTTTGGCCTCTCCAAGCAGCCTTCCATCATTACCAACGTCGACGACTTCCTGGAATTTCAGAAGCGCAAGCGCATCACTTATGAAGACTTTGAGGCCGTCCGCGACCTTTGCAACTCCTGCAAGGAAGTGGGAGCCGCGCTTGGCGGGCGTGTGGAAACCAAGAGCGGGCTCAATTCCTTGAAAGACACCAACCTGCGCGCGTGGACCCCGCAGATGTCGGAGCTCTACGATGTCGATCTGGTGGCCGGGCGGCACATCACGGAAACCGACCTGCGCGGCGCCGCACCCGTCTGCGTCATTGGCCAAGACCTGGTCGAAAATCTCATGCCCGGCGTCGACCCGATCGGCAAAGAGATTCGTTGGAACAGCACGCCTTGCCAAGTGATCGGCATTGGCAAAAAGGAGGGCTCGTCGCTCGGCACCTCTCTGGATAATTGGGTCATCTTGCCGCTGAGCACCTACCACAAAGAGAACGGCAACCAGCAGGATTCCCTTCGTGTGACTGTGCGCGCCGGCGCCGCCGCCAACATTCAAGCGAGCGTCGATGAGGTCCGCCAGATCATGCGCGGACGTCATCACCTCGCCTACGGCACCAAGGATGATTTCGCGGTTGAGACCAGCGATTCCTTTCTGGAATTGTGGAAGAACATCAGCGGCACATTTTTCGTCGTGACCATCGGTATCGCTTCCATCTCTTTGGTGGTCGGCGGCATCGTCATCATGAACATCATGCTGGTGTCTGTCACTGAGCGCACCCGCGAGATTGGACTACGCAAAGCCATCGGCGCGCGCAGCGGCGACATTTTGCGGCAGTTCCTGATCGAATCCTCCACCATCGCAGTCATCGGCGGCGCGCTCGGCGTGTTTCTTGGAGTGCTGGTGGCCAAGGTAGTATCGTGGATTTCCCCGCTGCCGAGCGCAGTGCAGCTCTGGTCGGTGCTCGGCGGATTGCTTGTGGCGCTCAGCGTTGGGCTTTTCTTTGGCACCTATCCGGCATCGAAAGCCGCGAAGCTCGATCCGGTGGATGCTCTCAGGTCGGAGTAACGAAATGTAATCATGGCAACGCTTGGCAAAACGTTCCCTCAGACGACCGCGCTCCCCATCCGCTCGTTCGCGCGCAAAGAGAACGCTTTCGCGTTTGGCGAGGAATTTTTGCTCGCGTTGGATACCCTGCGGAAGAATCCGCTGCGCTCGGCGTTGACGATTCTCGGCATCGTCATCGGAATCACGACGGTGATCACCGTCAGCGCTATGATTAACGGCTTGAACGACAACGTGCTTGCGGGCATACGCGAGCTGGGCTCCGATACGATCATCGCCTACCGATTTCCTTGGGCATCGCTGTCCCGGCCACCGAGCGAGTGGTTCAACCGCAAGGAACTGCAGCCCGAGTGGGCCGAAGACATGGAAAAGCTTCCGCACGTCCTTGCCGCGTCGCCTTCCATGCGCATTTTTATGCCGCAGTTTGGCTCTGGAACGGCCGATGTGCGGCGCGGGCAATACCGCGCAAAAAACGTGATTTTGCAGGGGAATTCGCCTTCGATCGAGCGCATCTTCGACATGAGGGTTCAGTATGGGCGCCCGTTCGACGAAAATGACACGGAGCATCGCGCGCCCGTTGTGATGCTGGGTTACGACACCGCAAGGATTCTGTTTCCCGATCCGTCGAAAAGCGTCGGAGAAGAAGTTACGTTGAACGGGCAGTTGTTTACCGTGATTAGCACGATGGAAAAGCGCAAGCAGGGCATCTCTGGCGGTGCAAATCCTGAAGATAATATTGCAGTCATGCCGGTGACGACGCTTCGCAAGCTCTACCCGAATCGGAAAGACTACGTGATTTTTGCCAAGGCTTCGGACCCGAAACGTGTAGGCGAGGCCGTCGAGGAAATTCGCGATCTGCTGCGACGCAAGCGGCGCCTTGCCAGCGACAAGCCCGATGATTTTGCGTTATTCACGTCCGACTATTTTCTCGACCTGTGGAACAGGATCAGCGGCCTGATTTTCCTGCTGATGTTCGCGGTCGCTTCCGTGGGCCTCATCGTCGGCGGCATCGGCGTGATGAACATCATGCTGGTAAGCGTCACCGAACGTACGCGCGAAATCGGCGTACGCAAAGCCATCGGTGCGCGGCGCAACAGCATCCTCGTGCAATTCCTCATCGAAGCGGTCACGCTCAGCGCCATTGGCGGCGTGATCGGCGTCATTTTCGGCTCCGGGCTTACACTGTTGCTGCGCTACGGCCTGACCGTCCCCGCCACGCTATCCTTTTTCTGGATTATCACCGCGCTGGTCATGTGCGCGCTGATTGGCATCGTCTTCGGCGTATACCCTGCGTGGAAAGCCGCGCGTCTCGATCCCGTCGAAGCCCTTCGTTACGAATAGATCTTCATTGTCACGCCGGGTGCCGCTGCGTAGACTCCTCAAAGACGGACACACATGGCTGGCGATCAATTTCCTGTGACGCGTTGGTCGGTGATCGACGCGGTGAAGAGTGAAGACCCGGCGGAGCAGGTGCGGGCGCTGGACACTTTGTTTGCCGCGTACTGGAAGCCTGTCTACAAGTACGTTCGCTTGCGATGGAACCAGCCGGCAGAAGATGCGCAGGATTTGACGCAAGGATTTTTCGCCGAAGTTCTCGAACGCGATTTGCTCGCGAAATACGATCTGGCAAAAAGCAAGCTGCGCACCTATCTCCGCTTGTGCGTGGACAGCTTTGTGATGAATCAGGAAAAAGCGGCGCGGCGGCAGAAACGCGGCGGCAACGCGACGCATGTGGCGCTCGATTTTCAAGGGGCGGAGGGAGAATTGGCAGGCACAACCATCGACGCGGCCTCGATTCCCTCTCCCGAATCGCTCGAAGAATTCTTTGAAAAGGAATGGGTGCGCAGTTTATTTGCACTCGCGGTGGAAGAGTTGCGAAAGTTCTGCGCGGAGCGTGAACGGGAGCGCACGTTCCGGATCTTTGAAGAGTACGACTTGTCCGGCGATCCGGAAATTTCCTACGAAAAGCTCGCGGCGGAGTACGCGATTGCAATCACGGACGTGACCAATGCGCTTTCCTGGGCGCGCCGTGAATTTCGCAGGATTGCGCTCGAGCGGCTGCGCGAAATTTGCGCCAGCGACGAGGAGTTTCATCGCGAAGCGCGCGCCGTCTTCGGCTCGGATGCAGCATGAAGTTTCTTTCCGACAAAGCGGTGGATCGCTTGCGGCAAAACGCCAACGCGCCGGACCTTTCCGGAACGCGTTATCAACTGCTGGAGCGTGTCGCACGCGGCGGCATGGGCGTGGTCTACGCCGCGCGCGATGAGATGTTGGACCGACGCGTGGCTCTCAAGGTCCTCGACGTTCCTGTTGCGGATGGCGACCTCGCTTGCCGGTTGAATCGCGAAGCTCGCGTGCTCGCGCGCCTGGAGCATCCCGGAATCGTTCCGGTGCACGACGTCGGCACGCTGGCCGACGGCCGCGTTTTTTATACCATGAAATTTGTGGAAGGCCAGCGGCTCGACAAACACATCGAGGCTGTCATTTCTCTGCCCGACCGGCTCCGTTTGTTTCTGCGCATTTGCGACGCGGTGGCGTTTGCGCACGCGCGCGGCGTGTTGCATCGCGATTTGAAGCCCGCAAACGTGATGGTCGGTGCGTTCGGTGAAGTCCTGGTGATGGACTGGGGCTTGGCGAAAATATTGCGCGAACAGTCCGCCGGGAAATCCGAGGAGGAGGATCCGGAAGCGACGATCCTTCATGTGCCGAGAGCGAGTGACAGTCCTGCAGATCGAACGCAAGCGACGCACGTCACGGGACAAGGAACGGTGCTGGGCACACCTGGCTATATGTCTCCGGAACAGGCCAGCGGCGACATCGCGAACGTGGACGAGCGCAGCGATATTTTTTCACTGGGCGCGGTGCTGCGTTTCCTCTATACGCCACCTGGATGCGAGGGCAACCAGAGCCGCGCATGGCGGCACGACAAAGCGCTGGAGGCCATCTGCGCTAAGGCCGTGGAAACAAATTCATCGAACCGCTACATCAGCGTGTCGGACCTATCTGCGGATGTTTCTCGCTATCTGGACGGCTTGCCTGTTTCGGCGCGTAAGGAAACAATTTTCGACAAAGCGGTGCGCTTTTATCGTCGCCACACCGTCGCTATCTTATTGATTGCAGCGTACTTAGTGATGCGCATCCTGCTCCTGATTTTTTCCCACCGCTGACCGCTAAAGAAATTTTATCTGCCGTTGTAAAGAACACTGAACCGGTAGAAAATCCCGGCCATCGGAGGAACCCTCATGAACAAAATTCTGCTGGGTCTGTTGCTGGGCGCTGTGCTCGGAGCCGTGGACGGTTTGACCGCCTGGTTTACACCGGCGGTTCGCGCGCAACTGGTCGGCATCGTCATTGGGTCGACGATCAAGGGCATCGTCGCGGGAATTGCTATCGGATTCTTTGCGCGGAAGGTGCAGTCACTGGCGCTCGGAATCTTGTTTGGACTCGCGGTTGGATTCGTGCTGGCATTCATCGTGGCGCAGTTACAGCATGGCTACTACTTCGAGATTATCCTGCCCGGCAGCATCGTGGGAATTATCGTTGGCTACGCTACGCAGCGCTATGGCGCCGCACCTGCAGTGTCGGCGGCCACGCGGTAGATTGCGCTAGCGTGCGGGCGAGGAATGAAATGAGCGTGACGAAACCGATGCTCGGTCTCGCAGTGGGAGGGACGCTGGGGCTGCTTGACGGCTTGAGCGGTTTTCTCGAGCCATCGTTGGCTCCGTTGATGACCAGCGTGATTACGTTTTCGCTCCTGAAGGGGCTCGTCTCAGGAGTGGCCATCGGGTATTTCTCGAAGAAAGTTCATTCGATGCTGCTCGGAGTTCTGGCCGGGATTTTGATTGCGGCGGCGTTCAGCTTGCTTTTGATTTTGAAAGCCGGGATGGTGCTGTTCTGGGACATCATGCTTCCCGGCATGCTTCTCGGTGTGATCGTGGGATTTGCGACGCAAAGATTTGGAAAGCAGGCGGGCGATGCACCCGCGCCGCATCCGGTTTCCGTTAGTCCAGGGCAGTTGCAGAAGTGACCGAGAACACCCGAAGGAGAGAAGCGATGAAAAATGCAGCACGAATTCTGATTGCAGTGGCAGTGGTGGCGGGGCTGGCAGGCTCACGCCAGGTTACAGCAGCGGGCAGCAGTACGGACGCGTTCGCCCAGTTGAAAACGCTGGTGGGACATTGGGAGGAGCAAAAGGCGAGCGAGTACAAGTCCACCCTGGACATCGAGTTGACCGCAGGAGGGACGACGCTGCTCGAAAAATTTCGGATGGTGGAGCAAGGCAAGCCGGTGGAGATGATCACCATGTACTACCTCGATGGCGGCCAGATTAAACTCACGCATTACTGCATGGCCGGCAATCAGCCGACAATGCGCGGAACGTATGCGCCGGAGACAAACACGCTGACGTTTGATTTCGAGAACGCCACCAACTTGAAGAGTGCGAACGACGGGCACATGCATCATGCTGTCTACAAGTTCATCGACAACGATCACTTCCAAACTACCTGGACGTTCCAGAAAGATCAGAAGGATGCTTTCACAGAAGACGTGGTTTACGTGCGGAAGTAGCCCCAGTCGGGCTGCGGTACACTTCACGTGGTGGCTTGCGGGACGGGCGAAATTGCCCGTCCCATTTTTTTGTGCCCGCGCTAGAATGGCGGCGTAGAGGGCACAATGGCTGACGCGCGATTCGCTTCATTGCAAGGACACAAGTACCTCAACCTGGAAACCTTTCGCAAGAACGGGCAGGGCGTGCGCACTCCGGTGTGGTTTGCCGGAGAGCCGGAGCAAGGCGCGCCGGAGAAAGTGTATGTGTACAGCACCGCGGATTCCGGCAAAGCGAAGCGCATCCGCAACAATAGCCGCGTGCGCGTCGCGCCCTGCGATGTGCGTGGAAAGCTGCTCGGCGAATGGGTCGAAGCGCGAGCGGAGATCGTCACCGGCGAAGAAGCGGAACACGGTATGCAGCTACTGAACAAGAAATATATGCCATGGAAGCAGCTACTCGATTTCTTTTCGTTTTTCTCGCGCAACAAACGAGTTGTGTTCTTGATTCGCCCTGAGTGAGTGGGCTACCACAGAACCAGGGTTGTTAGCGCGCGCACAGCCAGAAATGGCTGTGCCACTTAGTTGCAGCCGCAACCGCCACCGCAGCAGGTTCCGCCGCCTCCAGAAAATGAGGTGGAGGGCTTGGCGGAGCTGCCATTGCTGGAGCCGTTGCCGGTGGCAAAGACAGAAAGCTGAATGCTGGCGTTCTTGCTGGCGCACTTGGGGCAGGCAATTTCCTGCTGCTTATTGATGACAATCTTTTCAAAGCGGGTTTCGCACTCTTCACAAAGGTATTCGTAGATGGGCATAGCGGGTGTTCCTTCGATGCATTCAGAGCGTCGGCTTCGATTATAGCAGGGTCGCTGCACTCGGAGGACCCCCTCCCCCATTTTGTGGAAGTGCGGATTCTAAATGAGTTACGGATGTAGATCTCGGAAGTGTTGCTGACAAAGGGGTTACGAGCCGACAATATCGGCCAAAACCGGCAAAACGCGGAACTCGCTCCTATCTGTGGAAAGTAAAGGACTTGCAGACGAATTCTGTATGGACGCAAAAGAAATGAAAACGCAAAACTGTACGAAAAATCATACCACACGCGCCAAGCGGAACCGTGAGCTAACAAAAAGGCCCTCCGAAACGGAGGGCCTTAAAGCTAACGGATTATGCGGAAACTAGTCGCCGGCGACGGCTTCGGCGGCTTCTTCCTTCTTGGCGGCGTTGCCATTGCCGTGACCGTTGGAATGACCATTGCCGTTCGCGTGGCCGTTGCCGCTGGCTGGGGCGATGCTTACCGGCTTTACGGCGTTGGCGAAGTTGGCTGGGACAGCCTTGGCGATGTCGCTTACCGAGCCGATCTGGACTACCGTAGGCTGGGCCTTCTTGAGTACCAGCTCTTCGTAGATGGCGCGGACCTTGGCTTGTTCTTCGTAGGCTTTCTTGCGGCGCGCACGATCTTCTTCCGCGGCGGTCTGCGGAATGTCGTGTTCGAGGTGGCGGACACGCGCGGCGTCTTCGGCGTCGATGTTCAAGGAGTGCTCGTAGGTGTTGAGATCGACCTTCTTGCCCTTGGCGTAGATCTCGTGTTTGCCGTGCGTCTTATACCACTCGGCGACGGTCGCGTTCTTGTGCATGTTCTCGATGATTTTGCGCCAGCCCACGCCGGTGTTGTACGCGCAGAAGGAGATTTCACCCTGCTGCGTGGCGTAGGGAATGATGCACATCTCGGTGCGGCGGAAGTCGTAGTTAAAGAGATCCTGGAACCACATACCGGCGATGAAGAGGAAGTTCCACGGATCCTGACGGCGCTTCATGGCGTCGTCAAACTTACGATCCGGAGAAGTGCGGCCGTATTTCTTCTCGGAATCCTTGGTGAGCGCCCAAGTCTTGTCGAACTTCTTGAACAGATCATAGAGCGTCAAGCCCTTCGGCCCTTGGAACGCCTTGTAATTCTTGAGGAGCGCCAGAGCCATCATAAAGTTGGAGAAGGCTTTGCCGCGAGCGGCGTCGGTGATGGCGGTGACGTCGCGGACGAGCTGCTGCGCGTCCAGGAAGCGCGGAACCGGCGCCCATTCCTTGGTTTCTTTGTTGATCATGATCGCGGTGCCCACGCCGCAATTGGGGTGGCAGCCGCAAGAAAGCGCTCCCCACTGGGAATCCGGTCCGTGGACGAGGTCAGAGAATCCGGCAAAGGTGGCGATGAAAGAGATCGGGAACCAGTCGCGGGTAGGCTCCACTTTGCCGACCTGACGGCTGACGTCCTGCGCAAGATGCGAAAGGGTGTAGCGCTGGCGGAGGCGGCGCTCCGGGGTAATGTCTTCGTCGCGGCCGGTGAAGGAAACCGGCTGGAAGCTGACGAACGCAATTTTCTTGGGATTTTCCATCGCGAACTTCACGATGGCGCCGACTTGGTCGTTGTTAACGTTGTTTACGATGGTGACGACCAGCACGATTTCGATGCCGGCTTCGTGCATGTTTTCGATGGCGCGAAGCTTCACGTCAAAGAGGTTGCCGACCTGACGATGGCCATTGGCGTCGTTGCCGATGCCGTCGAATTGCAGGTAGGCGTAGCGCATGCCGGCTTCAAAAGCTTTCTTGCAGAATTCCTTGCTCTTGGCGAACTCGATGCCGTTGGTGGCCGCCTGGACGCTGTTGTAGCCAATCTTGCGGGCATGGGCGACGGCTTGAAGGAAATACGGGCTCATAGTCGGCTCGCCGCCGGAGAACTGAACGGACATCTGGCGGCGCGGCTTGATGCGCAGTGCGTTGTCGAGAATTTCCTGAATTTCGTCCCAGCCCAACTCGTGGACATAGCCTACTTGGTTGGCGTCCATGAAGCAGGGATCGCACATCATGTTGCAGCGGTTGGTGAGGTCGACCGTGAGCACTGAGCCGCGGCCATAGCGGACGGTGCTGGAACCATGCTTGTGCAGGTCTTCGTCGTTATGTGCGGGAATATCGCGGCCGGGGAACTGTTTTTCGATGTGATCGAGGAACTTGGCGTCGATGGCCATCATATCTTCGTAGTGGCCGTGAATCGGGCAGTCTTTGATCATCCAGACTTCGCCGTCACGCTCGATAATTTGCGCTTTGATTTCGCCGACCTTCTCGTTCATCAGGTCGCGCCAATCTTTTTTGCCGTGAATAATGGCTTCGCGCGCTTCCTTCACGCAATCGGGGCAGAGCGAATCGGTCTGCCGCGGCCAGCCGAGGGTCGGCTTGGTCTTCTCCCACGACTTTAGAAGCGGCTTATCCGACCACTTTGGGGTGAAGGATGGATTCGGATTGCGCTTGTTGAAGAATTGAATCGCGTCGAAGGTGGCGCTGGCTGCCTTGCAGACCGCTGCGTCGACCGCTCGCATCACTTGAGTGCCTACTCGATTCGGCATAAACCTCTACCCTCCACTTTCGCCAGATGAATTGAAATTTCTTGATGCGTTATAAGAAGCCCGCTCAAGCGCCACGATGACCGCGACGGTTGCCCCCGGGCTTCCAAATACCGTACCACGCCGGGTAGAAACGCCCAATAAGTCTTTGGACCTGTATAGTTTAACGGTTATAGGGGAGGAAGCCAGTCAGTTGCATTGAATGGCGAAAAACAGGGGTCGAACGGGGAAAAATCGGGGTCGAATGGGGATTCGGGTAGGGTTACTTGTAGGATGTACGACACGGAAAGTGCGCCGATTTCTTGGTTGACGCGTGCCGCCGCTAGCGCGGAAAGCCAAATCTTAGCGCCTCGCTTGGAACGAGAGGGAGTCAGTCGTTGAGCGCGGGCCGGAGAACTGCGGTTACAAAATGGGCGAAGTGGGAAGCACCTTCATCGAGTTGAAGGTAGCGCACGACACAGTGGTCGGCGAGATATTTTGTTACACGGGTTTCAGCGATGCCGAGATGATCAGCGAGACGCGGCTTGATGGACTCGGAGCCGCGGCGACTGGCGGTACCGCGCAGAAAACTGCCAATGGCGATACGCAAGGTTTGGCACGCTTCAACATAGTAGTAGGTGGAAAGGTCGGAGTCGCTGAGAAGGAGCACGCCGGGACCTACAGGAGCGCGATCGGCCTCGCTGAGCTTTAGTGGGGGACAAGTTAACAGGCGCCGGAATTGCATTTCCAATAGAGAAAGGCGCGAAGAAAGGCCAGGATCACCGTAGCGACCACGCACAAAGGTCGCGGTGTCCGGAACGGGCTCAGAGGGTAGGCGGGGCGAGGAGATGAATTCGGTGACCCTGCTAAAGCGAGGCTCGGGAGCTTCGTCTACCGGCGGAGGAGCCTGTTGGCGGACCGGGATTTCCGCAGAATGAGGAGGCAAAAGCACCGTCGTCGCGTCGGCAGTGGTGCTGGTTTTACGACGATTGCGGCCGCCGCGACGGCCACGGCGGCGGGCACTGTGTCGTGGCGTCTTGGAGATTGCGGCACCGGGAACTTCAGCCGCAGGAGCGACAACCGCTTCAAAGGTAGTTGCGGTTTGCTCAAAGGGCAAGCCGGGTTCGGGAACAGAAAGAACGGGGGCGGCGAGCGGCAGATCATCGGACGGCGTGACCGCCTCAGTGCCGGGAGCCTCTCCGCCGAGACGCGCGGCAGCTTCCTGAGCCTTGGTCTTCCAATCAGCGCGACGAAAACGCTCCGCGGCCGTGGAATACCATTTGGCCGCTTCGCCGCTCTGGCCGGCGGTCTCAAAAAATTTAGCGAGCTCAAAAGCGACCATAGCATCGCGAGTTTTTTGGTAAAGGTTGGATAGTTGCGCAGCAGGGTCTTTTCCAGTGCGAGCGCGGCGGATACGAGCGGTAATCTGTTTCCAGTCAGCCATACAGTAAGGGCATTGTAACAGCGACAGAACAATGCCACCAGCCCAGCCATACATACAGCGAATCATGTAGGAGTGCGACTTTGTGCACTTAGTCAGTGTTTACAGGATTGACGCCCTGCGGGGCGGTCGCTATTCTGAGTGTAGCCCTCTTGGAGACAAAGATGCCGCGCGCGCGCGGGAGCCTACCGATTAGCCTATCTATATTATTATCAGTAAGTTTACTAGCGATGCCGATTTGGGGGAATTCGAGCTTAGGCTTGGGCACCGTAGTGTCCGCAGAGCGCGCGCATGTAGGGACGGCAGCGGCCTCCGTAGGAGCTACCGTGTTTGCCGGGGACAAACTCGACACCGACCAAGTGGGCAGGCTACAGATTCGAGCTGGGGCGGCACGGTTGGTGCTGACAGGTTCGAGCCGCCTGGTTTGGGGTGCCGAAGGTGGGTCCCCCAGCGCCACGCTGACGGGCGGCACAGCGGCATTTTCGACTGCCCGTGCGAACGCGTTTGTACTGCACGCCGGCACCGCAGTTTTTAAGCCCCGAGGCGATGAACCTACGGTAGCGAATGTGACTTTGCTGAACGCAAAAGAGTTGGTGGTACGCTGCTCGCGCGGAGCAGTACTGATCGCGGTGGAGGATGATGTGCGTGTGATACCGGAAGGCACGGCGTATCGCGTAGTGCTGGATCCCGAAGCTGGGTCTGCTGGCGCAATTCCTGCCCCGGCAGCACGGGCGTCACGGAGTCAGAATCAGCCGATTAAAGCCGGGAAGAGCAAATTCATCATGTATCCAATTGCCCTTGCGGCGTTCGTAACTATCTGGGCTGTGCATGAAGCGCTGGAGAGCCCGGACCGGCCGTAGAAAACCCGTCAGCAAGCTGCTCTTATTCCGCAACCAAGAGCTATAAATAGTTCCTTAAGAATTGCGCCTCGCTTCTTCCTACTTTAACTAGAGAACTGAATCGTCGAAAGTCAGGTGGAAGCGATCACTTCGATTTCTACCAGTGCGTCTTTCGGTAAACGGGAGACCTGAACGGTAGAGCGAGCCGGCGGGGCGGCAGTGAAGTAGCGGGCGTAGACCTCATTCATGGCGGGAAAATCGTTCATGTCCTTGAGGAACACGGTGGTCTTGATGACGTGATGGAGATTCGCGCCCGCAGCTTCCAGAATGCCTTTGATATTTTCGAAGACGCGCTCGGTTTGCTGACGGATGTCGGAGCCCACCATTTCGGCGGTTTTTGGATCGAGCGCGACCTGTCCCGACAAATAAATAAAACCGTTGGCTTTGATGGCTTGTGAATACGGCCCGATGGGTTTCGGACCGCGATCGGTGGTTACGGCATTTTTCATGGCATCGTCTCCTTTAAGATGAGAGCGGACGCGGCGCCGCCTACGTAGCGGGCGCGAAAATCTTCAGGAACACCAGGGTTCTTCATCCAAAGGCGGACGAATTGCGCAACGTTTTGGTGCGCTTCCTGCTCGAATGCCGCGATGAGATCGTCCAGATCAAAACCGCCACCGCGGCGGGCCTCCAGCATGTGACGGAGGGCGGCGCTGAAGACTTGTTGGCCGTAACGATCCTGAAGGCCATAAAAAAACAGAAGGCTTTTCGCGCGGAGCACGTCGTCGGCTTCGGGCTGACGCGGCGTGGTATTTGCGGGAATGGCGCGGAGCAATCGACGGATGATTTGCGCGCGGACCTGCGGACCTTCGACGGCTTCGCGGCCGCGCGAGGCAGCGAATGCCGGCAGGGCGGAGAGCGGCGGGGCTTGCTCGAAAAAGCCGGGATTTTGGCCGTAGCCAAGCCAACTGGAGGCAAGCGACGGGGCAGCGGCGGCAATTTCCGGGGCGCCGCCGCTCAGGTCGGCCATTGCGGTGTCGTGCGAAGCCATTTCGGCGGAAGTTTTCTCGTTTCCTTCGGAGGTAAGCCGGGAGAAGTTGGACGTCGTGCTGGTGAAGCAGCCGACCAAGTCGGGGCATTCGACAATCCAGAGTTGGTGAGAATCTTTGGGGCGCGTGCCAAAAGTGGAGTCGTAGGCTTGAATGGCGCGGACCAGCGCTTCGCTGGGCTCGCGCAGAGCCTCGGGATTTTGCGGGGACCGCGTCCAGAGATTCACAGTTTCGTAGCCTGCCGTGAGCGTTGCAGCGATGTATCGCCCGGCAATGACAAATGGATAGCCGTCTTTGGACGTGTGTGCGATGCGAATTGTTCGTTCGGCCCCTTTGTGAGAGTTTTTCGTCAATTGTTTGTTTGCCTGGCCGCTGCTATGAACCAGGAAATTGCCGGGAACGCGCACGATGAGATTCCATGATTTCGGCGGCACGCCTCCAGTAGCGAAAATTCCGCGCGCGGGGAGGAGTTCGGGGCTCCAACCTTGCGCCGGGAGGAAAAACGCGTCGGCAGTGAAACTGAGGGCGGCCTCATTGGAGACGGGACGCTGGTATTCGACCGAGAGGCGCAAACTGTGCCGCGAAGAAACGGTCCAGGGCTGCGGGAATGTGAGAAGAACATTGCGCGGGTTGTCGGGCGAGGCAGCGAAGTTAAGCGTTGTTTTGTCCCAGTGGACGCTGGGATCAGAAAAATGAAAACGCCGGCGGCCGGGAAGACGAAGCTCGAGAGAAGTAAGGGGCTGGTTGCCGGTGTTCTTAAGTTGATAGACGCCTTCGATTCGAATAACGGGCTGCGGGGCAGGAACGAACTGAACGGTGATCTGCTGCTTTTCAATGGTGTAGCCGGGGCCCAGCGCGGCTGCACAACCGGCAGCACAATAAGCAACGCCGGCGGGCAGCAAAATAAGCGGCAGACGAAGTCGGCGGCTCGGTTTCAAAGCGCTACGATTGTAGCGAGGGAAATGGATTCGCGCAAAAAAGGCCAGGAAGCTGCGCGTGGTAAACTGCTGGTCAGCGAGCCTTGCGTCCACGGACGCGAACAAAGCCGGTGCCGGCGTGATTACGGGCCGCTTCGCGAGCGGCGACTTCGCGGTCGGCCTGGGCGTCGGTCACGCCCGCCTTGATTTTGTCCAAAATCTGTTTCTCGGTAAGACCCGTATTTTTCAGGCGCGCGATTTGCGGCGTGCCGAGCGTGGAATGCCCTTGAAGACGACGTTGCAGAACAAACTGCACGAAGCTGTCGGACAAGCCGATGAGGCGGAGAGCGACGGCATCCCCGCTGATGGCATCGAGCTGATCGGCTCGGGCAATTTCAAGAATTTGCGCTTCGGAATAGCCCGCGCTGGCGAGATTGGCGGTCGAGTCGCCGCTGGAGAAAGGATGCTTGCGTTCGTGAGCGGCGGCAACAAGAGCTACGCAAGCATCGTCGCTCAGTCGAGCTTGCTTGACCTTTACGAGCTGGGCGACCTCGGAATCCGAGGCATTCAGCGCTTTGAGTTCCTCGAGGCCGCTGGACCACATGCCGGCTCGGTCGAGCGGACGGTAATCCGTCAGCGGATGCTGATGGCAGCCGACCACGAAAAGGACACAGACACCGAGAAGCAGAGCACGAGACTTCATGTTTCCATTCTAGCGGGCGGCAAGGAGAACGGGTTGGCGTGTGCCGTCGGGGGTACTTGTGCGGAGGGACAGGTGAATGCTGAGCGCAGAAATTGAAAGCAGAGGCTGAAGGAAGGAACTCAGACCTGGTAGACGCGCTCTACGCCGTACACGCCGGACACTTTGCGGATATTAGCGAGGATGGTCTCGAGCTGCCGGCGATCGGCGATTTCCAGGCTGGCGTCGATGCGTGCATTCGAACGATCGGGGCGGCTTTCCAAACTGTGGATGTTGGAACCGGCGCCGCTGATTACGGCTGTAATATCAGCCAACAGGCCAGCGCGATCGCGGGCGCGGATCAGGAGCTGCACCTGGAAGGTGGCGGATCCTGCCCCACCCCACTCGACGGCGATGCGGCGTTCCGTTTGATAGAGCAGATTTTGGACGTTCGGACACATGCGTGTATGGACGGCGACGCCGCGTCCGCGCGTGATGTAGCCGATGATGTCGTCACCGGGAATGGGATTGCAGCACTTGGCGCGATAGACGAGAAGATCGTCATGGCCTTTGACGATAAGAGGGGCTTCGCCAAAGCCGAGCATGCGTTTTACGGTTTTAACCAGCGTGGGCTTTGCATCTTCCGCCGTCGGCTCGGCGCCCTTCGCGGCATCGCCGAGAACGCGCGTGAGCACCTGGCGCGCGGAATATTTCCCGAAGCCTACCGCCGCGTAGAGATCCTCGATCTTCGAAAGGCCGGAATCAGATGCGATCCGTAGCAGATCCTCCTCTGGAATTTTCTTAAGGCTGCGGCCGAAGTGGCGCGCTTCCTTCTCAAGCAGCCGCTGGCCCATCTCCATGGCTTCTTCACGCTCCTGCAGATTGATCCAATGGCGGATTTTGCTGCGCGCGTGCGAGGATTTGGCGAAGCTAAGCCAATCGCGGCTGGGGCCGTGACCTTTCTGCGTGAGGATTTCCACGACGTCGCCACTGACGATTTCGTGGCGCAGCGCAACCATCTGGCCGTTAACCTTTGCGCCCACGCATTGATGGCCGACTTCGGTGTGCACCGAATACGCAAAATCCACGGGAGTGGCGCCCCGCGGTAGCTCCAGCACACGGCCTTTAGGCGTGAAAGCGTAAACTTCGACGGGAGCCAGATCGACCTTTAACGTCGACAGAAATTCGCCGGGCTCTTCCAATTCTTGCGACCACTCGATCAGTTGCCGCATCCAGGTGATGCGCTGGTCGTCTTCCTGCGCGGGCTTGCCATCTTTGTATTTCCAGTGCGCGGCGACGCCTTCTTCGGCGATGCGATGCATTTCCTGCGTGCGTATCTGCACTTCAAAGGGCTGGCCGCTGTGCAGGACGGTGGTGTGCAAGGACTGGTACAGATTGGGGCGCGCCATGGCGATGTAGTCCTTAAATCGCCCGGGGACAGGCCTCCAGATGTGATGCACAACGCCTAGGGCCGCGTAACAATTCCGCTCGGTATCGGTGATGACACGAACGGCAAGAAGATCGTAGACCTGTTCGAGGCCACTCTCCTGCCGCACGAGTTTGCGGTGCAAGGAATACAAGCCCTTGACGCGCGCTTCGAGCTCCGCGGGAATGCCATTTTCAACAAGCTTGGAACGGATCGTGCCTTGCACTTCCTCGAGGTATTTCTTATGAACCGGCGCTTTGTCGCTCACTTCCTTTTGCAGAGACAAAAACGATTCGGGTTCGAGATAACGGAAGGCAAGGTCTTCCAGCTCGCCTCGGACAATGCCCATACCCAGCCGATGAGCGATGGGCGCGTAGATGTCGAGCGTTTCGCGGGAGATGCGTTGCTGTTTGGGAGGCTCCAGATATTCCAGCGTGCGCATGTTGTGAAGACGGTCGGCAAGCTTGACCAGCACAACGCGAACATCATTGACCATCGCCAGAAGCATTTTGCGAACGTTTTCGGCCTGGCGCGCTTCCGGAGCCATCATGTTGAGCCGGCCAATTTTGGTGACGCCTTCCACCAACCGCGCGACTTCCACCCCAAAGCGCTCTTCGATGCGGGAAATGGGAAACTCCGTGTCTTCGGTGACGTCGTGGAGAAGCGCGGCGGTCAGTGTAATGGCGTCGAGACGCATATCGGCGAGGATGTGGGCCACTTCCAGAAGGTGGGTGAGATAGGGGTCCCCAGAACTGCGAAGCTGGTCACGGTGACGCTCCGCGGCGATTTCGTAAGCGCGCCGTACCATCCAGGGATCCTCGGAGGGGCGGTTCTGACGGAGCTTGGCGAGCAGCTCATCCAGGCGGGCATCGAGCTGGCGCTCGGTGCGGTCGCGGTGAAAATGGAGAGGTAAATTGCTGGGAGACGGCATGGTCTAGTTTACTTCAGGAGAACAGCATGGCGCGAGGGTCGAAGCCGCTTCAGAGGAAGAAAGGGCGTCCTAGCGAACGCCCCTCGTGGGCAAATCGAAATTAGCCTCGTGCCTTAGGTCGCCTGTGGTTGCTCGGAGCGCTTCTGTTTGATCTCTTTCACTTTGTCGACGAGGTCGTCAGCTTGCTTCAACAAAGCTTCGCGCTCTTCCTTGCTTTCCACCATGTCGGCCTTGCGGCGGTAAAGAAGGTTGAGGTAAGCCATAGCGTCGTCGTAATCAGGTTTGATGGAAATGGCCTTCTGCAGGTCGGCAATTCCTTCGTCGATTAGCGGGCCGTACTTCGAAGCATATTCAGAGCGAATGGCGGCTGGGAGCGGATCGGTATCCCTGACCTGCTTCTTGATATTGTTCCTGTTGTAGTCCATACGCATTTCGCCGTTGGCACGAAACGCCAAAGTCCAGTCAATCACCCCGATCCAGTAGTAGGGCTCGGGATCCTCGGGCTTCAACTGGATGTGCTTCTGATGATAGGTCTTGGATTCCTCGAACTTTTTGGGATCGAAAGGCTGGCCGCCCATCTGAAACAAGATGGAGCCGATGCCGTCGATAGCCGGAATGTTATTGGGGTCCTTATCCAATACTTCCTTGAATTCCGCGACGGCTTGTTCGCCGCGAGAGAGGTTCTCTTTCGAAGGCGCGCCCGGGATGTACAAGCTGGCATAGGCCGTGGCGAGGTACAGGCGAGCATTGAGAAGATCGGGATCGGCTTCCTTAGCCTGCTTGAAATATTCAATGGCCGCGTCAGACTGGCCATTCTTGAAGGCTGTGACGCCCTTGTTCAGGAGGTCTCGAGCCTTCAGCTTGTTGCAGCCGGAAGCTGCAAACACGAGAACCAGGAGCGCGGCGAGGGCGGCAACCCGGCGAGCAATTCTTTGAAGCGATGCATGAGTCATGAAGCGTCCATCCCCACTGTGCGCGGCCCGGTGTTAGCCGATACCCGCGCTAGAATTCAAATGCGCCTTGCGAGAGGCAATCTAATCTGTTTCCGCTAGTTTTTCCAGCCCAGGGGTCATAAGGCCAACAGACGATACACCCGCAGCATGCATGACGTCTATGACCCTGGCAACTATCTGAAACTCCAGGGCGCCATCACCGCGAACGAAAGCCGTACGATTAGCCCTGGATCCGAAAATCTGTTCCAACCTGCCGCGTAACCCGTCCCACTCCACAACTTCTTGATTGATACGCAGCGATCCATCGGCAAGCACCTGAATGACGATCGCCGCCGGCTGCGGATCGAGCGGAAGCGCCGTTGCGGGTTGCGGCAACTCCGCCAGGAAACCGCTCTGCTTGTGCGGGATGATCATAAAGATGACCAGCAGCACCAGCAGCACGTCGATCAACGGAACTACATTCATTTCAACGAAGATTCCGCGATTCGAACCGCCAACTGAGATACCCATGAGCCACCTCGTTCGGGATTCCCGCGAGGAGGACTCTCATATCCGAGAGAGCGAGCTTACGAGCGTGTATTCAGCAACTCGGGCCCTGAAGAATTCTACTGGCCGGCCTCTAGCTTGGCGGTGATCAGGCCGACTTTATCGATGCCGGAGCTGCGCATGATGTCGATGGCGTGCGCGACGTCGCCAAACAGTACATCGCTATCGCCCTTAACAAAAGCGATTTTCTCGGCGCGGTCCTTGAAAATTTGCTCAATGCGCGGGCCAAGCGCGTCCCAACTGGACTCTTCGTTATTGATTTTGACCTTGCCGTTGGTCAGCACCTGCACCACCACGGTCTTGTTTTCGAGTTCCACGTCCTGCTTCTGGTTGGGATTCGGCTGCGGCACCAGTGTGTCCAAACCCTTGGGCGTGAGTGGAGTAATGACCATGAAAATGATCAGGAGCACCAGCAAAATGTCGATGAGCGGAACGACGTTCATTTCCGCCATCGCGCCGCCTTTACTTTCACCTACCTGCATTCCCATTGAGCTTCTCCTGTCGGCCCGCCCTAGCGAGTATTGCGGGCCGTCGTGCCGCGCCGTTGTGGGACGCGGCGCGGCGTTGAAACCGCCAAAAACGACAGCAAACGAATGATTACTTCGTGCCGACCCCGGCCGCTAGTCCGCTGGAGGCGGAGGAGGCGGAGGCGTACTTCTCTCGTTCCGCTCGGTCAAGAGGCCGACCTGGTCGACGCCTGCCGAGCGGATTTCGTCGACGACCGCGACCACATCGCCATACTTGGCGCGCGCGTCGCTTTTCACATACACGGTCTTCTCCAGACGGTTCGCAATGCGGTCCTTGACCTGCGAGGTGATCTCTTCCTTGCGGATCTGCGTAGTGCGAAGAAAGATGTTACCGTCGCGAGTCACGGCGATGACGATAGAGTCATCTTTATCGGCATCTTGCATATCCTTGGCGGTGTTCGTTCTGGCCAAGTCCACCGGATGGTCCTTCTGCAACATGGGCGTGACGACCATGAAGATGATCAGCAGCACGAGCATGATATCCGCCATGGGTATGACGTTGGGAGTCGACATCTGGCTCCCGACTTGTGGCTTGTACCGGCCATGTGTTCTTGCTTCAGCCATGGGTTACTACTTCCTTGCGCCGCGACGCAAAATGAAATAATTGATCAGCTCCATCGAGGAGTTGTCCATCTCGACGTCGAACGCTTCGACTTTATTGGTGAAGTAGTTGTACGCCCACACCGCGGGGACCGCGACGAGAAGGCCCAGCGCCGTGGTTACCAACGCTTCCGCGATACCGCCGGCGACGGCCGACAGACCGGTAGCCTTGCTCTGCTCGATGCCCTTGAAGGCGTTCAAAATGCCGACCACGGTACCGAACAGGCCGACGAACGGCGCGGTGGAGCCGATAGTCGCCAGAGCGGAGAGGCCGCGCTTCATTTCGGCGTGGACAATGGCAACCGAGCGTTCGAGACCGCGCTTGGCTGCTTCTATGACGTCAGCTTCGGAAACCTGCTGCGAAGCGGATTGGAACTCCGAAAGGCCCGTGGCCACTACCTTGGCGATATGGCTCTTCTTGTTGCGCTCGGCGATCGCGATGGCTTCGTCGAGCTTGCCATCCTTCAGGGCGCCGGCGACCTGCTGCACGAAGACGCGCGATTGCTTACGCGCGGCGCTATACATCAGGGCGCGGTCAATCATGACGCCGAAGGAATAGATAGACAGAACGAAAAGAATAACGACTACGGAACGAGGCAGGGCGCTCATCTGGGTCCACATCGAGCGGAGATCCCAACTGGACGCGCCTGCGTTCCCCGACTGCAAGAACAGGATCGCGTGAACATAAAGAGTAGCTACCATTCGTTTGCTCCTTAAAGTGTTTGCGAATCTTCAGGCACCCGGAGCGCTGCGCCGGCCCCACGACCGAAGCAGCGCGCCGTACTACTGGTTAAGCGAGAAAATGACGTCGATCGTGGTATCGACCTCCACCGGTTCGCCGTTGAGCAGCGTCGG
>Ga0209117_1000017_pt1 | contig 151367 bp, 138 predicted proteins | sample BlaSpr_A8_OM2_M2_FD_187978 | JGI IMG/M metagenome (GOLD analysis project Ga0209117, IMG submission 187978) | Forest soil microbial communities from Thunder Bay, Ontario, Canada - Black Spruce, Ontario site 2_A8_OM2_M2 (SPAdes) (version 2) | ecosystem: Environmental > Terrestrial > Soil >... | reverse complement strand
CGCGCAAACGCCACCCAGAATTCATCGTTAGGCTTGGTGTTGTCGCGGCCCGAAGAAACCGAACCGCCGTTGCGCACCGCTTGCGTCAGCGAATCGAATTTGGCCCGCGACTGCTCGTTGCCCAAAAATCCAGCCATGGTCGCCAGGCATGCCGGCGATTTGCGGTCCAGAAAAATCGCCGATTCCTGCGTCAACGCGTACCGCCCCTGTTCTTTCGTCAGAAATCCTTGAATCGTCAAATAGTCGCAAAGAATCCGAACACCTTTCTCTGCCGCACCCGTTTTCGCCGCGATCGCCGCCGAAGTATTCGCGCCGGCTCCAATCGCCGTGAACACGTCGAGTTCAATCGCGGTCTTCAGCGCCGCGGTCTGCTGATACGCATTCAGCGTATTAAAAATTCGTTCCGGCGTCGGACGTCCCGCGGTCGATGTTGTAGCCATAAGATTCCTCCGTCGTGCCTGAGTCCGCCTATTCTACACTTGGCACAGCCAATTTTGGCTATGCTCCGACGACCGAAACTCCAAGTACGAAGCTCAATCGTCGACGGACTGCCTACTCCGGTCTCGTCGCGTAGTCCGCCGAAAATTATTGCTCCCGTCGCGCCACAACTGGCATACTTCCTCACCCCGCACGCTTTATATGTAGGCGCCTTGCCGGTGCCTGGACGAGGCTCACAACCATGAAGCGCGAATATCACCGCTGGCATTCGCCGCGCCTGGGCATCGAACTGGGCGTCGTCGTCCACGGCCACTGGGGACCGCCACTCCTCGGCTTTCCCACCTCGGCAGGTGACGAGTTCGAGCTCGAAAGCCAAAGCATGATCGGCGCGCTCGCCGACTTCATCGATGCCGGCAAAGTGAAATTCTTCAGCATCAATTCCATCAACGGCCTTTCTTTCTACGACAAGTCCGCGCATCCCTTCCATCGCAGCTACGTGCAGTCCGTCTTCGACTCCTACTTGCGCGAAGAAGTCGTGCCCTTCATCTGGAGCAATTGCCAATCGCAAATCGGCATCTCCACCATGGGCATGTCCTTCGGCGCGTATCACGCGGCCAACTCGCTCTTCAAGCATCCCGACGTCATCAAGCGCTGCTTCGCGATGTCCGGCGTCTATGACCTGAAAAATTTCATGGACGGGATGTACGACGACAATTTTTATTTCAACAATCCCGTCGACTACCTGGCCAACCTCAGCGATCCGTGGACGTACGAGCAGCTCGCCTCCTGCGACATTCATATCGCAACCGGCACCGGCCAGTGGGAAAATTCCGGCCCCTCCTACCGCCTCTCCGAAATTCTGGCTAGTAAAGGCATTCGCCATTCCCTCGACAACTGGGGCCCGGAAGGCGGCCACGACTGGCCGTATTGGAAGCACCAGATGCGCGAATACATCGCGCGCCTCTTCTGATTTCCTCTAGCACAACCTTCTAATCTCCATTTCCCAATGATAGAATCGCGCCAAATCCGTCCGGTCGAAGAAGAATGGCAACCCACCCACCTGCCACCATCAAGCTGCGCGATCGTTTCTTCTACGTCGCGATGGCCGTCGTGGCCGCCTCCCTGGTCTTCGCGGGTTTCGCGCGGACGTACTATCTCCGGCATTTCTTCACAAACGCTTCACTAAAGCCGCTACTCCATCTCCATGGCTTCCTGTTCACATCTTGGCTCATTCTCCTGCTTGTACAAGTCACCTTGGTCGCCGCCAAACGCACCGACCTGCATCGCCGCCTGGGGGTTGCAGGTGGGGTGCTTGCGTCGCTCATGATCGTGGTCGGCCCGATCACCGCCATCCACTCGGCACGGGGCGAATTCACGCCGAATGCGCCTGACCCCCTGCGCTTCCTGGTGGTGCCTCTGTTTGACATTCTCGTGTTTGCGATCGTGGTTGGAGCGGGCCTCTATTACCGCACTCAGCCCCAAACGCATAAGCGGCTCATGCTGGTCGCTACCTTCGCCCTTCTGCCCGCCGCGGTCTCCCGGCTGCCTCTCGGGTTTATCCAGAACGCCGGACCATTGGTGTTCTTCGGTGTGAACGATTTGCTCCTTCTCGCTTGCATTGCCTATGACACCGTTGAGCACCGCCGGCTCCATCCCGCCTATTTGTGGTCGGGATTACTGCTCATCGTGTCGCATCCGGCGCGCCTCGCCCTTGGCGGCACCAGCGCCTGGCTCGCCTTCGCCCACTGGCTCACCCGCTGACGCCTTCACCGTCACCTCCCGTATCGGCTCTCCGAAATCCTTGCCGGCAAAGGAGCAACTGGTCATTCCGAGGGCGGTGTTGGCCCGAGGAACCTGCTTTTTCGCCAAATGGGGGTCGGACCTTCAGGTCCGACATAAAGCCGCCCCACCCCACACGTCATTCCGAACGCAGCGACCCGGCTTTTTCCTACGCACGCCCTTTTGTTCTTGGCATCCAAAAATATTTCCGGCGACGTGCGCCGGGTCGTGAAGTGAGGAATCTCTCTTCCGCGCCCCACTCCCCTTAACACTGCTAGAAAGGGATCTCGTCGTCCGAACCTGACCCGACTCCAGCCTCCGGCGAGAACTCCGGCACATCTCGACTTCTCAGAAGTTCGTTAAGTGCGGTAGATAAGCTAGGCGAGCCTCCGAAAACCTGGGACCGGACAGCGCCTTCGCGCAGACGCTCGACATATCCAACGGGCAAATCCTTGACTGATTTCAAGACGGCCAACCTCGCCAACCCGTCGGTCTCGGAGGTCGCCTGCGTAGTTGTGTCCACAAGGCAGGTAAGCATTCGGCTTCTGGTCTTGGGCGACGCAGTTAGTATCTGGAAGAGCCCGCCTGCGACCTGGTCGACTGTCTTCCCCATCGCGTTCAATCCCTGAAATTTACCGATAAACCCATGTGGCGTCGAACCGCGCATTATAGGAACGATCAAAACATCCCTTCCAATCGCGACACCAACCTCCTGATCAGTCCAACTGCTCTCCTTGAAGCCCGGCATCAAAATCGCAGCGAGAGCATCCATCGAGAACAGAGCAGCTTCAATTTCATCCTGCCACTCCTTTGTTGGCTCAATATCCACGTGTGCTACGAAAGCAGAGATGCTGAACCGTCGTAAGGAGATCTGAAGACGACCCGTCCTCTCTTTGAAAGACGAAAGATGGCTCACGAATAATCGAAAGTGATTTGCTTCCCAGAATCTGCTTTCCCCAACCTGAAGGTTACCTACGACCGCGTAGCCGTGTGGCACTCCAAGTTCGTTTGCAATCTGAACCAAAGTTTGCGCGGGAGTATTCGCAAGCAGCTCCTTGCTGTAAACCCATTTACTGCCGTAGCTGGAACTCTTTGGCTTGACCTCGACGCCAAAGCCCGCCAGATAGGTGTCAATATCACCGTAAGTCATCCGCGACTGGAGCTCGCGCCCGATCTTGTCAATTAGGGAAAACCGGTCAATTTGCCTCATCCCCACGGGCCTGGTGACAGGAGTCATGACTTTTCGGCCCTCTACCTCGCGTCCTGTTTCACTTTCGTATATCGGCGAACCGTGATCTCCGTAATCACAATCTCATGGTCACTTATTCGTTTCACATCCCTCTCAACAAGGCGCACGCGCTCTTCAAAGGATTCCGCGTGCGATTGTGGAAGGTCTCGCAGATCGCTCGCCAAGTCGGGGGCCAGCCTTGATCCCTGACTCTGCAACCGCCTCCTTCTTTCGCGAAAATCCTCTATCGCTAGTCCTTCATTCACTTGCGGTGTTTCTGTTTCCGCAATTTCGCGGGAAAGTTTGATCGACTCCAACCTCAATTTTTGAGTTTCACTCTTTCCTTTCTCGATTTCGACGTCCTGCTTCTCGACCTCGCCTGGCAAGAGCAAGGCGCCTCGCAGAATGCGGAAGTAGATCCACGCTGCAGGCGCACCGACAATTGCGGACCCGATCAGCACCACCAATTCAAACGGGGATTCTTTACGAAGCGACACCAATTTAAGCTGTTGTTCCTTGGGAATTGGCCGTCCGTGTCGCGTAAAGAAGAAGCTTTTTGCGAGTACCGATTCAGAGTACTCCTCTGAACCCATCATCCACAGACGATCATGTAGAAAGACCAGATCGCGAAGGAAATTTGCGAAGTCCTCAACCCGCAGATCCTTTCCCTCTGTGCCGCGGATCACAATCTCCAAAGGTATTGTTTCGGGCAAGGCCATTGGGCTACTCCATTTGCGGCGCGAGGTAATAAACGGGCTTTAAGGGAAGGAGAAGCTTGTCCGACTCGCTCACCTTGTCGCCATGCGGTTTCCCTCGCCAAATGCGGAATGCTGCCCACTCTATGGAAATCAAAACACTTCGTCAATTGTTGGGGCCGTGACTAGCAGGAGAGAGAGATAAGCTACCCGCAAGTTTCCCGCGTAAAACGTGAGGTGCGGAATGCTAAGGGAGGCTAGCGTGAGGCCCGGTTGGGCACGAGCTCGTAGGAAGACGTCAGATGGATGGCGTTGTGCAACGTGCGATAGAGGGGGCAGTTCATGGCGTAGATGCCATGGACGCGCTCGATTTTGTCCTTCAGGTCCGGCGCGGCAACCAGGCGCATCGCCACATGGATCCGCCGGATGACCAGCACATTGTCCTCGGTCTCCACCTCGCCGGTAACTTCCGCGGTCAGCTTCCCGTTGCTGGCATCGATTTGGCGCGCTTCCAGCGCACCTCCAAATGTCCCCAGCATTCAACCCGCGGTCGCGGAAATAACGTAATCAATAGTCGCCGCGTGCGATTCCCCAATCTTCGCCGGATCGACCTTGTAGTGCTCGGCAATCGCCCCATGCACGCTATAAACAACCGGCTGCGCCTCCCCCGGCAAATGCGCCACCCGCACCGGCCCCTGCCTCCGCTCCAGCCGCGACTTGGATACGTAGACGACGTTTCCCATTGTTCCCTCCTGAGAAAATCTGAGCTGCGTCATTTACCGGGTTTGGGCAAGGTGTAAGCGAAGTCGTAGGAATGCTTGCCCTCGGCGATGATGATGTTCATTGTGCCTGCCAGGCCGGCGAGTTGATCCGTGCCGGAGTCGGGCACGACCGTGATGGATAGCTGCAGTGCGCCGCGGGTCATCGTGCCGGTGTGCTGGAGGATGAAAGTTCCGCTGCGGCCATGCAGCACGCCGCTGACTCGCTCGATGGCCACGTAGCCCGCTGAGCCTTTGACCGTCGTGCCGGCCGTGAGCATCTGGCCTTTGCTGGCCCCTTGCAGATCGCCGTGAAATTGTTTGTCGAGGGACATCCGGCCGAGCGTAGCGTCCTGGGAGCTGTCCTCTGCCGTTTGCGGGGTGAGCTTTACTTCAAACGTTCCGGTCGCGTGCCCACTAGCAACATTGCTCACGACGGTCTCCTTTTGCGGCGCGGACGGAGTTTGGGCATGCGTGCGAAACCCGATTGCAATGCATACGCAGGTTGCAATGATGAAGATGGCTGTGGCGCGAGGGTGGGCGTTCATCGTTTCTCCGAGGTGCAGGGTCTAATTTAGCAGAGGTAAGCACGGATTCGGCTTTCCTCCCCACCATTCTCGCTTGCTCTGCCGCAAAAGGAAGCTCCCTCTATTCCACTGATCTTGCTGGTTTTATAAAATATCTTGACAAAGTAGCTGTCGTTGTGGTAAACTCCCCCATGTTAGCTCGACGACTCCACCATCGCGCGCTCGCCATCCCGCTTGGTGAGCCTATCTCGTCCCGCCTCTCGCTGCTACCTGACCGCTCCTCCATCTCCTTTAGAATCAATACTTGCAAAAGTGTATCAAAACAAAGGACTTTAACCCTCTTTAGAATCAACACTTATGAAAAACATAGGGGGAGGGGGGTACCACGACAAACCGCCGGTCTGCAATCACCGACTTCCCTTTTTGCAACTCAGGCAACGCCCATCATATGCGCCACGTAACGCCTCTATTCCCTGTGGCCTCATTCGCTTGCGCATACTTCCCGTCGCCACGGGGGTGTACCCCAACGAACACTCCCCCTTACTCCGCGCCCGCTTTCTTCGTTCGGCCTTCTTTCAGGAAGGTGCCTTTTTCTAGTTCGGTGAAGGCTTGGCGGAGCTGGTCTTGGGTGTTCATTACGATGGGGCCGTACCAGGCTACGGGCTCTTCGAGGGGCTTGCCGGAGACGAGGAGGAAGCGGATGCCTTCGTCGCCGGCTTGCACGACTACTTCGTCGCCGCGATCGAAGAGGACTAGCGAGCGATTGTCGGCGGCGGCGGGTGGGGCGGTGTCTAGCCAGCCTACTGGCTCGGTGGGGACGGAAAGGGGCTCGCTGGCGTTGCAAAATTTGCCGGAGCCTGCGAAGACGTAGGCGAAGGCATGGCGGGTGGTCTCGACGGGGAGAGTTTTGCGACGGCCGGGGGCTACCGACACATCCACGTAGACGGGATCGGCGGCGATGCCATCGACCGGGCCGCGCTTGCCCCAGAAACTGCCGCACACCAGGCGAACGTGCGTGCCGTCGTCGTCGGTAATTTCGGGAATGTCGGTGGCTCTCACTTCTTGATAGCGCGGCGGGGTCATCTTCAGCGACGCGGGCAAATTCGCCCACAACTGAAAGCCGTGCATGCGGCCGGCGTGATCGCCCTTGGGCATTTCTTGATGGATGATGCCGCTGCCGGCGGTCATCCACTGGACGTCGCCGGGGGCGATGGCGCCGTGGTTGCCGATGCTGTCGCCGTGCTCGACGGTTCCGGCCAGAACGTAGGTGATGGTTTCGATGCCGCGGTGCGGATGCCAGGGAAATCCGGCGAGATAATCTTCTGGGACGTCATTGCGAAAATCGTCGAGCAGGAGGAAGGGATCGAACTCGGTTGTGTTGCCGAAGCCGAATGCGCGGCGGAGGTGAACTCCTGCGCCTTCCGTCGTGGGTTTGCTGCGGATTAGCCGCTTTACGGGTCGAATGGACATGTTGATCCCCCAAGGGCTCCAAAGGGCTCCCGCCCGCAGTCTACGCCCGCGCGCTACGCGTGTCACCGTGGGGAGAGTTATCCGCCGGGGCGGCAGGCGGAGCAGCTTAATTCCTGGCCCATGTGGTCAAGCCGGCCTTGCGCTGTGGTTACCCAGTGATGATCGGTGTACGGCGGATCATTCCTTACGTGCTTCTGATGGCCGCACTCGAGTTCCGCCACCCAGTCGCGGTTTTCATCCATGTGAAAACCAACGATCTTTTTCAGAATCCCGGCGGATTGGGATTTCATGGGCTTCATATCTCTATTCTAGCGCATTTAGCAGGCTCGCTCCAAAAGTGGGGGTCGGAACCTTAGCTCCGACATACACCCCTTCCGTCCGGCTTTAGCCCCTGAGGACGACCGCTGCTGCAGATGCTACACTCCATCGTGCAATGATTACAAAGAGCCCGTAAGAAGGAGCACAGAAAATGGAAGCAGGCGACGAAACAGCGGCGGCAATTCTGGTGCAAACCATTTTTCTCAAAGACGGTCACTTGCAGGGCATTCTAGGCGAACAGGCCACCAAGAGCCCCGCGGCCGCGGCTGAGTTCTTGAAGCCGTTCTATCGCGCCGCCCTCGCCATGATCAGAGCAAAATCGGAAGGCACAACGTAAAGCAGCAGATGCAAAGGACGGCGTGCCTTGTCACTTCACGTGTTCGTTTTAAGACTTACATCTCCGGCCGAATCTGTCTTCAGCAGCAGGGTCGTACCGTCCGACTTCACAATGGTTCCGGTGAGCCGGTCGCCATTTTTCAAAGTCACCTGATCGGCCCTCGCGCACGACACCAAGACACACCACGACGCAGCCAAAATCACACTTCGACGCACTTTCTTTCTCCTTTTGTCTTTCCCTAGGCAGGAGGCTGGCCGGGCCGTAGCTGGTTCTGCGCTAAGCGGTTATTGGATGCTGGACAAGTTACAAAAGAAGGCAAGCGCTCGTAGCGAAAGCGAGTTCGGTGTGCGAACGGAAGCGCGACTTTGCCACGGCAGTGAGGGATGCGGCCACGGCAGCATTCGCGCGGCAAGAGCGCGGCCACTCCGCTGGCCAGTTTTCACTTGCGGTTCGGGTATACTTTTTGCCCGTGGGAGGCACGATGCGTTCGCGCAGATTGCGCCCGTATGGACTGGTAGGTTTGCTGCTTTCTCTGCCGCTGGCTGCGTGCTCGCGGCAGTCGGCTGCGCCGGCGTCCGCGGCGCGGCCTGCGATTGTGTTCATGACGGATTTCGGTACGGCGAACGATGCAGTGGCGATTTGCCGCGCGGTGATTTATGGAATCGCGCCGGACGTTCGAATCACGGACATCACGCACCAGGTGACGCCGTTTTCGATCGAAGAAGCTTCGCGTTTTCTCTTCGGGGTGACACCTTACTATCCGGAGGGGACGGTTTTTCTTGTCGTGGTCGACCCGGGAGTGGGCACTTCGCGGAAAGCGATCGCGGTGAAATCGAAGAAGGGCCAGTATTTTATTCTTCCGGACAATGGGTTGATCACGCCGGTGGTGGACCGCGACGGGCTGGAGTCCGCGCGGGAAATCACCAACCAACACTGGATGATTCACGCGCCGCTGTCATCGACTTTTCATGGGCGGGATATTTTTTCTCCCGCTGCGGCGCATCTGGCGGCAGGCTGGGAGTTCGATCTGGTTGGGCCGCCGGTACAGCAGCTTGTGCGGCTGTCGCCGAAAACTTCCGTGATGTCCGCAAAGGGGATCGACGGAGAAGTTATTGGGCTTGATGATCCTTACGGATCGCTGATTACGGACATTCCGGGGGAGGATTTCAAGCAGTTGGGTTACAACTTCGGGGATAAAGTGTTTGTGCAAATCAACAAGAAGGTGGTCGCCCTACCGTACGCGAAGACGTTTATGGATGTTCCCGTGGGGGAAGCTCTTTTGTACGTTGATTCGCGAGGTCGCGTGGGCATTGCGTTGAACCAAGACAGCTACTCGAGAAAATTCAGTATCGCGCCACCGGCAAAAATCTTTGTTCCGCGAAAGGGCACCCCGCTCAGCCGAAGGTAAGCCGGGGCAGGGGCGCCAAACGTCGCAATTCCCGCAAATCCGTCCAAATCTACTGAAAATGCGTACCATAGCGGGCGTCCACGGAGCCGGTGTCTACCGGCCGGTGGAACCTTTTCGCGGTTGGGCGGTATTCCTGTATGCAGGGGCAAGAGGCAAGGCGCAGAGAAAACGATCCGAGAATGCACTCGGTAACCGACGAGGATTTGATGCTGCAAGTGCGCGATGGCGATGGTGAAACGCTAGGGGTGTTATTCGAACGCTACCACGCGCCGATCTACAACTTTTATACGAAGCTGACCGGAGACCGGGCGCTGAGCGAAGACCTTGTGCAGGAAGTGTTTTTGCGGATTCTGCGGCACCGGCAAACCTTTAGGCCGGGGACTCCGTTTCGCGCATGGATCTACCAGATCGCGCGGAACGCGCGCATCGATCATTTTCGCAAGAGCCGGCCGCAGGTGCCGTTCGAACCGGAGATGGCGCCAACGGTGGCGCCGGGGGATCCCGCGCAGAAACAGCAGGAGTCGGAACTGTTGCACCGGGCGCTGATGGAGCTGCCGGAGGAAAAGCGCGAGCTGCTGGTGCTCTGCCGCTTTCAGGAACTTCCGTATGAGGAAGTGGCGCGACTGGTGGGTTGCGGCGTGTCGACGGTGAAGGTGCGTATCCACCGGGCGCTGCAGGAATTGCGGCAAGTTTTTCATCAATTGCAGGCTGCGCCGGCTAATTCCGCGCAGCGGAATGCGCGGCAAAATATTCCACCGCGGAGGCTGGGACATGAAGTGTGAAGAGATCGCAGGGCTCTTGCCGGATTATTTGCAAGAAGGCTTGAGCGCAGAGCAGAAGAAAACCGTGGAGCGACATTTGGAGAGCTGCGTCGAGTGCAGCGAGGTGGCCGGCCTGTGGAAGAAGCTTGCGTTGATTCCGGACGAGCAGCCGAGCGCGGCGGGGCGGCAACGTTTCGAAGCGATGCTACAGGCTTACCAGACGGGCCGAGGAGATGAAGGGTTGACGCGGCGCGCGCCGGATAAGGGAGCATCCATTTGGAGCGTGTTCCAGTGGCTGCGTTCACCGGTGGGTGCGGTTGCGTGGAGCATCGCGCTGGTCGCGCTAGGAGCGTACCTGGGACTGCAACTCGGGAACGCAAAAACGAATTCGCAGGAGTTGGCGGCCATGCACACGGAGCTGACCAACATGCGGCAGATAGTTGCGCTGTCCATGTTACAGCAGCAGTCGGCGAGCCAGCGGCTGGAAGGTGTCACGTGGACGCGGCGCGAGGGGCAGCTCGATCCGCAGGTGCTTTCGGCGCTGATGCATACGCTGCGGCACGACCAGAGCGTAGACGTACGGCTGGCGGCGCTGGACGCGCTGAGCCGCCACGCAGGACAACCGCAGGTGAAGAAGACGGTAGTGGACGCTTTGCAGGAGCAGCAATCACCGCTGGTGCAAGTTGCGCTGATCGATCAGTTGGTGGAATGGAGCGATGCCGAGGCCGCTCCGCGGATTGAGAAGCTGCGGCAATCGCCGAATCTGAATCCGACGGTACGGCAGCGAGCGGATTGGGCAATCAGCAAGCTGAATTGAGGAGCTGCACATGAACAGGACATATTTTCTTTCGGTGCTGGCGTCCGGAATGGCATTGCTTCTGTTTCCGGCGCAAGCGGCACGCAATGCTCCGGAGAAGCATGCGGCTTGGTCCGCGCAGCAGGAGGAGGCCCCTAGTGTTCACATCGACATCGATAGAGACGAGCCGGACATGGATATGGACGTGGACAGGAACATGAACATGAACGTGGAAGTGGACATGGACATTGATGAACCGCAGGTCGATAGGGATGTTGATCGAGACGAGCCTGAAATGGACGGCGATTCCGAGCTGGAGGACGTTGACCGCGAGGAGATCGACCACGAGGACTACAGCTTTACGGAGCATCAGCAGGAGAAAATCGAGAAATCATTTGCGATGCCTGCCGGAGCAGGGCGGCGGACGCTGGAGATCGACAATGTTTGGGGTTCGATTGAGGTGGTGGGCACGGCGTCGGATCGAGCGCAACTCACGGTGAACAAGAGCATCCGTGCTGAATCGAAGGGGAAGATCGAGCAAGCACGCAAGGACGTCACGCTGGATATCACGCAGCAGGCTGATTCTCTGAAGCTGTACGTCAACGGGCCATTTCGCTGCAATTGCCACGACTGCGCCCGTTCTCGCGATGATGAAGGGTACATCGTGAAGATGGATTTTCAGGTGCAGGTGCCTCGCGACATCGACATCAAGATAAAAACCGTAAATGAAGGGCGGGTTTTGGTGCGCGATATCAACGGCAGCTTTCTGGTGCGCAATGTGAACGGCGACATAGAGATCCGCAATATCGCGGGATCAGGGACGGCGCACACAGTGAATGGGCCAGTGAAGGTGTCGTTCCGGCAGAATCCGCGGGAGGCATCCGGCTTCGAAACGGTCAATGGAAGTATCGAGCTGCAGTTCGCTCGCGATCTTTCGGCTGATTTTCGATTCAAGACGTTCAACGGCGGGATTTACAGCGATTTTCCGGTTACGGCGCTGCCGGTGCAGGGAATGCAGGAGGAGCATCACGGCAGCAAAGTGATTTTTCGTGCGGACCGGTACACGGGAGCGCGAATTAATTCCGGAGGTCCGCAGATCAAGGTGGAAAATTTAAATGGAGACATTCGAATTCTGGAAAACCATGAATAAGCAAACAAGGCAGTTCTTATTGATTTCGGCGCGGTTGGCATTGGCGACGATTGTGGCGGTGACATTGAGTCCGGGAGCCGTGACGACGCTCGCGCAGGGGCAGACGCAATCGGGCGGCGACCGCATTCCAGTGGCGCTGAGCGATCCCTCGCGGCCGGCGCGGGTGAAGGTCGGCATGGTGAATGGCGGAATCACAGTGAAAGCGTACGAGGGCAAGGAAGTCGTGGTGGAAGCGCGCGTGCGCAACCGCGAGAATTCGCGCAACGAAGGCGGGCCGAAGCGGCTGTCGATCTCGACGACCGGCCTTTCCGTGGAGGAAGAAAACAACGAGGTCAACATCAACACGGATTCATACATGCATCCGATCGACGTGACGGTTTCAGTTCCCGCGCACACTTCGCTGAAGCTGCGCGCGGTGAATGACGGGGATATCGTGGTTACGGGCGTGGACGGCGACCTGGACGTGGATGACGTGAACGGATCGGTTACGCTGAACAACGTTTCGGGCAGCGCGGTGGCGCATGCGTTGAATGGGCACCTGCACGCAACCTTTACGCGGGTTGACCCGCAGAAGGCGATGGCCTTCAGCTCGCTGAATGGCGATATTGACATAACGTTTCCTGCTGATTTGAAGGCGAACGTCAGCATTCGTTCGGATCAGGGGGACGTGTTCAGCGATTTTGAAGTGCAGCTTAAAGCGGCGTCTTCGCAGCCGGTGGTGGAAGACGGGCGCGGACACGGCGGCAAGTACCGGGTGAAGATTGATAAGACGGTGCACGGGACCATCAATGGCGGCGGCCCGGAAATCCAATTCAGAAATTTCCAGGGGCAAATTTATATTCGGAAAGCGGGAAACCCTCGATAGGGCGAGGAGCTGCAGTAGCCAGCGCCGCGGGCGCTTGAGTCGATAATCATGTAGTACAATCGGCCCGAAGCGAGAAAGCCGTGAATAGGGCCGAGCTCCAAAAACTAGCGGAACTCCGTATTAAAGAGGCGCACATGCTTCTTGCCGCCGCCTCGTACCCAGGCGCTTTTTACTTAGCAGGTTACGCGATTGAATGCGCGCTCAAGTCCTGCATCGCAAAGCAGACGAAGGAGTATGATTTCCCAGACAAAGACGAGGTAAACAAGAGCTACACCCACAATCTCGACGTGCTTGTACAGCTGGCCAAGTTAAAGGACCAACTTGATAACGATATGAAATCAAACAAGCAGTTAGAGGCTTACTGGGCTTGCGTAGTAGACTGGGAAGAAGGCCAGCGATATGAACTCGGTGTCACGGAAAAAGAGGCCAAGGACCTTTGTGAGGCAATTGCGGATCCTACGAATGGAGTCCTCCAGTGGCTGAGGAAGTGCTGGTAAAGGAACAACTGAGTTCGGACATGATCGCGGCGGGTGGTGAGCTTACAAATCGCCTACTCAATTATTCTGACTTCGGCCTAATCTGTTCATTATGGCTGTACACAACTGAGTCGAACCGCTGGAAGTTGGTGGTAGCCACTCCCATAGTAGACAGCTCAGGGCCCATTCACGCCTATCAGATGATTCAGGGAATAGTTGGCGACGATAGGCCGAGCTATTTAGACATACCTCTATATTCAATATCCGTTCTTCGCTCCAATCACTCGCTGGTGAGAGCTCTACGCTCGCTCGGTCATTTCCAGATTCATGAACTGCCGCCCGGACCGAGACCATCGTCGACGGTCAGGACCTGGAAAAAAATCACTTTCACGCGGGTTCTGGACGTTTTCATTGAAGATGCGTTGATCTATTACATCGCGTAGCTGCACGCGGACCAGCCTATATATAGTGAATAGGAATGTGGTTCCTGGCTGCTTGAAGAAGACCGGCTGGCGGCCTTAATTTGCGGCGGGAGTGGTTGTCAGAAGATACCACTCGACGGTGGGGGCGCGCAGGTACTTGATGCGGGTGCGCGTGGCGTCGGCGGCGAAGGCGTTTCCGAGCTTTTCCTGAGCGGCAGCGAGTTGCTCGAGGGCGAGCAGGGAACGCGGATCGGCGGCTAGCTCGTCGACGGCGCTGGCGAGATCACCTTTCGCCAAGAGCAAATAGCCGCGAGCGGATTCGTAGCTGTTAGCAACGAGGAGCCCGCGCGACTGCTCGGCGAGGCGCTCGAGCTTACGGACGCTGGCTTCCGCGAGGGCGAATTCACCGCGCCGCGCCGAAACGCGGACGCGTTCGCGAAGAACCTGAGCGCGAGAATTGTCGCGGTCGACTTCACTCAAGCCATCGACAGGATCTTGCAACCAGGTTTCCACCCCGCGGAGTTGCTCCAGTTCCACGGAGGGGTCGGCGGCGAGCATGGCTCGGCCGAGGCCAATTTCGAATTGCGAGTAAGGCTCTTTTTGCCGGCGCGCTTTTTCGTTAAGAGCATCGAGAGCTTTGCGTCCCTCAGCGGGCTGGCCTTCCCAGAAATAGACGAGCGCTTTCTGAAACTCGGAGTGAGAGCGATCGCGCGGATTGTTGGCGACGGCGATGGCCTGGTCATATTCGGCGCGGGCGCGGACGTAATTGCCCATTAGGGCGGATGTGTCTCCGAGGCCGTAGTGCGAGGAAATGTAGGTGGGATCAATGTTCAGAGCGGCGGAATAGTGTTCGAGAGAGCCTTGATCGTCGCCGGACAAGCGCAGGACTTCACCGAGAGAGTCTTGCGGGTTCGGGGAGTTGGGTAGCACTTCGGCGTAACGCTGGAGCGAGGCAATGGCCTTCGCGGGATCGGGTGTGCCGGTTTCGATGTACGTGTAGCCGAGAAGGTTGAGCGCCGGCGGGAAATCAGGATCGAGGCGCTGCACGGTCTCGAGCATTTGGCGGGAGCGGTCGTAATCCTGCTGGGAATAGAGCCAATCGGCGATGATGTAGAGGACGTGCTTGTTGTCGGGATAGCGCTTTAGAAGATCGTTCATGGCGCTGATGGCGGGAAGCAGGTCGCGATCGCTAATGCTGGTCATCCAGCGGATAAGGAGCTGCTCGTCGGGAGTGGCGCGGGGGAGAAGAGACTTCGCGCGCGCAAGGGCGGCAGAATCTGGGATGCTGGCAAGCGAAGCTAGCGAAAGCGCAGCGTAGCCGAGAGCAAACTGCGGATCTTTATTGATGGCCTTGCGAGCATTTGCGAGGGCGCCGTCCACAATGTGGTTCTCATATTTGTCCAGCGAGAGCTCGACGAATTTGCGCGCTTCTTGCGAGCGGGTCGAAACCGGGATGCTGCCAAAGAGTTGCTGCCTGGCGACGGGAGCGATGCGTGCGGCGGAGCTGGTTTTGCGCGCCTTGGTCACTTCGACGCGCGGCGCGGGGCTTTGCGCCCAGGCCGGGCATCCCCATAAGGAGGGGAAAATCAGAAGAAGAACGCGCGCTGAGAAGCGGTTCATGAGCACACACCTCTTTTGTGAGAACGCGTGACAACCCTTGCAGGATCACGTTAGCTTGGCGCGCGCACGACCGCATACTGGCCCGAGGGACAGGCTTTGCGGGAAGGTTACGATTGCGCGGGAGTCGCACGGTTAGACACAAGAGGAGCAATGTTTTCTTGTGCTGATTGGGGAGGGTGCGAACATTTCAAGTAGATCGTTCCAAGGGGTGCTTGCGCTCTATGAAAGCGAATCGATCGGGCACTTGGCTCCATATGGCGGCGCTGCTATGCGCCGTAGTGTTGTTGGCGGTGAATGCTGCGCCGGCAGTCAAGAACATGGCGGTAGTGGCGGCGGCGGGAAGCAAGCTGCAGGATGTGCCGCTGGCGGAGTTGACGAAGCTCTGCAAGGGCACGCAGAAAACGTGGGCGGACGGGCGAAGTTTTACGCTGGTGATGAGGGATCCGGAATCGCCGGACTTGCGCGTGGCGGTGCAGAAGCTGTTCGGTGTGCCGGCGAGCGAGGTTAAGAGCGTGATTGCCAAGCTGAATGAGACGCGCGCGGTGGTGCGCATCGTGGACAGCGACGAGGACTTGCTACGGACGGTGGAAGCGACGCCGGGAGCGGTCGGAATTTTGGATGTGTATGCCATCAACAGCGCGGTGAAGGTGTTGCGGGTCGATGGGAAGCTGCCGTTTGATGTGGGGTATGCGCTGAAGGGGAATTAAGGCTACAGGTTCCACGGTCGATCACGAGGTTTCCGTCCGTCCTTCCTTGGCGGCGTGCTGCTGGGCACGTCTAAAATTCAGAACTCTGAGGACAGGCCTTTCCTGCCGAGGCTCCATAAAAAAAGGCTTGACATGGCGAATAAAAGACGAATATAAGTGCTACGCAGTTCGCGTAGCGCCCCTCAGGGGAGCAGCGCGAACGCGTGCAAATGGGATCCTGGCGGTCGCGGCATGCTCAACGGAGGCCTGTACGGAGGGTCAGGTTTTCCACAGGCGGTACAGGGTGAATGATCAGCGAAAATTAACGCGGAACGTGTGAGCACGTAAAATACTGAAATTACATGGCTTAGTCAGAATTCGAGATTTGCGAGGGTGTACTAGGAGACTAGTTTAAAATCGAAAATGTGCCTTGTGTACCATCGCGTTTGGGACCACTCTTGGTGTCAAATGGTACAGGTAATTGGGGAGTGGACCCTAAGTACAGGGTCGCGCATCTAAGTACACGTTGAACGGAGTAGCAAAAGAAGCCGGCAGGTGTTGGCAGAGGGAATAGGCGCAGAGGACAGAATGAAGACCAAGGACAACGGACGGAAGTGGATGTGGCGGTTCCTGGGGGTGTTGGTCGCGCTGCAGCTCTATTTTGTGCGGGAGTTGCTGGCGGCGTTTGCGTTGTTTGCGCTGGCGTTTGCGGCTATCGCTTTTGTGATTGTCAGCTTATACATGCTGCAAAAGGGCTGGGAAGTTGCGGTGGGACGAGTTGCGGATAGCAACCACCCGCTGGTCAATTTCGCGCGGCGCGGAGTATCGGCGGTGGAAGAGATGGCGCGGCGACCGCTGCGTCGGCCGGGTTCCGCGACGGCGCGGTCGATCTAAACAACTTCTGGCTTCGGCCAGAGCACAAGGGCCAACCGGACTTGAGACCGGTTGGCCCTTTTTCTTCTGTGCTACTCTCTGCAGCGTGAGGAGGAGCTGATGCGAGGAAAACTGTTGATCGCGGCCGTTGCGGTGACTGGGATTTTGCTTTGCGTGAGGGAGACAGGGCAGGCGCAGGAGAAAGAGAAGGCCGCGGCTAAGAAAGTCGCGATTCGAGCCGGGCGGCTGATCGATGGGAAAAGCGACACTCCGATTTCGAACGCGCTGATTTTGGTTGAGGGCGAGCGAATAGTTTCGGTGAGCGCGGGCGGGACGGCGCCCGCCGGCGTTGAGGTGATCGATTTGTCGAAGACGACGGTGCTGCCGGGATTCGTCGATACGCACACGCATTTGCTGCTGAATGGGGATATCACTGCAGAAGATTATGATGTGCAGTTATTGAAGCAATCGATTCCGTACCGGGCGATTTTGAGCGCGCGGAATGCGCGGATTGCGGTAGAGCATGGATTCACGGCGATGCGCGACCTGGAGACGGAAGGCGCGATGTATGCGGACGTGGACATCAAAAACGCGATCGCGAACGGGGAAGTGCCAGGCCCGCGGATGCAGGTGGCGACACGGGCCATGACGCCGACGGGGATGTATCCGCTGCTGGGGTATTCATGGGAGCTGCAAGTGCCCAAGGGCGTGCAGTACGTCGACGGAGTGGATGGCGCGCGGAAGGCAGTTCGCGAGCAGGTGATGTACGGCGCGGACTGGATCAAATATTACTCGGACCGGCGGTATCACTTCGAGGCGGACGGCGTGCTGCACAGCATGGTGAACTTCACGGACGAGGAAGCGAAGGCGATTGTTGAGGAAACGCACCGGCTGGGGAAGAAAGTGGCGGCGCACGCGATTGGAAGCGATGGGATTGCTGCGGCGTTGCGAGCGGGCGTGGACACCATCGAGCATGGCGACGGGCTGACCGATGCGCTGATGGATGAGATGGTTCGGAAAGGCGTGTACTGGGTGCCGACGATCACCGTCGGCGCGTACGTTGCGCCGGGGCGCGGTGGGAATTGGACGAAGATGGTGGATCTGGAAAAGGCCGCGTTTCAGAAGGCGCTGAAGAAAAATGTGAAGATTGCGCTGGGGACGGATGCCGGGGGCTTCGACTGGAAAGAAGTGAACCAGGCAAAGGAGTTTGCGTATTACGTGAACTATGGGATGACGCCGATGCAGGCCATTCGCTCGGGGACAGTGGTGCCCGCGGAACTGCTCGGCTGGTCCGACAAAATGGGCACGATTGAAGCGGGGAAGTGGGCGGACTTGGTGGCGGTGAGTGGGGATCCGCTGAAGGACATCACTGAACTCGAACGCGTGAAATTCGTGATGAAGGGTGGAGCGGTCTATAAGAACGACGCTCACTGATTTGTGATTGACAGCGAACTATGGACTGAAACGCGAGCGGGTAATACGTTATTGATAGCTTGTGCCTTTTGAAATGGAAGTGCGGTTATGCGCAAACGAACTGTTTGGGTTGCTTTGGCCCTAGCCGGCTTGATTCTGATTATGGCAGCCCCTCAGCGGGGACAGACCGCTCCGGCGCAGTCCTCCGACAAGGAGCACGCGAGGCGCAGCGCGGCGGTCAATACGTTGCGTGCCATCAATACGGCCGAATATGTATACAGGTCCATGCACGGCACGTTTGCCAGGTGGGATGTGCTCGTCGCCAGCGAGATATTCAGTGGTCGACGTATGCACTTTGCTGCCCAGAATGCACCGCACTCGCGGATGCCCATTTTTCGAAGCGGCCGATATTGCCGGGATGGACGCTCCGCCTCAACGTAAGTTCGGACGGTAAGGGATACGACGTTCTGTTGGAAGATACAACCGATCAGACCTGCGGTTACGCCGCGGTAACCGACGAGCGCGGCATCATCCGGCAAAGCAAAGCCATTGATTGCGAAATATAACTGCACGGATTGGCACGCTCTCTTTCACAGTGTGTTTGGAGATGCTTTTGAGCATAGTGCTGCTGCGTTTCGCGTAGGCGCAGAGCTATCAGAAAAACGCGGCGCCGCCGTCGACGTTGATCGATTGACCGGTGATGGCGCTGGATTGGTCGGAGCATAAGAAGAGCGCGGCGTTGGCGATTTCGTCGGCAGTTTGCGCGCGGCCCTGCAGAAGCGTGCTCAGAAATCCTTCCAACTGATCCTTCGGGCTTACGCCCATTTTCTTGGCCAACGTCGCGCCAAGCTGCTGGGACATCACGGTCTCAATCACTGGGCCGGGGCAGAGTGCGTTGACGCGCACGCCCTTGCGGGCAGCTTCGGCTGCGGTAACTCGTGTCAAGCCCAGCATTCCCGCTTTTGCGGCGGCATATGCGGAACCCCAGGCGAACGCCGACTTTGCCGACAAGCTGGAAATATTGAGGATGACACCGAAGCCGCGAGCGTACATTTCGGGGAGAACCAGCTTGCTCAGTAGAAAGGCTGCGCGCAGATGGACGGCAATCACATTGTCGAACTCCGCGAGCGGATACTCTTCTACCGGAACTACCGGGCCGTAGTGGCCGGCGTTGTTCACCAGGATATCGACACGGCGGAATTTTTTGCGTACGGCGCCCACAACCCGAGCACAGTCCAGAGCGCTCGCGAGATCCGCGGTCACGTACGCAGCTTTACCCGACTTATTGATCTCCGTGTTTGTGGCGACGAGTTCGGCGTGCGTGCGCGCGGTCAGAAAAACGGAGGCGCCTTCCTGGGCAAAGAGCAGTGCAATGGCGCGTCCGATGCCGCGGCCGGAGCCAGTGATGAGCGCTACCCGATTTTCAAGCAACATTGGACGAGGAGAATAGATGTAACGTGACGAGGAGGCAAGTGGTACCCCACAAATAGATGCGACGCTGGGAAGTGTCGGCCCTAGGAAGAACCTCCACTTATGGATTATTTGCCGGGTTTCAGATCCTTGAGCAAGTGACGCAGGAGCCCGTTTACTTCATCCTGGGAGAAAGAGAATGTGTCGCGGCGGACGGGCTTTTCTCCAACGGCGCGATAGACCAAGTGATTGGTCGGGTTCTGCACTATATCAAGGACGATGGTGCCCTCGCGGAAGCGAATGTGTTCATAGCCCACCGCCGCAGGGCCCAAGCCCCATCCTGAATAGCAGCCAAACGGACCGCACACCAGTCCTGGGTAGGCGCCGGGGTATACGCGCTCGACGGTCATGTTGCGGCGGCGGACGGCAATGTGAAAATCGACTAGGAAGTCCGCAGCATCGGGATCGCTGACTTCCTTCAAACCCTTTTCCGCCAGGTTCCGCTCGATGGCGGACTTTACTTTGGCGCGGAGGACTTCGTTGTCTGCATTATTTTCGCGGGTCACGGTTTCGCCGCGTGTGATCACGTCGCGGGATGTGACCGGGCGCGAACCACGGCGGCTGCTCTCCTCCTGAGCGGGTCGCCATGCCCAGGTCGCATGGCGGGGGATATGAACGTCTGGGTCTCGCGTGATGTGGACGTATTCATCGCATCCGACGAGCAAAACGCCGCACGCCATGATGGCGGCTGCGAAAAGAGGGGCTCTGGCTCTTACAAGCCTCTGAGATAGCATCTGCACGTCCTCCCAAAGCCTCAGGAAATAGGATTCCGCTTATTTAACACGGGATGTCTGAGATAGTCGCGGTGGCTATGGGTTTTGCGAATCAGGAACGCGCGCCCCAATCGGCGGGAGGAAACACGATGGGCCAAAACTGCGGAGCCGGTTGATCAAACTCGAAGGCGACTGCGGAGTGCCCAGCCTCGGAAGTCTGCACGCGGACCACTCGGCAGCCTTGCTGGACTTTGGTTTTTCCGTTGATGAGCAGGATGGGCTGGCCGACCTTTACTTTCATCTTCAGCTTGAGCAGGCCGCCGTGAGCATTTACCACCTCGGTTTGCGTATCTTCGCGCAGATCCATGCCGTCGCGAGTCCTGGCCTGCACGGTCACGGGAATTTGCAGCATTACACGCTCGCTGCGGCGCCGATTTGCTGGATTGGGAGCCGTCGTCACTTTAGAGTCTCGACATACTTCCCATCAATATACCTCACGAGATCAGGAAAGATTTGCGACGAGCGGAAGCGTAGTGCGATTTCGTTACTAGCGGAGCTTGGCCTCGAGCCGCGCCTTTACTTCCGGCCATTCGGAGTCGACGATGCTGAAATACACGGTGTGGCGGATGCGACCGCTTGCGGTGATCAAGTGATTGCGAAAAATGCCTTCCTGGCGAGCGCCAATGCGCAAGATTGCGGCGCGGGAGCGATCGTTGAGGGAGTCGGTCTTCAGCTCAACGCGAATACACTTCAGAGTTTCGAAGGCGTGGCTCAGCAACAGGTACTTGGCCTCGGTGTTGATGGCGGTGCGCTGCCATTGGCGTGCGACCCAGGTCCATCCGATTTCGACGCGATGGTGATGACGATCGATATTTGCGTAGCGTGTGCTGCCAACCGCGCAGCCGCTGGATTTTTCGATCAGCGCGAAAGGCAACGCGGATCCGGTCGCCTGCTCGTTGAGCGCGGTCTGAACATAGGCGCTCATCTCCTCCGGCGTGCGCACCGCAGTCGGAATCCACTTCCAGAGGTCGTCATCGAGTCCTACTTCCGCCAGCCGCGCGGTATGTTCCAGAGTAAGCGGTTCCAGTTGTACGTGCCGGCCCTCCAAAATCACGGGCGCAACCACCATTTGCTCGGTCATATAAACAGCATTGTGCCGCGGATTCGCCACTTCAAAAAGCTCCGCGCTTGCTGTGAACGAGCACGCTATCAGGCCGCTTTGGCACTCAAGCTATACTAATCGCGACCATGGACGATATCACGATACTCGATACAAACTGGGTGGGACGGCCGCATTCGGTGGCGGCGGCGCTGCTGGAGTCCGCCGGGCATCGCGCCATCATTGACCCTGGACCTGAGTCGACGTATGCGACGCTTCGCGAACGCCTGCAGTCGCGCGGGGTATCAGTGGCGCAACTCGACGCCATTCTTCTGACGCACATTCATCTGGATCATGCCGGCGCTTCCGGCTCGCTGGTGCGTGACAATCCGCGACTGGCGGTTTATGTGCACACGTTGGGAGCGCCACATATGATTGATCCAGCGAAGCTGCTGGCCAGCGCCGCGCGGCTTTGGCCAGACAATTTGCATCAGCTCTTTGGCGAAACGCTGCCGGTGCCGAAGGAAAATTTGCGTATCCTCGAGGGGGGCGAGACGCTGACTCTGGGTGCGCGGAAACTGGAGGTCGCGTACACGCCCGGTCATGCTTCGCACCATGTCAGCTACTTTGACGCTACGGGAGGTGTCGCTTTTGTGGGAGACACCACGGGCATTCGCATCGACAACGGGCCGTACATCCTGCCGGCCACGCCGCCGCCGGACATCAGTCTCGAGATTTGGGAGAACTCGTTCGCGACCATTCTCGCGCGGCGGCCGTCACGCCTGTTTCTCACGCACTTTGGCTATGCGGAGAATCCCGCGGAGCACATCGCCGAATTTCGAAGGCGGCTGCATCGTTGGGCGGAGCTCGCTGCTGAAATTTTGCGGTCCGCCTCGAGCGAAGCAGAGGCGAAGGAAGCCTTCGTGGCCCGCGCCCAATCCGAAATGCAAGAGCGTCTGGGGGCTGACGAAGCGGACCACCATGCGTTCACCGCAGGGCTGGATTTGTCCTTCCTGGGACTCGCGCGCTATCTCCGCAAACGGGCTGAAGCAACGGCCTGAGACGTTAGTTCTGCTGCCTATTGTCTTCTCTCCTTAGCCGCATCGTTACTGGCACGTTCCATCCTGCAGCGATCCAACATCATTGAGTTAGTGCTGGTCCTAGAATAGGTTGATATGGCGCTGTGACCAGCGACAAACACACATGGCGGAGCGCGGCTCTTGGCGGCATTAGCCTCGCGCTGCTTTGCGTTTGCAGCACGATTTGCGCGGACACGGCTGAGCAGGGTGGCATTAGCGCCTTTCGCTCCGACGTTACGGTGAAACAGGACGCGACACTCGAAGTGCGCGAGGAGATCACGCTCAACAGCGGCGGCAAGTATTACCGCTATGGATTTGTGCGCCACCTGCCCATTGGCTCGGAAGACCGCTGGGACCCGAAGTATGTCGGCGAATACAAGAGAGACAACGGACTTCGAGTCAGGGCCCTCGAAGTCACCGAGGATGGGCAGCCGATCAAATACGAGCAGGGGCAAGGGTGTGGGTATTCGCAATTGCGGATCGGCGAAAAAGACGTGCCGCTGGCGGCGGGAGAGCATCGATATGTGATTCGCTACTCAGTGAATGGAGCGCTCAAGGTTGGCGCGAGTGCCGACACGCTCTATTGGAATGCGAACGGCCACGAGCGGGACGTGCCGGTCGCAGAGGCGATCCTTTGCGTGCATCTGCCCGCAGGAGTTTCCGCCGTGGATGCTACTGCCGAGCCGCGTGTTGCGGGGCGCGGAGTGAGCTCTCCGCGGCGTGCCGAGACGGAGTTAGAGCGCGTCGACGAGAGTGCGGGAACGGTTACATACCGAGCCACGAACGTCGGGCAGAAGCAGAGTTTGAGTGTAGCGGTGACCTGGCCTGCGGGGTACGTGCACCCGCCTAGCTTCTCGTTTCGCAGCGAAAATCAGCGTTTACTGGCGGCGCCGGTTTTATTGTTTTTGTTTTATCTGATCGCTTGGCTGCGCATTGGCCCGGAGCCCAAGCCTGGTACGGTGGTGACGCGCTATGAGTCTCCCGATGGATTATCCGCAGGGGCGGTGCGGTATGCCGTGACCACCGGAAGCGATGGGCGTACGTTCGCGGCGGTGATCGCGGCGTTGGCGACACGCGGCTGCTTGCGCGTTGAGCCGCAGGACGGGAAATACAAGCTGTCGCGCCTGATGAGCGATCGGGCCGCGGAAGCGAAGCTCGCGCCGGAAGAGAAGCGCGTCCTCACGATGCTGTTTGAAGACGGGCCCGAGATTGTACTCACGCCGTCGATGGACGAGCGCAACGCCGCGCAAAACACACGGTACGTCTTCGCGATCCAGCAGGAACTGAGCAAGCGGATGGACGGGTTGTACTTCACCAAGCACGCGGGCGTGATTGCGCTTGGCGTGCTCGCAACTGTCATGGCCGCGCTATGGCTCGCGGCAACCGCCCAGGGACGCGACACTTCCGGCGCATTGTTCTTTACCATGTGGGTTTTGTTTGTCGGCTTGATGATCGGCCTCCTATTTGAAGTTGCTTTTCTCCCTGCTTGCAAGACGGCGCTGCGCTCGGGCGGCTGGGTGAAACTGCTGCCGGGAACGGGAGCGCTCGCGGTTTTTGCCGCGGTGATTGTATATATGTTGCGCAAGCTGGCGGAGGGAGTATCGCCGGCTTTCGCGATCATGATTGCTGCGCTGCTGCTGGTGAACTTGGGTTGGGGACCGCAGTTGAAACGTCGTACGCCGCAGGGACAGCAGGTTCTCGATGAAATTAGTGGGTTGCGGCTGTTTCTGGAGAAAGTGGAGAAGGACCGCTTGGACAGGCTGAATTCCCCCGACGAGACTCCGCAGGTGCTGGATGAACATCTGCCGTACGCGATCGCTTTAGAAGTACGGGAAGCATGGGGCGATCACTTGGCGCAGACGTTCCTGGCCACGACGGTAATGCGTTGACGAAATCCGGTGTGATCTGCGAGCGGAACCTAAGCAGTGGTCCCGGCCGAGGATTCTTCCGGCTGCGCGACAGGTTCGGTGCTGGAGGGCGCGGGCGTCTCGAGGCGCGCTGAGAGCGATTCGACGAGCAAATCGACAATTTTCTTGGCGCAATCGCCGTTGGCATCCTTATCCGGATTGAATTGCGCCACGTCCAGACCCACCAAATTCTTGTGACGAACGATTTCCTTTAGCGCCGCGCGCACGTCCTCAAAGCCAAGGCCGCCGCTTCCAGGCACGACCACCGCGGGAAATTCCTCTTGCGCGATCACATCCAGGTCGAGATGCAGGACAAACTCGCGAGTATCGGCATGCAAATGATTCAGCGCGTCTGCGGCTGCTGCCGCGGCGCCTCTTGCTTGTATATCGGTCGCATGCACGTGGCGCAGCGGCGCCCGGGAGAGGAAATCCTGCTCGGGGGGATCAAGCCGCGCCAAACCGAAGAGCGTCACGTCGGGCTCGCGGACCAGCGGTGGCTCGCCCCAGAACCGCACTAACTCCGGCGCGCCCTTGCCGATGATGTGCGCAAGCACCATGCCGTCGATTCTGCCGGACGGCGTTGTTGCCGGAGTATTCAGGTCGGCATCGCGATCGAACCACAACAGATTGACGTGCTTGTAGTAGCGCCGAGCGCCAGTCAGTAATCCGACGACCTGCACGCATTCTCCGCCGAGAACAAGGACTAAAGCGCCACTTTTCAGCGCGATTTCCGCGCGGGTCTTAAGATCATTAAGTCCGGCGACGATTTCCGTCAGGTTGCGGGCGCGGCGGTGCTCCTCGTCGTCGGCAAAGTGCCTCGGCGCGCAATCGCCGTAATCGGTCACCTCAAAGCCGGCGTTCTGTAGACGTTCAACCAGACCGGCTGCGCGCAGAGCGGCGGGCGCTTTCTCGGTCCCCGGCGAAAATGCCGCCGCGCTTGAAGGCGCGCCAATCAGAGCAATCTTCTTCGGCTGACGGACAATTTTGACCGCCAAGGTTGCGCTCCTTGTTTTTGTTTCCGCCTACTATGCTGGGTTGACTTGCCTGCCGGCCTACCCCGCCGGACCTATCTGCAAACTCTTCAGCGGCGCGGCGCGGCCGCGATAGTCGCCAACTCCGGCGGCAGAGTGAACCGCACATCCTCACGAATCAAATCCAGATCGCGCTGATCGGTGAAGCCAAACTCAGCCAGGCGCTCGCTGACCTGCTCGACGAGCACTTCCGGCGCGGAAGCTCCCGCGGTTAAGCCCACGCGCTTCACGCCTTCGAGCCATTTGACGTCGATATCTTGCGCGGAATCGATGAGTTGCGCGCGAACGCCGCTGCGCTGCGCAACCTCAACCAATCGATTGGAATTGGAGCTGTTGGGAGAACCTACGACGAGAATCAGGTCGACGTCCTTGGCCACCTGCTCGACAGCTTCCTGGCGATTCTGTGTCGCATAGCAGATGTCGTCGCTCGCCGGGCCCTTAATGGCGGGGAATTTCTGGCGGAGGCGCGCCACTATCTCCTGCGTGTCGTACAAGCTCAGAGTAGTTTGCGTGAGAAACGCCAGCTTTTCGGGTTCATCAACCTCAAGGGCGTCTACCGCTGCGACCGAGTCGACAACGATGGTGCGATCCGGAGCTTCGCCGGAAGTGCCAATGATCTCCTGATGGTCACGATGGCCGATCAAAATGATGGTGCGTTTTTCCCGCGCAAACTTGAGCGCCTCCAAATGAACCTTGGTGACCAGCGGGCAGGTAGCGTCGATCACTTTCAACGAGCGATCCTTGGCTTCCTGTCGCACAGTTGGGGGGACGCCATGAGCGCTGAAGACGAGCACGCCGCCGTGAGGAACGTCTTCAATGGATTCAACGAAAATCGCGCCGCGCCGGCGCAACTGCTCCACAACATACGTGTTGTGCACGATTTCATGGTGCACGTAAACCGGAGCGCCATAAGCTTCCAACGCCAGTTCGACGATGTCCACCGCTCGTACCACCCCGGCGCAGAAGCCGCGCGGGCGGACTCTTAGCAAAACTTTTCCATTATCTGTCTGCATCATCATCCTAATGAAGGGTTTCCGAAGACTCTATCATACCTCACCCACGTTCCGGCCCGCACCGGCTTTCGACGTGTGTGTTTGCCTGAGGCGCGGCACTTGTTTCCGCAGCCGGATTATCTACGTTGTTTGAGCCGGCGAAGCGACTTGTGCAGCCCGGTAGCTGGTGCATTTGCATTCCGGGAAGTTGCAAACCTTGGGCAGCTTGGCAGGCTTCATCTTGAAATACATGCGCGCGTGGATGCTCTTGGGATGGCCGCACTTGCAGGGCTGGGGACGGTTATTTCTCATAGACGTGGCACGGGTCCGCTCGGGGGCGAACGTTTCGATTTTAACCCGTGCATTGTACTCGATTTACAGCGGGACGTGCCCCTCCGTTCTTTACCCTACAAAGAGGATGGTATTTTCACCGGGATGCCACGATGCTAGCGTCCTTCGGTATTGGGAAGAGGAAAAAGTGGGCAAGCGGTTCCTGATCGCAGATGACGGCGAAGAGGTTCGGCAGGTGGTGCGGGCAATTTTTGAAGCTCGCACTGACTACGACATCTGCGGCGAGGCTGCCAACGGGGTGGAGGCCGTGGAAAAAGCCCTTGAATTAAAGCCGGACCTGATTCTCCTCGACGTTGCTATGCCCATGCTGAACGGCGTCGAAGTGGCCTCGGTGCTCGCCGGGTCCATGCCCGACCTGCCCATCGTGCTCTACACTATGTACAACGAATTGTTAGGGTTATCGCTGGCCTCGGCAGTTGGGGCTAGAGCAGTCATATCCAAGGCGGACGGAGTAAGCAAGTTGCTCGAATGCGTACGGGGCCTTCTGGAGCCTAAGACGGAGGCGGGTAGGCCTGAAGCCGCCCCAACCACCACACCGTTGACCGAACCTCCCGCCACCGCCGAATGAACTGTCGAACCTCGCGTCCTCCAATCGAAGGAGCGGTTGTTTAGCTCTCAGTGAGCAGGTCCGCCAGAAGCTGGTGCATGCGTTGGACGGCATCGAACAGTTGGTCCACGCCAGGAGTCTCCCGAGTGACCTCATGTGTGGTGAGATCGGAGACGATGGCGTTTCCAAGTTGAGCGGCGCGGCGAATGCGCTCGCTGGTGAGCAGCGGAAGCAGCGTGTGCGTATCGTGGTGCGTGATCTGGCGCTCCTGCCACTCCTGCACGGCCCAAGCGGTCTTGCGGACATGATCGACTGCGTCGCGGAAATCCATGAGAATGCGCTGATCGATGCCGCCGGTGCGCATGGACTGCTCAAGCTGCAAAAGCTCCGCACTGGTTCTCTTTAGCTGAAAGTTCACGCCCCAAAACGATTCGCTGGGAATCAGGAGCTCGACGGCTACTCCAAGCACGTGTCCATCTTTGCGGCGAATAGCGACTACGCGGGCGCGGTAGGTTTCCCCAGACAGCAGATTGGTTAGCTCCAGTTGGCTTCCCACGCTGGGAAAGATCTTCATGTCCAGCAGGCCGCCCTGTACGTTCACTTCGCGGGCTTGGGCGTTCTCGATGACAATTCGCCCACTGGCCTCTTGCCATTTGGCCTGTACTGGAACGATTACAGGAAAACGGCTGCCTCGGCGCTGGTCCGTTTTCGGGGGCGGCGGCGTGATGAGTTCTTCCACGCGGGGTAGTTCCTCAGGAGAAGCGTAGCGCGTGTTCCGTTTTGGTACAGCGCCAAAAACTGAATCCGTGCTCGACTTATCACCGGCGGCGGAATGCAGGCGGCGCGGCCGGCGCAATCTACCTGCGAGTTGATGCACCATATGCACGCCACCGCGGATTCAATTATGCGCGAGGCATACGTAAGAAACGCAGCAGCAACTGTTTGCCGGGGAGAAGGCAGATTGCTTGCCGCCTGCGGGAGGATGGGATATAAGCATTAGACATTGAGGGGCTTCCCGACCCTTCCTCAATTTCCACGAAGTCCCTCCCTATCGAAGAATCCATTTGCGTGCATTCCGGATCTTGCGGGCGCATGTGGGTTGCAGAGGAGGCGGCAATGTTTGAAGGAGCGCAAGAGCAGAAACAATCGAGTTCAAACCGGATGTTGGTGACAATTGTCGTAGTCGTTGCGGCGGCGGCCGTAGGCGGCGTGCTCTACACGATGTCGAAAAGCGGCAGCAAACCGGCGGCGCCGCTGACCGCCGCGGCCGCTGCGCCTGCAGCAGCAGGAAAAGCAGACCCGGTGCATGACCTGAAAATTCTGAGCGCGAGAATGGAAAAAGATCGCACCGGCACGACGGCGGTCTGGCTGGTGGATATCGACAACAAATCGAAGGCTTACACCTACAGCAGCATTCAGTACGAGACCACCTACGTGGGCCCGGACAACGCCGCGATACTGGTGAACAAAGGCACCATTCCGTTCAATCTCGCTCCTGGAGAGGAACGCAATACGCAGATTCGCGATGTGCTGTATCCCACCGGCACCGCTTGGTACAAGTTTCGCATCACCGGCGCGACCCCCACGGTGCAATAGTTCTGAGAAAACCGCTCATGTCCAGGCTTCCGTGCCTAGGCAACTAAAGCAATATTCCGGCTGAATCGCGTATGACTTACCGGAGATAAGAACGCGCCGTATTTGCCAAACGGATTTTCGCAGAGGTCGCCGATCTCTGGGCCGCACTCGAATCCCGTCAGGAACAGGAAGAAAACAGCAATAAAAATGCGTGAAACGCGAGACGGCTTCATTGTTTTCACCCCTTGGGTTGGAGTGGGTCCTTCGAAGTGGGCTGGGGAGAATGAGGCTGGAGCCATTCAGTTTTCCTGCCTCGCGACCGCATCTCAATGAAAAACCCTAGAAGGATTTGTCGAGCACCTTACTTTCGCATACAGCGGAACCCGCATTAGAGCGCGCACAGCCAACGCGCAGTGGTAACTTCCCTGGGTTTACAGTAAGATTTGGGCAATGGTCCGGTGGCTCTGCTACCGCACCAGGTAGTTCCGCGAAGTGTCCAGCCCGCTTCTGCCCGGCCCAGAGTAATCGAACTGTACCAACGGGAACCCAGCTCAAATTCGAATGGAGGAATACCCATGAAGCGGGTCATCGAAGCAACGATTGCGGCCAGCGTGGTGCTGCTGTTGGGAGGTTGCGCGACGAAGAAGTATGTCGCCAAGCAAACAGATCCTATCGCCGCGAAGGTCAACGAAGTGGAAAAGCAGGCGCAGAACACTCAGAAACAATTGGAGAGTGACGAGCCCAAGATCAGCGCGGCCGCTGAAAAGGCGGATTCCGCCGATGCGCGCGCGGGTGACGCCCTCGGGCGTGCGGACGCGGCCTCCAAGAAAACCGACCAGGTGCGTAACGAATTACAAAATCAGTTTCACAGCGAGCTGAATGAGCGCATTGCGAACATTGACGATTACAAGCCGGCGGGCGATGTCGTCGTGCTGTTCAAATTCAATTCCGCGAAGTTGACCGACGAAGCGAAGCAGCAGCTCGACCAACTCAGCAGCGGGAAAGTCGGAAGCATGAAGCGCTACTTCGTGGCCATTCAAGGCTTCACAGACAAGACGGGCACTCCCGAATACAACCTCGAGCTCAGCCGGCGGCGCGCCGAAGCGGTGCAGACTTATCTGGTATCGCAGCACAACATACCCGTGTACCGCATCCAAATCGTGGGACTAGGCCAAGACAAGCCAGTGAACGACGAAAAGACCCGAGACGCCCGGCAGAAGAACCGCCGCGTGGAAGTGACCGTCTTCAGCGCGGACATCGGGCAAAGCACGGCAACGCAGAACCCCGGCTCCGCACAGTAATACACCCAGCGTCTCAACAAGGATGAAAGCTGCGCTTTGCCGCTGCGCACGCCGAAGTGTCTACGAAGCTTGGAGCAGTCCGCTCCTAAATTTGGACCAGTTTGCTGGAGGATGAGTGCTTGCGAAGACCGTGAATTCTCACATACGCTAAGGCACCCACACACTGGCACTTCTGGCAGGAATTAACCCGGTTAAGTCTGGATTTGGATAGGGTTTCAACAGATGGCCCCTTTCTTGAGAACGAAGGTTTTGGATTATAAGGACGAAGGTCTTGGGAGGAAGTGATGAAAGGCAAGTGTGGTCTGATCGTGGCAGGGGTCGCTCTCCTGTCTCTGCCCCTGGCGGCTCAGGAGAAAGATAGCGGCGCGAACAATGAGGCGACTAGGCGAGAAGTAATCGCGAAAAATACAAGCGAATCGGCAAGCCTGTCTGCTGCGGTGCGCATTCGGACGCGCAATATTTTGGCGCTGCCCGATGCACCGCGCCCAACTCCTTTTCCGGCCGCGGCTAGCAGCACCAACGAGGCGCCCGGACGCTTGGTGCCGCGCTATGAAGTGGCTGCGGGGTACAGCTATGTGAACTTCAATCCCGGCAGTCCCTTTGGGTCGTTCAGCAATCACGGCGGCAGTGGATCGTTCGCATACAATGCTTCGCGCTATTTGGGGTTGGTGGCCGAATTCACCGGATACAACTTCGAACGCAACCTGAGCGGCACGAATGTCAAAGGGAGTTGGAACACCTGGCTCTTTGGCCCGCGACTGAACCTGCGGCGGTTTGATTACTTTGTTCCCTTTGCGGAATTCCTGGTGGGCGGGTCGCACGGCGATGTGCAGATGACCGGCAACAACTCGCAGAACGCCTTTGCGCTGGCGGCCGGCGGGGGCGTGGATGTGGTGCTCTCCAAGCACATTGCCTGGCGCTTTGCGCAAATCGACTACCTCATGACCAATTTCTCTGGCGTGAACCTCGGCGGGAACGCGCGACAGGACAATTTGCGCTTGGGCACAGGAATCGTAATACGTCTTGGTTTGCCCAGCCCGCCGCCACCGCCTCCGGCGCCAAAGGGCCCACCTACCGCGTCTTGTTCGGCGAGCCCTGCTTCCGCGTATGCCGGCTCGAATGAGACGGTGACCGTACACGTCAATGCCAACAGTCCCGACAATCTTCCCCTGACGTATAGCTACACCGCCTCTGGCGGCACGGTTGACGGCAACGGTCCTGAGGCACGCTGGAACCCTTCGGGTGTAAGCCCCGGTTCGTACACCGTCAGTGTGAAAGTCGACGATGGCAAGGGAGGGACGGCCTCTTGCACCGCGGAGATTCGCGTCGAGGAAAAGCCGCACCATCCGCCGACGGTTTCCGTTACCGCCAATCCAACGACGATCATGCCGGGCGAACGTTCAACGATTTCCTGCAACGCCGGCAGCCCGGACAATCTGGCCCTTACTTACAGCTACTCGGCATCGGCTGGCCAAGTCAGCGGCAATGGTCCGCAAGCGCAGTTTGATTCCACGGGCGTTCAGCTAGGCAGCGTCACAGTGAAGTGCGAAGTCACAGATTCGCGCGGCGACAAAGCCGAAGGCTCCACCACGGTGGATGTGCAGCAGCCGCCACCGCCGCCGCAGGCGACTAAGGTGGCCGATTGCGGCTACACTACCGCGGGTGTCGCGCGCGTCGACAATGCGTGCAAACGCGTGCTGGACGACGTCTCTCTGCGTTTAAAGAATGAGCCCAACGCAAAATTGGTAATCATCGGTTACGCTGATCCCAAGGAGCCCAAGCCTTCCACGCTGGCAGCCAGACGAGCAGAGCAGGCCAAGCAGTTCCTCGGCGAAAAGGGCATCGACGCTTCCCGCATCACCACGCGCACCGGCGAACCCTCCAAGGAGAAAGGGTCGGAAAAGGAGAATCGCCGCATCGAGATGGTGTTCGTTCCGGAAGGGGCGACGTACTGAGGGCGATTCGCTATCCGGCAAGCGGCGCGGCTCGCATAAATCACAAAACCTGCAATGGGCTCTTCGAGATAGCTTCGAAGAGCCCATTTTTCTTTGGAAGAAGAAGCGGCGGATGGCACCAAAACCGAAGGCTCCGTTCCATTTTGGGACGCATTGCCTAGCACGGGCGCACAAATTTCCCGGATTGATACTTCATTTAAATATACAGTTTAGGTATATACTCTCTCACGGCGGAAAATCACAGTTTCCTGAAATGGAAATAAGAATGCTCGGAAAGTAATGATGGAATCCGTCAGTTCACGCATGAGCGAAGGAGCAGCAGCCCCGCGCGAAAGCGTCTCAATGAGTATCCTCATCGTCGACGACGAGCCGTCCATCCGGGAGACTTGCGCCGACGTTGCTCAGCAGGCGGGCATGAAAGCCATTACGGTAGCCAGCGCGGAAGAGGCTCTCGAGGTGCTGGAGAACTCCGTGGTCGATATCGTACTGACGGACTTGATGCTGCAGCGAACCAGCGGGCTGGATCTGCTGAAGCGCCTGCACGACAACAGCCCGAGTCTGCCGGTGATCGTGCTGACGCAGTATGGAACGATCGATTCCGCTGTGGCCGCGACGCGGCTGGGCGCAGTTGACTATGTAACCAAACCTTTCCGTATCGAGGAGCTACGCTCGCGTCTGGAGCGGGCGGCGCGCGCCGTCGAGTTGCAGCAGGAAAATCATTTATTGCGCGAGCAGTTGCGGACGCGGCCAGGCTTCGGGGGTCTGATTGGTGTTTCCGAGCGCATGCAGCGTGTCTATAAGATCGTCCAGAAGGTCAGCCTGCACGAGTACCCGGTTTTAATCCTGGGAGAGAGTGGCACTGGCAAGGAGTTGGTGGCCAAGAGCGTGCATTTTTCCGGCCCACGCAAGGATCGGCCTTTTGTTCCCGTTGATTGCTCTTCGCTTGTTCCTACGCTGATTGAGTCCGAGCTGTTCGGCTATGTGAAGGGCGCGTTCACCGGAGCGCTGCACGGCAAGCAGGGCCTGCTGGAGGCTGCAAACGGCGGCACTCTGTTTCTTGATGAAATCGGCGACATGCCCGTGGACATGCAAGCCAAGCTCCTGCGTGCCTTGCAGGAGCGCGAGGTAAAGCCCGTCGGGGCTACAGAGCGGCGCCGCATCGATGTGCGCATCATCGCAGCGACGAATCGCGACCTCGATTCTGCAATCAAGGCCGGAGCCTTCCGCCAGGATCTGTATTTCCGGCTGAACGTGGTGCAAGTCAAGCTGCCCCCTCTGCGCGAGCGCAAGAGCGACATACCGCTGCTGGTGATGTCCTTTTTGGAGAAATTCTCCGTCTCGCAGCAGACCTCGCGAAGCATCTCCGAAGACGCCATGCGCCAGTTGATCGCCTATGATTGGCCGGGAAATGTACGCGAGCTAGAAAATGCGATTGAGCGCGCCGTGGCGCTCGGCTCCGGTCCGCTCGTTCAGGTGGCGGATTTGCCGAGCAATCTGCAATACCCGAAGACGGAGCGCCTCCCTGAGAGGAACGAACTCCTGCCCCTTGAGGAACTCGAGCGCCGCGCCATTTTGCGGACGTTGCGCGAAGTGGCGGGCGACAAGCTCGCGGCTGCCCGCATTCTGGGCATCGGCAAGACTACGCTCTACCGGAAGCTGAAGCAGTACCATTTGGAGTCGGAAGACAACAGTTAAAAGCAGCTAGCAACAAGCATGAATTGCGGCCCCTCGCGTGTCCCTGTCCCGTGCATTAAGCTCTCTCTTTTAACCTCCGAACCAGCGTCATGACCAGCCCTGAATCGACTTTCCCCTCTAGCCTTGGTTTTTCACTTCGGAACCAAAATCAGCGGCACGTCTCGACATGGGATATTACGCCTCCGGGCCAGCCCTCCCTGCCCGGCCTAACAGTCCATTTTCAATGAGATAAGACCACCCTGTTGGGCCTTTCGGTGCAGTGTAATCTGCGGGCGGTATCCTGTTTTGCAGACAGCCGCCCAAGCCAGGACGATAGCGCCTAGTCGATGGAGGCAAGTGCATGTGGGTGTGGGGGAGGGCGCACCAAGGTGGCGGGGAAACCGCGACAGTGGCCCGCGCTGCAGTGGATGGCAAGGCGCGTCACGACCTGGTGAAAGAGGCGGTGCGGACATTGCTGACGAGCGGCCAGGCAGACCGGTTTGGTGTTTGGGTTGAGTCCACCGATGATGTTTCCAGTTTCCGGGGAATCGTGGCGGAGAAAGAGGGAGGCGCGACGCCCGCGGAGTGGTCCAGATTATCTCCCGAGCCTCCCTTGCCTGCCGAATTGTTGGTCGGTTTGCAAACCGTCGAGCAGGAAGTGGGCGAGACACCGGATAGGCCAGTGATCGGTGCCGTGGTCGAGATGCGGCGCGCCCTCTGGGTTCCCGTGGCGATTCAGGGACATCTTCGCGGTGTGTTGTTCGCCGGCCAAGAGAAGAAACAGGCTCACTTGCCGCGAGCACTGCTTGAGTCCGTGGCCGCTGAGTTGGCTCTGGCGATGGAGCTCGAAGACGAGCGGCGTAGGGGTCGCGAGCATCATGAGGACTGCCGGAGCGTGCGTAGCGTGCTAGCGGCTCTCGCCGGTTCCGAATCACCGAGCGAGCTCCTGGAGAACATCGTGAAGGACTGTACGGACAAGGGAGCGCGCAAGAGCGGCCCAGGCGCAGTCTTCGCGGCAATTGGCCGTCTCTTCGACTCGCTGGAAACGAGGGAACAATCTCCGCAGCCCGCGGCCCAGACCATGCGCTTTCCCTGGCACAGCGGCGACGCCGCCTGGATTCACGCGCTGAATAGCGAGCCGCTGAGCGCGATCTGGCGCCGGGCGCTCGAATCCCATCGCGTCGCGGGAAGCGAACCCGGGACTGCGTCATCGCTCGGCGAAGTCGTACGCGTTGTAGCCCTCCCGTTGGAGGCCGGCGGTAAGAGCCTTGGCGTGCTTGTCGCGGGCATGTGCCGAAGCGGTGCATCCCTTGCTGCGGTCGAACGTTTGGAACTGCGCGCCGCCCTGGCCACTCCTGCGCTGTTGCGGCAGAAGAACAGCGAGGAAGCCGTCGCACAGGAACTGCGGCAGCAAGCCCTGCTCGCAGCGGTCGCCGCCGCTACCATCCTGGTGCGCGCCGACGGTAGCATCGCGCAGCTGAGCGAGGGCGCGCAAGCTCTGCTAGGCACAAGCAGGACATCGCCGCGCCAGGCAGTTCCTGCCGCCAACGCGTCGGAGGATTTCGCTCAGCTATTTTCCATTGCCGATGCTCCGCGCGTGAAAGCCTGGCTGCAAAAAATTTCGGCCCCTCCCAACGGCCTCGCCACAACCAGGGAAGTTCCGCTGGAAGCAGAGCTTCGCAACGGGGCGCGTGTCCAACTTCAGTCCCTTTTCTCGATGAGAGACGGAAGCGTCGGCGTCCTCCTCGAGCGCCTTCACGAACGCAGCGAGAAAGTGCAGACCGACCAGAGTATTACCGAGATAATGAACGTCATTGAATGGCTCGAGGAAGGCGTGGTGCTCTTCGGCGCGAACCGGGAAGTTCGCGCCTTGAACAGCCGCTTCGGCCAGATCGTTGGTCTAACGCCTGAGGAGCTCGGGGGCATCAAGACGCTCGACGACCTCGTTGCCACGCTCGGTGCGCGCACCGCCGACGCCAGTAATTTCGGCGGGAGCTGGCGTAGTTTGGATCTCAGCGCCGAAAGTGCCGTGCGCGAAGAACTGCATCTGGTCCGCCCGGTTCCGCGCCTGCTGGAGCGTGCCGCGCGCCCTATCCTTGATGAAAAAGGTGCGCTGCTCGGCCGTGTCGAAATCTACCGCGACCTCACCGCGCAGCGCGTCTTTCAATCCAAGCTCCTGCAAACCGAGAAGCTCGCTGAGCTCGGCCAAATGGTCACCGGCATCGCTCACGAACTCAGTAACCCGCTCACAAGCATTCTCGGCTATGCGCAACGCCTGCTCCTGCGACGCGACCCCATGGGTGGTTCCCACGAAGCGCGCCAGATCTTTCAGGAAGCGGACCGGGCCGGTGCCATCCTGCGTCAACTGCTGCTTTCCGCCAGGGATTCGCGGCCAGAGCGCCGCCGCGTCGCGCTCAATCAGGTCGCCTCCCACGCCCTCGAACTACAGCGCTTCAGCCTCGCAGCCGACAATGTCCACGTGCAACTCGATCTCGACCCCGTGCTCCCGTTCGTGCAGGGCGACGCCGGGCAGCTTCAGCAAGTACTGATGAACCTCATCGGAAATGCGCGGCAGGCTATCGAGGAGCAAGGCAGGGGCGGCACCATCCGCGTGAAGACAAAACGAATCGCCGAAAAGCGCGTGCTCCTGGAAGTTAGCGACGACGGCCCGGGAATTCCGCAAGCCATTCAAGCGCGTATTTTCGATCCATTTTTCACCACCAAGCCAGCCGGCGTCGGCACCGGCTTGGGGCTGGCAATCGTCCTCGGCATCGTGCGCGAGCACGGCGGTCGATTGCATTTGACGAGCAACCTCGGCCAGGGAGCGGTCTTCTCGATCGAATTTCCGGCCATGGCCGCCTCGGAGATGTCGTTGCCTGCAACACGCGGTGCCGCTCCCGCTCGCCCGCGACTTGAACCCTCGCCTGCTCCGGAATCGCTCGAAACCGCGCACGCCGGCGCCGCTCTCGGTGCCTGGGCCGGTACCCGCGTTCTAGTGTTGGAGGACGAGCCCACCGTTGCGCGGCTCATAGCCGACGTGCTGGAGGACGAAGGATTGCGCGTCGATGTCCTCCTCGACGCCCGGGAAGCGCTCGATCGCGCGACCCGCGAAGATTACGCCCTGGCTGTCTGCGATATGAAAATGCCCGAACTCGACGGCGAGCACTTCTACCAGGCGCTGGCCCGCGCCAACAATCCTCTTCGCGAGCGTTTCCTGTTCGTCACCGGAGACGTTCTCGCCGCGCATACCCGCGATTTTCTGGAGCGCTATCACTTGCCCCACGTAGAAAAACCTTTTCGCGTCGAAGAACTCACGGAGAAGATCCGCAGCGTTCTCGAAGCCACGTCGCCGCTCGAGCCTTTACGCGCTCGGGTGGCAAAGAAAAATGCAGCGAGGAAATAGATGATGATACAAACCAGGGGACGACGCACCATCTTGTTGATCAGCGATGACGCCGAGCTGTGCGCCGCCGCCCGCCGCGAATTCGAAGCCAAGGAAGGAGGGTTGCGCGTTGCTGAGGTGCGCACGGTGGACGCCGCCCGCCGCATCGTCGAAGATGCTGCGCCTACGGTCATCTTGCTCGAGGAAACCTCTGCTACCCCGGAGAGCGAAGGGCTTGTGGGGAAGATGCCACGCTTGAACTCCGTGGTTTCCGCTTTAGCCGTTCATGCGCCCGTGGTGGTGATTGGCGCGCCGGATCAGGAATCGGAGCTGGCCTCGCTGGTTGCAGCCGGCGCCGCCGATTTCGTCGAGCGCGCCGGCGGTTGCCTCCCCGTGGCGCTGGAGATGGTGGAGCGGCGCTTGCGCGAGGCGGGGCAAATGGCCAGCGATGCGCAGCAGTTTGCCGGCGCGAAGAATATCTCGAACGGGGAAGCCTTCGGCGAGGTTCTCCGACATGAGATGAACAATCCGCTCACCGGAATCCTGGGCAACGCCGAACTTTTGCTCGCCGAAGTACGCCGCAAAAATGACGGCCGACTCCCGCAGGGCGGCCAGCAGCGCTTGGAAACCATCGCCGCTCTCGCCGTCCGCTTGCGCGAAACCGTTCGCCGCCTCAGCCAGGAGTGCGAAACGCGCCAGCACCCGCGCAGTACCGATGGGCAGTTGCTTACCTGATATCAGATCCCGCCGTAGGTTGCGAAAAATTCCAGCACGCGCCGCCGAAATTCCACAGGCTCATACCCCAGTGCTGCTGAATGGAATGCGCGGGGCACGACCCACATCTGCTTTGGCCCTACGGCAGCATCGTAAATCTTTTTTGTGTGCCTGCAGGGAAGAGCGACATCGTCTGCATCACATATCAACAACACCGGGAAGCGCCGGGCCGCAACCGCCTTCTCTGGCGATACTTGGGAAGCCGGAAACCCGGCGAGCGATTCGCCGCGGTAGATCATCGTCCAGGTTCCCGGGGCGAGCCAAGTTTTTCCCAACCACGGATAGCGCCGGAGCCCGGCGTAGTCATAGGAAGCCTCGCGAATGTTGGCAAACGACGCTTCGGCGACCACCGCCTCAATGCGCGGCTCGACGGCAGCAGACTGCAGCGCAATGCCTGCTCCCATCGACTCTCCCAAAGCAAACAGGTGCTTGGGATGCTCACTGGTTTCGACGGCATCGACGATGGCGCAGTTGTCGTTTCGCTCTAGCCAACCGTAAGTGGCCATCGGTCCTTCGCTGGCGCCGTGCGCGCGCGAGTCCATCATTACGACGCCGTATCCGGCCAGTAGGAGCATCCGTGCATGTTCGAGGACGCCCATTCGATTGTCCGCCACGCCGTGGTACACCAAGACCCAATTCCCATTGGGTCTTGCGGCGCGCACCTTCCAGCCCCGCAGCAGTACTGCGTCGGGCGCGCGCACGTCGAAGGTTTCGCGATGCACGCCTATCTGTTCAAAGGTGGCGTCTGCGTCACGAATCAGGTCCGGCGAAAGGTCGCGCCGGATCGGGTGTAGGAAAGAAGGTCCCGCGAGCCAGCCACCGAGTGCCGCGAGGCTAGGCGGAAATAGCAGGATGATCAGCAAGATGCGAATTAGGCGTCGCATTCCTTAGAAGGTACGTGATCCAGCGGTTGTGAGTTCCAGTGCCAGTATGCGACTTGCGTGCAAGCACATTTATGCTTCTGCGCTTCTATGTGCCTCCGTAGTCCTGTGGCCAATCTTTCCAAGAATCTAGAACCAGCAACTCTCAAGATCGGAACAGCACAGACTCGCGCTGGAATGTCTTGAACGCCAGAAATAGCGCCGCAGCGGCATAGACGCAGGTCGAAGCGAAAATGAGCGCGATGGAGTTCCAGTGATAGGTGCCGCTGATGATCTCTTTGCAGACCAGGCTGGTGTTTAGAACAGGGATCAGCGCAAGTTTCGGCGTCAGCTCGACGCCCGGCATCACGGACGCGACGGCGGGAATCACAATCAGAAATGTCATCGGCGTCAGGTAGCTTTGCGCTTCCTTGTAGCTCTTGGCGAAGAGCGCGATGGTCATCAGCACCGCGGAGAAAAGAAAGGCCAGGGGCAAAGCCATCACAAAAACGGAAACCACCGAGAGCAACCCGAGGTTCAGTGCCAGGGTCTGCCCGCTCGAGGAATTCATCAAGTTGCTGTGACCCAAAATCGCGAACGACGTCCCCATGGAGATGACGGACAGGACGGCGGTGGCCAAGGAAGCAGAGAAGACCAGCAAGAATTTGCCGAGCACCAGGTCCATGCGCGAAATGGGGCTGGAAAGAATCGTTTCCATCGTTCCGCGCTCTTTTTCCCCGGCCGTAAGATCGATGGCCGGATACATCGCACCCGTCATGCACAAAATGATTACCGTGTAGCCGATGAAGCTGCCGAACGTTGCGCCGCTTACCTTTTCAGGCGGCGCCACATTCTCTTGTTTGATCGAAAACGGCGACAGCACCGACGCCGGCAGATTCTTCGCCGCGAGACGGTCCTTCACCACTGTATCGCGATAATCCTTCAGGAATTTTTCCAGGCGATTGGCGCCGAACGAAGATTTCATCTCCCCATCATAAAAATAGATTTTCACCGTCTCGGATTGACCGGTTTCCAGCGACTTCTCGAATCCTTTGGGGATTTCCACCGCCGCACGAATGTCCTTGTTGGAAATTTCGTCCTTCCAGTTTTCGGCATAGGGCACGATTTCCAAGGAATCGAGCTTCTTGATATTGGCAATCAGTTGCGGCGAATCCTCGCCGCCCAAAATCATGACTTTGGGTGTTTCCTTCTCCGCTTTGCCGACCATTACGACGGCCAGCGCGCTGAATCCCACCATCATCAGCGGAAATAGAAACAGCGGCACGAGCACAGTAGAAATCAGCGTGCGCCGGTCGCGCACCCATTCTGTGAATTCCTTGCGGTACACAATCCTAACCGCGTTTAGGTTCATAGCGTTCTATGCCTCTCCATTGGATTGCAGCGGGCCCACAATCTTCACGAAAATTTCCTCCAGGTCCCGTTCTGAGTATCTCTCACGCAACTGCGCAAGCGTCCCTTCAGTCAGCAGCTTCCCGTCATGAATGATTCCGATCAAGTCGCAGAGCTTCTCGACTTCGCTCATGATGTGCGTCGAGAAAATCACGGTCTTGCCGCGGTCGCGGCACTCGCGAATGAACGTGGTGATCGTCCGCGCGGTCATGATGTCCAGGCCGAGCGTGGGTTCGTCGAAGATCATCACCGGCGGGTCATGCACCAACGTCCGCGCAATCGAAGTTTTCTGCTTCATTCCCGTGGACAGCTTATCGCACCGCCGGTCGCGGAAGCCGTTCATGTCGAGGCGGCTGAAAATATCATCAACGCGCTTCTTCAGCGTGACCTCGTCCAGCCCGTTCAGGCGGCCGAAATATTCCACCAACTCTTGAGCGGTCAGCCGCGGATACAGCGCCGTGGCTGTGGACAGAAAGCCCACGTTGGCTCGCACTTTCTCCGGCTGCTCGACCACGTCGTGCCCACAGACCAATGCCGTCCCATCGCTAGGTTCCAGGATCGTGGCCAGGATGCGTAGCGTCGTGGTCTTCCCGGCGCCATTCGCGCCCAGCAGTCCATAGATGCGCCCAGGCTCGCATCGGAAGCTCACGTTATCGACCGCGCGAATCTCTCCGCGTTTCTTGTCGTGGAAGCGTTTCGACAGGCCACGAGCTTCAATCATCAAAGACCCTCGCACCGGACTTTCCCGGGCCGTCACACACACACCGTGTCACAGTCTACTACGCGCCGGGTATCGCGAATATTGCAGTTGCAGCGTTCGAATCCCGACGGTTGTGACGGCGCCAGCCGGCGAACATCAAATCTTCATGGAGCCCTGCTTCGTCACAACTTGCATCGATACACTTGCATCCCCGCGCCAACGCAACGCATCCATGAAAGAGAACCCTTGCGAACTGACATCATCCCTAGTGGAAGCTCCGCACCTGTTGTTACAATCAAGTACTCTGGTTTACTCCGGGCTGGGGCCAGCAAGCCGCACATATACAATGGGACTTCACCTCGTGCGCGTGTGCCCGCAGGCTCTAGCCCAGGCGGACCGGCAGGGCAACCGGAATAGTGAGCAATGGATCGCAGGCTGAGAAACCGCATCGTGATTTTTCTCGTGTTGGCCGCCGTCGTGGCTTTCGCACTTGTGCGGCTCAGCGGCCGGCAGCCCGTCGCCAAAATCTCCGCCGTCTCGCCCGTTCGCGAAAACCTCGTATCTTCCATCTCGAGCAACGGGAAAGTAGAGCCCATCGCCCCGTTTGTTATGCGCGCGCAGCTCGATACCTTCATTGAAAGAATCAGCGCCGTGGAAGGTCAGGCCGTAAAAAGAGGCCAATTGCTGCTGGAGTTGAACGTCAAGGACGCCACCGCTCAGCTTGCCGAGGCGCGCTCCAAGCTTCTCCGCGCCGAAGATGATCTCCGAGCGGCCAAGGCCGGCGGCCGCTCGGACGAGGCGGCCAAGACCGAAGGTCAAGTAGCCGCCGCCGTGGCGCAGCGCGACCGTCTGCAACGCAATCACGATTCCCTCGAGCGCCTCATCGCCCAGCAAGCCGCCACCAAGGACGAGCTGGCAGCCAACGATCTGGAGCTCGCCAAGGCCGGCACCCAGGTCAAACAGCTCACCGCCGCCAAGCAGGAGTTCGAGCGCGGGGTCAAGCTTGACGCAAATCGCGCCTCTCTGCAGGTCGAGCAGCTAGGCAGCGAAGTTGCGGCGCTTGAAGAAAAAGTCCGCGATGGCCGCATCACCGCTCCCGCCGACGGCACGCTCTACTCTCTGCCCGTCAAAGCAGGCGACTACGTGAAAGTCGGCGAACTGCTTGCCGAGATGGCCGACCTCCACAAGGTCCGCGTGCGCGCCTTTATCGACGAGCCCGAACTCGGCGGCCTCGAACCGGGCGAGCCCGTGCGCATCACCTGGGACGCGCTCCCCAATCGGGTCTGGACAGGCAAAACCCAGGTCATTCCCAAGCAAGTGGTGGCGCGTGGCGCGCGCAGCGTCGGCGAGCTGCTCTGCGAGGTCAACAACGATAAATTGGAGCTGCTGCCCAACATAAACGTCAGCGTGCGCATCAATTCCCACGAGCGGATCAACGTGCTCACGGTGCCCCGCGGCGCGGTCGAGGCGGAAGGCGGTCAGAGGTTCGTCTTTGTGGTCTTGCGCAACGCCCTGGGCGTCGGGAAAGCGACGCTGGAGAAGCGCGAAATCCGCGTGGGTATTGCCGACGCGACCAATTATGAAGTTCTGAGCGGTTTGCAAGAAGGCGAGATGGTCGCCTTGCCCGGCGATGTCGACCTGAAGGACGGGATGGCGGTAAAAATCGTGAACACCGATGCGAGTTACATCCGTGGCCGAAGCGAATCCAATTAAGATCGCTTTATTTGTCGCGCTTCTTCTGCTGCCACTCGCTCTGCTGAACACCCGCGCGGCAGCGGACGACTTGCGGCATGATGAGAGCCTCAAGGCCGCTCACGAAGCCTACGAAGCCAGCGACTATCCCAAAGCGGCGCGCCTCTTGCAACTAGCTGTCGAGCAAAATCCGCGCGACGCCGAAATCCATTTGCTGCTTGCGAAGACCTACTACGAATTCCAGCAGCATGACGCCGCTATTGCCAGCGCCGAACAAGCCGTGGCCCTCGATCCGCAAAGCTCGGTGTATCACGAGTGGCTCGGCAAGGTATACGGTGAAAAGGCCGACCATGCGGGGATGTTCTCCGCACTGTCGCTTGCCAAGAAGGCTCGTAAGGAATTCGAAAGAGCCGTCCAACTCGACGCGAAAAACTTCTCTGCGTACCAGGCGTTGATTGAATTTGATTGCAGCGCTCCCGCCATCGCCGGCGGCGGTGAGGATAAAGCTGGTCCGGAGATCGCCAGGCTCGCTGCCCTGGATGCCGCGGAAGGTCACTATGCGGCAGGGAACTGCCGCCGGCAAAAGAAGGACTTTGCCGCGGCGGACGCGCAATTCGATAAAGCACTAGAGTTGCATCCAAAATCTGCCGAGCTCATCTACGATATCGGCGACTATGCCATGAAACACAATCAAGCCGAGCGGCTCGCGGTCGTTGCTGACGAAGGCGAGAAAGTTGTTCCGTCCGATCCGAGGTCAGAGTTTTACCGCGGCGTCGCATGGGTGATAAAGAACGAACGTTACCAGGACTCTGAACGATTGCTCCGCGAATATTTGAAGCGCGCCCCCCTGCGTAACAGTTTCCCGCCTCCGTGGCGGGTCCACGAATGGCTCGGCCGTCTGTATGAGAATCAGCAGAAAACCCAGGCAGCTCTCGAGGAATACGAAGCCGCGTTGAAATTGGAGCCCAAGAGCAAGAACGCCCGCGAAGCTTTGAAGCGTCTGAAAAAGGCTGAAGGCTTACGGCCCAGAGTCACATCATGATGGACCTGCGGGAAACTTTGTCGGTGGCCATTGACGCCTTGCGCGGCAACAAGATGCGCGCGATTCTCACATCATTGGGCGTGATCATCGGCAGCGCCTCCATCGTCCTTGTCGTCACCGTCGCTCTCACCAGCCGCAAATTCGTCATCTCCCAAATCGAAGGCATCGGTTCGAACCTCGTTTGGGCCGAGCTGATCCATGCCGGTTCGAAAGGTCAGCCGCTCAGCTACGAACTCACCGTCAGCGATATGGATGCGGTGAAAGCCTCCATTCCGGGTGTGCAGGAAGTCGCCGGGACGCGCGAGTTGCCGATGTCCGTCATAGTCGGGGGAGCCGAGCGCCGGGTAAATCTGATTGGTGTCACGGAAGGTTTTCAAGCGATACGGCGCCTGGTGATTATCCGTGGGCGGTACTTCGATTCTGCGGACATGGAGACTCGGAGTAAAGTTTGCCTGGTTACCAGAGAACTTTCCGATCGCGTTTTCGGGCTGGAAAACCCTATAGGCGGAACGATTCGCATGGGCGAGCTCACCTTCACGGTCATCGGCGTCTTTCGCGAGCGCGTCGCCACCTTCGGCCTCTCCGAAATCCAGAAAGAGTCGGTCATCATCCCGCACACGCTGATGAAGTATTACACCGGCGTGGACGTACTGCGCGTTCTCTACGCGCAAGCCATGCGCCCGGAAGATGTTCCTGGCGTCGAACGGCAAATGGCGCGGGTGCTGCAAAGCCGCCATCCGATGGAAGCCGAGTACGATGTGCAAACGCTCGCGGCGATTTTGAGCGCCGCGCAAAATATTTCTCTTGCCCTCACGATTGTGCTGCTGGTTATCGCCTTCATCGCGCTGCTGATCAGCGGCATCGGCATCATGAACATCATGCTGGTCACCGTCACCGAACGTACCCGTGAAATCGGCATTCGAAAGGCCATCGGCGCGGCGCATCGCGAAATCCTTTATCAGTTTTTGATCGAAGCCTTCTTAATCAGCGGAGGCGGCGCTGTCCTCGGCATTCTGATCGGCCTTGCGATTCCAGTTCTAATTCAGCCGCTGCTGCCGGGCAATCTTCGCGTTCCGATCTCCGGTCTAAGCGTGCTGATCGCGTTCGGAGTTTCCTGTTCCACCGGGCTTTTTTTCGGCTACCTGCCGGCAAACCAGGCGGCGCGCCTGCAACCAATTGAATCACTGCGCTACGAATAACTTTGGAGTGCCGTGGCTTGCTTCCGCTTTTGAGGTCAAGGCGGCAAAGAGGATGCTCTCATGACAAAAATAAGGGGCGCAGGCTCGAAAGCTAAATCCTTCTGTGGCGGCGTCCGTATCGCTTTACTTCTTGCTCTCGCGTTGCCCGCCCGCGCGCAAGAAACAGCGCAACCACAAACCAGCGGTCCAACCACCGTGTCCCTCACCCTGAAGCGTGCCATCGAATTGGCCCTGCAGAACAGCAAAGACATTCAAATCGCCAAGCTGCAAGCGAGCCTCGCGGACCGCTCCGCGATGATCACGAGAGCGCAGTTCCTGCCGAACCTCTATGCCGGATCCGGGGCAGGTTACACTTTTGGAATCCCCGAAACTCCCGGCGGACGCGCCCCGGCGCTGTTCAATGTCACGTATACCGAGCAAGTCTTCAACGAGCCGCTGCGCGGGCAGGGCAAGGAGCAGCAAGAGCAAGCCAAGTCGCAAAGGATTTTACTGGAGGACGCCAGAAACGGCGTCATCGTGCGCACCGCGTCCACTTATCTCGAGCTTGGCATGGTGCGGCATTCGCTTGAGTTGCTGCGCAAGGAACAGGAAAGCGCGGACAAAATTCTCGCGGTTACACAGCAGCGCGAAAAAGAAAATTTCGAGCTGCCGGTCGCCGTCACCAAAGACCAGCTCACGAAAGCGCGCGTGGTGCAGCGGATCTTGCAGCTCGAAGGGCGCGGGGACGAGCTGGAAGTTGTGCTTCGCAGCCAGACCGGGCTCGCGGAAAACACCTCGATTGAAGTCACACCGGAAGATTTGCCTGGTGTCGCCGAGCAAGAAGGCGCGAACTTGGTTGCTATGGCGCTGCAGGACAATGTGGCGCTGCGCGTCGCGCAATCCGATGTGCGCGCCAGGGAATTTCGCTTGACCGGCGAGAAGCGCGGATACTATCCGACGCTGGAGCTGGTCAGCGTGTACAGCTTGCTGGCGAAATTCAACAACTACGACCAATTCTTTAAAACTTTTGAGCGCAACAATTTCAATGCCGGAATTCAAGTGCAAGTGCCGATCTTCAGCGCGCAAACAAAAGCCAACATCGCATTGGCGCAAGTTAATCTGGACGTGGCCAAAGCCGCACTGGCGAACAAGAAAAATGAAGTGAGTGCGGCGGTGCGCGTCAAGACGCGGCGTTTGCGCGAGCGCGATGCCGCAAAGGAAGTGGCGCGTCTGGAGCTGCAACTCGCGCAGCAAAATGTGACCGTGCTGCAATCGCAATTCGGCGAAGGGCGCATCAACTTGCGTGAAGTCGAAAAAGCCCGGCTGGAAGAAAATGACAAGTGGATGGCCTACCTCGACGCGAATTTCCAGCGCCAGCAGTCGCAACTCGATTTGCTGCAAACGGCCGGACAGCTTGATAAAGTCTGGCAGTAAGAACCAGTCGCGTGTGGCGTGCCACCGTAGTCTCGTCGCAATCGGCCCTTGGTGACCTGTGCAGCTCGAACAAAAAAGCCTGGATGCCTTCCTGGAAGCCGTGAAGAGATTAGACGGCGGATTCGCGGGGCTCCCAGAATTTTCGCCGAGCGCTTACGACGAAAACCGTCTTCGCGACATCCTCACCGCCACTGCCGAGCGGCTGCAGGACAATTATCCCTACTTCCATCCCTTGTATGCAGGCCAGATGTTGAAGCCGCCGCATCCGATCGCGCGTCTGGCGTACGCCCTGGCCATGTGGATCAATCCCAACAATCACGCCCTCGACGGCGGCCGCGCCACTTCCGCAATGGAGAAGGAAGCCGTCGCGGAAATCGCGGCAATGTTTGGCTGGACGAATTTTCTAGCGCATCTTTGCGGCGGCGGCACGATGGCCAATCTCGAAGCGCTCTGGGTCGCGGGGCAGCTTCAGCCTGGCAAGAAAATCTTGGCGAGTGCGCAAGCTCATTACACGCACCATCGCATCAGCAATGTTTTGCAACTCGAATTTGAATCCGTGCCGGTGAATTCTCAAGCGCGCATGGATATCGACGCGCTGCGCCGGCGGGTCGAACGCGGCGATATCGGCGCCGTTGTCGCCACCATGGGCACGACCGCCACGGGTTCCGTCGATCCGCTGCCCGAGATTCTCACGTTGCGCGAGAAGCACGGCTTTCGCGTGCACGCTGATGCCGCCTACGGCGGATATTTCGGTCTTGTTGGCAATCTTGCCGAGAGCGCCAAGTCTGCATTCTCCCGCATCAGTGAAGTCGATTCGATCGTGATCGATCCGCACAAGCACGGCTTGCAACCCTATGGTTGCGGCTGCGTCCTGTTTCGCGATCCGAATGTTGGACGCTTGTACAAACATGATTCGCCGTACACCTACTTCAGTTCGGCGGAATTGCACCTCGGCGAGATCAGCCTGGAGTGTTCGCGCCCCGGCGCTTCCGCCGCCGCGCTATGGGCAACGCAAAAGCTTCTGCCGCTTGTCAAGCGCGGCGAATTTGCGCAACGCTTGGAGCGGAGCAGGTGCGCGGCGCTTGCGCTCTACGAAAAAGTGAGAGCCGACGATCGCTTTGTCACTGCGTTCACGCCAGAGTTGGACATCGTCGTTTTTGCGCCGCGAGCCGCCAGCATCACCGAAATCTCAGCCAAGTCACGCTCCATCTTCTCCGCCGCTGCACAGCGCGGTTTGCATCTTGCCGTCGCGGAGGTCCCCGTCAGTTTCTTCAACTCCCTAGAGGCCGTTGTCCGCCGCGACCGCGAAACCCTGACGTGCCTTCGCTCCGTCCTTATGAAGCCAGAGCACCTGGACTGGATCGATGGCATCTGGCAAATCCTCGCCACCCTCGTCGGCACATCGCAGCTGCCCAAAAGCGCCTCCGCTCTCTAGGCTAGGCTTAACACTTTCGCACCAATCAATCTGAAGAACTTTTAGTGTAGAAATCGCTTGACATCGCGTATACTAATATAATAACATAGCGCATGTTGGCTCTACGGATAACCCTCCTCCGTATCCTCCGCACCAAGCTAAATCATTTGCTTACATACTGTTGCAGACTCTTTGTCACTCTCGAAAAAGTCAAGCCCCATCAAATCAGCAACTTCCAAACTCTTTTCGCAAAACACTCGGGGGGGCGCAAAGACGCATCCTCGGTGTTCCGAACTTCATTTGCCCGGTCCTTTGTTTTCACAATCTTACGAATTGCTTTTCCCGCAACTCCCTTCTTTCACAACCATCTGCATTGCCCGGGGGTGTGGGGTGAAACCGCACCACTCGCGCGAATTTTTCAAGCACGAGTAAGCGATCATTTGGAGATTTGAAGAGGAGAAAGAGGGAAAATACGCGAAATCCGCTAAACCACTGCCGCCGTTTAATGCTAGTATCTCGCGGCATTAGTGAATCAAGGCGTAAACACGGGGCGGGGGCAACACGGTCTCCGCACAGTCTCCAATGAAAACAAAATACGGCAAGTGGTACGCGGATTGGCGAGACGAGCATGGGAAGCGCCACGCGAAAGCGTTCCGCACGAAAAAGGCCGCGCTGCGATTCCAACTTAAGATGCAGCGGCAGTGCGCAGAAAAAAAAGACCCAGCCTCGGCAACGTCGGCGCAATCGCCGAGGCGTGGGCGTCCGCGTGGCCGCGTCGGCACCCGTACCGCCAAGTCGCGGAAGAACTCCGCGACCACGCAGGCAACCTAGAACCCCGGCAACTAACGCCAATCATCCCCGCCGCCATCGTCGCAGACTGGCGCGAGCACCTCGCACCAGCCACGGTGTGGCAGCGCTATTTCGTCCTACGCCGAATCCTCCGCCACTTGGAGACCTTCGGCGCACCGCCGACCGAGCTACCGAAAATCAGGAGACCGCAGCCCCGCGCGGTCACCGCCACGCGAGAGCAAATCACCAGCCTGCTCGCCAACGCCAAACCGCATATGCGGCTTTTCATCCTCCTTTGCTGGCAGACCGCTCTGCGCTTCAACGAAGCCCGCGCCGTCACGCCAGCATCCTGGGATGAGCACGCCGACAGCGGCCCCACCATCACCGTAAAGGTCAAAGGCGGAAAGCTCCGCTGCATCCCCTCGACGCCGGAAATAGACAATCTCCTAAGCGTGTGCCGCGACGGAGACCGCTCCACCAGCTGCATCGATATCCTCAACGGGAGACCGCTCACCTATGACGGTCTCCGTGGCTGTTGGGAGCGCCTCGCAAAAAAGGCCGGGGTCCACGGAGTCAACCCGCACGATCTCCGAAGGACGACGCTCACCACGCTCTACGCGATCTCGAAGGACCTCCGCGCCGTCCAGCAGTACGCCGGACACAGCGCCATGACCTCCACCATCCACTACCTCGCGCCACTCAAGGAGGAGAAGCTCCGCGAATATCAGAAGCTCCTCGCCTTCCACGACTTCAACTCCGAGGTAAAGCAGTGAGCAAAGGCAAATCGTTCCTCGACCTATTCGAGGAGACCGCCGGAAAGGAGACCGCCATTGCCGACCACCAAGAGGTACCGCATCCTAGTGCACTGGACCCATCGCAAGTGGGGACCGCAGACGGAGAAGCTCGCAGGAGAAGGCAGCAGCATCAGGCGCGCGCTGAATGCTGCACTCCTCGCCTTCTTCAAGGACAAGAACAAACGAGACCAGCGCCGCGACGCCCACGCCCACGTCCGCGTTGAAGCGTGGAGACTGCGCCCATGAGCGAGCACTACACCGCAGGCACCATCGAGGTCACTCACTGGTGCAACGTCTGCAGAAGGCCAACCCAGCACCGCGTCGACCCCAGGGACGTCACCGCCACCGTCCACGGGGGCCACGTCAGGGTCGCCGGGATACTCGGCCCATGCCTCGAACACGGCCCCAAGGTCAACGCCCAGGGCGAAAGCAAGCGCCAGGAGACCGCCCGGAAAAAGCGCGATCGCGAGGCGGCCAACCCGCCGCTATTCGAGGAACCCACATGATCTTCGTCGCCATCGCTCTAGCCGCCGCCGCCGTCTGCCTCTGGGCATGGCCCGCCCTCGAAGCCGAGGAGACCAAGCGCCAACGCCAAGCCCGCGAAGCCACCCCGCATCTGACGCCCGGCCTAACCGAGCAGCAAATCATCGACCGCGCCATGCACCGTAAGCCGCCCCCCGCAGGCCGCTCTCCACGATAAGGCCGTGGAGACCGTCCCGCGCATCAGCGACCGTATCGGAACAAACCGCAGAGCAAATTTCTTCTCCACGCTCTGAGTCCGGTCAAGAGAGCGTGGAGAAGAAATTTGGGGAGAGCAAGTCAAAAGAAGGAGACCGCCATGAGCCTAGAATGCAGCGAGTGCGAGCGAGACCTACGAGGTCCACACGACCCCGGATGCCCGCGAGCAACCAAACCCAAGGAGACCGCACCATGCCAACCATGTCCCCAGTGAGAGCCTGCCAGATCATCGCGCGGCTACTCCGCAGGCTCGACGCCGACGACACCTACCTGGACCACACCGCAGACGTGTACATCGTCAAACCAGAGGAGCACGACGCCCTCCGCGTGCTTCATAGCTACGCCTGCGGGACTATCGTCAGAGGAGACCGCCGCCCATGACCGACGATGAAGCCTACAAACGCGCAAGGACCACGCTCAATTTCTGCCGCCTCCCAACCGACGTGCGCAAAGAGGCCGAGCTACGCGGCTTCGTGGTGCCCATCCCAAAGCATGACCACTGGGACGCAGAAGCGAGACGGAAGGCCATCGCAGCGGCGAAGCGCAGCTTCAAAGCCTGCCTCAAAGCGCAGGACTATTAGCCTCCTCGAGAGCGGTGTACACAACGCGGCGCCGGAAGCGGCCGCCAGCGTGTACACCAGCAGGCACCGGACCGCCGCGTCACGCGGACCAATCCAGCCCCTCACTCCCGGACGCATCCGCCAGCTGGGGCGGTCCGCCTCTTCCCGCTGCGCTCTATCCTGCGCCGTCAGGTCGTTCCGCTTCGCGGTCCTCGCTGATCGAAAGAAAAACCGACGCCGCGCGCGCGTCAGAGCGAAAGTGGTTCGCGGCGTCGGTCGGCCCAAGAGCGGCCTACATGCCCGAGCGTTTTGTTGGGGGCGCGCGCGGCGCAGAAAGAAAGGTCACGCGCTACGCGCCCAGGACCGCCCACGTCGCCACGGTCTCCTACACGCAACCGCTGGCGGGCGGGCAAACCATAGGGCGCTGAAAACCGCGCATCCCGCCCGCCAGCTGCACCGCGCAAACCAAGAATTTTGGACGCGCTCCCCGCGCGGTCTCCTCGCGCGCGCCTCGCGCGAAAGCTAAAACAAGGTGCTTCGGTCGCTGGCATTTTCGGGGCCGCGCTGCCCTCCGCGCCAAGCCGCATCGGGCATGGCAGCGCGGCCCCGAAAAATGCCGCTCCCTCGGTCTTCAGTTCGCGCCCGTCTATCGCCCTGCTACGTTCATACGCCTCGACAGGCGCGAAGGCGCGGCGCTCAAAAACCCCGGCATAAAGCAAAAGCGCCGGCGTTTTCGGTCGCGCCGCGCCCGCCGGGCTGCCCCTATCGCTCCGTAAACGCGCGGTCTCCACCGCGCACTCCGCTACCGGGGCAGCCCGCCGGCGAAAAGCAAATCTCGTCGGTCGGCTCGTCGGAAGGAAAAGGAAAGAGCAAAGCCAGCGGCCCGCGCCCGCCAACCCACGCTGTAAGCCATCCAGTGAGCAATCCCAAGAGTAAACCCCCCAGCGCGGCCCGCGCCGTACATCAGGTGGCCACCCGTGAGAGAATCCCCCCACGCGCGAACCGGCCCGCGACCGGACGCCCCACCGCGGCAGCCCTGCCGCACCACAGCACCCGGCGCGGGCCAAAACAAAAAGCGGCGAACCGCGTGCAACCGCGATCCGCCGCCCGAGACGATGCGAGAAGCCCGCATGCTCGACGAACGCACGCCAACCTACCGCCCCGCGCGCAGCCCGCGCTGCACCAAAAGGGACACCACCCGCGCAGCTCGCAACGCGCGCTACTACGCGAAGAAGATCCGCAACCCCGCGTGGAAGAAAAAGCACCGCGCCGACTGCCGCCGCCGCATGCACGCGAAGCTCCCGCAGCTCGCGGAGCGTCACTTTCGCTTCGCCCACACCAAACAAACCAAGGCCCACGAGGAGGCCATAGTCATCGCCGGGATGCGCACGGTCTCCGCAGCGCACCTCAGAAATCCGCGCTTCACTTACATAGACGCCAGCGGCACCATCCACGCCGAATTCTGGGAGAGCGCCGAACAGATGATCGTCAGACTGGAGACCGCCAGAAAAAAGGGGTCCCACAAGGAGGCAGGCCCAGCATGAAAAAGCCCACAAAATCGCAGAGAAACCACCGCCCCGCCATCGACGCGGAAGCCGCCCGCGAACTGCTGGGCGGCCACGGCACAGAAGAAACGGACGACGCCGACGAGGAGACCAACGCGCGCATCCACATGCACGTGCAAATGGCCATCATCGACGGCGAGCACTCCACGGAGCTAGCCGAACTGCACACCACCATCGCCGCCATCGAGCACGGCAACGACGCCGAATTGATCGCGGCGTACAAGGCCGCCGCCGCCGCGGGCCTCGAGGAGTTCCACACCAGCGACGACGAGACCGAAGCCGCGCGCCAGGAGACCGTGCTACGAACCTACCTCGACGCCCGCCGCCGCCGCAACTACATCATGGCCCAGCTCGAGACCGAAGCCCGCCGCACCATCGAGGCCCAGCAATGACCCTCGAAGAGACCATCATCGGCAGCGCGGTCTCCGCCGTCGCGCAAAAACTCCTGGACCAACCGTCGCGCAGCAGGGCCAAAGCCAAAGCCCTACGCGAGCGCCTTGACATCCTCGAAGCGCAGCGCCTCGTGCTCACCATCGAGCTACGCAGCGCGCTACTCAGCGAAGCGAAAAAGCTCCTGCCGCAGGCCATCCGCCAAGCCCGCGGAGTGAAGGGCAAACCCGGGAGCCCCGCGCTGCTCCGCCTAATCGCCCGCCTCGCCATGCGCAACACGCAGATCGAAAAGCGTTAGAATCGACCCGGAGATGCAAGGCTAAGCGCCTCCACAGGGACCACCGTCCCTGACGCAACCGGCGCGGGCAGTGTCGCCCACGACCGAAACCCGCAGCGCCCGCGAGCACGCCAGGCGCGCAGCGCAGCAGGCAGGAAAGCCCGCGCCGCAAAACCCTGTCAAGCACAAAGCGCGGTCACGCTCCCGCGGGACCGCGATTCATTCCACCACGGAGACCGCCCCCGCACGGTCTCCATTTACCCCTTGGAGACCGCCCCAAAAGGTGGTACAACAGTACAAGGAGTAGAGACCGCAGCCCACCCGCCCACAATCGCCGGTATCCAACCAATGCTAGTATCTCGCCATTCAATGCAGGGAAACACCGTTTAGAGAAACGTTTGGAGCCATACCGTCAAGTCCGGTAAACTATTCTGTGTAACTGAGGGGCTCCGGGGACAATCCAAGAAGGGTCTCAGCGGCTAAGATTTGTCCGTTACGGCCTTTGCGGCACAGCTGCCAAACGATTTCCTGAAGACTGAGGGTGAAGAATGCCGGATGTGATGAAGACATTACTGTTGAATCCGCCGAGCTTTGAGAATTTTGACGGCGGAGCGAGTTCGCGATGGCCTGCGACGCGCGAGATCGAATCGTATTGGTATCCCGTCTGGTTGACCTACCCGGCTGGAATGATTCCGGGGAGCCGGCTGCTGGATGCGTCGCCGGCCAAGGTCAATTGGCAGCAAACGGTTGAGATTTGCAAAGACTACGAGTTTCTGGTGCTGTTCACATCCACCGTGGGATTCGAGAGCGATGTCAAGCTGATCCGCAAGATCAAGGAAGCCAATCCGAGCCTGAAGATTGCGTTCGTTGGTCCGCATGGACACATCAAGCCGGATGAGACTTTGAACGCCAGCCAGGACATCGACTTTGTGACGCGCGGCGAGTTCGATCATTCCGTGGTGGAGTACGCGCACGGCAAACCACTCAGCGACATTCTGAGTGTCAGCTATCGCAAGGACGGCAAGATCGTACACAACGCCGAGCGGCCGCAGTTGCACACCGAAGAACTGGACGCGCTGCCTTTTGCTACGGACATTTACAAGCGCGACCTGACCATCGAAAACTACAACGTACCTTTCTTGCTGCATCCGTTCGTGTCGTTCTACACCACACGGGGCTGTCCGGCGCTGTGCACTTTCTGCATGTGGCCGCAGACCATTTCCGGGCATGCGTGGCGCACGCGTTCCACGGAAAACGTGGCCCGTGAAGTGAAGCAAGCCATCGAACATTTTCCGCAGATGAAGGAAATTTTCTTCGACGACGACACGTTTAATATTCGCAAGGATCGTGTTTTAGATCTGTGCGGCAAGTTCAAGCCGCTGAAGTTCCGCTGGTCGTCAACAGCGCGCGTACATAGTGACTATGAGACGTTGAAAGGCATGGCGGACGCGGGCGCGCGGCTGTTCATCGTGGGCTTCGAGTCCGGCGACGCGCAGATCTTGAAGAACATCAAGAAGGGCGCTACGGTGGAGATGGCGCGTACGTTCATGAAGAATTGCCGGAAAGTAGGCATTCGCGTGCACGGCGACTTCATCATTGGCTTGCCGGGCGAAACGCGCGAGACGATTCAGAAGACCATCGATTTCGCGAAGGAACTGGATTGCGAGACGATTCAGGTTTCTCTCGCGCACGCCATGCCGGGCACGGAGTTGCATGACTCCATGGCCAAGCAAGGCTTCCTGAAAGTGGAGGCGCTGGCGGATTCTGGTGGGCACCAGTTGCCCCACATCGAGTATCCGCATTTGTCCAAGCCGGAGATGATGGCGGGCGTCAACCGCTTTTACGACGAATACTATTTCCGCCCGAAGGTTGTGTGGCGCATCGTCCGCGAAGCGCTGTGGGACAGCAACGAACGCAAGCGGCTGTATCACGAAGCGGTCGATTTCCTGAAGCTCCGCTCGGAGCGCTGGAAGTGGGTGCGCGAGGGTGGAGATGTTCAAAAGCCGATGATTGCCGTTCCGGAGACACCGTCCGCCTCCGGAAACGATTAAACTTCACAACATGGGACACGAGTTGCGGATTCGGATCAAGACGCTGGTCATGATCCTGGCGATGGTGGTGTGCGCCAACGTCGGCGACCTAATGCTCAAGCGCGGGATGACGCAGATCGGCGCCGTGGAGATTTCTGCGGCGGGATTACGCCACGCGTTTGTGTCAACGGTCACGAACGGGACGATTTGGATTGGGATCGTGTTTTTGGTTGGATTCATGGTCAGCTACATGACCGTGCTGAGCTGGGCGGATTACAGTTACGTTATGCCGGCCGGCGCTTTTGGGTACGCGCTGCTGACGCTGCTGGCGGTGGTGGTCTTGCATGAGAACGTTTCGCCGCGACGGTGGGTCGGCGTGGTGCTGATTTGCGTTGGCGTCTTGCTTGTGGGGCAGACGCGGCCGCGTACCACCGAAGCGATGGCGCGAGAGGTGGCCGCATGATACGTGTGGCGCTGCTGCTCGCGGTGCTGATACTGGGCAGCACTTTCGGCGAGATCGCGATTACTTATGGAATGAAGGCCACCGGCGAGCCGGCCCGGTTGCGGCCTCGTGAGATTCTGGCGTTTCTCGCACGGGCGCTGCGCAATGGATGGTTCTGGATGGGCGTGCCGCTGATGGCGTTGTCGTTTTATTCTTTGCTGGTGTTGCTGTCGTGGCAGCCGATCAGCTTTGTGATTCCGGCTTCGGCGCTTAGCTACGTGGTGGGCACGCTGGGCGCGAAATACATTTTGCGCGAGGATGTGAGCCCTGCGCGCTGGATCGGCGTGGTGCTGGTGTGCGCGGGAGTTGCGCTTGTTGCGGCAGGTTGAGAACAACTCTTCGGAGGCGGAGAGCGCTTCGGGCGAACGAGGCTCGGGCAATTCCGAATGGAGTCGCGCTGCCGCGGTTCTTCTGCTGATTGTCCTCTCTGCTGTTATATACGTCGGAAATGCCGGTTTTCCCGCTCTGCTTGACGATGCCGACGCCTCGCATGCGATGGTGTCGCGCGAGATGCTGCAGCGGCACGATTGGGTCATCCTGTACATGAACGGCGTTCGTTATTTGATGAAGGCGCCGCTGCATTATTGGGCGGTGGCGATGAGTTATGCGGCGCTGGGCCAGAATGAATTTTCAACGCGCCTGCCGGTTGCGCTGGCGATGATCGGCTTGGTGCTGCTGGTGAATGAATTCGCTCGGAGATTTTTTGGGGTTCGCGCGGGACTGTACAGCGGCCTGGTTGTGTGCACGAGCGCAGGATTTTTTCTATTTACGCGCATCATGATTCCAGAGGCGATTTACGCGCTGGAATTCACGGCCATTTTTTACCTCTTTCTGCGCGGGTGGACCGGGTCGCTTGATCCCCGCGTCGCGTACTGGGGCGCCGCCGCCGTGACGGGGCTGGCAATGCTGACGCGCGGGCTAGTCGGTGTAATTTTCCCGGCGGCCATCCTGTTTTTGTTCATCGCTGCGACACGATCCTGGAATAGGTGGCGCGAGCTACGCCCGTTCTCGAGCGCGGCGATTTTCTTGTTGGTGTCGGCGCCGTGGCACATTCTTGCGAGCTTGCGCGCTAACACTTTTTTCTGGTCCTACTTTATCAACGAGCACGTAAAGCGAGCTCTCGGCACGCGGTATCCTCCCGATTACGAAGCTGTGCCGCTGTGGTTGTGGCTGGGCGCGCATCTAGTTTGGTTCTTTCCGTGGAGCATTTTCCTTCCGGGCGTTCTGAGGTGCATTCCGCGGCCGCAAACTTGGAAGAATTTATCAGCGGAAGGGCAAGCGCGATTGCTGCTGGTTTTGTGGGCGGGGTTTATTTTGCTGTTTTTCTCGCTGACCTTTGGCTCCCGGATGGAGTATTACAGTTTTGGCGCGTGGCCGGCCATTGCCATGCTGCTGGGAATCGGCTTGGCGAAAGCGGAGGAACAGGGCAAGCGATGGCTCGTGCGTATGCAAGCGGCGCTGGCGGCGGTGGGTACGGCGCTGGTGGCAGTACTGATTGCGATGTTGTGGATCTCCGCAAAGGTGGAGGTGAACGGCGATATTTCTTCGCTTCTGCAAGAGCACGAAAACGATTTTTACCGCGTCTCGATGGCGCACATTCTGGATTTGACGCCGCAGGCTTTCGCGCTGCTTCGCCTGCCTTCGGCGCTCGCTGCCGCCGCATTTCTTTTTGGATTGGCGGTCGCATGGTGGCTTCGTCGCAAGCGGCGTGATCAAGCTGCGGCAATCTGCCTGGCTATCACGATGGCGGTGTTCTTCTTCGCAGCGAATATAGCGCTCGGCGTTTTCGGGCCGTATCTGTCTTCGAGGCAATTGACGACCAAAGTTTTGCCGCAGATCAAGCCTGCGGACACGCTGGCGCTTTACGGCGAGTTTGACGCCATGTCCGGCGTGGCGTTTTACACCGATCGGAAGTTGCTTCTGTGGAATGGGCGTTACAACAATTTGGCCGCAGGGTCGTTTTATCCAGATGCGCCGCAGATTTTCTTGACCGATCCGGAATTTCTGGCGGTGTGGCAAGGACCGAAGCGTGTTCTTCTGTTTGTGCCTTCGGAACATCGTTCTGCCGCGGCGCAGCGGCTCCCGGCCGGGGAAACATTTCTGTTGGCCGAAAGCGGTGGCAAAGCGGTGTACGCTAATCACCCGGTCGCTACCGTGGCCGCTTCGCAATAGATGTCATGACCGAAACAGTGCTGTCGATGCTGCGCTTGGCCGTGCTAGTGATTGCCGCCGGCCCGCTGGTGTATTACCTGCTTTCGCTCTACTGCACCGTAGAATATTTTCGAACGCTTCGCAGATTGCCGCCTCACGATGATTCGTTCGCACCGCCGGTCAGCATTCTCAAGCCGGTGCGTGGCGTCGATAGCGGAGCGTATGAAAACTTCGCGAGCTACTGCCAGCTCGACTATCCGGAATATGAACTCGTGTTTGCAATGGCTGACGCGCACGATCCCGTGATTCCGGTGATTGAAAAATTGCAACGGGATTTTCCCGGCCGGTCGATTCGATTTGTGACCGACGTGCCGCGCGTGGGCGAAAACAACAAAGTGAACAGCTTGTGCAGACTGGTCAAAGAAGCGCGACACGATTTGCTGGTGATGACGGACAGCGACGTTCGCGTGGAGCGCGATTATTTGCGTGAAGTGGTTGCGCCTTTTGCCGACGCGCGCGTGGGTGCGGTTACGTCGTTTTATTGCTGTGCGGGCGGGGGCACGTTTGCCGCCGATTTGAACATGCTCGGGATGTGTATGGACTCCGTGCCGAGCGCGCTGGTCGCACGGCGGCTCGAAGGCAAGGTGCAATTTGCGTTTGGCTGGACCATGGCAACGACCAAGGAGCGGCTGGCGGAAATCGGCGGCTGGGAAGCCATGGCTAATCATCACTCCGACGATTTCGAGCTGGGAAATCGAATCGCCGGCAAAGGACATCGCCTGGAATTGATGCGTGAGCCGGTGTGGATGGTTTTTCCGGAGCAAAGCTTCAGCGAATTCTTGCGACATGAGTTGCGCTGGGCAATTGGGCTTCGCAACGTGCGGCCAGCGGGTTACGCAGGGATGATTTTCACGCATGGCTTGCCGTGGGCGATTTTGGCGGCGTCCGTGGCTGCCGCTTCTGGCTGGGCCGTCACGGCGGCGCTTTATGTTGCCGCGTATCTGATCTTGCGCATCGGCTTGGCCTATTCAGCAGGCGTATGGGGACTGCGCGATCACAACATTACTTCGAAGCTGTGGCTTGCGCCGGTGCGTGACGCGGTTAGCGTTGCGGTATGGTTCGCCGGGTTTTTTACGGACAGAATCCACTGGCGCGGCTTGGAATATCGTGTGAGGAATCGGCTGCTGGAGCCTGTCGGGGATGCGCGGGCCACCAGAATAGCGGGGCAGGAGCGTAGCGCACGGGGAATCAAGTGAACCGCCTAGCTTTTGTGGCTCTTGCGCTTGGATTGCCGAGTTGGCGTTTGTTCGTGCTGGTCATTGCCGCCACGCCGCTTGCTTACTACATATCGGCGACATTTGCAGCTTTGCGATTTTTCAGCGGCGAGCGGGCACGCGAGCTTGCTCCTTATGGCCCCGCGGTTAGCTTGCTCAAGCCTGTACGTGGCGTGGATTTTGGCTCGCACGAGAATTTTGCGAGCTTCTGTGTGCAGGAGTATCCGGAGTACGAAATTCTTTTCGGCGTGGGCGACCATGCCGATCCCGCGGTGCCACTGATTCAGCGGCTCATCGCGGAATTTCCACACCGGCGGATCGGCCTTTTCGTCGGCGCGGAGCGGATTGGCGCAAATCGCAAGGTTAATGTGCTGGCGCGGCTGGCCAGTGAGGCGCGGCACGAAATTCTGGTCTTGACCGACGGCGACATACGCGTCAGTCCAGCTTATCTGCGAGAAGTTGTCGCGCCCCTCGCTGACAGGAAAGTTGGCGCAGTGACTTCATTTTATCGAGCTATTGCGGAGGAAAACCTTGGCGCTGAGCTGGAGGCCGTTGGCGCAGCGAGCGATTTCTTCGCAGGCGTGCTGATGGCGAATTGGATGGAAGGAATCACGTTTGGGCTGGGTGCTTCAATTGTCACGACTAAGGAATGGGTTGCAAAAATCGGCGACTTTGCGGCGATCGCGGACATGCACTCCGACGATTACGAGCTTGGTCATCGCATCGCCAAGGCGGGCGGCAAAGTGTTGCTTTCACGGGAGGCGGTGTGGACGATGTATCCCGCGCAGACCGCGCGAGGCTTCTGGCAGCATCAAGTGCGGTGGTCGCGCACTGTGCGGCTTTGCCGCCCGATCTCCTTTGCGGGACTGATTTTCACACACGGGTTGCCGTGGGCTCTGCTCGCCGCGCTGATTGCGCCAGCGCCGTGGGTTGCCGTCGCGTACGTGCTTGCCTATCTCGTTCTGCGCTTCACAATGGCATGGACGGTCGGCGTTTGGGGCGTGCGAGACGACGTGCTACGACGCAAACTTTGGCTCGTACCGCTGCGGGACGCCATCTATTTCGTTGTGTGGCTGGCGAGCTTCGCTGCCAATCGCATAAGCTGGGGCGGAGAAGAGTACACCATGGAGAAGGGGCATCTGGTGCCGACAGCTTCCGCGCAAGCGTCTGCTACCCGAACGACTACCAAATCGCGTCGCTAGGAAGCGGGTTTCTCCGCCGGGAAGCAACCGCTACGGTTGACGACGATATGAATCCCTATTAAATTAGAAGAGTCGAATCGCGGCTGTCCCGATCACCGGGAAGGTGCTGCGATTCCTTTTTGTTCCTCCCTGCTGGGAGGTCGTCCAATTGGTAGGACTCCAGACTCTGGATCTGGCTATCCTGGTTCGAGTCCAGGCCTCCCAGCCAAATCACTTTGAATTAGATTGCAGGCCAACCCAGGCGGCGTTGCGTCGCCCGGATTCGAGCGTGGCGGCGATGAAGCGCATGCCTTCCACACCATCTTCCACGCCGGGTACGAGTAGCGAGGCCGGCGATGGGCTGCGTCCTTCGCGACGCGCATAAATTTGCTCCGCTAAATCGGTGTAGAGCTGCGCGAAGCCCTCGAGGTACCCCTCTGGATGGCCGGCGGGAATGCGGCTGGCGTGCGCGGCGGGTGAGTTTCCGCCGGGTCCCGGGCGGCGCAGCGTTTCAGGAGCTTCGCCAAGCTTTGCGAATTGCAAGTCATTCGGTTCTTCTTGATGCCACTCTAAGCCGGCCTTTTCGCCGTATACGCGCAAGCGCAAATTGTTGGCGTTTCCTGTGGCCACTTGGCTGGCCCACAAGGCGCCTTTCGCTCCCTCGGCAAACCGCAACAGGAGTTGCACGTTGTCGTCAAGTCGGCGGCCTGGGACGAAGATGGAAACGTCGGCGGCAACTTCGCGGCAGTGAAGGCCGGTGACAAAACAAGCGATGTTGTATGCGTGCGTGCCGATGTCGCCGAGGCTGCCGCCGGGGCCGCTTTGCGCTGGGTCCGTGCGCCATGCGGCTTGTTTTTGTCCGGTGGTCTCGAGCGGAGTGGCCAGCCAGTCTTGCGCGTATTCGACTTGCACGAGGCGAATTTTTCCGAGCTGGCCATCGGCGATCATCTGGCGCGCTTGACGGACCATTGGGTAGCCGGTGTAGTTGTGCGTTAAACCAAAAATCAGGCCGGTGCGGCGCACGATCGCGGCGAGGTCGAGCGCTTCCTGGACCGTCGTCGTGAGCGGCTTGTCGCAGATGACATGAAATCCAGCCTCGAGAAACGTTTTCGCCATCGGGTAGTGAAGATTATTTGGCGTGACAATGGCTACGGCCTCGATGCGATCCGGGCGCGTGGCTTCGGCGCGGGCCATTTCGGTGTAGTTGCCGTAGGCGCGATCCGGCGCGATGTGCAGGTCTTGCGCTGCGGCGCGGCTGCGTGCCGGATCGGAAGACAATGCCGCCGCAACCAGTTCGTAATAGTCGTCCATGCGCGCAGCGATGCGGTGCACCGCGCCGATAAACGCGCCCGGCCCGCCTCCTACCATGCCCAATCGGATGCGGCGCTTTCCTTCACCTGCGCTTGTGCCTGAGATCATCGCGTCACCTGATTGTTTCGGATTTAGGTCAGACCGAGCATGCGGCGGTTGGCTGCATGGTCCGCGCCGGACTTCGCAAAATCATCGAAAGAAGAGCTTGATGCTTGAATGATGTGGTGTGCGATGAACGGCGCGCCTTCCGCAGCGCCTTGCTCTGCGCCCTTGATGCAGCATTCCCATTCGAGCACGGCCCAGCCGTCGAAATCATACTGTGTCAGCTTCGAGAAGATGCCCGTGAAATTTACCTGGCCGTCGCCCGGCGAACGAAAACGCCCTGCACGATTAATCCATGGCTGGTAGCCGCCGTAGACGCCCTGGCGTCCTGTGGGATTAAACTCCGCGTCCTTCACGTGAAACATCTTGATGCGCTGGTGGTAGAAATCGATGTACTCCAGGTAATCGAGCTGCTGCAAAACAAAATGGCTGGGATCGAACAAGATGTTGCAGCGTGGATGATTGCCGGTGCGCTCGAGGAACATTTCAAAGGTTACGCCGTCGTGTAGATCTTCGCCGGGATGAATCTCAAAGCAGAGGTCGACTCCCGCCGTATCGAACGCGTTCAGTACTGGCTTCCAGCGCGCGGCCAACTCATCGAATGCTGTTTCTGTCAGGCCTGTTGGCCTCTGCGGCCACGGATAGATGTACGGCCAAGCCAGCGCGCCGGAAAACGTGGCGTGGGCGCGCAGACCAAGATTCGCTGAGGCTCTGGCGGCGAACTGCAACTGTTCGACAGCCCAGGCTTGCCGGGCTCGCGGGTTTCCCCTCACCGATTCTGGTGCGAATCCATCAAAGGCAATGTCATAGGCGGGATGCACTGCAACGAGCTGTCCTTGCAGATGGGTCGAAAGCTCCGTCAGGGCCAACCGGTTGCGCGACAAAATTCCACGCACTTCGTCGCAATACGTTTTACTCTCTGCTGCGCGCTTCAAATCAAACAATCGCGCATCCCATGAGGGAATCTGCACGCCTTTGTAGCCGAGCTCCGCGGCCCAGCGTGCAATGTTTTCCAGATTGTTGAACGGTGCTGCGTCGCCCGCAAACTGCGCCAGAAAAATCGCCGGTCCTTTAATCGTCTTCATCCGCGCCGACTCCCGAAACACGACCGAGCATCTTATTATGTTTTGCCCTGGAGTGCATAAGTTCCAGGTTGATGGATGATCGCCGGTCCTTGTGAGCCGCGCGGCCACGGAGTAGACTTTTCGCCATCCTTTTGTGGGAGGTGGCTATGGCTCGCAATGTGCGCTGCGGACTTATTCAAGTTCACTGTGAATGGTCGCCGGAAAAGCTGTCGCTTGGCGACATCAAAGAACAAATGATTGCCAAGCACGAGCGCTTGATCGCCGACGCCGCGAAACAAAAGGTGCAGGTGCTAGGCCTACAGGAGCTTTTTTACGGTCCCTATTTTTGTGCCGAACAGCAAACCCGCTGGTATGAGCTAACCGAGCGGGTGCCCAACGGGCCTACAATCTCGCGCATGCAGAAGTTGGCGAAAAAGCACCAGATGGTCATGGTCGTACCGATCTACGAAGTCGAAATGGCCGGCGTGTACTACAACACCGCCGCAGTGATCGATGCCGACGGCCGCTACCTCGGCAAATATCGCAAGCATCACATCCCGCACTGCCATCCGGGCTTCTGGGAAAAATTTTATTTCACGCCGGGCAACGCCGGTTATCCCGTATTCGACACGCGCTATGCGCGCGTCGGCGTATACATCTGCTACGACCGCCATTTCCCCGAAGGCGCGCGCATTCTCGGCCTCAGCGGCGCCGAGATTGTCTACAATCCTTCCGCCACGGTCGCCGGACTCTCCGAATATCTTTGGGAGCTCGAGCAGCCCGCGCACGCTGTGGCCAATGCGTATTTCGTCGCGGCCATCAATCGCGTCGGCACGGAACAGCCCTGGAAGATCGGCGAGTTTTACGGCAAGAGTTATTTCTGCAATCCGCGCGGGAAAATCGTGGCGCAAGCTAGCCGCGACAGGGACGAAGTCCTTGTCGCCGACTTAAACCTGGATGAGATTCAGCAGGTCCGCGATACGTGGCAGTTCTATCGTGATCGCCGGCCGGAATCGTACGGCGAAATCACGCGCACGCGCGCGGCGGAAAACGCTGCGGCCGCGGACTGACCGCGCACCCAAAAATGGAGCAAGCTATGGCCGCCACCGTCGTCTCGACGTCGCAAACCTGCCGCAATTTCATCAACGGCCGGTGGGTTGAATCTTCCGTGACGCGCGCCTCCGAGCGCCGCAATCCTGCCAACCTCGACGAAATCATCGGCTTCGCGCCGCTCTCTACCCGCGAAGAAACGCGCGAAGCGGTGGCTGCCGCGCGCGCGGCATTTTCCGCATGGCGCGACACTCCTGCTCCGGCGCGCAGCCGCGTGGTCGCCAAAGCCGCCCTGCTGATGGAGCAGCAAAGAGACGAACTCGCGCGCTTGATGACCCGCGAAGAAGGCAAGACGCTGAAGGACGCGCTCGGCGAAGTCCAGAAATCCGTCAACATCCTTGAGTTCATGGCCGGAGAGGGCCGTCGCATGGGCGGAGAGACTCTGCCTAGCGAGCTGCCAAAAAATTTCGCTTACACGCTCAAGCAGCCGCTTGGCGTGATCGCGGCGATTGCGCCCTGGAATTTCCCCGTCTCTATACCGGTCTGGAAAATCGCTCCAGCGTTGGTTGCTGGAAACACTGTCGTCTTCAAGCCCGCCTCGCTTACACCGTTCACCGGTGCAAGCGTGATTCAGATTTTCGAGCAGGCGGGCGTTCCCGCAGGCGTGCTCAACATGGTGGTCGGCTCCGGCAGCCAAGTCGGAGACGAACTCCTCCAGCATCCGGACGTCCGCGCTGTTTCCTTTACCGGCTCGAATGAAGTGGGCAGCGAACTATATGCGCAGGGCGCGCGGCGCATGAAGAAGTGCCAGTGCGAAATGGGCGGCAAAAATCCGTTGGTCATTCTCGCAGACGCCGATCTGGCGCTTGCCGTGGAGTCCACTGTGTTCGGTGCCTTTGCCTCCACGGGCCAGCGCTGCACCGCTACCAGCCGCGTTATCATTGAAGAATCCGTTGCCGACAAATTCGTGCAGCTTCTCGTCGAGCGTGCTTCCAAGCTTCGCACGGGCAACGGCCTCGAACCCGTAATCGATATGGGCCCGGCCGTCGACGAATCGCAACTGAAAACCGATCTGCATTACATCGAAATCGGCAAGAAAGAGGGCAGACTCCTGCTCGGTGGTGAGCGCCTCAGCGGCGGAGTGTACGATCACGGCTATTTCGTGCCACCGACAATTTTTGATCACGTTGCTGCGGACTCCACCATTGCGCAAGACGAAATCTTCGGCCCGGTCCTCTCCGTAATCCGCGTGCGCAATTTCGACGAAGCCCTACACGTGGCCAATTCCGTGCGATACGGTCTTTCCAGCTCTCTTTATTCCAACGATGCCGCGAAAATATTTGAGTTCATCGACCGTATCGAGACCGGTATCACTCACGTGAATTCCCCGACGGTTGGCGGCGAAGCCCAGCTGCCCTTCGGCGGAATGAAAGCCACCGGCGTCGGCATGCGCGAAATGGGTCGCGTAGCCATCGATTTCTTCACCGAACTGAAAGCTGTTTATATCGATTTTACTGGACGGAAGCGTGAATCCAACATCTACTAGCCGCAATGACTGACGTCCACACCGCAACTCTCGCCGCCGAAACGATCCGCGAGAGCTCGCTGTACAACAAAGACCTCGCGCCCGTTTCTCCTGAGCGCCGCACGTGGCGCACCTACAATTACGCCGCGCTGTGGATCTCCATGAGCGTCAATATTCCCACGTACATGCTGGCCAGCGGCATGATTGCCGGCGGCATGAACTGGAAGCAGGCGCTCTTCACGGTTTTCCTCGGCAACGTCGTCGTGCTCATCCCCATGCTGCTCAATGCCCACGCCGGAGCTCGCTACGGCATTCCTTTTCCGGTTTTCGCCCGCGCCTCCTTCGGAGTGCTCGGCGCTAACATTCCCGCCATACTGCGCGCGTTGGTGGCCTGTGGCTGGTTCGGCATTCAGACGTGGATCGGCGGCGAAGCCATTAACGCCATGCTCGTCGCGCTCGCTCCTAGCTGGGGCCACTTCGCGTATGGGCCTGCGGTGTGCTTCGTGGCGTTTTGGCTACTCAACGTGCTCGTGATTTTGCGTGGCATCGAAACCATTCGCTTTCTGCAGGGCATTTCCGCGCCGTTCCTGCTGCTCATCGGCCTTGCGCTGCTTCTCTGGGCGCGCAGCAAAGCCGGCGGGTTCGGCCCTATGCTCGCCACGCCCTCCAAATTCCAAACTTTCGGCGAATTCTTCCGCTTCTTCATCCCGTCGTTGACGGGAGTCGTGGGCTTCTGGGCCACCGTTTCGCTCAACATCCCGGACTTCACCCGCTACGCACGCAGCCAACGCGATCAGATGATCGGTCAAGCCCTCGGCCTTCCGGCCACGATGACGTTTTATTCCTTTATCGGCATCGCCGTAACCTCCGCGACACTCATCATCTACGGCCAAGCGCTGTGGGATCCGGTGGCGGTGCTCTCGCGCCTTGGCAATCCTTTCGCCGTCGTCATCGCCATGCTTGCTCTGCTGATGGCCACGCTTAACGTCAACGTCGCCGCCAACGTTGTCTCTCCCGCCAACGATTTTTCCAATCTCTCGCCGCGGCGCATCAGCTTTCGCACCGGCGGTCTGATCACCTGCCTGGTGGGCATTGCCATGCAGCCCTGGAAGCTCATGGCCAACTACGGGAGCTACATTTTTGGCTGGCTGGTCGGCTATTCCGGATTTCTCGGTCCCATCGCTGGCGTTCTGATCTGCGATTACTTCATCGTGCGCAAGAAAAAGTTGATGACGGAGGATTTGTATCGGCGCGGCGGGCAATACGAATATTCGCGTGGCTTCAATTGGCAAGCCATCGCCGCGCTCGCTGCCGGAGCCGCCGTCGCCTTCATTGGCTTGCTCCTTCCACCTCTGCGCATCCTTTACAATTACGCCTGGTTTGTAGGATTCGCGGTCAGCTTCGTCACATATTTTCTGCTCATGAGAGCGGCGAGTCCGCAGCCGCTGATCCAGGCCGCCGACTGAAGGAGCGTCATGGATTTTGGCATCACAATAAAACCCGACCTCACCATCGACCGCATTGTCAGCCTCACGCAGCAGGCGGAGTCCTCCGGGTTCACCTACGGCTGGATCTTCGATTCTCACGTCATCTGGATGGAGCCCTTCCCGCTGCTCACGTTGATGGCCAGCAATACAAGAAACATGCGCCTCGGCACCTGCGTCACCAATCCCGCCGTACGCGATGTCACCGTATCGTCCAGCCTGTTCGCCACGCTGAACGCGCTTTCCCACGGCCGTATGCAACTAGGCATCGGCCGCGGCGACAGCTCGCGCCGCGTCCTCGGCAAAAAGCCGACCACGCTGGAAAACTTGGAGGAGTTCGTGCGCACTTTCCGCGCGCTCAACGCCGGAAAATCCGTCGATGTCGACGGAGTCAGCGCGCGTTTTCCGTGGGCGACAGCTGGAGTTCCGCCAGTCTGGGTCGCGGGTTATGGACCCAAAGCTCTGCGCACCGCCGGACGCATCGGCGACGGCGTCATCCTTCAATTTGCCGATCCGGATTTGATTGAATGGTGTCTCGGGTTCGTTCGAGAGGGCGCCCGCGAGGCCGGCCGCGATCCGAGCACGATCGAAGTGATGGCCGCCGCTCCGGTCTGGGCTTCCGAGGATCTAAAGCTCGCACGCGAGCGCGTGCGCTGGTTTCCTGCGCTCGTTTCGAATCACGTGATGGACTTGATTTCCAAGTACAAGCCCGAGGAGCTACCGAAATCGCTAGTCTCCTACGTGCAAAATCGCGGCAAGTACGACTACCTGCACCACTGCGAAGTCGGGAGCGATAACGCCGATTTTGTCACCGACGAAATCGTCGACCGCTTCTGCATCGTCGGCGCTATCGACCAACACAGAGAAAAACTGGAAGCTCTGCGGAAAGTCGGCGTAACGCAATTCAATATCTACCTCATGTGCGGCGACGAAGGAAAAACCTTGGAAATCTACGCCAGCGAAATCCTTCCGCACTACAAAAATGCTGTCTCCAAATCCATGGCTTAGGTCGAGGCCCGCAAAATGCGTTTTGACACCGTAATTCGGAACGGCACGGTAGTGACCGCCACTGACACTTCCGTTGCCGACATCGGCATCATTGGCGACAAGATCTCTGCCATCGGCGCAGAGCTCCCCATCGAAAACGCCGGCCGAGTCATCGACGCCGCAAATTACTTGGTGATTCCCGGCGGCATCGATGTGCACACGCATCTGGACATGCCCTTCGGCGGCACCACCAGCGCCGACGATTTCGAAACGGGCACTATCGCCGCGGCGTTTGGCGGCACCACTACGCTCATCGATTTTGCCATCCAGTACAAAGGGCAAACCCTGCGCCAGGCCTTTGACACCTGGATGAAAAAAGCGCAGCCCAAAGCGGTCACCGACTACGCCTTCCATTGCATCATCACCGACCTCGGAAGCGCGCAGCTCGAGGAAATGGGGCAACTCGTTCGCGAAGGCGTTACCAGCTTCAAGCTTTTCATGGCTTATCCCGGCGTGTTTATGCTCGATGACGCGACGATTTTCCGCGCCATGCGCCAAGCCGCGAAGTATTCCGGTTTGATCTGCATGCACGCGGAAAACGGCGGCGCCATCGACGTAATCGTGCAGCAAGCCCTCGCGGAGGGCAAACGCGCGCCGAAATATCACGCGCTCACGCGCCCCACGACCGCTGAAGCCGAGGCTACGGGCCGCGCTATCGCTCTGGCGGAAATGGCCGGCGCGCCGGTCTACATCGTGCATCTCTCCTGCAACGAAGCGCTGGAAAAAGTCCGCGAAGCGCGCGACCGCGGCCTTCCCGCGTACGCCGAGACTTGCCCACAATATCTATATCTTTCGCTGGACAACATGGACGCGCCTGGTTTCGAAGGCGCGAAATACGTCTTCACGCCACCGCTCCGTGAAAAATGGCACCAGGAAAAACTCTGGCAAGGCCTTGCCAGGGACACGCTGCAAGTTGTTTCCACGGATCATTGCCCATTTTGTTTCAAGGAACAAAAGGAACTCGGCAGGGACGATTTCACGAAGATTCCCAACGGAGGCCCAGGCATCGAGCATCGCCTCAGCCTCATCTACACCGGGGGCGTGCACGGCAAACGTTTCTCGCCGAATCGTTTCGTTGAGCTCGTTTCGACGGCGCCGGCAAAGCTTTTCGGCCTGTATCCCCGCAAGGGAACCATCGCGGTGGGCTCCGACGCCGACCTCGTCATTTTTGATCCCAATCAGGAAGAGACTATCAGCGCGAAAACCCATCACATGCGCGTCGACTATTCGATGTTCGAAGGCATCCGCATCAAAGGTGCTCCGCGCACCGTCCTCTCCCGCGGCCGCCCGGTCATCGACTCCGGCAAATTCGTAGGCCGCCCTGGCTCCGGCCAATTCCTCCGTCGCCAAACCTACTCCGGCATCTAGTGCCAGTCGATAGGATAAGTGAAGGTTGGCCCGCGTAGAGCTTCGGAGACGCGTCCCTCATCGCCCATCGAGCATCTTACCTACGCACCCGTCCACTCGTTTTCCGGCCAGCGAGGACTCCTGTGCCGAGGTCCCGTGGCCGGACACGATCCCAATGCAGATCCCTTGCAGAGCTGGTGTCCGGACTGCAACCCGTGGCTCATCGCGGTGGCGGTCATGCTGCCGACCTTCATGGAGGTGCTCGACACCGCGATCTCGTCCGTTGCTCTCCCGCACATTGCCGGAAGCCTCTCTGCCACCACGGATGAAGCAACTTGGGTTCTGACCAGCTATCTCGTCGCCAATGCCATCGTGTTGCCCGCCAGCGGGTGGTTCTCGCTGCGGTTCGGGCGCAGAAATTTCCTCCTCTTCTGCATTGTGGTGTTCACCGTTTCTTCTTTCACCTGTGGCGCTGCAACCAGCCTCGGGATGATTCTGGTCTCCCGGGCGGTTCAAGGCGCGGGAGGCGGAGCCCTCCAACCACTATCGCAGGCTATTCTCATGGAGAGTTTTCCCCCGGCAAAGCGCGGTATTGCCATGGCCGTCTTCGGTCTTGGCGTCGTCGTTGCGCCGGTCTTGGGCCCCACGCTAGGCGGCTGGCTAACCGATCAATATTCCTGGCGATGGGCCTACTACATCAACGTGCCTGTTGGCGTGATAGCTGTCATCATGATCTCTCGCTTTGTGAAGGACCCGCCCTACATTCAATCTGCCAAACCGGGCGGCATCGATTCCATTGGCCTGGGCCTTCTCGCCGTCTGGGTTGGCGCACTCCAGATCATCTTGGACAAGGGCCAGGAGGACGACTGGTTCTCCGCTACCTGGGTGCGCTGGGCAATCGCGATTCTCATCGCAGGATTCATAGCCTTTCTCGTCCGCGAACTAACGGCACGCCACCCCCTCGTAATGCTGCAGATTTTCAAGAACCGCAATTTTGCCTTCGGCTGCTTGCTGATTGGTTTGTTCGGCGCCGTAATCTACGGCATCGTCAGCATCCTTCCTCTTTTTTATCAAAACTTAATGGGCTACACCGCCAGCCTTGCGGGGATTACTGTCAGCCCTCGCGGACTCGGAGCCATCCTGGTGATGCCTGTTGTTGGCGTATTGACGAGCAAAGTCGACAACCGGTGGATCATTGCGACTGGCTTTGCCATTTTTGGCATCGCCAGCTTTAAGATGTCCGGCCTCACCCTCCAAATGTCGCAGTGGTCGCTGCTATGGCCCATCATCTGGAGCGGCGTCGCCGCCGGGCTTGTCTTTGTGCCGCTCTCCGCCGTTGCCATGGGCACGCTGCGCAATGAGCAGATCGGCAACGCCACTGGGCTCTACAACCTTCTGCGCAACATCGGCGGCAGCATCGGCATTGCCGTTGTGAACACGCTCGTGACGCGTCATTGGCAGGTGCACCGCGTCGACTTGGTTCGCTACCTGACGCCGGAACGCGTGCTTCGCCATCCGTTTTTACTGCCCCACGGGCCCACGCTCTATCACGTCGGCCCGCACCTGGCCCACCTTCGTAAGCTCGCTATGATCGCGAACGGTTTGGACATACAAGCGCTGGCCTACTCCTATGTCGACGATCTCCGCTACATGGCCGTGGCTTGCCTTATGTGTGTTCCCATCGTCTTTTTTGTTCGTAGTGTGAGAGCCAGAAAAGGCGCGCTGGCTGTGGGTCATTAGTCGAAACAACTTGGAAGAAAGAGAAGATACCGTGGTTGAGGCTAGCCGTGATTGAAGAACAGGAATACCAGCAGCTCCGAAACGAAGTACAACGCCTTCGGGATGAGCAGCAACGTTTGCGCGATGAACAGGAAAAGCTGCGCCGCGAAGGTGCCAGTGATCCTGACGGCGGCTCATCCGAAAAGGGCAAAAATGGCCACGCTCAAAACGGCCGTGACGCTTCGACAGCCGAGAAGGAAAAACGCGAAGGAAAACATGACCAGAAGAATGGTGACCGCAGAGAACAGCAAGGCGAGTGGCCGAAACCGCCGTTAAGAACACGCGCGCGCAATTTTGTCGCCACCCATCGCAAAGGCGCTTTGCTGGCGGCCGTCGGTTTCATTGTCGCCGTTTTTTTCTCAGTCCTTCTGATTCTTTACCTGCGCTCTTACGAATCGACCGACGACGCCCAGGTCGACGGCCATCTGAATTCTATTGGCCCGCGGATCAGCGGCACCATCGCGGGGGTTTACGTGGAAAACAATTACCTGGTCACCGCGGGTCAGCTGTTGGTGGATCTCGACCCCCGCGACTATCAAGTTGCTCTTGATCAAGCCAAGGCCCGCTACGCTCAGGCCCTCGCGCAATTCCACGCTGAGCACCCGAACATCCCCATCGTCGAAACCACCAATAAAACTGCAATTTCTACGTCCGGCGCCGACGTTGCCGCAGCCGAAGCAGCAGTTGCAGGCGCACAACAGGACTACGAAGCAAGAGTCGCTACCGTGCGCGAGGCCGAAGCGAACAACGCGAAAGCGCAGAGGGACGTGCAGCGCTATCAGCCTCTCGTGCAACGGCAGGAAATCTCACATGAGCAGTTCGACACCATCGTCGCCATCGCCAAAACGCAAGCCGCCGCCCTCGAAGCCGCACAAGCCGCCGCGCAGGCCGCGCAGAAAGCGATCGACCAAAGCAAAGCGCAATTGCTTCAGGCGCAGAGCCGCTTCTTTCAAGCCAATGAGAACGCCCCGCACACGGTAGCAGCCACTCGGGCGCAATTGGCCACACGCGAAGCGGGTGTGCTGACGGCGCGCGCGCAAGAGGACCAAGCTGTACTGAACTTGTCATACACCAAAATCTTCGCGCCAGTCAGCGGCATCGTGAGTGAAAAGACCGCGGAGATTGGCCAGCACGTTCCACCCAGCGAACAATTGCTCGCCATCAGCCAGCTCGAAGACATCTGGATCACCGCCAATTTTAAGGAAACACAGCTGAAGAGGATGCATGCCGGCCAGCCGGCGGATATTCACGTGGACGCTTATGGACTCATGCTCCATGGCTACGTGGAAAGCATGCCGGGCGCAACCGGCGCCGTCCAGAGCCTGCTGCCTCCCGAAAATGCCACCGGCAATTTCGTAAAAGTTGTGCAGCGGCTGCCCGTTCGGATTCGGCTGAACGCCGGCGAGAATTCAGACCATCGACTGCGGCTGGGCATGTCCGTTGAGCCGAAAGTTTGGTTGAAGTAAGGCAGCGAGCCAGCGTTCGAATCGCTCAAGCGTGTGGCGCTGTTTTCTGGTAGGTGTCGTAGCTTGCGGCGATGGCGCGAATTTCTTCCAGCGTTTGGTCGCGGCGTAGAACACCATTTTCCAGCACGGTTTCGAGCTGATCCCCCACACGGGCGGGAGTTGCGCCATCGACCTTGATAGTGACGAATTCCTGGCCTTCCTTCCGCAAGATGAATCGTCCGGCGCGCGAGTCCTTGCCGGGGTCGGTGACCGGCTGTTTGTAGACGTCGTGCCATTGGCCATTGATGTCGATCGCGGAGCACTTCAGCGCGAACCGCAGGGTGTCGCGATTGATCTGTTGCAGAAGCGCGCCGCCCATGCCGAAGCTCCAGTTATCCATGGACCAGCCCTTCCGAGTTAGCTGGAAAATCATATTTTGAATGGTGTGATAATTCACGCCGTCGCCCTGGATGAAGCGAACCTGCGGGGCAAGAACCTTCCAGCCTTTGCGGTTCACCTCATACCCGAATTTTTCGGCGGCGATGTTGAAAATCTCTTCGAGGACAGCAACAGCTTCGCCGCTATCGGGGCGAATGACCAGCGTGCCTTTGCGCTGCATCACTTTGTCGCGCAGCTTGCCGCCCCATAAATTACGGACCGCATTGTAGATGTCATAGGAATCGCTGACGCACGCGACGATTCCCTCCGGGACGTTGGCTAGCACATTTTCAAAGGCATCGACCTCGTGGTCCTTGCCCCACGCGGTCATGGCCGAATGCTCAGAGGCCGGAATGCTAACGCCGGGCATGTCCGCGCCGTAATATTGTTGCAACAACTCGATTGCGGCGAGATTATCTGTTCCCAGAAAATTAAAGAGATGCGCCGCGCCGCCGATGGCCGCGGATTCACGGCTGCTTACGCCACGGAAACCAAAGTCGTGCAGCTTGAACGGCAAAAGAGAGGGATCACCGGTGCGCACCAGCGCTTCGCCAATAGCCTGTTTTATGGCGCGGCTGAGTGTGGCCACCGTGACTGGATACCAGACCTGAAGCAAAACGGTTTCCGCCCAATTCGTCAGCCAGTAAAATTCCGGGTCGGTGTTTTCGATGGTAATGATGGCGTTCTGCGCGGCAACGAGCGAGCCTTCCTTGACGGCCTTAATTCGTAGCGGCAAAACTCCGCCGTATTTTGCGTGCAGACTTTTCCAGCCCGCATAATTGAAACACTTGGGATTTCCGGAAAAGTGTTTGTCTGCGAATCGCCGCGCTTCTTCGATGTCTTCCGCGGTGAAGACCTTTCCTGCAAAGTTCGCTTTCACGATGTATTGCAGCCCGGCCACTTGCGCGTGATCGAAGAAACCGCCGCGCGAGCAAACGTAGGAATAGATGAAGCGCGTATTGGCTGGGTATTGCCACCAATGCGTCAGCTTGTAGCTGTCCGTATTGAGGATCGGATTGAGGCGCAGGGGCTGAATCGTGACCTCCTTACTATGCTGGCTGCGCCCCTAGCGTGAAGCCATGCCAGGACGTCATAGCTGGTCCAGCGTGAAAGCGACGAAAAGAAGGCGCTGCTCGCGTTGGATTTGCAGGACTACCGGTGCTCCCGGTTGCAGCGATTTTAGCGCGGCGCGCAAGCGCTCGAGCGTGGTCATGGGCTGGCCGTTCAGCGTTCGGATTACATCACCCGCGGTAATGGGAATCTCCGCGCCTTCGCTGGAGCGTGCCACAACGATGATTCCAAACGGATCGCGAAGCTCTTCCACTGCGCCGGCGATTTTCTGATCGATTTCAACGCCAATGATGCCGAGAGGCCGCACCAAGTTCTTCTCGGGATCGGCGAGGGAAGCGACCTGATCCATTTCGTGAGGCAGCTCGAGTACGGGAACATCGAAGGCCAGCTTTTCTTTGCCGCGCAGAACTTCGAGATGCACTTTGGAGCCTGCATCGACGGACATAAGCCGGAAGGAAACGTAAGGAACACTATCAGCCGCGCGGCCATCGACGGTGAGCAGGATATCTCCAATGCGCACTCCCGCAGCTAGCGCGGGGCTTCCCGGGAGAACGTCGGAAACAATCACGCCATAGCTCCGCGGAAGATTCAGGGCCGCGGCGAGGACCGGTGAAATGGTCTGCAGACCAATGCCGATTTGCGCGCGGTGAATGTGGCCGAATTTGCGAAGCTGTTGATACGCGACGCCCACGACGCTGCTTGGAATGGCGAAACCGAGTCCTTCGTTCCCGCCGGACTGCGACAGGATGAAAGTGTTGACGCCGATCACTTCGCCGTCGACGTTGACCAGCGGCCCGCCGGAGTTGCCGGGATTGATGGGCGCATCGGTCTGAATGTAGACCATCGGAGAGTCCGGATCGATCTGCCGCGCGACGGAAGAGACCACGCCCAGCGTGACCGTGTTACGCAGGCCTTGCGGGCTGCCGAAGGCCAGTACGACTTCGCCTTGGTGGATATTGCGATAGAGGGCTAAAGGAAGTGCGTCAAATTTCACGTTGTCTACCTTTAGCAGCGCGAGATCGATTTCCCGATCGACGCCGACCACGCGAGCGGGAACGATATTCGTGCGTGTGGCAAGAATGGCTTGCAGCGAACCGTCGGAAGCGCCCTCGGGCACGACGACCTGGACGCGCTGCGCTCCCGCAACAACATGCGCGTTGGTGACGATGTAGCCAGCGGGATCGATTACAAAGCCGGAGCCGATGGCGCGCTGCCGGCCAATCACCACCGCCGTATTTCCGTGCTCGCCAGACTCGATGGGCCCATAGCCGGTAACCAATATCTGCACGACGCTAGGCGAGACTTTCTTTATCAACGCGCCGACGGATTCGTTGAGCTTGCGAAGTGTGTTGTCGCCGCGGTCCTGAGCCGAAGCGGATGTGCCGTGAAATGATATGAAGAACGCCAGGATTGCAGCAGAAAACGCGCTTCGGGCGCGGTTGGAGCAGGAGTGAGTCATACAAGCCTCTTCCCTATGCTGATTTGGAGGATATAACGGGAAGCGACCGTCGCCAAAGCCTGGTGCAGCGCGATGCTCTACCGCGCGGAAGGCGTGATGAAATAGCTAGGATTCTTGTTCCGCTTGGCCTACAGGCGCGCGACGCGGTGCCCCAGAGGCGAGCCGGCGTAGGTCCTTTGCAAGTTGTACGATGGAAATGGCGGCAGTAATCCAAATGCCGTAGTAAACGGCTTGACTCACGATTTGAGCCACATGATGGTAGTCCACGGGTCCACTCGCGTTTGTGGACACGACCAGGCTTCCGGCCCTGATCAGAAAATAGCAGACGACTAATTCTCCCACGCGCGTGACAACGCTCATCAGCCAGTGAAAGCGCATCCAGTCGGGCCGAATCAAGTTGACGCCGGCGTGGATCATCCCCAGCAGGATCATCGCCACGATCGGCACGTACAAGCGGGCCCAAGCTGGAGAAAGGCTCAGAAATGCGGCGGCCGGACCAAAAATCAGGAATGGGGAATGCTGAACGGCCCGAAGCCACAAAAGCGCCACAGCTAGCGCGATGAGTTGCGATAGTGGCTTTGCGCGGGGAATGCGCGGGCCGTCCTCGGGCACGATCAGCGCCGGGTGGCGCACTCCGTATGGTTTTCGTGGATCCCAGCGATCCGGAAACTTCGTAAAGTGTTGATCCGCCAGCCAAAAGATTAGCGTCACGATGGCAAACTGAATCAACAGTTGATAGAGGAAGACTTGCGGAAAGGTGCCTATGGGTTGTCCGCTGGCAAACAATGCGGCGAAAATGACAATTAAAACCACGCTGGTAAGTCCCAGGTTGAACTTCAGCACCCTGATATAGAAGGGGAACAAAGCGGGACCAATAATCTGGCGGCCGAACGAGACATTGCGCTGCTCCTGGCGATAGCGGCTGGCCACAAGCAGTGGATGACCATGCTGCTTAAGGATGGCCTCTATTTCAGCGTCCGAAAGCCTCCGTCTGAACTCGCCTTCCTTGTCCTCGATTTGCGAGGAGATGTTTTCCGAGAGCTCTTTGATGATGTCATCAGCCTGCGCTTCGGGGAGGCAGGTTTTCACGGACTGGAGGTAGCGATCGACGATTTGCATAGCGACTCCTTATATTCCACAAACGCGCAAAACAGCGAGGCCCATTTGGCAAAGTTCCAGGCAAATTTGAGCCAAGAGAAGGCTCGCTTGCGCGACAGTGCGCAAAGCGGCCGGGCCAGCACTCAGCACGAGAGTGCCTCCCACCACCAGGGGCAAGAGTCTCGAAGCAATGCGGTGAAAGTGTGAGTACATAGCCTACCTCCTGACAATTCCGTTCAACGAAGAATCGATGCTTTTCCATTCGGCAAGCAGTTGTTTGAGGATGGTCTTGCCGTCGGCGGACAAGACGTAAAAGCGCTTGTTGCGCTTGTCCTCTTCTCGCCATTCACTCACGAGCAGGCCCTGGGATTCGAGTCGGCGCAACAGGGGGTAAAGAGTGCCTTCGTCGATTTCCATGCCATGCCCGGCCAGAGCTTTGCGAAGTGTGTAACCATATTGCTCGGTGCGGAGCTGCGCGAGAACGGCAAGGATCAAGGAGCCTCGGCGCAACTCCATGCGAATGTTCTCGAAAAGATTGGGTTCGATGGTCATACTGTGCATCACCCACTGTGCGCCATACACTGTATGGCATACAGTAGTAGTTGCCAAGCCCTTTTTGGGGTTCTTTTTGAGGGGAGCCGGTATTCGCTAAGCCAATGGTCAATGCCTGATGTCCGAGCGGGCACGCCGGTTGCGCGTGGAGCGGATGCGAGGACGAAAAAGTGACAACATCGCTTGTAGCTTTTTGCGAGTAAGAGAATCTAAGAACCCATGCCGCGAATACAGACCGTCGAAGACAGCAGGCTTGAAGAGGCCCGAACCCGGAAGAGGCATTGGAAGCGTTGGGGGCCGTATATTTCGGAGCGGCAATGGGGCACGGTGCGCGAGGATTACAGCGCGGGCGGTACCGCGTGGGAGTTCTTTCCTCACGATGATGCGCGCTCAAGAGCATATCGATGGGGCGAAGACGGCATCGGAGGCATTAGCGACCGGCACCAGATGATTTGCTTTGGCCTGGCGATGTGGAATGGGCGCGATCCCATCTTGAAGGAAAGGCTGTTTGGGCTTACCGGGAACGAAGGAAATCACGGCGAGGACGTCAAGGAGCAATATTTTTACCTGGATTCGACGCCAACGCACAGCTACATGCGCATGCTCTACAAGTACCCGCAGGCGGCGTTTCCGTATGCGCAGCTGGTGGAGGAAAATCAGCGCCGCGGCAAGGATCAGCCGGAATTTGAACTGCTCGACAGCGGCGTGTTTGCGGAGCACCGGTACTTCGATGTGTTCGTCGAGTATGCAAAGGCCGATGTCGAAGACATTTTGATTCGTATCACCGCCGTGAATCGTGGGCCGCAGAGCGCTGAGTTACAGCTGCTGCCTTCTCTGTGGTTTCGCAATACTTGGTCGTGGGGAAGAGATTCGCGGCGGCCTTCGGCGCGGGTGGCGACTTGCGTCCCTGGAAGCATATGCGTGGAGGTGCAACACTACCAGTACGAAAAACGCTGGTTGTTATGCCAGGGCCAGCCGGAGCTGCTGTTCACCGAAAACGAAACGAACAATCAGCGGTTGTTTGGAGGGAAGAACCGATCCTTCGTGAAGGACGCCTTTCACGCCTACGTGATTCAGGGCGATAAAGCGGCCGTGAATCCGCAGCAAATGGGCACAAAAATGGCGGCGCTCTATCGACTGGAACTGGCGTCGGGCCAATCCGTGACCCTGAAACTGAGGTTGACAGATTTGGAGCCACTCGGAGCGATGGACAGCAATTCACCGATGGTGGGAGCGATCAACGCGCCGGGACACGCCGAGCGAGCGGGGGGCGTTCTGAGAACAAATGATTTTGGCGTCGGCTTTGACGATCTGTTCGCGCGGCGGCAGAAAGAGGCTGACGAGTTCTACGCTTCTCGTGTTCCCAAGGAATTGTCGGAAGACGCCAAGCTGGTGATGCGGCAGTCGTTCGCTGGAATGATGTGGAGCAAGCAGCTCTATCACTACGACGTGCGCACGTGGCTCGATGGCGATCCCGCAGGCCCGCCCCCTCCGAAGGAACGATTGCTAGGGCGCAATCATGACTGGACGCACCTGTACAACGACGATGTGATTTCGATGCCAGACAAGTGGGAATATCCGTGGTATGCGGCATGGGACTTGGCGTTTCACACCATTCCCATCGCACTGATCGATCCAGATTTTGCGAAGGAACAGCTCGTTCTGTTGCTGCGCGAGTGGTACATGCATCCGAACGGACAATTGCCGGCTTATGAGTGGGCGTTTGGCGATGTGAATCCACCCGTACACGCATGGGCGGCTTTTCGCGTTTATAAAATTGAGAGGCGCTTACGGGGAGTGGCAGATCGCGGGTTTTTGGAAAAAGTGTTTCACAAGCTGCTGCTGAATTTCACTTGGTGGGTGAATCGCAAAGATCCAGAGGGCATGAACATTTTTGAGGGAGGATTCTTGGGGCTCGACAACATCGGAGTGTTTGACCGCTCCGCGCCCCTTCCCACCGGCGGTCACCTGGAGCAATCCGACGGCACGAGTTGGATGGGCGTGTATTGCCTGAACATGCTGGCCATCGCGCTGGAACTGGCGAAAGAAGATCCCGCATATGAGGACGTGGCCAGCAAGTTTTTCGAGCATTTCGTGCACATCGCACACGCGATGAACGATATGGGCACGGATGGCCGGTCGTTGTGGGATGAAGAAGACGGTTTTTACTATGACGTGCTGCACCTGCCTAACGGCGAAGAACATTTTCTGAAGATTCGCTCGATGGTCGGGTTGATTCCGCTGTTCGCCGTGGAGACTCTGGAGCCGGAAATTGTCGACCGCTTGCCGGGCTTCAAACGGCGCATGCAGTGGTTCATCGACAACCACCCGGATATGCCGGACCATATCGAAACGACGCAGCGTTCGGCACGCGGCGTGCGGCGGCTGCTATCGCTGGTCGGTCGGCAGCAGTTGAAGCGGGTGCTGGAGCGGATGTTGGATGAGTCGGAATTTTTGTCGCCGTATGGCGTACGCGCGTTATCGCGATTTCACGCGGATCACCCGTATGAAGTTGCGGTGAATGGCCACGTGAACCGCGTGGACTACGAGCCAGCGGAGTCGAGCACAGGGGCATTCGGAGGCAATTCGAATTGGCGGGGCCCCATCTGGTTTCCGGTGAATTACCTGCTGATCGAGGCGTTGCAGAAGTTCCATCACTACTTCGGCGAAGATTTCAAGGTGGAGTTTCCCACGCGCTCGGGCAGGGAATCGGATTTGTGGCAGGTGGCGGGAGAGATCTCGCGGCGGCTAATTCGGATTTTCTTGCGCGGGAAAGACGGCCGGCGGCCGGCGGCGGGTGGCACGGAGATTTTCAACAACGATCCTCATTGGAAGGATTTGGTCTTGTTTAACGAATATTTTAACGGAGACAACGGCGCGGGAATTGGCGCGAGTCATCAGACTGGCTGGACGGGGCTGGTGGCGAAATTAATTGAGCAAAGTGGTGAATAGCACCGTTACGGCAGAAATCAGAGAAGCAACGGAGCGGGATTTGCCGGCATTGCTGCGGATGATGTCGGCGCGCGATGGAGTTCTTGGAGGAAAAAGCACGGCAGTTTAGCCCGAACGCGCTCCACCTGGAAGTTGATCGCGGCAACGATGCTGCGCTGGAGTTTTATCGGCGCGCAGGGTACGCCGATCACGGTCGGCGCTCGATGACCAAGTGGTTGAGGTAGATAGAAATGACCGCGGCAATTCAATTCGGGCGCGAGGTTTGCGGCAATCTAGAAGCGGCGGAGTCGCGCGAGTGGCTGGTTACCAACGGCATTGGAGGGTACGCTTCGGGGACGATCGCCGGCAGCATGACCCGCCGGTATCACGGACTACTGGTTGCGGCGCTGCAGCCGCCGGCGAGGCGCACGCAGATGGTCGCGTGGATTGATGAGTTCGTTCGTTCTGGCGGCGCGGAATTTGCGCTGGCCACGCATCGCTGGGCGAGTGGCGCGGTCGAGCCCAAGGGATTTCAGCACATTGAGGAGCTTCGCCTGGAAGGCACAGTACCGGTATGGACCTATACCCTTGAGGATGCGCGGCTGGAAAAGCGCATTTGGATGCGGCAGGGCGCGAACACAACCTACGTGGAGTACACGTTGGTGCAGGGAAGCAATCCGCTGGAGATGGAGCTGAAGGCACTGGTGAACTACCGGGACTTTCACGCAACGACGCACGCGGGCGACTGGAGGATGCGCGTTGATCCGTTGGAAAACGGCGTCAGGGTGGTGGCGTTCGACCGCGCAGCACCGTTTTATCTGAAGAGCGCGGAAGCAGCTTGCGAGGCACGGCATGAGTGGTATCGCGATTGTTTTCTTGCGGCGGAACGAGCGCGTGGGTTGGATGACCGCGAAGATCATCTGTTTGCGGCGATCTTCCGAGCGAAGCTACGCGCGGGCGAGAGCGTCACGATTGTTTCGACGACTGAAGGATCCGCGGCGTTGGATGGCGAAGTGGTGCGAGTAGAGCGCGCTGCTCATGAAGCGAAAATCGTAGCCGCCTGGAACGCGCAAAGCAAAGCAATTTCCGCTGAGTCGCCGGAGTGGCTGCAGCAGCTTGTGCTTGCGGCGGATCAGTTCATCGTGAAGCGCACGCTGCCGGATGAGCCCGACGGGCGCACCGTCATCGCGGGATACCCGTGGTTTGGGGATTGGGGACGCGACACGATGATCGCGCTGCCGGGATTGACCCTAGCGACCGGGCGTGCAGATGTGGCGCGGCAGATCCTGCTGGCTTTTGCAAAGTACATCGACGGCGGCATGCTGCCGAATAATTTTCCAGACGCTGGAGGCAAGCCGGAATACAACACCGTGGATGCGGCGCTCTGGTATTTCGAAGCGGCGCGGCAATATTTCGCGGCGACGCGAGACATGCAGACGCTGCAAGAACTTTTTCCCGTGCTGGCGGGAGTGATCGACGCGCACGTGAAAGGCACGCGCTACAGGATCCATGTGGATGAATCGGATGGATTGCTCTACGCAGGCGAAGCTGGCGTACAGCTCACCTGGATGGACGCAAAGGTTGGCGATTGGGTAGTGACGCCGCGCACCGGCAAAGCTGTCGAAATCAACGCACTGTGGATCAATGCACTCGAGACGATGGCGGGCTTTGCGCGCCAGCTGAAGAAACCGAGGAAAACGTACGAAACGCTTTCGCGTGAGGCGAAAGGCTCGTTCCAGAAATTTTGGAACGCGCAGCGCGGGTGCTGCTATGACGTCATCGACGCGCCCGAGCTTGGCAGCGACCCCTCTTTGCGGCCGAACCAGATTTTTGCTGTGGCATTGCCGGTCAGTCCGCTCACGCCGGCGCAGCAGAAAGCTGTGGTCGATATTTGCGCGGAACGTTTGCTCACGCCGAACGGGTTGCGCAGCTTGGCCCCAGGCGAGCCCGGCTATCAAGGGCACTATAGCGGAGGCCCGCGCGAGCGTGACGCAGCGTATCACCAGGGCACAGCGTGGGGCTGGCTGCTGGGACCCTTTGCACTGGCGCACTTTCGCGTATACCAAGATCGTGCTGCGGCTGTACGCTTTCTTGATTCCGTGGAGACGGCAATCCGTTCGTATGGAATCGGCTCACTCGCCGAAATTTACGATGGCGACACGCCGTTCACGCCGCAAGGCTGCATCGCGCAGGCTTGGACCGTTGGAGAGGTGCTGCGCGCGTGGACGGAGTTGGCGGGAGCGCCGAAATCGATCAACAAAGAGGAAAGTAAGACAGCTCAAAAGACAGCAGCGCCGGTCTAAGGACCGCCAGCACGCTGGTAGAGTTCGATCAGTACTTTACCCCCTGACGGTGAAGGCACCAAGACAAAATTGATGCGCGTGTTGTCCGCGCCTAGTCGAGTTTTCGCGTAGATTGGCTGCACGCCGAAGTTTTCCCTGAGAATTTGCATGGCTCGATCCACATTGCTGCAGCGAAACTCTACCTGTTGCACGCCTTCTCCAAATTTCGCCAGATAGCGCGCGATGGCGCCTTGCCCGTCGGGATCGCCTGTCGTCAACACATCCAGAGAAATATCGTTCGGGAAATGCAGCTCGAATTCTTCGGCGCCTTGATCCGGCGGCACGTCTGCCAGAGGCGGCAAGCCGTTGGCTTCGCGAATACGCGCGAAGGTTGGGCGCCTTACCGCTAGACCGACAGTAACGAAAGGACTCGCGCCGAAAAGTTGGGCGAACTCCGGATTGCTCCACCATGCATAGACGGCTCGATCGGCCGGCGCGCGCCCACGGCGATAAATCTCCTTCGCAGCCGCGGAGCGCATGACGGGGTCGCCCGAGGAGAGATCAGCGATGGCAGAGGTGAGCGGGCTGGACATGGATAACCCGAAATTGTAGCGTGAGGGCCGGGCCAAAACGAAGCGCGGCCACAGAAAGTAACCAAAGCACCGCGTTTTTCATCCGAAGTGCTATGCCAAAGCCGGTGATGTTGACAGTGGATGACGATCCGGAAGTGTTGCGCGCGATCGAGCGCGACCTGCGCGGGCATTACGCCGAGCGCTACCGCGTGATGCGCGCCAACTCCGGGAGCGCCGCGCTGAGTACCCTCCGCGAACTCAAAGCTCGCAACAATCCCGTTGCGCTTCTTCTGGCGGACCAGCGCATGCCGCAGATGGACGGCGTGGGCTTTCTCACGCAAGCGATGGACATTCATCCGCAGGCCAAGCGCGCGTTGCTTACCGCGTATGCCGATACCAACGCAGCGATAGACGCCATCAATGAGGCCCGCGTGCACTACTATTTGATGAAACCATGGGATCCCCCGGAGGAAAAGCTGTTTCCGGCTCTGGACGATCTGCTACACGACTGGGCGGCGCAGTTTCGTCCCTTATACGAGGGTATCCGCGTTTTGGGGACGCGCTGGTCATCGCGCTCCTACGAGCTGCGCGATTTTTTGGGTCGCAATCAAGTCCCATATCAATGGATAGACGTCGAGCTTGCAGCCACAGATCCCGAAGTGCGCCGGCTGCTTGAGTCGCTGGGGCCCGAAGCGGAAACTTTGCCACTCATCCTTTTCCCGGACGGCGAGCGCCTGGCTGAGCCGCCGTTTCCGGCCGTGGCCAACAAGTTGGGCCTGCACACCAAAGCGCAGACCAATTTCTACGATCTTGCCATCATCGGCGGTGGACCTGCAGGTTTGGCCGCGGCGGTCTATGGTGCATCGGAAGGCTTGCGCACGGTGATGATCGAGCGTGAAGCGCCCGGTGGTCAGGCCGGGCTCAGCTCGCGCATAGAAAATTATCTGGGCTTTCCTTCCGGTCTGAGCGGCGGCGACCTGGCGCGGCGTGCGGTGGCGCAGGCTCGCCGCTTTGATGTCGAGATTCTTTCGCCTCAAGAAGCCCAGGGCCTCCGCGTAGACGGGCCATACCGGCACATAAAGTTGTCAGACGGATCGGAGATTTCCTGTCACGCGCTGCTGCTCGCCATGGGTGTGCAGTGGCGCTCACTGGTTATACCGGGCATGGAGCGGTTGCAGGGCGCAGGCGTTTATTATGGCGGCGGCGCTTCAGAAGCCATCGCCTGCAGAGGTGAGACGGTTTATATCGTGGGCGGGGCAAATTCGGCGGGTCAAGCGGCGATGCATTTCTCGAAATTCGCGCAAAAGGTGATCATGCTGGTGCGCGGTGGTTCGCTAGCGAGTACCATGTCGCATTATTTGATTGAGCAGATTGAAAAGACACCGAATATCGAGGTCTGGACGCACACCAGCGTGATTGAAGTGCATGGTGAGACGCACCTGACGGAGATTACCATTCAGCGCGCGGTGACCGCGGAAGTGGAAAAGCTGCCAGCTAGCAGCTTATTCATCTTTATCGGCGCGCAGCCGCGCACCGAATGGCTCGACGCTTTGATCAAGCGCGACGAGCGCGGCTTCGTGTTGTCTGGCCCGGATTTGCTCAAAGATGGAAAGAGGCCCGAAGGCTGGACTCTCGACCGTGATCCCGGACTGCTGGAGACAAACGTTCCGGGAATTTTTGTCGTAGGCGACGTGCGGCACGGCTCGGTCAAGCGCGTAGCCTCCGGTGTCGGCGAAGGTGCCGTGGTCGTGCAGTTCATGCATCAATATCTGGCCAAAGTGCAGTGATCCGGTCGCAGCAATTTTGCATGCCGAACTCGGAAAGGCGGCGAAACGCATGACCGAAATGCCGGACAAGGCCCGCACGGAAGCGCTGATCGCTGACCTGCGTAAGGTGCCCGCATTTGCGGACCTCTCTCGAGACGACCTCGAATGGTTCATCAGCCACGCTCAAGAGCGCCGCGCAAACCCGGGTGAAGCCGTGGCAGTGGAAGATTCGCCGGCCGATACCATGCTGGTCCTGCTGGATGGCGAAATGCGCGGTCGGCGCGAAAGCGATGGACCGGACAGCCAAACCTATTCGGTGCAAGCACCGGCAGTCTCCGGGTTCCTGCCCTTTTCGCGAATGAAAAAAGTGCCAATGACCGCGCGAGCGGTCACGCCCATGCATGCCCTCACGCTGCACTCCTCCCATTTTCCGGAAATGTTGCATCGTCTGCCGGAGCTGGCTCAGCGCCTTGTGGGCGTGCTGACAGATCGCGTCAGAAGCTTCACGCTGATTAGCCAGGAACGGGAGAAGCTCGCGGCGCTGGGCAAACTCTCCGCAGGCTTGGCGCACGAATTGAATAATCCATCGGCTGCGGCCCAGCGCTCCGCGGGAGCGCTCCGCGATTGCCTCGCACGCGTGCGCCAGGTGGGGCGCTCTTCCACCATCGGCCCGGACGATTGCGCGCTGCTAGCAAAGCGTGAAGAAGAAATTCGCGCCGCGCTGAAGCCGCCGCAATTTAAAGATGAATTCGAGCGTGTCGAACGCGAAGAAGCCATCCAAGGCTGGTTGGAGGGCCGCAAAGTTCCAGAGTCGTGGAAACTTGCGCCTCTCTTGACCGAAGCAAATCTAACCGACGCGCAATTGGAAGCACTAGCCGCAGTAGCGGGCGCTTCGTTGGGACCGGAGTTGACTCGATTTGCGACGCTGCTCGAGATGGAACGCATCGCAGACGAGCTCGAGCACAGCACCGCGCGCATCTCCGATCTCATCAAGGCCATCAAGGAATACTCCTACATGGACCAGGCCAGACTCCAGGAGGTGGACATCACCAAGAGCCTGGAGACTACGCTGACCATCATGCATCACAAACTGAAGCGCGGTATCGCCGTGACGCGTAACTACGCTCCGGACTTGCCAAAGATTATGGCCTATGGCAGCGAGCTCAACCAGGTGTGGACCAATCTGATCGACAACGCCGCCGACGCCATGGGTGACAACGGCAAGCTGCGCATCCGCACCGCTCGCGAGAACGATTTCATCCTCGTGGAGATCGCCGACAATGGCCCCGGCATTCCCCCCGACGTCAAGTCACGCATTTTTGAGCCCTTTTTCACCACAAAGGGCGTGGGCGAAGGCTCAGGTTTGGGGCTCGACTTCGTCTATCGCATCGTCACCGGCATGCACGGCCAAGTTTCCGTAGATTCCGTGCCAGGAGACACGCGCTTTGCTGTGCGCATCCCGATTCAAGCCCCGGAATAGAAGCGCCAGGAGAGACCATGGCCCATGCTTGCATCCATACAGATCAGATTCGCAACCCAAAGCCCAAAGCACGAGGCTGCGAGGAGTGCCTTAAGATGGGAGACACTTGGGTGCATCTGCGGCTTTGTGAGAGCTGCGGTCATGTGGGTTGCTGTGATTCCTCGATGAACAAACATGCGACCAAGCACTTTCGCGCGACGAAACACCCCATCGTGAAGTCCATCGAGCCGGGCGAAAACTGGTTTTGGTGCTACGTCGATGAAGTGATGTTCGAGCAGGAATAGCCGTACCGCGGTACGGCGGCGATCAGGCCGACTCAGCTTTCGGATTGGCAGGATAGACCAGAGACGCGATAAGCGCGAGCAGCAGAATTCCGACGACGATTATCAGCGAGATGTACTCCGGTATGTCGATCCAATTGTGAGCAATCATTTTCAGCCCAATGAAGGACAGCACGAACGAGAGCCCCACGGTCAGGAAGCGCAAGCGAGTCAACACTCCCGCCAACAGGAAGTACATCGCCCGCAACCCGAGAATCGCAAAGACGTTGGAAGTGTACACAATGAACGGATCCTGAGTGATCCCGAAGATCGCCGGTATCGAGTCGATCGCCAGCGTTATGTCTGTAATTTCGACGACCAGCAGGACCAGGAAAAGCGGCGTCGCAAAGAGCTTTCCACCGATGCGCACGAAGAAATGCTCGCCTTCATAGTCGTGTGTTACGCGGAGATGCTTGCTCGCAAAGCGAAAGACAAAACTTTTTTCAGGGTGAACTTTTTCCTTATTCTCGAATAGCATGTGAATTCCGGCGTACACAATGAACGCGCCAAAAACGTACAGCACCCAGGAAAAGCGCTGAATCAGCTCCGCACCCGCCAGAATCATTACGCCGCGCATCACCAGTGCGCCTAGGATGCCCCACTCCAGCATGCGGTGCTGGTGGCGTTCGTCGATTGCGAAGGTGCGGAAGATCACCAGAAAAAGAAACAAATTGTCGACGCTAAGGGCCTTTTCGATAAGATAACCGGTAAAGAACTCCAGGCCCGCTTGCTTCCCAGAGTAGTGCAGAATGCCCAAGCCAAACAGAATCGAAAGCACGACCCACAGCGAGCTAAAGAAACCAGCTTCGCGCAAGCTGACCTTGTGCAAGCGCCGGTTGAAGACACCCAAGTCCAAGGCGATCGACGCCAAGACGAAAAGGTTGAATCCAATCCAAAGTAAAGGAGTGCCCATAGCAGAGCGCGCGGCGCCTCAGGGAGCCGAAGCTTGCCTCTCGAGGGCATTCAGGTTGGTGAGCTCGATGCGCGTGGTTTGCCCCGCCCGGATCGCTATTGGCACGTCCCAACCCAGCCTCGTGTCGCCGGCATTGGCGTCCAGATTCAGCGTGCTGACCCAATAATCTCCGGGAGCGAGGCCGGAAACCGAGGCGCGTCCGTCCAGGTCGGTATCTGCCTTTGCGGTAAGGTATTTCGTCTGCGCGAATTCGGGCGCCAGCCGTTGCACGCGGCGTCTGTGGTCGGCTTGAATTTGCGACCACTGTTGCTGCGGATTCACGCCGACCAATTCCAGTTCGATTCCACTAACAGTCGACGGATTGTTCTGTATGAATTTCTTCAGCGCGAAGTAATATTCCTGCAGTTGCTTGTTGTAGCGGTCGGGGTTAGCTGTCTTGTCCGCGTCGGTATATTTCGGCTTTGGAATGCCAGAGGTCACGCCGCCGCCATTGGAGCGCTGGTAAGCCAAAAGAAATTCGGGCACATGGATGATCTCGTCCGGTGTGACCAGGCGGTCAAGGCCGGGCATGGTCAAATCAAAAACGTCGTGCGCCTTCAGCCATTCCTTCAGTTCGGGAGAAAGCTTTAGGCCGTCGATAAATTTATCTCGAGACGCAACTGCGTTTCCCGCTTCCACTTCCTTCACAATCTCAACATAACTCTTCGTCAGAACATAAAATGTGAACTGCCGCACCGGCTCCGGTCGCGCCGCCGTTGGCGTAATGCGTGCTGCAAAATCGAGCGAGCCGGCCGCGCTTTGCGCTCTCGCAGCGCACACAAGAAAAGCGGCGCAACTCAGCACCGAGATGAGGCCCGGAAACGCTCTTCGCATGAACTTCATCGTAGCAGATTGCTCGCGGAGCAAGGGGGAAGAAGAATTGACTGTTACCAGACTCGGCTAACCGCGCGGCAAGACAATAGCAATGCCTAGGAGAAGAAATCCCGTCAAGGATGTGAAGCGGCACCGATGCAGGAATGCCGGGAAAGGATCCGACCGCCTTAGTACAGTCGGAACGTAACTTCGATGGGTACGATGGTCGGCACAACCTTGCCGTTCGGCCCCACCGCAGGCTTGAACTTCCAGCCCCTGACGGCTTCGATGGCCTTTTCTTCCAAGCCGAGGCCAGGCCCTTTCACAACGGAGATGTTGACCGCACGGCCGTCGGTGGTGATCGTCACTTGCAACACAACCGTGCCTTGATACTTGGCTTTGCGCGCTTCGTCGGAATACTGCGGGATCGGGCAGTACAAGCAGATCGGCACGCCGACGCCATTCACTCCCGCGCGAAACGCGCCGCCGCCGGTGCCGCCGCCTTCGCCAGGACCGAGGCCCCCGCCGGTTCCGCTTCCTATTCCGGTGCCATTGCCGTGACCGAGCGAATCGGAGTACGCGGAAGCCAGCGGATCACCGAATGTCGACATATTGGGACTCGCGACTCTCAAGTCCGGCGGACCCAACAGCGACGGATCCATCGCCAGCTTGGGGTTCAGGTTCTGAATCTTCACCTGCGGTGGAGTAAATTGCGTCCATTTGAACTTGGGCAATTTTCCCTTGTTCACCGGAGTCATGGTGTGATCGTTCGCGCCGCCGCCTCCCCCTGCCTTTGTGGCGCCCGCGGGCAACTTGGTGACATAAGGCGAAATATCGATCGGCGTGACGTTCAGGTTGCTCTTGGCTTCGGTCGTGTGGGGAACCGGCCAGATCAGCGGGAGCAAAATGACCAGCGCGAAGACTCCCGCGTGAAGACCCATGGAAATGACTTGCGTCCAGCCGAAGGTTTCGTCCTTCGACCAAATCTCCTTTACTTTTACAGGTCGAACTCCGGGCGGTAGAGGTGGCTGTTTGGACGGCGAGAAAAACTCCTTGATGCGGTAGAAAAATCCGCCAAAATTCGCGCCCCAATTTACTGCCAAGCGGCTGTTGAGCGGCCCCTTGGGCACGGGCCGCGAGCTCAAGAATTCTTTCAGGTTCTCCCCGACTCCGCCTCCAAAATTATTGCGTGTGAACGGCGCACCGGGACGCTCCACAACCTTTACCGGGCGTTCGGTGAGAAACTGCTTTAGGTTCGACCAAAAATCATCGGATACCAAGTGCGCGGGGGCCCCGAAACGTGGCACGGCATTTGGGGGCACTGGCACAACCGCTTGCTGCGAGCTCGAGCCTGCAGGCGTTTTTCGTTTTATATTCGCGGGCAATAGACTTATAAAAGGTGAATCTGGCACCTGTGTCCCCTAAGATCAGCCGCCGGGCGGCATAGGTTTAGACGTAAGAAACCCTCGACTCGGTGTCCACCGGAAATACGATTCCCGTTACCTGGGTTTGGTTGCATGCGCCTTGCGGCTGACACCCACTGCCATTCATTGTAACATACGCTATTCACGCTGCTTTCCGATGTTTCCCGCCAAACACCCTAGGGAAATAACGGCACAGAAGGGAATTGCGCTAATCGCCCCATGGACGAGCCGCTCGAACTGAAAAAGACACTGAATCTGCCGAAGACGGACTTTCCCATGAAGGCGAGCTTGCCCCAGAACGAGCCAAAACAGCTCGCCGCCTGGCAGGAGTCAAACCTTTACGAGCGCATTCTGGACGTCCGCAAGGGCAAGCCCCTCTTTGTCTTGCATGACGGCCCGCCGTATCCCACCGGCGAAATTCATCTGGGAACGGGTCTGAACAAGATCCTGAAAGACCTGGTTGTGAAGACCAGGAGCATGGCCGGGCATTACGCGCCGTACGTGCCAGGCTGGGACTGTCACGGACTGCCCATCGAAACGCAGGTCGAAAAGGAATTGGGCGGCAAAGGCAAAGTGCCGCCGGCGCAGTTTCGCAAGCTGTGCCGCGAGTTTGCCGCCCGCTATGTCGAGCAGCATAAGCGCGACTTCAAACGCCTCGGCATCTTCGGCCGCTGGAACGACCCTTACCTGACGATGAGCTTCGACTACGAAGCCACCATCGCCAGCGCGTTTCTCGACTTCATGGAGAGCGGCTACGTCTATCGCGGGCGCAAGCCCGTGTATTGGTGCATCTACGATTCCACCGCGCTGGCGGAAGCCGAAGTTGAGTACGAGGACCACACCAGCCCTTCGATCTGGGTCAAATTTGGCGTCGTGGGCGGCGGTTCGGGCGAAGCCGCGAAGATCGGCAACGATGTCAGGGCGGTGATCTGGACCACCACTCCCTGGACGCTTCCGCACAACCGCGCCCTGGCGTTTCATCCGGACTTTGACTACGCCGTGGTCGATACAGAAAAAGGCGCGCTGTTGCTCGCAGCCGATCGCGTTGCTGCTTTGCAGGCGGAATGCGGAATTAAGGAAGTCAGCGTTCGGGGAAAGTTCAAAGGTTCCGATTTTTCCGGGATGAAATTTCAGCATCCCTTTTTGGCAATCCAGGTACCCGGCATTCTTGCGGACTACGTCACGCTCGATCAGGGCAGCGGCATTGTTCACACCGCGCCCGGTCACGGCGCCGATGACTTTTACTCTGGCCAAAAATATGGCTTGGAGATTTACGCGCCGATCGATGATCGCGGCGTTTATCTCGAGGGCTTGCCGGAATACAAGGGTAAGGATGTTTTCACCGCGAATCCCATCATCGTCAACTTGCTGGCGGAGCGCGGCGCATTGTTGGGCAATCACGAGTACAAGCACAGCTACCCGCACTGCTGGCGCTGCCACAATCCCTTAATTTTTCGAGCCACCGAGCAGTGGTTCATCAAGATTGACGCCGCAGCCCACGGCCGCAGCGCAAGCCTGCGCCAGGAAGCGCTCGGCGAAATCCGCCATGTGAAATGGATTCCCGCCTGGGGCGAAGACCGCATGTACGACATGATTAAGGAGCGCCCGGACTGGACCGTTTCGCGCCAGCGCTTCTGGGGCGTCCCGATCATCGTTTTTTATTGCGATGCGTGCGGCACCCGCCTCGAAGATTTCAACGCCCTGCGCAACGTCGTGCGCTGGTTCGAGAAAGAAGGCGCGGACGCCTGGTACCAGCACACCGCCGAGGAGCTCTTGCCCGCCGGAACCAAGTGCTCCTGCGGCGCGACAAAATGGCGCAAGGAAAATGATATTCTCGATGTCTGGTTCGATTCCGGCTCATCCAACCTGGCTGTTCTCACGCCGAAAAATGGTCTAGTCGAGCCCGGACAAGACTGGCGTCCCGCCGATGTCTACCTCGAAGGCCCCGACCAATATCGCGGCTGGTTTCACAGTTCGCTGCTCGTGGCGGTAGGAATCAAGCACAAGGCCCCGTACAAAAGCGTTGTCACCCACGGCTGGACCCTGGACGAGCATGGGCGCCCCATGTCCAAATCGCTTGGCAACGCCCTCTATCCCATCGAGATTTGCGAGCGCTGGGGCGCTGATTTGCTCCGCCTGTGGGTCGCCTCCGTCGAATATCAAGCCGATGTGAAAATGAGCGAGCGGGTGATGACCCAGCTTAGCGAAGCCTACCGCAAAATCCGCAACACCTTTCGCTTCGCCCTCGGCAATTTGGCGGATTTCGATCCCTCGCGCGACGCGCTGCCCAACGATGAACTCGAGGAAATGGATCGCTGGATCCTCGAGCGCACAGCCGATCTGGTCGCCAAATGTCGCGACTGGTATGCCGGCTACGATTTCCATCGCGTCTATCACGCCATCCACGATTTCTGCGTCGTCGACCTCAGTGCCTTCTACTACGACGTGCTGAAAGATCGGCTCTACACCAAAGCTGCCAGGAACAAAGCGCGACGCTCCGCGCAAACGGCTGTCTGGAAAATCACCAGCGCGTTGGTGCGTCTCATTGCCCCCGTGCTCGTCTTTACTGCCGAAGAAATCTGGAAGTACCTCCCGAAGGCCAAAGGCGACCAGCCCAGTGTGCATATGGCTGTGTTTCCTGACGCCGAAGGCCTCATGACCAGGCTGGAGGTACATAAAAGGGAAGCATGGGAAGAGCTCGCGAAGGTTCGTGCAGCCGTGCTCATGAAGTTAGAAGAGGCCCGCAATTCGAAGTCAATCGGCGGGTCGCTTGAGGCCAAGGTCGTTCTGGCCTCCGGCTTGCCAAAACTTCAAAGCATTCTCAAATCCTACGAGAAAGGGTTGCCCGCGTTGTTCATCGTCTCACAGGTAGAAGTTCAGGATGATCCAGTCCTTGGGGCGACTGGTGGAACCGATCTGTCGAACATGGGAATCAAGATCGAGAAAGCCGATGGCAAGAAATGCGAGCGCTGCTGGAACTACTCAACGCACGTCGGCGAGAACCCGCGCTATCCCACCATCTGCGAGCGTTGCAGCCAAGCCCTCGCCGAAATCGAAGGCGGAGCCAGCCATGCTGCGACTTAACACGCTTGCGCTAGTTCTTTGGAATGCGACGGCCGTGTCGCCGCTTTCACGGCCGAGCTCCGAGTCGGTCGCCAACCAACGCCGCGGTCTTCCTAATTCGAGGCTGTCGTGATCCCTGCTCGACTCCGCTGGCTCTGGCTAACCCTGGCGGTCGTTCTCCTGGACCGCGCCAGTAAGGCTTGGTTTGAGTCGCAAACCGAAGGCTGGCACCGCGAGCTCATCCACAATTTCATCTACCTGGTGCGCAGCCGCAATCCCGGCATCGCCTTCGGCGTCTTTGCCGATTCGCCGTCCACGATGCGTATCCTGCTGATCGTCGGCTCCGCTGCAGTTATCGGCGCGCTCGCTTGGCTGTTTGTTGCGGGTCACAGCGGCGGCTCCCTCACCGCTGCCGGCCTCGCGCTTCTACTCGGCGGCGCCACCGGCAACGTAACCGATCGCATCGTGCACGGTGCGGTCACGGACTTCTTCGAAGTCTGGCTCGGCAGCTATCACTGGCCTGCCTTCAACGTCGCCGACTCCGCCATCACCATCGGCGCCGCCCTCATCATCATCGACGTCCTCTTCTTCCACAAACACCGCGCTCCCGAAGTCTCCAAACGACAAGCTAGCTGACGGCATCCAGTAGCGCAATTCTCCCCAACGCGATATAAGCCTCAACAGGAGGTCGAGGATATGACTGGATCCATCGGCTTTGGTCGACGCGAATTCTTGGCAGGAGCAGCGCGAGCCGCTATCGCGGCTTCGTTCACCTTAGTGAAGCCTCACGCCGATCTTCTCCTCGCCGCTGAAAAATTCACCCCAGACGCGAACACCCGCACGTTTCCCAAGGAATTCTTCTGGGGCGTGGCGACCGCGGCCTATCAGATCGAAGGCGCCTGGAACGAGGATGGCAAAGGTGAATCCATCTGGGATCATTTCGCGCACACCGTAGGCCGCGTGAAGGGTGGCGAAACCGGCGACGTCGCGTGCGATTCCTATCACCGCTACAAGGAAGACATCGACTTCGCGAAAAAGATGAACCTCAAGAGCTATCGCTTTTCGATTTCCTGGCCACGCATTCAAGCTACCGGCAGCGGCAAGCCCAATCCCAAAGGCATCGACTACTACAAGCGCCTCACCGATGCCCTTCTTGAAGCAAAAATCCGCCCGCTCGTCACCTTGTATCACTGGGATCTGCCGCAGGCCCTCGAAAATGTTGGCGGCTGGCCCAATCGCGATCTCGCAGCTCGTTTTGCCGAATACGCGGACATCATGGGCCGCACTCTCGGCGACCGGATTTCCAACTGGTGCATCTTCAACGAACCGTGGGTCTTCACCGCGCTTGGCTATGCGTGGGGCATCCACGCGCCCGGGCGGAAAAGCTTTACCGACTTCCTGAAAGCCAGCCACGTCGTCAACATCGCCCAAGGCCAAGCCTTCCGCGCGCTCAAGGCCGTGAGCAGCAAGCTCACCGTCGGCACCGCCTTCAGCGTCGCACATTGCCAGCCCGCCACTTCCTCCGAAGCGGATCGTCAGGCCGCCGACCGCGCCCATGCCCTCGGCAATGTCTGGTTTCTGCATCCTGCGCTTAGGGGCGAATATCCCGCCGCCTTCGTCGGTCCCAACCCGCTCGAATTGATGGGCGTTCGCCCAGGTGACATGGACCTGATCCGCGCCCCGCTCGATTTTCTCGGTATCAACTACTACCGCCGCCAGCTCGTCTCCGCAATCCCGCCAGGGCAAGGGGAGGAAGCCACGGGCGTCCATAATTTCGATGCCCACGAAGGCCCGCTCACCGACTTCGCCTGGGAAGTCTGGCCCGACGGCTTCTACGAACTCCTCATGCGCATCACCCGTGAATACAACAATCCCATCATGGAAGTTACCGAAAACGGCTGCTCCTATCTCGACGGCCCCGACGAGCACGGCCGAGTTCCCGACGACCGCCGCATCACCTTCCTGCGCGGCTACCTCGGCGCGATGGCCCGCGCTATGAAAGACGGCGCCGACATCCGCGGCTATCACTGCTGGAGCTTGCTGGACAATTTCGAGTGGGCCGAAGGCTACACCCAGCGCTTCGGCCTAACCTACGTCGATTTCCGCTCCCAGAAGCGCACCATAAAGGATTCCGGCAAGTGGTACGCCAACCTGGCCTCCACCGGCGTCCTTACCTGACCCGGCGCACTCGCGCTGCTACAATCTCGGCGTGACCCAGACGAACGAATCTTCGCTGCGCGAATTTGTCGCGGCAGAAAACGAAGCAGGACAACGCCTCGATCAGGCAGTGACCGCGCGCCTCACTGAGCTGAGTCGCACGCGCGTCCAGGAACTAATCGAAGCCGGCAATGTGCTTGTGAATTCCCGCGTGGTGAAGGGTTCGCACCGCCTTCGCGGCGGCGAGCGCATACAAATCGAAATCCAGCCACGCCCACCGCTACGCGCCGAAGCGGAATTCATTCCGCTCGACATTCTCTACGAGGACGACGACGTCATCGCCGTAAACAAGCCCGCCGGCATGATCGTGCACGCCGGCGCCGGCGCCACACGCGGCACGCTGGTCAACGCTCTTCTCGGCCGCGGCCAAGCTCTCTCGCAACGTGAAGACGCCCTCCGGCCCGGCATCGTGCACCGCCTCGATAAAGACACCTCTGGAATCATCCTCGTCGCCAAAAATGACGCCGCTCATGCCAAGCTCGGCGAAGCCTTCCGCCAGCGCGAGGTCAAGAAAACCTACATCGCCCTGGTGCAAGGCCTTCTGAAACAGGATCGCGGTACCATCGACTTCGCCATCGCCCGCGACCCAAAGCGTCGCGTGCGCATGACCGCTCGCCGCAGCATCGTTCTCGGCCACGCCCGCGAAGCTCGCACCGACTGGCGCGTCCTCGCCCGCGTCGATGCCACTTCGCTCCTCGAAGTGCAGCTCCACACCGGCCGCACGCACCAGATCCGCGTGCATTTCTCGGCTCTGCGGCATCCCGTGGTGGGTGACACGCTCTACGGCGCCGCCTCGCAATTCCGCATCGGCAAAGCCACGCTTCCGCCGCTAGGCCGCAATTTCCTCCACGCCGCCAAGCTCGGCTTCGCGCAACCTCGCACGGGCGCCTGGATCGAACTGCACGCCCCGCTTCCGCAAGAGCTGCGCGAATTTCTGCGACACCTCAGCGCCGCCTCGGGCGAATCCCCCGAGCGAATTGACGCTGCCGTCGCTGCCTACCTATAATCGATTCACATGCGTCGAATTTTCATTTCACTGGCATTGACAGTGGCGCTGCTCTTCGCCGCCGCGACCGGTCACGCCCAGCAATCTTCCGGCACTGCGCCTGGCAAGCGGCAGGATGCCGCGCGGCAGCCAGCGTCTCCGCAGCCGCCCGCTTCTCAAGAGCAAGCACCGACGCGCCAGGATCAGGGCAAGATCACCCAGGTCGTCATTCTCGTCGACGTCCTCTTCACCGTTCTCAGCCGTCGCAACAAGCTCGTGCCTGACCTGGACAAGGACGACTTTAAGATCTGGGACGACAAGAGCCAGCAAACCATTCGTTATTTCAGCCGCCAAACCGATCTGCCACTGCGGATCGGCTTGCTCATGGACACCTCCAACAGCATCCGCGATCGCCTCAAATTCGAGCAAGACGCCGCCACTTCATTTCTCTTTAGCGTCCTGCGCCACAACAAGGACCAGGCCTTTGTGATGACGTTCGATGACGAACCCGCCATCCTGCAAGGGTTCACCGATGATGCCGGGCGCTTGCGCGATGAAATCGTCAAGACACGCGCCGGCGGCGGCACCGCGGTCTACGACGCGATCTATGAAGCCTGCCAGAAGGAGTTAAGCCACCCGCCGCGGCCGCCAGGCGACCAGCCGGACGTGGTCCGCCGGGTCATGATTCTCATCAGCGATGGCGACGACAATCTCTCCAATCACACCCGCTCAGAAGCCATTGAGATGGCCCAGCGCTACAGCGTGGTCATTTACACGATTAGCACCAGCACGCAGTGGATTCAGCTCTCGCAGACCGACCCCGACAAAGCCGCCAACCGCAAGATGCATCTCACCGAGGGCGATAAGATCCTCCAAGACCTGGCGGAGGAAACGGGCGGCCGTGCGTTCTTCCCGTACCACGTCGACGATCTTGACCAATCGTTCCAAGACATCGGCGACGAGCTGCGCAATCAGTATTCCATCGCTTACATCCCTACAAATTCGCAGCTCGACGGCAAGTATCACAAAATCCGCATCGAAGTGCCCGAGCACAAGGGCTACCAGGTGCGAGCCCGTCGCGGCTATTTCGCCAAAGCCAACAGCACCGGCTCGTCAGCAGGCCCCTCAGGCTCGGCGAATTAGCGCAGAAGGCAAGTTTCGCTTCCCCTTCGCCTCGCAATCCGCTACCCTTCTCAAAGATGCGCACACTTTTTGATCTCGAGCCGCTGACCGACCCCGGCCTGAAACTCAATGACGCGCAGCGACGGGCGATCACTCACGGCGAAGGGCCGCTACTGGTGATTGCCGGCGCGGGCACTGGGAAGACACGCGTCATCACCGAACGCATCGGCCACCTCCTGCAATCCGACTCAAACCTCTCCGGCGAAAACATTCTGGGCCTGACGTTCACCGACAAAGCCGCCGGCGAGATGAAGGCTCGCGTCGTAAAAACCGTTGGGGAGCGCGCCAAGGACGTCACCCTGAAAACGTTTCATGCGTTTTGCGAGTCGCTCCTGAAAGGTACCGACCCGCAGAGCCGCATGCTCGATAAAGTCGATCATTGGATTCTGCTGCGGCGGAATCTCTCGCGGTTGCAGCTCGACCGTTATCGCAGGCTGGCTGAGCCCGGCCAGTTTCTGAACGATTTCGTGGAGTTCTTTTCGCGCTGCCAGGATGAGCTGATTTCCTGCGAGGACTACCAGCGATATGCCGATGAGCTTGCCGCCCACGTGGAAGCCGGGCGCGACCAGCTCGATGCCGACACGCTGGCCGAGCGCGAGGAAACCGTAGCGCGTGAACAGGAGATCGCCCGCGCATACCGTGCAAGCGAGGAGCTGCTGCGCGAAAAGAGGTGCTCGTCGTTCGGCACCCTTATTACCGGCGCCGTTGGGCTGCTGGAGCGCGATGCCGACCTGCGCACTGCGCTGCAGAATCGCTATCGTTACATTCTGGTCGACGAATTTCAGGACACCAATATCGCGCAATTGCGTTTGCTCGAGCTGCTCGTCAACGATACGAAAAATATTTTCGCGGTAGGCGACAACGATCAAGCCATTTACCGCTTTCGCGGTGCTTCCTTCGGCAGCTTCAAGCTTTTCCTGGAACGCTTTGCCGGCTGGCGCGAAGGCCAGGACTCTACGAAGTTCCGCGTTAGCCTCACAGAGAACTATCGCTCGGCGCCGAATATTTTGCGCGTGGCCACTCAGGTCATCGGACAAAACACGGTCAGCGCGGATTTCCCCAAGAAAGTGCTTAGCCCCAACAAGCCGGAAGGCGAGAAAATTCGCATCGTCGAACTCGCCATGCCTGAGGAAGAGGCGCGCTGGGTGGCCGGAGAAATCGAGCGCATCCACAAAGCCGGCCGGCGCTGGCGCGATTTCGCCGTGCTCTACCGCGCCCACGGCCACCGTGACGAGCTCGTGCGCGAGCTCTCGCTCCGAAAAGTCCCGTTCGTGATTTCGCGGCTCTCTATTCTCGAGCATCCGCTCGTCAAGGATGTGCTCGCCTATCTCCGGCTCATCGCCACTCCCTACGACGACATCGCCACGGCCCGCGTGCTGGCGGCCCCCGCCTGGCAGCTTGCGCCCGCCGACTTGGTGCGATTTGCCGAGCGCGCTCGGAAAGAGCGCACAAGAATTTATGACGTCCTTCAAACGCGACAGCCGCCGCTGCCTTTTGATCCGTCACACAGCGCTTTGACCGAGTTGCTGGAATTTACTACCGCGCAGCGCAAAACCATGAAGCGCCGCGACGCCCGTCATATTGTTGCCGACCTCTTCGACTGGCTCGAAATCCACCAGCGCGCCCGCGAGCAGGACCGCGACTACCTCAAGCGCCTGGCGGAATTCGTAAAGGAATGGGAAGACAAGAGCGACACTCGCAAGTTGCCGGAATTTATCGAGTATTTGGACTTTTTTGAGCAGGCGAACGGCGCCGTCTGCCTGGAAGATGAAGCTCCCGGCGATGCTGTGAGGCTGATGACTGTTCATGGCGCGAAGGGGCTGGAGTTTCCTCACGTATTTGTCCTGCGCGCAAACAAGAATAAATTCCCGCAGCCGGAACGCCCACATGTCTTCGAATTTCCCGCCGCGCTGATGAAGGAAGGAGCCACTGAGGAGCAGTTTCACAATCAGGAAGAGCGCAGGCTTTTTTACGTGGCGCTGACGCGCGCCGAGGATCGGCTTACCATCACGGCCTTGACCGAAAAGAAAGGCAGAGTCCCGCCCTTTGTAGAAGACATCCTGATGGATCCGCGCATCAGCCGTCGGGATGTTTTGCAACTCGCGCCGAAACCTGCGACGAACGCGGCAAACGGCTCGCTGGCCAACGCTCATGTCAGCTCGGCAACCGGCCTGCTTTTTGCTCCGACCGCGGACAGCCCCAAGATTTTTTCTCGCATCGCGGAGTGGGCGGAAACATTTCTCCCCGCGCCTCCGGAGCCCCTGGAGCTGAATCCCTCGGCGGTGGACAGCTACCGCAGGTGTCCGCAGAAATACCTTTTTGCCTATTTGTGGTCGCTGCAGGAAGGCGCCAAGGCGACGCTGACTTTCGGGCGCGTGATGCATGCGACCATTCGTCGCGTTATGGCCGAATTCAAGAAAGGCAATCGCCTGCCATTCGAAGAGGCGCAGCGACTGTTCGAAACGGAGTGGTCGGCGTCCGGTTTTGAAGACGAATACCAGGAAGCCGAATACAAGAAGGACGGACTGGAGCAGCTCCGCGGGCTGCACCAGGCAGTGCTGGAGCAAATGCCAGAGATCCTCGAACTGGAGAAGACGTTTGCACTGCCAGTGGAAAACAATGTAGTTCTAAAAGGGCGGATCGACCAGATCAACTCCCTCGGGCGAAACGACGTCGAGATCGTCGACTACAAGACCGGAAAAGCGAAGAAGGAGACGGAAGCGCGCCGAGACTTGCAATTGAGCATTTACGCCATCGCGGCCAAGGAAATCTTGGAGCTGAATCCCGCGCGCCTCGTCTTTCATTATCTGCAGGACAATTCCCGCCAAGAAACCACGCGCAGCGCCAAGCAGCTCGATGAAGCACAGGAAATCGTGCAGGAAGTTGCCGCGGATATTCGCGCGCGACGTTTCGCAGCCAAAGAGGGATTTATTTGCCGAAGCTGCGCTTACCGCCCGATCTGCCCAGCACACGAAGAAACTTTATCGGCTGGATAATCTCTCGTAGCGGCGCAGCACCGCTGCGCCCCAGCTCGGCAAGATCATCAAATCAGATCCCCAGAAGTAAGCGCCGAGTTGAGCACAGATAGCACTGCGAAAAACCGGAGGCTATGTGAAACCGAAACACGTGTACTTGATTCTTTGTGTCCTTGGGTTTGCCCTGCCGTACTCGCAGTTCATTCCGTGGGTCATGGAGAATGGGCTACACATGAAATATTTTGTGCAGCAACTATTTGCCAATCGCATCGGCGGACTTTTTGGCCTCGATGTCCTGGTATCAGCCATTGTGTTGTTCCGCTTCGTAAACTATGAGGGCAAACGGCTTCACATGCGCGTGCTGTGGGTTCCGATAGTCGCCACGCTATTAGTGGGTGTATCGCTAGGCTTTCCGCTGTTTTTGTATATGAGAGAACTGGCACTACAGAGCGAACCGCACCCACTCGCGGTGCGCGCCTGAACCTCCGCCCGGGCCAGAAAAAGACAAGGGCGCTGCAAAATCGCAGCGCCCTCTCCTAAAACCGTGAAACCAGAGGAATGTGCTACTTGCCCTTCTTGCCGCCCTTATCGTCCTTCTTGCCCTTTTTCTTCATGGAATCTCCTTCTGTCGCTCTGCGGATGACCGGCGCCGTCGCCGGTTTTTCGGTGAAGCTTGAGATATACGAGCGAGCCTCGCGAGTGTCAAGCGGTATTAGCGCAGAAGGCCGAAAAATGCGCTATTGAGGCGTGGCGCCAGGAATCTCGCCGCTGTAATAGCGGTCGCGGGTCTTGATGGTGAGGCCTTCGCGCTTCACGCGTACCTCCACGTTGTGGAAGTCCGCCGTTTTGTCCGTCCCTCGAGGCACATAAGCGATGGTGTACTGGTTCCGCGCCTCCTCACTGATCCGGGAATAAAGTTCTTCCAGGGTTTCGCGCTTGGCCGCGAAATAGACTTCCCCGCCGGAGTCGTGCGCGTAGTCAACCAACCGCGAAAGCTTGCGTTCAAGGAAGGCACTGGCGACCGCCACGCTATAGACCTCGATGTTGTCGTGCAGCAGCGTCTTCACCACGCTGTCGTAGGTCATCTTGTTGCTCTTCTTGCCGCCATTGGCGCCATCGGAAACCAGCAGGATGAGCTTGCGTCGGTCTCGGCTGCGGTCCCTCAGAAGCTGCGCGGCCCCGAACACCGCATCATCGAGCGCCTTAGTCGACTGCCCTCGAATGTTCATCGTCGCGGAAGCTATGTTGGGAGAATCGCCAATGGCCGAGTGGCCGTTGATCGAGGGGGCGTTAGCGATTGCGCCGCCCGGAGGAGCCGTGGATGGCTCGGTATCGAGCTTCGTGCGCTGAAGCTCCGTGAGCAGTAGATCGTGGTCGGTGGTAAATCCCCTGCCGGGATGGAAAAATTGATCGAAGCGGCAGATGAACGCTTCGTCTTCGAGGCTCAGCCCCCCGACAATGGCGTCGAGACTCTTGCGAACCTGCTGCGCGTCCTTCTCTTTCAGGTCGTTGTCGAGAAGGATGATCATCGACAAGGGAAAAGCTTCAGCGGTAAAGACGTCGATTTTTTGCTCGACATTATCTTCAAACACGCGAAACTCGTCGCGCTGTAGGTCCGGAACGAGATTGCCGGAGCGGTCCTTTACCGTCACCGGCAGAATGACCAAGTTGGAGTTCACGCTGATTTTCGCCCGAGCGTCGCTAGGCGGCGGCTCGGACGGTGGACGCTGGGGTGTTTGCGGAGCAGCGCCTTGTGTGGAACTCGTTGCAGGGGCCGACTGGGCGGCCGTTTGCCCTGCCAAGTACTCAGCAAACCCGGGGAGAACAGCAATCACGGCGACCGCGATTTTCCGTAGACTTTTCATCGTCCTCAGGCCAAACTTTCTGCGGTCTCCAGCAGCTCCGGCGGGCCGAGCCACGCATCCCGCGCTACGCTTCGCTGCATCCTAGGAGGCGTGAGCAACCTAGCGGCGGGCACTTCTGACCGGGTACCCTCGACAAGGAAATTATACATGCGTTCTGGAAAGAAGGTTCTGGCGGTCTGCATGGCCTGGGGAATGGCCCTGGGAGCCGCCTTGCCGGCTCTGCCCCAGGAACCGTCGCAGCAGCAACCGCCGGTGATCCGCACCCAGGTTAGCCTGGTCAACCTGTTCGTGACCGTCCGCGACAAGAGCAAGCGCATTGTCACAGACCTAAAACAGGAAGACTTTAAGCTCTTGGAAGACGGCCAGCCGCAGCAGATCGCTTTCTTCTCCAAGGAAGTAACCCTGCCGATTACCCTGGCCATGCTGCTCGACACTTCCGGCAGCGAACAATACATGCTCGGCGCGATTCAGGACGCCGGCGGACGCTTTATGGACCGCGTGCTGCGCAAAGGCGATGAGGCGCTGGTGATGTCGTTCGACTCCGATGTGGACCTGCTGTCGGATTTTACCGATGATCGCGGCCAGCTCGATCGCGCAATTCGCAAAGCGCGCATCAACGTGCCTTCCGCCGGAAGTGTCGGAAACAATCCCGGACCCATTGGCTCGCGCCAGATTACGGGGACTGCCCTCTATGACGCCATCTATCTGGCGTGCAACGAAAAGCTGAACACCGAGGCGGGCCGCAAGGCCATTGTGATCGTGACCGATGCTCAAGACGAAGGCAGCAAGGTGCGGCTGGAAGAAGCCATTGAAGCCGCGCAACGCACGGACACCGTGGTGCACATTTTGCTGGTGGCCGACCCGCATTTTGGCGGCGGGAATGGCGGCGTGGCGCACAAGATCACCGAAGAGACCGGCGGTCGCACGATTTCGGTCAATTCCGAAAAGCACCTGGCCGAAGCCTTCGATCAAATTTCCGAAGAGCTCCGCAGCCAGTACACGCTCGGCTACTATCCGACGAACACGGCGCATGACGGAAAATTTCGCAAAATCAAAGTCGACATGTCCAACCACGATTTGAAGGTGCTGGCCCGCAAAGGCTACTACGCACCCAAGGGATAGCAGCTCTCTGTCCTTAGAATCCTGCCAATACAAAGTTGAGACCCCGACGTCGACCCCTTTCGGGTCTGCGTCTACCATCTTGCTTCACCTGCGCAGTATGGAAGGCCAACTCATCGCTCACCATAAGTTGTCCGCAAAGTCGGGGCGGCATGGGTGTGGTCTGCGAAGCGAAAGACCCAAGTTGGGAGCAGCCCCTCGATGACTCACCCGCTTGCCAGCTCGCGCACTTCACTTCGCAACGAATCGAGAGGTTTCGGGTCTCGCCGGGCGGCTCCAAACTAGATCGAGCGCGGGCATGTGGAGTCCGACGCGGTGCTACTTCGCGAAACCCGGCGTTAGCAGTTCCACGGAACGAGGCAGAACGCCAAAACTAAGAAGAACCGAAGTCACTCCAGAGAAATGATGTCGTCGCGGACCAAGTGCAGGCGAATCGAAACCGGCTTCGGGCCGTCGTGAAAGTGCCTTTCGACGGCGGCCTTCACGCTGCACCGCAGTTCTTCCCAGGTATCGGCCATAATGGACATATTTTCACTGTCGCAGTCCGCGGCGTAACCGCCTAAGTCTTCGCGCGTCACATCGAAAACCAGTTCGCTCATGACTGGCAGATCCAGGTTGTTCTCCTCTCACGAGGCGAGTTTAGTTCGGCGCTTAGAGCTGAGTACAACGGTGAGAAACGGTAGGAGGCGTTAGCTTTGCTGGTATTCGACCATCACACGCTCACCGCGATTCACTATCGCTGCGAAGTCTCGCCGGCGGCCACGCGGCGGTTGAAATCTGCCGATTTTCTTTTCGGCACGCTCAATGTTTGCCAGTTCGCGCCTGCGAAGTGTTTGGCGAGAAACACAATCTGCCCCACGTGATGCGCATAGTGCCCGATCTGGCGGTTGATGGCCTGCATCACCGAATGCGGCTCGGTACGAATGGTGACCGTGCGCGTCAAATCTTCCTCGGAGAGCGGCTCCAGCGCGTCAAAACAAATCCTCCAGCCGGCTTCCCACAACGCCACCAGCCCGGCGCGTGTCTGCGGCGGGGTTTCAAATTCCGCGTCGCGGTTGCGGTCCGGCTTTTCTCCATCGGTAGTCAGAAAGTCTGTCCAGCGCGAGCGCATGTTGCCTGCCATGTGCTTCACAATGATCGCGATGGAGTTCGATTCGGGATCGAGCGCAGCAAACAACACGGCGTCCGGACATTGCTCGATGGCGCGGTCCCCCAGCTTTTTGTAGTAGCGCAGCAAGTCGCGCGCGTCCTTGGTGTAGGAGGTTGTGAATTGGTGTGCCATGAGACTATTCTGCGCAGGCGCGCGGCGATGTCAACCGGCGAGCGTCTGGGGGAGGTGGGTGTGCCGGTTGGGCGTTCAACAAAATTGTACTTGACATTTCGCCTTTTATTCGCCTAACATATCCGCGCTGCAAAGTCCGCAAGTCTAATCTCCCTCAGAGAGGCAACCATGACCATCGGCCAATCCATGCTCGGTGAATTTGATCAGGAAATGCAAAACACCCGCAAAATTCTCGAACGCGTCCCCGACGACAAGTGGAGCTGGAAACCGCACGACAAATCCGGCACGGTCGGCTGGCTCACGGGGCACATCGCAACGCTGCCCGGATGGACCACCATGACCATCAAAACGGAAGAACTCGATTATGCTCCGGTGAACGGCCCGTCGTACCAGCCCCCCAAAATCGAAAATCGTAAAGACGCTCTGGCCACTTTTGACAAAGAAGCCGCGGAAGCGCGAGCGGCGCTGGCTGCGGTAAGCGACCAGGAGATGATGAAAGGTTGGAAGTTGCTCGCCGGTGGCCAGGAGATCTTCACGATGCCGCGCGTAGCCTGTATTCGCGGCGTTGTGATGAACCACCTGATTCACCATCGCGCACAGCTTGGAGTCTATTTCCGCTTGCTGGATATCGCCGTGCCCGGCCTCTACGGCCCCAGCGCCGACGAAAAGGACAATACCGCGGCCAACGCGGCAAGCTAGCCCATTTCGTTCTGCTCGGGGAGGGCACAACCAGGTCGTGCCCTCCTTGCCTCTCTCCGTAGCGAAGCCCAACTCCTCCGCATCCGATATAATGGGGTTAGTTCGGAGGCCCTTCATGGAAACTCCCACAATTCTCTCCGCCGTCCGCACTGCCATCGGAAAATTTCAAGGCGGACTCTCCAGCCTCACCGCCATTGACCTGGGCGCGAAAGCCGTCGCCGAAGCCATCCGCCGCGGCGGACTCGACTCCAAGCAGGTCGATGAGGCCATCCTCGGCAATGTGGTGCAAGCAGGCCTCGGCCAAAATCCCGCGCGCCAAGTCGCACTCGAGGGTGGCTGTGCCCCGCGCGTCGCCGCGATGACCATAAACAAAGTGTGCGGCTCGGGACTGAAAGCCGTCGCGCTCGCAGCGCAAGCGGTTCAACTCGGCGAGTCCGAAATTGTCGTCGCAGGTGGCATGGAATCCATGTCCAACTGCCCTTATCTGCTGCCGCAAGCGCGCACCGGATACCGCCTTGGCGATGGCAAGATCATCGACTCGATGATTCATGACGGCCTCTGGGACGCGTATGAAGACTTCCACATGGGCATGACTGGCGAGCTGGTCGCCGAAAAATACGGTATCGGCCGCGAAGAGCAGGACCGCTTCGCCGTTGAAAGCCACCAGAAAGCGGTGCTCGCGCGCAAATCGTGCTTCTTTGAGGCGCAAATTCTTCCAATCGAGGTGCCGCAGAAGAAAGGCGATCCGGTAGTCATCAAGTACGACGAATCGCCCCGCGAAGACACCAGCATGGAAGCGTTAGCGAAGCTCAAGCCTGCCTTTAAGAAAGACGGCACGGTCACCGCTGGCAACGCGCCGGGCACGAACGACGGCGCCGCCGCGGTGATTGTGACCAGCGAGCGCAACGCGCAACGCCTCGGCAAACAGCCGATGGCGCGCATCGTGGCGCAAGCGGTCAGCGGCGTGGAACCGAAATGGGTGATGATGGCGCCCGTGGATGCGGTGGAAAAGTTACTGGCGAAGACCGGCTGGGACCGCGACAAGGATGTAGATCTGATCGAACTAAATGAAGCCTTCGCGGTTGCCGCTATTGCAGTAACTCGCCAGCTCAAGCTGAACCCCGAAAAAGTAAACGTGAACGGCGGCGCGGTCGCCCTCGGCCATCCCATCGGCGCGAGCGGCGCGCGCATCCTGGTCACGCTGCTCTACGAACTGCAGCGCCGCAGCCTCAAGCGCGGCATCGCCGCCCTCTGCCTCGGCGGCGGCAACGCAGTAGCCCTCGCCGTCGAGCGCTACTGAGCGCATCAATGATTTGTCCGCAATGCCGCGCCGAATATCGCCAAGGCTTCACTGTCTGCACCGACTGTGACGTTCCTCTCGTCCCGCATTACGAAACCGGTGCGGCCCTCGCTGCTCCTGCGGCTCCCGCGATACCCGGCGATCCCAACCAAGACCCTTTCTGCGCCTTCTGGCAAGGAGACGATGGCCGACTCCATGCGGAGCTAACTTCCGTTCTCGATTCGGCCGGCGTTCCTCATAAGACAGTCCGCCGGCAGGATCACCTCTTCAACCTGAATAATTACCCTGCTTTCCAAATCGCTGTCCCGTTTTCTTTGTACGAGCGGGCCGAGCGCGCCGTCAAAGAGGCCTTTGACCTTGACGCTTCGGACCCTAACGCCGTTCAATCGCTCACGGCTCCGCCGCTGCTAACCGATACTTCTGGGAGCATTCGTAAGCTTCCAGCCTCGCTTTCGCCGCCGGTTGACGAAGCGATTCCCGGGCCGCCCTCAGCCGGGGACGCTTCAGACTGGTTTCCCGAGGACGCCATTGCCGCCGTCTGGTCCGGCGATGATTCTTCGCTGCGGGAGATGTTGACCGCCTCTTTGAATGAGAACAAGATTCATTGCCGGTGGGAGACAGCACGCGAGCGCTTCACGATATTCGTCCAGCCTGCGGACGAATCTCAAGCAGGCGAAATCGTCCGCGAGGTTATTGAAGCCACTCCACCCGGCTAACTCCGCATCATTGGCAATTCTGTTTTTGCCGCTGCGCCCAGGTCCTGTCCGCAATACGCGCAATACTTATCCGTCTCCGCGACCTCGCGCTTGCACTGCGGGCAAGCGGGGTGCAGGTTGCATTTGCAGTTGGGGCAGAAGTTGAAGCGCGCGCCCACAGTCGATCCGCACTGCGGGCAGTTGTAAGGCAGCGGCTCGCGCATCAGCAGATAGATGATGAAGCCGAGGACCAGATAGCCGGGCATTAGCACGAGCACCAGGAAGGTCCACAGCGCGGAGTGCATGCCGCGGCGTTTGGCATCTTGATTGACATAACCCACCAGGAAAATGAAGATGGCCAACAGCAACGATGCACCGGTGATGATGCCCGCTAGCGCTGCCCCAGCCGCGCCGGGGTCGTTATCCAGTTCCGGGCCAAAAACCTGTTCATGATTCGCGAGTTGGACGTGAAGAACGATCTGGCCGATGATTTGTGCGATCAGGAACAGCACCACTACCGTCCAGATCAGCCAGCGCGGGACGAGCTTGAATTCGTTCCAGAAGCGCAGCTTTTCCTTTTTGCGGCGAAAACGGATCAGCCGCATTTTTTCGTTGAACGAACTCTTTATCCCTTGTGGATCTTCGGTCATTCGCTTTCCTCGTTGACGCGCTCGCTTAATTCTCTTGCCGCTTCCAAACCGACTCACCGCTGCGTCCCGCGTTTTCCATCAGCAGAATGACGGCGACCACTGCCGCGGGGAGCGCCCACCAAAATCCGAAGCCCAGCTCCCAAACAATGTTCGGCAAGCCCATGCGGTGGCCGATCCATTCAAGCCCGCGCCAGACGTACGGCGCCGTCGCTGCGCCAAACGCCCAGGAAATTCCGCAAGCCGCCCAGACCATGCGCCAGCGCGGCTCGCCACGCAATTGCTGCGCGCGCATACGTACGCGGAACTGAGTTCGGCTGGCCAGCGCTGGCGGCAATGCAACACTCAATCCGCGCAGCGAGCGAATCGCCTGCTCGGTCGCGTCGGCTCGTGCCGCGCAGCTCGCGCACTCTGCCAGATGTTGGCGCAGCCACTGCTGATCGGCCGTGGAGATTCCTTCGACGCGCTCTTGCGCAATCAGGCGCTCTGCGCGGACGTGAAATTCTTGGCTCATACTGCTTCTCCCGCAAGCAACGCACGCAAATCTTCGAGCCCGCGATATAGCCGCGACTTCACGGTGGAGACAGGCGCGCTCAGCACCGTGGCGATCTCCACGAGGCCTAATTCTTCCTGAAAACGCAGCAACAGCACCTCGCGATAAATCGCCGGCAATTTCCCGAGCACAGCCTGCACGGCCTCCTCAGATTCGTGCGTCAAGACGAGATGCAGCGGCGACGGATCATCATCGGCGAACTCCATCGGCGCGCCTTCATCGGGGTTCGTCAACGCATCGAGACTTTGCGCTTTCTTTTGTCGCTGCCAGTCAATCACCAGGTGCCGCGCAATCGAAAATAGCCAGGCCTCAAATTTGGACTTGCCGTCATACTGATGACCGCGCTCCAGCACGCGAATCCACGTCTCCTGAAAAAAATCCTCCGCGCGTTCGCGATTCCCGGTGATGTACAGCAAATAGCGGAACAGCCGGTATTGATACTGCTCGATCAAGCCTTCGAGCAGCTCCGGGTCGCGGCGTCTCAGCCCAAGAGCGAGGGACTTCTTGTCGTCCGCCATCAATGTCGAAAACAGCAGGGAAGCCGACCCGTTCAGGGCCGCAGCTGTAGATGTCGCGCTCATTCTAAGCTGTATACGGCCGAGGCGCCCAAAAAGACGCATCGCAGCGGCCGTTATTCGCCAGTCTCCAAGGAAGCGTGCCCGCGAAATCGTCCACGAGATTGTCGACGACGTCCCGCCGGAGTAATCTGTCTACGCCCTGCCACGCGTCTTCGCTGGCTGCTCCCACTAAGCCAGCCGCTGCAATGGAGGACGGTATGTCAACGAAACCTGCCCCGCAAAGCTCATTCGTTGTGCTGTGGGCCGGTGAGAATCCTGCCTTTCACGAGGCTTTGCTCGAGGAGTTGGAACTGTCCGGCATCTCCTACTCGGACAAGCCCCTTGGCGAGGGCGAAGTCGCGCCGGACCCTCTGCCTATCGATTGGAAGCCTCGCTTTGGCTTCGAAGTCGCCGTGCACTACTCCGACCTCCCCGCAGCAAAGGAAATCCTGGAAAAGCTCCTTAGCGAAGGCGAACTCGCCGACGTGGAACTTCCCGCCGAGGATGAAGCGCCGGAGGATAATCCGCAGCCAACCGCGACCGCCGAGGAACAGCCCACCGTGTCGGTTTGGGCGGGAGACGACTCCAGAGTCCTTGCGTTCGTGACCGCCGCCTTGCAAGAAAACGAAATTCCCGTTCGCATGGCAAATGATGGCGAGCTGGCCATCGTTTACGTTCCGCGGTCGAGCGCGCCCCGAGCCCGCGAGATTGTTCGCGAGATCACCGAAGGTGTCCCACCGCAATAGATTCATTGACACTACCTCTTCGGCTTGACCTCCATCCGCGTCCCATGCATCCTCTATTTCGTTTGCGAAAGGCGGTAGCTTGTCCATCGATTCCATCAAAACCGTGGCCGTCCTCGGCGCGGGCACCATGGGCAACGGCATCGCGCACGTGTTCGCGCGCGCCGGCTACAAAGTCCTGTTGCGCGATGTCGAGCAGCGCTTTCTGGACCGCGCCGTCGACACCATCGCAAAAAATCTCGACCGCGAAATCAAGAAGGGCAAGCTCGATCCCGCAGAGAAGGGAGCTGTGCTCGCTCGTCTCGTTCCCGTGACAGATATGTCCACCATCGCGAACGCCGACTTCGTCATCGAAGCCGTCCCCGAAAAGCTTGAGCTCAAGCGCAACGTGCTCACCGAAGCCGACCCTCTTCTCCGCGATGACGTAATCATTGCCAGCAACACTTCTTCCATCGCCATCACTACGCTGGCCGCGCTCACCAAGCGTCCCGACCGCTTCGTGGGCATGCACTTCATGAATCCCGTGCCCATGATGGTGCTGGTTGAAGTGATCCGCGCGCTGCAAACCAGCGACGCCACCTTCACCTCCACTATGCAGCTCGCCGAGCGCCTCGGCAAAAAACCCGTCGCCGTAAACGACGCGCCCGGCTTCGTCTCCAACCGCGTGCTCATGCCTCTCATCAACGAAGCCGCCTACTGCGTAATGGAAGGCGTGGCAACGCCCGAAGCGGTCGACAACGTAATGAAGCTGGGCATGAACCATCCCATGGGCCCGCTGGAGCTCGCCGACTTCATCGGCCTCGACGTCTGCGTCGACATCATGCACTTCCTGCACGAAGGCCTGGGCGACCCCAAGTACCGCGCCTGCCCCCTGCTAAAGAAGTATGTAGCCGCCGGCTGGCTCGGCCGCAAATCCGGCCGCGGGTTCTACACCTATCCAAATTAGCGGTTCCCTTAATCGCTCACCCGTTGTTGGACCGGGAGTCTAACCGAACACGAAACCACAGGGAGGTGTCGGAATGCGCCGATACTCCATTGCTCTGATTTTCGTTTTCGTCGTGACCCTTTCATCAGTTAGCGGCATTCCTGATGCGTTCGCGCAAGAGGGTCCGCTAACCCCTCCTCCCTTTGAGCAGGTTTATCAAATGTCAGCGGTGTACACGGTTCCCGGCATGAACAAGGTACAAGTGCGGCGCGAAATCATCTACAAAACGGTTGACACTTCAAAAGGGAAGGCTGAGTTGAAGGTGGACTTGTATTTGCCCGCCGGTGCGAGAACTCGACACGCATTTCCCGCAGTGTTCCTCATTAGCGGCGGCGGAATCGAAGCAGGCGCCCACGATTGGCGTGATGCCGGCGTCTACCGGTCGTACGGCCGCATTCTCGCGGCGTCCGGATTCGCAGGAATTGTTTTCAACAAGCGCTACGCGCGCGGCCCGGAAGGCACGCTGAATGGAATCGAAGACTTGCGCGACCTCGTCCGCTACGTTCGCGAACATGCCGCTGAACTCTCGGTCGACAAGGATCACTTTGCGTTCTGGGCGTTTTCGGCAGGAGGTTTCTTACTCGCTCCAGTGCTGGACGAAGCGGCGCCCTATTCGCGAGCAGTTGTCTGTTTCTACTGCATCTCGGACGTTGACCAGAATACGTGGGCGGGGCTTGAGGGAGTCACAGAGGAGGTTCGCATGCGTGCTGGCGCTGCTGGGTCCTCCGCGGAACAGATCCGCCGTGCGGCCCACCCTCTTCCTCCTATCTTCGTAGGGCGCGCTGGCTGGAATAGCCCAGGAATCAATCACACCATCGACAAATTAGTGGCGGAAGCGCTGGCAAAGAATGTCCTCATCGAAGTCTTGAACCATCCAACCGGCCGGCATGGCTTCGACATCATCGATCCCAACGAGCGCTCAAAAGAAATCATTCGGCGAGCGCTGGATTTCTTAAAGTGGAATCTGGCCGGGCACTAGAGAAGCGCCTGTCAGGGTGAATGGGAGCCGGAAATAGTGTTTGCTTTTTGTTCGCCCCTGTGCTACCTTTCCTTTGCGGCGTTTTCAACAGGTGCTTGGCGTGACCCCTTGCCCCAAAACCGAAACCTGTCATCCTGAGGGCGTCCGATGAGGATGTCCGAAGGATCTCAGCGTAAAGTGCTGGCAGGCGGTCAAAAGCAGGGAAGCGTAGCGGCGGCTTTCAGGCTAGCTGCTAGCCCGTGGTCGAAAAAACGCCATAGCGCAATCATAAACCAAGTGGTAAGCTCCCCATTCCGTTATGTACCTGGCAGAGGCCATGCGTCTTTCCCGGCGCAAGCCCCTGGCGGCCGGTCTCGCAGCAAGAATTTCCTACTTTCCTCCACCGAGGTGTGAAATGGCAGACGACAAAGCAAAAATGCTCGATGCAGCGATAGCGCAGATCGAAAAATCGCACGGCAAGGGCGCCATCATGCGCCTGGGCAGCCGCGACGTGTTGGTGCCCGTCAGCGTCATTCCGACCGGCTGCTTGTCGCTGGACGCTGCCCTGGGCGTAGGCGGCTTCCCGCGTGGCCGCGTTGTCGAAGTCTACGGCCCGGAATCGGGCGGCAAGACCACCATGACCTTGCACGTCATCGCCGAAGCACAAAAACTCGGCGGCACCGCGGCCTTCATCGACGCGGAGCACGCGCTCGATCCGGTCTACGCGCGCAAGCTCGGAGTGGACGTCGATAATCTTCTCGTCTCGCAGCCCGACAACGGCGAGCAAGCACTCGAAATCGCGGAGACCCTGATCCGCTCCGGCGGCGTCGACGTCGTCGTGGTCGACTCCGTGGCCGCTCTCGTGCCCAAGGCCGAGCTCGAAGGCGAAATGGGCGACCCGCAAATGGGTCTGCAAGCGCGCTTGATGTCGCAAGCGCTGCGCAAGCTCACCGCCATCGTCTCCAAGTCGCGCACATGTCTCATCTTCATCAACCAGATCCGCGAAAAAATTGGCGTGATGTTCGGCAACCCGGAAACCACCACCGGCGGCCGCGCGCTGAAGTTTTACGCCTCCATTCGCCTGGACATTCGCCGCATCCAAGCCATCAAGGAAGGCGACCGCGTCATCGGCTCGCGAACTCGCGGCAAAGTGGTGAAGAACAAAGTCGCCGCGCCTTTCCGCGAAGCCGAATTCGACATTCTCTACGGCGAAGGCATCTCCCGCGAAGGCGACTTGATCGACCTCGGCGTTGAAAAAGGTTTACTGGAAAAGAGCGGCACGTGGATCAGTTTTGGCGGCGAGCGCATGGGCCAAGGCCGCGAAAACGCCCGCGTCTTCCTAAAGGAGAACAAAGACATCCGCGAAAAGCTCGAATCCGCCCTGCGCAAGAAGCTCGAAATCGCACAGCCCGGCAACTCCAACGCTGCATCGTCAGGCGCCAACGGCCACACCGGCGCACATCCGCAAGCAGACAAGACACCGCAAAAAGCCGCCGCCGCCGCTGCGTCATCGGCAGACGCCAGGCGCCCGTCCCGTTGACTGGGAACCCGCAACGCTCCCGCTACAGCATCATCGTGGATTCCGCTACAAAATTCAGCGTATGGTCACTGAAAGTGCCTCGTGCGAGTATCGCGTTGCGGGTTACTAAGCTCCGCTAACCGAAGTAGAAGGGGAAACCGATACCACCTCGAGAAAATCGAGGCCGTAGGGCTGGGACGGTTTCCTCTTTCGCTTCGCCTGCCTCGTTCTCCACAAGTTAGTCAACGTACAACCACCTATCGTCCGCTCTCTGCCGTCCACACGGAGCTTAGTGACCGCCGTTTATCTCTCATAGCTATTCGTTAGGTGCGGCGCTCGCCGCCACTTGAGGTCTGAAGATCTGTGCCGCTCTAGCTCGCCAACCCAACCGCAAACTCGCCCGGAACATCAAACCGCGATTGCCCGATCCTTCTTTCGCCTTCGACACCTTACCGGCGTCCGCTCCAAAGAATGTCCCCCCGCCCATCAGCGCTTCCAGCGCATCCAGCAAATCCCTCGCAGCATGTGACTTCAGCACGAATCCGCGCGCTCCCGCCTCCTGTACCGTCGCCGCCAGGTTCTTCGACTCATGCATAGTGAACACCAGCACGGCCGAGCGCAATTTTAGTTTAGAAATCTCCCGCGTCGCTTCAATCCCGCTCATCTCCGGCATCGTGATGTCCATGATGATTACGTCCGGATCGAGACTTTGCGCCTTCTCGATGGCGTCCCGGCCGTTCACCGCCTCCCCGCAAACTTCCCACTGTGGCCGCGCCCGCAAGATTGTTCGGATGCCCTGGCGCACGACTTCATGATCGTCCACTATCAATATCTTGGAACCCATCTGATTTTTCTCTCCTGAATCTGCCGGACGCAAACTTACCCTGCCCCGCGCCGTTCTCCTCTCACGCGGTAACCGCACTAAGCAGAACAGCCCTGGAAGATTCGATTGACGCTCGGGGACGAACGCCAATTGCACCGCCCACATTTGAAACGTAAGCGCTTTATTCATGCAAGGAAAATCGTATACAGTGTTCACTGTATTGTGCTGAGGATAATTGGCGTACTTCCCTTGCCTGGAATTCTGTAGACCTTCGTTGAGATGGCGTTGCCGCAGCCTTGCGTTGCTTGTTACGCGTAGCCCCGCAATATGCGTTCTTTTGGCAGCCTAGGCTTAGACTAGGTGAGAACCGCTTAGGAGGTAACCGCCCAACCTAACATCGTCATCGTCAGCACTAAGAGCAGCAAGCCCATGCTCACCACGCTCAGCACTTTCCCATGCCCAAGCAAATAGTCCCGCGACTCCGCGTCCACGCACAGCAGCACCAGCACCACCAACACCACTCCCCACGCCAGCAGCACCGGTAGTCCCGGGTATCTCCCGATCATTGATAAGAACTGCCCTGGAGGCGCCCCCGCCGGAATCCACCACGGCAAAATCGGCGCCACTCCTGCTGCCAGTGACAGCGTCAGGAGCTTCCGCGTGAACCATCCTCGAACCTTAGGTCGCGCTTCTTTCCACACCAGGTAGTCCCAGGCCAGCAATCCGGCTGCGATGGGCACCCAGCCGTACATCGCTGCTTTGTGGTCAAACCACATCCATCCTCGGAACAATTGCGCATGCCCACCGGTGGTAAACCGAGGTAGTAACAGCAGCGCCACCATGGCGTTGCAAGCCACGGCCACCAGCAGCGTCATCAAGCTCATCAGTTGAAACCAGTGCCGCGTCGCCGCCGTATTGCAGCGCGTGCACACCGATTGCTTCGGCAGAAAGTTCAGGCCACATCTTTCGCAGAACAATTTCGCTCTCCCACGGTGCTGGAAATGGGGTTCTGTCGTCCCCTTCAGACTACCCGTTGAGAGCCCCAAAAAACTACTGGTCGGAAGTTCAGCGTAACTTAGGGCCAGTATCGCAATAGCTACTTTTCCCCGCCCTCGAATCGAGTGGCGTGTCTTTAGATATGCCACCGTAAGCCATTCTTTTTCTTAGACTTACAATAAAGTAACCCTGTGGAATGTGGCGGTCTTGTTCATCCTGAGCCGCGAAGGGCCGCCGCTTTCAAAGTGTCAGCCTCACTCTCAAATTCAACCTCGGAACGGTTTCTCCTCTCCCGCCGATCTTCATGAGGTGTCAACGCTTCTCTCCGTTTCCTCCGTCCAACCCACCATGCGATCCTTCGTCTTCCTCCGCCCCTCGGTGCTCTGCCTCTTCCCCTTGGCCCTAGTCGCTCAGCAATCTCCAAAGCCAGCGCCGGACCCCTCCCAGCACGACGCCGTTACCAGCCGCGGCGACCACGCCATGGGCTTCTCCCACGAAACGACCACTCACCATTTTCGCCTCTACAAAACAGGCGGCGCCATCGATGTCTCGGCCAATAACCCCAAAAACTCCGCCACCCGTAACGAAATTCGCATGCACCTTTCCCACATCACCAAGCGCTTTGCGGCCGGTGACTTCGACGTCCCCATGTTCATCCACGACGCCACACCTCCCGGCGCACCCGTGATGGCCAAACTCCGCGACCAGATCCGCTTCCAGTACAGCGACACCCCTGGCGGCGCCAAAATCCAAATCTCCACCGACAACCTCGAAGCCCTGCAAGCCATCCACGCCTTCCTCCGCTTCCAAATCTCCGACCACCAAACCCACGACCCCACCGAAGTCCAGTAGTGGCGAGTGCCATTTACTTTTCCTCCGCCCTCCGCTAACTTTTCTGCCTCAGCCCCATACTCCCGAGGAGCCGACCATGCCGTCCAAACCGCGTCCAAAAACTCCAAAAGCTCGTCCGTCCGAGCTTTACCACCCAATCCGAATCGTTCCCCTCCACCCCGGTGCAGCCAAAGCAGCCGCTCCGCAAGTTCCTCCTAAGCTAACCTACCGCAACGGACCCCTCCTCACCTCCGTGCAGGTCTTCACCATTTTCTGGGGCGCCGCTTGGAATGAGGCTCCGCAAAATGCACTTCTCCCCAAAGTTAATCAATTCTTCGACTTTATTCTTGCCAGTCAGCTTCTCGACCAGCTCGCCGAATACAGCGTCCCCAACCAGAAGATCGCCCACGGTTTGCTCATCGGCACCATCACACTCACGACTCCGGCTCCAGGAGAAACCGCCGACGACTCGGCCATCCAAACATTCTTGCAGCAGCAAATCTCCGCAGGCACGCTGCCCGCCGCAACTCCAAACACCCTTTATTTCGTTTTCCTTCCGCCCGGAGTCACCGTCACCCAGGGTGGCAGCGCCTCCTGCAAAGTCTTCTGCGGCTATCATGACGCCATCAACAACAGCATCTTCTACGCCGTGATGCCGTATCCGAGCTGCACCGGCTGTCTCGGCGGGATCGCCGCCTTCGACGCACTCACCTCCACCACTTCTCACGAGCTCTGCGAAGCCATCACCGATCCCATCCCCGGCCAAGGCTGGTACGACGACAATAACGGCGAAATCGGCGACATCTGCTCCTGGCAGACCCGCACCCTCGGCGGTTACACCATCCAGCTCGAATGGTCGAACCATTCGAACAAGTGCGTCTGACTTCCAGACGCTGCATTCGTGAGCGGCTCGCATGCAGCTCTGCTCGCTTCAACAGCCGAGGGAACCTAAAGAAAAGTTAATGTGACTTTAACTTTTCAACGACGTACCTTGCTTGCTGCGAAACTTCCCCTCGATGGAGGAATTCAGGAGTGAAGACAAATTTCTTCGTGCTGCTATGGACTTTGTGCGCGGTATTCACTCCACCGGCTCAGGCCCAGAGTGGCCCGGCAGCCGATACGAGCGCGCCCCTGAAGCTCGTGCAAACGATTCCGCTGCCCAACGTCGAGGGTTACTTCGATCATATGGCCGTCGATATCAAAGGCCAGCGCCTATTTGTTCCTGGCGAGCACCAGAGAACCATCGAAGTAATCGACCTGCGCACGGGCAAAGACATTCGCACGATCACTGGCTTCGGCGGAGATCCACGGAAAACCATCTATTTGCCGCAAACCAACGAGATCTGGGTCGACGATGGAGATGGCACTGTCAAAGCCTTTAGCGGCGAAACTTACGAGTTGGTGAAGAACATCCAACTCTCTGGCAACGACTCAGACAAGGATTCACGCAGGGTGCCGGACAACGGCGTTTACGATCCGGCGACCGGGCTTTTTTATCTGGGCGATCGCGCGGATGGCCTTAAGAAAGAAGGCATCAGGGGTTCTATCGAAATCGTAGATACTAAAAATGGCAAGTACGTTGGCAGCATTGAGGTGGACGGACTGAATCCTGCGGGCCTCGCGCTCGATCCCAAATCATCGAAGTTGTACGTCGTCACGGGCGACACCAGCAATGTCATCGTCATCGACCGCGCACAAGGCAAAGTACTTGCGACGTGGCCCATCACCGGTGGTCCGGAGCCTCATGCCGTGGCGTTCGATGGCGCGCATCATCGTCTGTTGATTGGCAGCCGCGTTAAGCGCAGTCATATTTACAAACCCGGGAAGCTCGTTGTCATGGATTCAGACACCGGCAGAGTGATTGACGCGATCGATACCGAAGGCGGCGTGGACGAAGTCGAGTATGAACCGGCAAGCGGCCGCGTCTACTACACAGGCACGACCGGCTTCGTTGAAGTTTTCAAGCAGCTTGATGCGGACCACTATCAGAGCCTTGGAAAAGTTCCGACCGGTCCAATCGCCAAGACTTCTCTGCTGGTGCCGGAAATGAAACGCTTTTACGCCGCCATTCCAAAGCACATCATTCTGGTGCCGCCGATTCCGCAGTCGAAGGAAGCGACAGTCGTAGACGCGAAGATTTTGGTCTACGAAATAGTCCAATAATCCTATTCGTTGGCGCTTCTCCTGTTTAGCAGCGACTCAAATCCCCGCGTACCAGGAATAGCCTTCTTCGGGCGAGATCGACCCCAGGCCCTTGCCGATATTCTTCAGCGTATCCGTTGACCATGACGTGGCGTATCACGTCAAACCAATTCCCAATCGGTGGCCTGTTCCAACGCACGGGCTCCGCGGTAGATGACGGATTCTTCGAAGTGCCGACCCACGAGCATCAATCCTGCCGGCAATCCATCAATTTTGCCGCAAGGGATCGACATTGCCGGATGGCCCGTCAGGTCGAATGGAGCCGTATTCCCCAGCATTTCCAAAGCCCGCTGATAAATTTCCCTTCTACTGGCGTCGGTCGCAGGCAGAAGCGTCGCGGTGATTGGAGTCGTTGGCATAAGCAACAAATCAAATCTCTCTAAAGCCGAGTCGTAGACGCCCCGAAGTTGCCGCGCAATATTCTGCGTCTTCGCATACACGCGACCCTGCGTGGCACGAGCCATGAATTCTCCCAACAGCAGCACCGTCTTCATCGTTTCGGAAAGTTCATTCGCCCGCTCGCGCCAGTTCGCAAGCGCGTTCATCAAACTCGTGACGTACAGCCCTTTGTGGTTCGTGCCGAAGCCGTTGCCTTTCAGGGCATCCAGCGCTCCTTCGGCCAGAATTGGCACCAGCAGCGCGCTACCCGAGGCATGCATGGGAATCGATACTTCTTCGATTCGCGCCCCGGATTTCGCGAGGCGCTCCGCGGCATCACGCACTTTGACGTTCACCCGCGCATCGGAATTCGGATGCGCGAACGCTTCCTTCACAATGCCGATGCGCAAACCTCCCGCACCCTCTTGCAGCGCCCGCATGTAGGCGCCCAGGGGCCGCCCGGCATTTTGCCGGGGGTCGATTCCATCCGGTCCGGCGATCACTTCAAGCAGCAATGCGTTGTCCGAAACGTTCGCTGTAATCGGTCCAGTGTGATCGACCGTAAATTCAATAGACAAGATTCCCGTGTACGGCACCAATCCATACGTCGGCTTCATCCCGCACACACCGCAATACGACGACGGAATGCGGATGGAGCCTCCCTGGTCGCCGCCGATCGCCATTTCCACTTCGCCTGCGGCCACCAGTGCGGCGCTTCCCGACGAGGATCCGCCCGCCGAGTAGCCGCGTTTGCGCGGATTCTGCACCGGGCCAGTAGCGCTGGTGTGGCTTCCTCCAGAAAACGAAAAATATTCGCAGACCGCCTTCCCCACAATCTCGCCGCCCGCATCGAGGATGCGCGTGGCAATCGTCGCGTCAATTTCCGGAATGTAGCCCTCGAGAATCGATGAGCCCCCGGACATGGGCACGCCCGCAACACAAACGTTGTCCTTCAGAACGATCTTGCGGCCCGCCAGCTTGCCTTGGCTCGCGCCCTTAATGGCGGTCTTCCAGTACCACGCTCCGTAACGGTTTTCGTCCCCCTCCGGGCGATATCCTTTGCCGCGTGGATACCCCACGCTCGGCAAATGGTCGGGCAGCGCGTCGATCATCGAATAAGCCGCCAGGCCGTCGCTCATCAGCTCGAGATAGCACGCGAGGTCTTTATCGCTCATGCGTAAGCCCAGACTCGCGGCAACTTCGCGGAGTTGCTCAACACTAGGCGCCTGGATGCTCATGGCCGCGGAGCTTATCACACGCCGTTCGGGGATTTCAGTTGGCACAGGCAGGCTAGTCAGAAGTGGCCGGTTAACAATTGAACGTTCGCGACCGTCATAAAGACCGTAGACATCGCAGGCAGGAGGCCAAGTTATGCTTGGTAAAAGGTTCCGACGGTTTGCGTTAGGAGTGGTGCTTGGCTGCGCGGTGACCCCTCTGGCCCTGCTGGGCACGCGCCTACGCGTGGTCTATTCCGGCCTCACCGCTCACGAATGGGGTACGTTCACGTCCATCGCTGGCGTCGACGGGCGAGCCGTCGAATGGTCGCCGCTGACCGGCTCGACCGACCTTCCCGGCTTCGTCGAACAATTTCAAAAGGACGGCTACAAGCTCGGCTTGCGCGGCACCGTGCGCATGGAAACGCCCGTGCTCTACTTCTACGCGCCTACCCAAGAAACCGTCTCGGTAAAAGTAAGTTTTTCCAAGGGCGTGATCACCGAATGGTATCCGCATGCTAGCCGCGTCGAACCTCGCAAGCCTTTGCATGACTTGACGCTCTACTACGGGAACCAGCCCGACGGAAGCATCGCCTGGGACGCGGTCACCGTTTCTCCGTCTCTCACTACGGATTTTCCGCAAGAAGCTCGCAGCGACCGCTACTACGCCGCGCGCGCAACCACCTCGACGCCTCTTCGCGTGCGGACGCCCACAGGCGAGCAATACGAGAAATTTCTTTTCTATCGCGGAGTGTCCGTCTTCGCCGTTCCCATTTCCGCGAGGCTCACGCCGGAAGGCCAAGTGCGCGCCGAAAATCGTGGCGATCGTACGATCCCCTCTCTCATTCTTTTCGAGCGTCGCGGCGAAAAAGTCGGCTATCGCCTCGCCAACGCGCTGCAGCATGAAACGAGCCTCGATCCGCCCGAGCTCGACGCCACCGTCGATTCCCTCGCTCGCGATCTCGAAGGAATACTCGTCGCCCAGGGCCTTTATCAAAACGAGGCGCAAGCCATGGTCCAAACCTGGCGTGATTCCTGGTTCGAGGAAGGCAGCCGCTTGCTGTACATCGTCCCTCGCGAATTTGTGGACAGCGTACTTCCGCTCTCCATCACGCCAGTTCCAATCCAAACGACCCGCGTCTTTGTCGGAAGACTCGAACTTGTGACACCTGCCACTGAAAACGCCGTCGAGTACGCCTTCGCCGCACACGACGATGCCACGTTAGCCAGGTACGGCCGCTTCCTCGAACCCATCCTGAACACCATGATCGAAAACGCTCCTGACGCTGGCAAAGCCCGACAGCTCCGCGACGATCTGAACCTCTACTACAACTCGCAGTTCCGCTAATTGTAGGGGCCAGGCTTCAGCCCGGCCAACGCACGTAGGCGCCCCTCGTCCGTTCACGCTTGCGACAATATTTTTCTCCACTCGAAAACTATTCCCGCGCCTCGCGCCTTCTCCTCTGCTGTCGGCAGTATAGTCGGCAAACCGAAAAAGCTACTACGACGTGCCGGCAACGGTTGACTTTATCTCCCATACTGTTGCAAATGGAGTGCTGGACAGACTGTGAATCAGCCCCCGGCATGAATATCCTCGACCTGCTCGTCGGTAAACCCCTCGCCACCAGCGAAGAACGTGCCGAGCAAATCGGCCCTGCGCAGGGCATTCCTATTTTTGGCTTGGATGCGCTGAGTTCCGCGGCGTACGGGCCCGAAGCAGCGCTGACTCTGCTCATTCCCCTCGGTCTTCTCGGCTTGCACTACATTGTTCCCATCAGCGCCGCAATTATCACCCTGCTTCTGATCGTTTACTTTTCGTATCGCCAGACCATTGCTGCGTATCCCGGCGGCGGCGGCTCGTACACCGTGGCGCGCTTTAACCTCGGCGCGCGTCCGAGTCTTCTGGCCGCCGCGGCCTTGCTGACGGATTACATTCTCACTGCCGCCGTGGGCATCTCGGCCGGCGTCGGCGCATTGATCTCCGCGGTTCCTTCTTTGCAGCGGCATACCATGTCGCTCTGCGTCGGCATCCTGATCGTCGTCACCCTCGTGAATCTGCGTGGTGTGCGCGAAGCCGGCGTCGCCTTTATGGTGCCGACGTACCTGTTCGTCGGCACGCTCTTCATCGTCATTGGCGCTGGATTGATTCGCGCTTTGATGAGTGGCGGACAACCCGTGCCGGTCACGCCGCTACCACCTCCGCCGCCGGTGACCGAAGCGGTCACCTATTGGCTGCTGCTGAAAGTGTTTGCCAGCGGCTGCACCGCGCTCACCGGCGTGGAAGCGGTCAGCAACGGCGTGAAGGCCTTTCGCGAGCCCGCCGTCAAAAACGCCCAGCGCACGCTCACGGTGATCATTTTTTTGCTCGCCGTGCTTCTTGCCGGGATTTCGTATCTCGTCAAGGCCTACTCCATCGTCGCCACGGAACCCGGCAAACCCGGCTACCAAAGCATCCTCTCGATGCTGACCGCCGCCGTCTTTGGAAAAGGTTTCTTTTATTACCTCACCATCGCTTCAATCCTGTTGGTACTTTCGCTTTCGGCCAACACTGCTTTCGCAGATTTTCCGCGCCTGTGTCGCGCTATCGCCCAGAACAACTATCTTCCTCATGCCTTCCGTTTTCGCGGACGCCGCCTCGTATATTCCTACGGAATCGTGACCCTCGCGGTTCTGACCGCTTTTTTGTTGATTGTGTTTGACGGTGTCACCGACAGGCTGATTCCGCTCTACGCCGTGGGCGCGTTCCTGGCCTTCACACTCTCGCAGGCGGGTATGGTCGTGCATTGGTACAAGAAGCGCGGGCCCCACTGGCGGAAGAGCGCGTTTGTGAACGGGCTCGGTGCGTTTGTCACGGGCATAACCGTCTGCGTGGTGCTGGTTGCCAAATTTGTGGAAGGTGCCTGGATCACGCTGCTGTTTATTCCGCTGCTGGTCGTGCTTTTTGGTTCCGTGCGCCGCCACTATCACTATGTGCGGGTGGGTACGCTATGCAAGGAGCCCGTGCTGCCGGCGAATCATGGGGCCCCTCCCATCGCCGTTATTCCCATTGACCGCTGGAGCCGGATCTCCAAACAAGGAATCGAGTTTGCCACTCGACTCACCTCGGAAATTATCGCCGTACATGTCGAACCCGGCGAGCATTCCGAGCTCTTACGCGCAGCGTGGGAGCGTTACGTCGAAACAGCATTTCGCGAAGTGGGCTGGCCCACGCCCAAATTACTAACGCTGCCTTCGCCCTATCGATTCATCATCGTTCCCATTATTCAGTACATTTTGGAATTGTCGGAACAGCAGCCGCAGCGGCGCATTGTGGTGGTCATTCCCGAACTCGTGGAAGGCCGCTGGTATGAATATTTCCTGCACAACCAGCGCGGCCGCCTGTTGGAATGGATGCTCCTGGTCCGCGGCAACGAGCGTATCTTCACAGTCAGCGCGCCCTACTACCTCGGTGAGCACGCCAACTCGGGCCACAAACCGCGGCAATCGAAGTCCGTTTGAGCTCCGCCCCAATGGAGGCCACGGGCTCAGTCCGTCCAATCGCTTACACGTCTGGTCTAGGTAACAATGTGCCTAGGTCGAGACAGACCTTGTCCGTGTGCCTCTCGCGGCTACTCTCAAACACCGTCAACCCTTCTAATCCCCATTGGACCTCGAAATTCGACCCTTCGATGTTTCTTACTTTACCTCTTGGATAAGCCCGTGCTACCGTGCCCCATGTACTCAGCTCCCATCCTCGTCTGCTCTGCCGCAAGCGCCTTTGACTCTCTTCTTCCGTTTCCTGCGGCTTGGCATTCCTCGAAAAATGTTGAGCCTGGCATCATGTCCTTCAATCCAGCGTCCCCGCCGTTCGCAAGACCTCTAAATCATTTAGAATCCGCTCTTACGCAAAGTGCATCCGTAACCCCTTTAGAATCCGCCCTTACAAAAATACCGGGGGCTATACCCCCTGTTCGCACTCCGAACCACGAATTCTCGACGCCTCTGTACCTCCGTCCCTTCCCTTTTCTTTTCATGGACTTACCGCCTCTTCTGCGCCTTCAAAAAGTCAAGTCCTTTGCAATCAGGCAAATCCAGCCTCTTTTTCAGAAACACCCGGGGTGGGGGTATCTCGACGCTTGGACCTTCAGTTCTTCCAACGTTCTGACCATCGGGCGCCCCTCCGCAACGTGGACACGGCCCGCACATCCAACTATCATTGCCCCAAGGTCAAGGTTCCAGGTCTATGGATGAGACCGTCGCCAAACTAGCGCCCTTTCCGCTCATGGGTGACGCTGACCCTGTTCCCGCCAGCCTGTTCGCCTCCTATCCCGAACAGGCCAATACCCTTTCGCTGCTCTACGAAGTCAGCCGCGAAATCACCTCCATCCTCGACCGCGAAGAGCTGCTGCGCCGCGTCGCGCAGCGCGTCAAGAAACTCGTCAACTATCACGTTTTCAGCGTCATGCTCTGGAATGAAAAAACGCAGCATCTCGAGAGCGCCTTCGTCATGCGCTATGGCGATTCCATTCCCGCGCGCACGCGTGTTCCCCTCCATCAGGGACTCACTGGTGCCGCCGCCAGCCAACGCCGCGCCGTGCGCGTCGCCGACACGCTCGCAGATCCTCGCTTTCTCGCCTGCGAAGTCGAAACCGGCGTTGTGGTTCGCTCCGAACTCGTCGTGCCACTCCTGATGCAGGATCGCCTGATCGGTGTCCTGGATTTGGAAAGTGCGGAAACCCACGCGTTCACCGCGGAACACGAACGTATGCTCGCCACGCTCGCCTCTTATGTGGCGATCGCCCTCGAAAACGCCCGCCTCTACGAAGAGGCCCGGCAAAGCGAGCGCCGCCTCCACGACGAGTTGGCCACCGCACGCGAAATTCAGCGCCAGCTTCTTCCCAGCGGAGTTCGCGAAGTTCCCGGCCTCGATCTGGCCGCCGGTTACTGTTCTGCGCGCGAATTGGGCGGCGACTTCTACGATTTTCTTCCTTACGGCAAGGGCCGCCTCGCTGTCGCGCTCGGCGACGTCTCCGGCAAAGGCACCGCGGCCGCGCTGTTCGGCTCGCTGGCGATCGGCACCATGCGCGAGCACATTGTCGAGCACCCCTGCCCGCCGCCGGAAATGCTGGCAATGCTGAATCGACGCTTGCATGGCGCGCACCTCGACTCGCGCTTCATCGCCATGGCCTTCGCCGTGTACGACGCCGGCGGCCGCCGGCTCACGCTGGCGAATGCCGGCGCGCCCTATCCGGTACTGGTGCGCGACGGCGAAGTGCAGCAAATTCGCGTCGCCGGCGTGCCTCTCGGCCTTTTTCCAGACACCGAATATGACGAAGTCACTGTCGATCTTCGCCCTGGCGACGCTGTCATGTTCGCCTCGGACGGCATCCTCGAATCAGAAAACGCCGAACAGCAGGAGTTCGGGCTCGCGCGCCTAAGCGCCGTTCTCAAGAACGTTTCTCCGCAGCAGTCTGCCAGCGAAATCTGCGACCTGGTGCTAAACGCTGCGAACGACTACAGCGGCGGCGGCTTCACTCCCGCGGACGACCGTACGCTGCTAGTGCTTCGCTTGACGGATCACAACTCGAGCGATTTCTCGAAGCTCCCCATCATCTACTGACCATGAGAATCAGTGGTTCGGAGTTATTGCGCGGCTGCCGAGCTGATACTGACTTGAAGAAGAGAAGGATTTTTCAGCACCGGCAGAAATTTTTCGCGCACCGCTGTGAATTCCGGAAGGTTTTTCTTTGTGACCGGATCCGAAGGCGGCAGTCCGAGCTTCTCGAAATTTTTGTACTGCCCGCACTGCACAATGCGGAAATCCAGATGTGGCCCGGTGGAAAGACCCGTGCTTCCAACCAGGCCGATAGTCTTGCCAATTTCCACGCGCTGGCCGTTGCGGACATACATGCGCGACAAATGCAGATACATCGTTTCGTATCCGTTCGGATGCGCGATTTGCACCATGTTTCCTTCGCCGCCTTTGCATCATATGAACGATATCGAACTGCTGATCAGCGGGAAGCCTCAGAATCTAGAGGCGGTGATCCGGGAAGCCTTAGCCGCGACGGATCCGGATGTTACCGTGCTTAAGGTCACGAGCCTGGGCGAGCAGGTCAGCCTTAATTTTAATCAGGAGCGGCTGATTGCCCGGCTGACTGGGCTGTTTGGTTTGCTGGCGCTGGCGTGCGTTGGGCTGTACGGCGTGACCGCGTACGGAGTGGCGAGGCGCCGGAGCGAGATTGGTATCCGCATGGCGCTGGGAGCGGATCGGGCCAAAGTGGTGAGAATGGTGGTGAGTGGGGCCATGGCGCAGATCGGAATCGGATTGCTGATAGGACTTCCGATTGCGGTCGCGGGAGGGCGCGCACTTGCCCATCAGCTTTTTGGGGTGAAGAGCTATGACCCGGCGGTGTTGAGTGTCGCAGTGGGGGCGCTGGTCTTTTCGGCATTGGTGGCTGGGTTGGTGCCGGCGTTTCGAGCGGCGTCCATCGATCCGATGGAGGCGCTCAGGACCGAGTGAAAAATGCAGAATCCGGCGGGATGCTTTTGTTTACAAGAGGGATTGAGATCCTTCGGCTATCCTCGTCGGATAGACTCAGGATGACACTGTTTGGGCGAGTTTACTTGCCGGTAGAAAGCAGTTTTAGTTCGGGGCTCTGAGTTTGGGTGGCGAAATAGTTTTGTTCGCGGAGGCGGCGATAGATGCGGCCGGCGACGAGGGCGGCGGTGGGGCCGATGACTTGGCGGGAGCTGCCGCGCAGCAACACGGCCAGCGCGATTTTCGGATGCGCTTCGTCCGCATAGGTGACGAACCAGCCCACGCGGGAAGAGGGATCGTTGCAGGTTCCGGTTTTGCCGAGCGGCATTTCATCGCCGTCGCGATCGAAACTGCGCTTGCCGGTTCCATAGAGAACAGCGGCGAGCATACCTTCGCGAATTTCCGGAAGCACCGGGGCGATATTCAAATCGCGCTTGATGCGCGGAGTAAAGCTCTGGATTTCGTCAGCGCTGCGCGGGTATTGGAGGTAGTAGAGAGTGCCGCCGTTCGCGAAAGCAGCCGCTAGCGAAACCAGCTGCAGCGGTGTCATCTGGATGCCTTCACCGAAGCTGGACATGCGCGCGATGCCGCCGTGCGCGGGGGCCTGCATCGGGAACGAACCGGGGTGCTCTTCGGGAAGATTGTAGCCGGCGAGCTCGCCGAGGCCGAGGAGGCGTGCATAGCGCGAAACGGTGTCAAAGCCCATGCGGCGGCCCAACTCTTCGAAAAAAACGTTGTTGGAGTGCGCCATGGCTTCGGTCAAATTCATGTACTTGCGGCGGCTGACTTTGAGCATGGTGTCGCGGGTGATGACGTTCTCTGATAGCGCGGCGAGCGCAACGGCGGGCTTGATGGTGGAGCACGGAATGTAGCCGTCGCCGAAAGCAATTTTCTGATTGATGATGGTGAGGATGCGGCCGGTATTGGGATCCACGGCTACGACTGCGCCGTTGTAGCGGCCGAGGGCGTCGACAGCGGCGGCGCGCACGATGGGATCGTCGAAGGTGGCAATGTCCGCGAGTGAGGAATTGGCGAAGGTCGGGACGCCGCGGAAACGCGAGATGCGGCGCAGCGAAGCTCTGCGCGCAGCAGGCGCGGCAGGCATCGGCGCTGCGGTCGTAACAGCAAGGACTGCGGCCAGGAGAACACGTCCCAATTGCTTCACTGTTATACCCTGAAAATATTCTTGCCCGATTCTGCCGGATGGAAGGCTGTTTTTATCCCAGGTTTGTTGCCTGGTCAACCGTCATTCCAACAAATCGTTCCCGGTCTACTAACAACGTTCCGCGAGAACGCGTTCGAGCCGATTACGTCTGTTGCACCCAGTCGGCCAAAGGAATGGCCGCACATTTGACGCTACTTAGCTCCTTTAAGTTTTGTAACACTGTTCCCAAAAGAAACACTCGTTCTTAGGATGAGACAGATTGTAGGGATTGGGGGCGGGGCAAGCAATAGCCAAAGCGCTCCAGTACGGAGCTATGTGCTTTATTTTGAACGGCTGACCGGGTGGGCAGCGGAAGGACAGGGCGTGACGGTGGGGCCTGCCCATTGGGAGCGGCCCGAAGAATGTACGAAAAGGGCGCGTCGCAAGTTGAAACAGGGACTGTGCCGCTGGAATAGGAGGCAGGCTCAACGCAGAGGGCAGGGTAGCTCAGAGGGCCGAGGAATGAGCAGAGGAGCCGCAATCTGAAGAGCGGATCGGCTCGGCGAGGATGGTGGAGGCCTGTGGCGTTAGCGCAGAAGATTGTGAACGCGGACAAGATGATACAGAGTGGGCACCTGTCGGCAGAGATTCATCCCAGTGATGCTGGCGGACCTGTCGGCTCTGCACATTGAGTACCCGGCGAAGGGCGCGAGATAGAGAACGAGTCAGAGCAAGCAAAAGAGTCAATAAAGATGGACGAAAAGCCTTTGGCTCCGGTCTTTCGCCGGAGCCAAAGGCTTATTTGTAGGAGTTGACGCGTCAGGCGTCAAAGGTTCGGCGGCAGAGCACAGTCTCCGAACTTAGAAACGAATGTAGGGTCCAAAGGTGATGCGCAAATTGTTATGCGTGCCGTGGTTGAAGTAAATCTCATCGCCGATATCCAGGCGCACGCCCAGCGGGCCGAAATGGCCTTCGAGACCGCCGCCAGGGTAAAGGACGCCGTCGACATTGTTACGACGGAGATTGTCGACGCTGCTGAAAAATGTTCCGATGGTGGCCGGCGCGTTGTTGATTCGAAAATCGACGAAACCGCCTTTGAGAAAGACAAACGGGTGAACGTGGTAGTGTTCGCCAAGGTTCACTTTAGGGCCGAACTCGCCGTGGAGGATCCGCAAACCAGTGCGGCGAATGGTGAAGGAGCCGGTGGTAGAGTCAGTGAACCTTTCGGTGAAGGCCTGATCGAAATCGTAACTAATTTCACCTTCCAGCTTGAGATTGCGGAAAGCCACGACACCAAGGCGGGCACCGAGGCCGCCGTAGTTCGTGCCAGTTTGCGACAAGCGTAGATAATCGGCGAAGATGCCGACCTGGACGTGTTCGGTTTCTTGAGCCGATGCGAGAGGCACGAGCCAGCCCGCTAGAAGAAATAGAAATGCGAAACGCTTCATGGTTCGCGTTCTCCTTGCGAATTAGGATTTGAGATTCAAGCAGAGGGCTGGCCCATGGACTGGAGATGTCTGTCTGCGTCAAGTTGGATGCCCGACGTCAAGCGGCGAGTTGCGAAAGCGGGGCAGATTGAGGGGGAGTGCAGAGCGGGAGTTGAGCGCATACACGGTGGAAAGGCGCGTCCATACAGGGATCACTGTAGGGGAGGCGTGAAATTCGCAATAAAAATGCGGTTTTTTTGTGAAGTGACGTTGTCCACGAGAGCGAGATATGGATAATATGGCAGCTTCAGGTCAACGTTAAAGCACAGCACATTCGAATTCACGATGCTTTGGCAGACAATTTCCGCGGCTTGGTATTGACGATGCGCAAGAATCGAAACGGAAAGGTTTCCGCGAGGATGACGCGACTGGACAAATCCCTTACGGGGATTACAGGATTCGACGAAGTGACGAACGGTGGAGTGCCCAAGGGGCGACCGACGATCGTGTGCGGAGGAGCGGGCTGCGGGAAGACGATGTTTGCGTTGGAATTTCTGGTACGCGGAGCCACGGAGTACAACGAGCCTGGCGTGTTGATGACCTTCGAAGAAACGTCCGAGGACATGACGAAAAACGTGGCGTCCCTGGGATTCGACCTGAAGGGACTGGCGGCGCGAAAGAAATTAGTGCTGGAGTATGTGCGCATCGAGCCGGCAGAGATACAGGAGACGGGCGAATATGATTTAGAAGGATTGTTCATTCGGCTGAAGCACGCGGTGGATTCGATTGGGGCCAAGCGCGTGGTGTTGGACACCCCGGAGGCGATTTTCTCTGGATTTTCAAACACGGGTCTGCTGCGTGCCGAGATTCGCAGACTGTTCCGGTGGCTGAAAGATCGCGGCTTGACAACGGTCGTAACGGCGGAAAAGGGCGAGGGGACGCTGACGCGGTATGGATTGGAAGAGTATGTGTCGGATTGCGTGATTTTTCTGGATCACCGGGTGAGCGAGCAGGTTTCGACGCGGCGGTTGCGGGTGGTGAAGTACCGCGGGTCTTCGCACGTCGCCGACGAGATTCCATTCTTGATCGACGACCGCGGTTTTTCGGTGCTGCCAACCTCATCGATGAAATTGGATCACGTGGTGTCGAACCAGCGGGTTTCCTCAGGGGTCCAGGATTTGGACGACATGTTGGAGGGAAAGGGATTTTACCGGGGAGCCTCTGTGCTGGTTTCCGGAACGGCGGGAGCGGGAAAGTCGAGCCTGGCGGCGCACTTTGCGGACCGTACATGCCGGGAGGGGAAGCGATGCTTGTATGTGGCGTTCGAAGAGTCTCCGGCGCAGGCGATGCGCAACATGCGCTCCGTCGGGGTCGATTTGGAGAAGCAGGTAAGAAAAGGCCTGCTGCGATTCGAGGCTTGGAGGCCGACGCAGAGCGGGCTTGAAATGCACTTACTGCGCATTCACAAGCTAGTGGAGGAGCACAAGGCGGACGCGGTGGTTATCGACCCGGTGACGAACTTGCTGGTCGGGAGCCAGCAGGAATTGCACTCGGTGTTGATGCGTCTGATCGATTTTTTAAAAACACAGCAAATTACGGGTTTCTTCACGGCGCTGACGCAGGGACGCGACAAGGAAATCGAACAGACAGACGTGGGAATCTCCTCGCTGATCGACACATGGATTTTCGCGCGGGATGTGGAACTGAACGGCGAGAGGAACCGGTGCATTTACGTGTTGAAGTCGCGAGGAATGCCGCATTCGAATCAGGTGCGGGAATTTGTGATGTCGAAGGACGGAATACGGCTGCTGCCGGTGTACGTGGGCAGCGGGACGGTGCTGACGGGTTCGGCGAGGTTGTCGCAGGAGGCGCGAGAGAGGGCGGAGAGCGTGCTACGACAGCAAACCAAGGAGGAGCAGCAGCGCGTCTTGGACGGCAAGCGGAAGGCATTGGAAGCGCAGATTGCGGCGATGCGATCGGAATTTGCGCAGGAGGAAGCGCGAGTGGCGCTGGTGGCCCGGCAGGAGAAGCGGAGGAAGCGCGAGTTCTCTCGAAACGCGCTGGAGATGGTAGCTCTTCGCGGAGGCGCGCGGCAAGGGACGGCAGCGGATCGAAACGGAAGAGTGGGGGATGAGCATGAGAGCTAAAGTGGACGCAACGTCGAAGCGGTTGAACGGAGGCAGAAACGGGCGGTTGGTTGAGCTGCGGCTTTATGTTGCGGGCCAGACGCCGAAGTCGCTGGCGGCGCTGGCGAACCTCAAGAAGATTTGCGCGGAGCACCTGGAAGGGCGATACCGGCTGAATGTGATCGACCTGGTGAAGACGCCGCAACTAGCGCGGAACGACCAGATTCTGGCGATACCGACGCTGGTGCGGAAATTGCCGGAACCGATACGGAAGATCATCGGAGATTTGTCGGATGTGGATCGTGTGCTGGTAGGGCTGAATTTACGAGAAACGGCGAGTTGAATGAAGCCAGCTGGGGCAGGGGCGGAAGGCAATGGCAAGAAGCCAGCAAAGGAGAAATATCTTTTGCGGCTATACGTGACGGGACAGACGCCTAGGTCTGTAAAGTCGATCGAAAATCTCAAAAAGTTTTGCGAAAGATACCTGCATAATCGATACGAGTTGGAGGTCATTGACATTTACCAGCAGCCGGCGCTGGCTTCGGAGAATCAGATCATCGCAGCGCCCACGCTCATTAAGAGGTTGCCACTGCCGCTGCGCCGGCTGGTCGGAGATTTTTCGAATCAAGATAGAGTCGTGTCGGGGTTGGATTTGAGAGTCGTCTAGAGGTGGGAGTGGTGAAGAAGCAAAAGAAAGAGATTGTCCGGAAAGAGGGAGGGGAACAGTTAAGGGCGCGCGTAGCGGAGCTCGAAGAGACGCTGCGTGCGATCCGGACGGGAGAAGTGGACGCGCTGCTGGTGTCCAGTGCGCACGGGGACCAAGTCTTCACGTTGCAAGGTGCGGAACATCCGTACCGGCTGCTGGTGGAAACCATCGATGAGGGCGCGGCGACGCTCTCCGATGACGGCACGGTGCTGTATTCGAACAAGAGCTTTGCGGCATTTTTCGGAGTGCCGCTGGAGAAGTTCATCGGAGCGCCGTTGCAGAGTTTCCTCACTGGAAACGACCGGAAATTTTTAAAGACGCTGATCCTCGGAGCCAGGATGGCCAACACGCGCGGTGAAATCCGGCTGCTGCGGAAAAATGGGAAGCCGCGAACGATCCGCCTGACGCTGAGCCCGAACCGCGAACTGGGACTGGAAGCCATCTGCGCGGTGGCCACGGAACTCACCGAAATCGTCGACGCCAACGAAGCATTGCGAGTAACCGAGACGTCACTTCGGCAACTGTCAGCGCGTTTGTTGCAACTGCAGGACGAAGAACGCCGGCGAATCGCGCGGGATTTGCACGATGTGACAGGTCAGAAGATCGCGATACTGTCGATGTCGTTGGATCGCCTGGCGAGGCTGACCGAACCGCGTAAGCCAGAGGCACAGGAATCGATCAAGGAAAGCCAGGACATTGTCAGCCAGATTGGCGAGGAAATCCGGACGCTGTCGTATATCTTGCACCCTCCACTGCTGGATGAATGCGGGCTGGCATCCGCCGTGCACTGGTACGCGGAGGGCTTCGAGAAGCGCAGCGGCATTAAGCTCGACGTGGCCATCGACACCAATCTTCCACGCCTGCCTATCGATGCGGAAACAACGCTGTTTCGCGTTGTGCAGGAAAGCCTGACCAATGTGCACCGGTACTCCGGGAGCTCAGTGGCCGAGATCAGGATCTCGAAAGATTCCGGGGAGGTGCGGCTTGAGATTATCGATTATGGCCAAGGGATCAAAGCGGGAACTGCGCGCGCAAAGCTGGACGGCGAAGCTCCCCTGGGTGTCGGTATTCCGGGAATGCGGGAGCGCCTGCACCAATTGGGCGGAGGGCTAAGCGTAGATTTTGGAACGAACGGGACGCGGGTGGTGGCTTCGCTGCCGATCAAGAAAGCGGCGGAAGGCGAGTTGGAAGGCGAGGAAAGCCGAACGTCGTTGAGTTTTGCAATTCGTTCCGCGCAGGATGCCCGCCGGCGCATTTTGATCGCGGACGATCACGAGCTAATGCGGCGCGGGCTAAGGGGATTGATTGAAAGCCACGACGAATGGGCGGTTTGCGGGGAGGCGGTAGAGGGAAGTGAAGTGGTGCGCAAGAGCGCTGAGTTGGAGCCGGATTTGGTGATAATGGACGTAAACCTGCCGGGGCTTAGCGGGATCGAAGCAGCGGTTCAGATCCGGCAAGAACGGGAAGGGGTAAAGATCCTGTTCTTTACGGTGCACGATTCCGATGAAGTGATTCGCGAGATTATCGGCGCGGGTGCGCATGGGTACGTGGCTAAGTCGCGAGCAAGTCAGGACCTAGTCGACGCGGTGCGGAACGTGCTGGTCGGGAAGACTTTTTTCCCGAACATAGGGGCGGCCGCGGCCGCGGCCGCACGGAGATAGCGGGGCGGTTTCCCTCCTGCAGGTAATCTATCGCGCTCCTTCGACACTCAGCGCGCTCCGGTTTCCAAGCTAGAACTTTAACGGGCGAGGGTTTCGCTGGATTCGACGCGGTCGGGTGTATCAATGCGGATGTCAGTAAGGTCGGATAGCAGGTTGGCAGCCCAGCGGTAGACGTTGTGCTCGCGGACGGAGCTGCGCATATGTTGCATGCGGGCGGCTTGCTCGTCGCCTGGCATATTCAAAGCGCGATGGATGGCGCCAGCCAGTTGCTGGACATCGTAAGGATTGACGAGCAGGGAGTCGGTAAGCTCCAGCGCCGCACCGGCGAAGGTGCTGAGGATCAGGACGCCGCGATTATCCTCGCGAGAAGCAACAAACTCCTTGGCGACGAGATTCATTCCGTCGTGCAGGGAAGTAACCATACACAGCGAAGCGGCGCGATAGAAACGGGAAATCTCCTGATGGGAGTGGTGGCGGCTCAGCAGCACGATGGGCTTCCAGTGGCCGGCTTGGAAGCGCGCGTTGATGCGCTCGGCTTCGGCGGCGACTTCTTCGAGCAAAATCTGATAGCGGCCGATATTGGTGCGACTGGGTGCGCCGATCTGAACGAAGGTGAAGCGGCGTTGGTAGGAAGGGTAGAGCTCGAAGAAGAGCTCGATGCCGCGGAAGCGCTCGAGAATGCCTTTGGTGTAGTCGATGCGATCGACGCCAACTCCGAGAAGTGTGGCGCTGATGCCAAGCTCATTGCAAAGCACGGCGCATTCTTCCTTCATGCTGCGAGACGGCTGCTGCGAATGGCCGTTTTCCTGAAGAGCAACGCTGATGGGATAAGGCCGCACACGGGTCACGTGTCCTTGGCGGTTCACCGAGAAGCGATCCCATTCGGTGAGCGCCTCTACCGCTCGATCAACTGTGGACAGGAAATTGTTGCAATGAGACTGGATGTGAAATCCCACGAGGTCGGCGCCGAGCAACCCGTCGATCAGTTCCCGCTGCCAGGGGCAGATGCCGAAGACCTCGGGATTGGGCCAGGGAATGTGCCAGAAGATGGCGACGCGGGCATCGGGCCTTGCTTCCTTGATCATGCGGGGAAGCAAAGCGAAATGATAATCCTGTACCAGGACAATGGGTGATTCGGTGGATTCCATCTCCTCGATGGCCGCATCGGCGAAGCGGCGATTGACTTCCTGATAGGCGACCCAGTCCTCAGGACGGAAGATCGGACGAGTGTGCGCGATGTGGCAGAGCGGCCAAATACCTTCGTTGGCAAAGCCTTCGTAATAGCCCTTCTCCTCTTCGGCGCTGAGCCAGACACGACGGAGTGTGTAACTGGGATGGTCTGGGGGAACGCGAAGATGATCCTTGGCATCAACGGTTTCGCGGTCGGCGTTGCCGGAGCCGTGGGCGATCCAGGTGCCGTCGGTGGCGAGGAGCACTGGCTCGAGAGCGGTAACCAAGCCACTGGCGGGAACGATGACCTGGATAGTCCCATTGTTGCCATTGCTGTGGACGTGCATATATGGCTCGCGATTGGCGATTACGAAGAGCGGCTTGTTTTGCAATTTGTTGCTCAAGCTGACGCGCAGGCGTTCGGCCGTCCATAACGAAGCGTTGGTGTTGCGGAGGCGGGCTTCTTCCTCGGCGGTGGCGCGAGCGGCGCTGAGATCACGCGCGAGATGCGTGACTTCGTGATGGAGCTGATCGAAAAGCTCACCCTCGGGGAGTGAAGGGGGAGCGTGCGATTGCCCGGTGCGCAAGGTCCGGAGCCACTTGGCCGTGCGGGTGAGCGGCCCGGTCAGCGTCCAGCGAACGAGAACTAGCGCGAGGCCCGTGATAAGTAGCGTTTGCACCAGAGCGCTGACCAGGGAATCGCGCACAGTATGAGCAACCTGGCGGTCGATGTAGGTGGCATCGTGCACCAGCGCCAGTGTGCCGACGAGTTGGCCATTGCGGTGAAGAGGCAAGGCATAAACGTGGATAGGCGTGTTACTGACGCGCAGGAACTCGCCGTAGCCGGCGTCGTGCTCGGCGGCAAGGGCTGCAGCAGCGGGTCGGAGTTGGAATAGGGAAGCGAGGCCGGAGGTTACCGCGAGGGCCACGCCATTGGCATTGTAAACGGCTACGCCCTTCAAGTGCTCGCGCTGACCGAAGCGATCCACGAGGCGTTGCAGGGTTTTGTCCGGCAAAGGCCGCTCAAATTGTGGCTCAACAATTTCTTGAAGGCTTACCCCGAGGGTCTCCGCTCGGCGGGACAGATCACTGCGCAGAATACGCCGGTCGGTGCGGACCTGGTAAGCGGCGAAGAGTAGAGACACGACAACGACGCTGACAATGAGGGGCAAGATGAGTTTCAGAGTCGTGCGCATCGATACTTCCCCTTGGGCAAGAGCGAAGATTTCGTTTCGGATTCGTGAGGGCGATGCGAATCCGCGAGGCGAAAAAAGCGCGCTCCTTATCGCGACGAGTTCGACGGCTGCACGACAACGTGGGTAGCAATGTTGTTTCCGTCGTCGGTTCGATCATCGACTGTAGCCTGCGCGCCAACTTCAAGTCTTCCCTCGACCTTGGTCGTGTCATCGATGAGGAATTGGAGGGTGACCATGTCCTGGCTCTTCTTTACGTCGACCGAAAAGGAAGCATCTCCGATGGCTGAGATTTTGCCGGAAACCGAGCCGCGCTCGGCGGCTTCCTTGAACAATCTGCTATGCGGCTGGGAGGCTAGCGCGTCGGACGAAATCGCAACACCTAAGCATGCCACAAATACGGTAAGAATGAACAGAGAAACGAGAGTCAAGATGGCGCGGAAGCGCATTTACTTCCTCCGATCACTTCCGGCTGGCGCAGTAGAGATGGCACGAATACTTCCAAAGTCGCGGTGCTACCGTGTTTCTGTAAGCAAAATCAAATGAGGCATATAGGCTGGGAGGGTGGCCAGGAGTAGGTGTGGCGGATGTACTAGGACTATGAAAATTTTCCGCTCAGCTAGCGTTGTGCGACAACGAAGAGACGGCGGAAGGGGAAAAGTGTTTGGCCGTTCGGCTGAGGTGGGTAGGCGATGGCCATGCGGGCGGCGAAGGCGTCGATGAATCTGGCGGCTTGGTGTTCCGGCAAAGCAGAGAGAAAAGGGCGCAGCGCGGTGCCACGCATGAAGTTGACGACAGGATCTTTGCCCTCTAGAACCTGCAGATAGATGGTTTCCCACAGCTCGAGATTGCGAGCATGCGGCGAGAGCCAGCGCCAGTACGTTTCTGGAGGAGGAATGGGCGCGAGCAGGAGAAGCTCGAGTTTGGCGCGCCACTCGATTTGCATGACGAGCTCTTTCAGGCCGAGGTGCGAAGGCGACTCGAAATGCCGGGGGACTTGCATGGCGAGTACGCCGCCGGGCCGCAACTTGTTCAGAAGGGAAGGTAGCAGCGTTTCATGGTCAGGAACCCATTGCAGCGCGGCGTTGGCATAAATGAGATCGGCAGATGCTGGAGGATGCCACGAGCTAATGTCTGCTTTCTCCCAGTCGAGAGTGGGAAACTCGCGGCGAGCCTCGGCGAGCATTTGGGGAGAGGAATCGATGCCCGTGACTTTGGAATTGGGAAACGTATCGGCAAGGATGCGGGTCAGGTGGCCAGTGCCGCAACCGAGATCGTAGATTGTGGAGTATTCGGATTTAGGAATGCGGGCGATGAGATCGAGGCCGGCGCGAAAGCGGATGTCGGCGTAGCGAAGGTAAGTTTGCGGCTCCCAAGTGGTCACAGGGGTCGGAAGAAATCATACCATTGCAGGTCACGAAGCCGCGGATCGGCAAACTTAGACGAGGAAGCCTTGCGTGCGATAGAGCTGCACCATTTCGAGGCGGTCTTCGGCGCCGATTTTGTGCTTCATGCGATAGAGGTGATTCTTGACGGTCTGTTCGGAAAGCGAGAAGTGATTCGCGATTTCTTTATTGGTAAGCCCTTGTGCGATCAAGGGAATAAGCTGCAGCTCGCGGCGGCTGAGACCCAAGCGTCGGCGGCCGCTGGCACACGGAAGGCTGGCGGCATCAGATTCGAAATAGCGAAACAGAACCGCGCACAGCGCGCCGGGACAAACAGCTTCACCGGCGTACACGGCCTGCACGCCTTGCAGGACCTCTCCAGAGGAAGCGTCGCGCAACAAGTAGCCGCTGATGCCTGCGCGCACACATTGGAGGAATTCGCGCTCGTCCTTGGCCATGCCGATCAGCAGTATGCGCACGGCAGGCGCTGCGGCGCGGACCTGCTGTATGGCCGCTAAGTCTTCCTCGAGGCTTCCGCGGGAGGTGAGGAGCAAGATGTCAGGACGCGCATCGAGCAAGGCGTCGGTGTGAAATGGTGCAGCGGAATTAGTGGCAATCACTTCGATGCAGCCGCCCTTGGAGAGAACGCGAGCCAGGGCTTCACGCAACAGGCGGTTCTCGGCGGCCACAAACACGCGGATTTTCTCGGTGGGGGTTTTGCGAGCATCCGCACGCGCGGTTTTTGCGGCGCGCCGCCGGGAATCCGGTGCAGAGCCGTTCGAGCGGGCGGTTTCCTTGACTATGGTTTCCGTCATTGAAACGCCGCCTCTCTTTCCCCGGTGCTTTCACCGCCGAGGGAATGTAAAGGCGTTGTTAATCTATAACGTTGCAAGGCAATTGCCAAGCCCATCCGGTTAAGAGGGCGATGGCGTGTGGCCAGGGTGCGGAAAATACGGTCGAAAAGAAAAAAGCCGATGCCAAAATTGGCATCCATGTGGCCGGTGTTGTTGACGCTGTGATGGTGAATATCGTGAAGGCGCCTGGCGCGTCGAAACCAGCGGTTGATCAGCGGCACGCGAGCCATCCAGAAATCGCGGAGGTGCATGGCATCGTGAAGAAAGCTGAACGTCAAGAACGGCCAGACAACGAGGTTGCCTAGCACGATCACGTGGTAGACGGGTGGTACGTGAAACAGGAACATAACACCCCAACAACAGACTAGAAGGACAGCCGATGGAGCAAGCCACTCCCAACCTACGTTGCCGAGTGAAAAACGTCGGCGAGTAGCGTCCCTGTAATGCTCGGCACGCATCGGCTGCATTGGTCCATAAAGGAGGAGGTGGTGAACCAGGTGACTGCGGCTCAGGAAGGGCAGCTTGTCGCTGCGGAGCAGTCGGTGCAGCCAATAGTCGGCCAGTTCGGCCACCAGGCATGAACAGATTACCGATTCCAGCACGCCCGCCGCAGATAGAACCGCACAGAACCAAAACATTTTCGCTTGTCCCTTCGTAAGCGCACGGTAAACGGCGGCAAGGACGTTATTCAAGCGACAAGGAACGATTCCTGAGGAGAGGCGTGCAATGTCGTTGTTTGTCGCACGAGGGGAGCCCAATCATGCTCGCGGAGCGCAAAATGTGTGTCCAACAGTAGACAGTCTTAGCGCCACTGTGCGAACGAGAGGCGAAGGATGAGCTTCCTAGGGCAGATGCAGGCGCTTCATCAGGTCGCCAAAGCGGGGCTCGGAGCGGAGCGGATCAGCCATCGGATCGACGTTTAGATAGACGAGGCGGTCGTTGCGCTCCTTGTAAGCGCGATCCAGCCAGTCCAGTGCCTTGGTTTTTTCCGCGAGACCGATATAAATGGCGGCAAAATAGAGGGACGAAACGTAGCGAGATTGCGCGAGTCGCTGCAGATCGGCAAGGGCTTTGCGGGCGCCGGCAGCGTCGCCTGAGAGAGCCAGAGCGTGGCCATACAGGGCGATCATGACAGGGTGGTCGCCAGAGAACTTTCGACCTTCCGAGAATTGCTGCAGGGCTTCCGTGTACATCCTCTTTTCGCGATACGCGGAGCCGAGCCAAATATAGGCCAGCCAGTAGCTTGGATACTGCTCGATAATCCGCCGACCCTGCGCCGCGGCTTCATCGTACTGGCGGGCATGATAGTAAATTTCCGCGCGGACGGTATTGAAGAGAGGCGAGACGGGATCCAGGGCGAGGGTGCGCGAGTTCTCCTCATGTGCTTGTTGAAGCCGATTGCGCACGGTGCAGTAGTGGCTGAACCACAGATGTGCAGTGGGATCATTCTGGCCAAGCGCGAGGGCACGCTGAAACTCGCGCTCGGCCGCGTCGAAGTTCCAATCATAGCTGAAGGAGACGTTGGCTAAGACGGCATGAGCTTCGCCAAGCTGCGGGTCAAGTTGAAGCGCATATTCAGCAGCTTCGCGAGCTTTGGGTTTTGCCTCGATGGGAGACATGTCGTCGTAAGGCACTTGGCCCAGCAGCGCGTAAGCGCTGGCAAGGCCCGCATACGCGAGCGCGTAGTTCGGATCTTTATCGATGGCTTGCAGGTAGGCCTCGATACTCTTGTGGAGGTCCCCGCGATTGGTCCAGTAAAACCGGCCGCGAAGATAAGCATCGTAGGCTTCGGGATTGACGGCGCGCGCTGTTCCTTTTGCGCCATTCACGCCGAGGGCGCCGACGGGAAGCGCCACACGGATCTGGCTGGCGACGGCGGCAGCAACTTCGTCCTGAACGCGGAGAATGTCGCCGAGATCGCCGGTGTAAGAATCGGCCCAAAGGTGGGTCTGGTCGCTCACTTGGATGAGCTGCACATCGATGCGGACCTGGTTTCCACCGCGACGCACGCTGCCTTCCATGGCGTATTGCACGTCAAAGGTCCGGCCGATCTCTGCGATGGATTTGCCAGCGATGAGCTTTGAAGCGGTCGCGGCAATAACACCCAGGCGCTCCGGGTCAAGGCGCCCGAGCTGTGTAATCATCTCGTCGGTCAGGCCAGCACTGAAATAATCCTGCTGGGGGTCTCCGCTCAGGTTAGTGAATGGGAGGACGACCAAACGAATCTTCCCACTCGCTGAGCGCACGGGAGGATGCCCGCCGCGCACGAAGTAGACAGATGGGATGGCAGCGGCGAGAACAAGCAGCGTTAGCAGCGTGATGGTGATGTGCAAACGGGTGATGCGTGGGCGCGGAGGGGGCAGTTCGCTGCCTGATGCTTCTTTCTTTGATTCCCCCTTTTCATCATTGGTAGAGACTGTGACGTGAGCTGCAATTTCGTCATCCGCAGCTTTCCCGAAATCTTCTTCGCCATTTTCAGCCGATGGCTGGCGTTCACGGTACCACTTATCTAACTCTGAACGATAAGCGTAAACCGAGCCTAGCTTGCCAATTTGCAAGCGGCGTACCGGAAGTCCTTGGTACTTTTCCCATCGCTGGACGGTCCTGATCTCGCGGCGCAAGTACGCGGCAATCTCTCCCCACGATTCGAGCCGGGGCTCGTTGGCTGGGGGATCGGGAATTGGACGATCGCCGAGGGGAAAATCCGCCATGTAAAGCTCGAGGGTTACCGAACTGGCTGGAGTATACACCGGGGGGGCTTTTGGTTGGTACTCTGCCCCTGCAGCGGAAGGTTATTGATGCGTTTGGGGCTTTCGAGGAAACAGACTAAGTTCTTCAGCGCACTTCCCAGGTGTCGCCGGCGTGCAAGAGTTTGTTCAGATCGCCTGGGCCACGCTTGGCGATGACGTCTTTTATTTGTTGGTTCATGACGTCTTCATAGCGGGGCAGATCGTCCCATGCGCGAAACACGCCTATAGGCGTGGGGAAGCCGGGGCGATGCTCCATGTGCGAGAGCAAGAATGCGTACGACGGGCGCGGATGATGCGCATCGTGAATGACGAGGTCCGATTCTGTGACGCCGTTGCCGAGCGCGACGACTTCAATGTCGCCGTCGGATTTGCGGCGGATGCCTTTGTCGCGATTTTTACCGAAGACCAGCGGTTTGCCGTGCTCAAGTTGTAGGACGTGCTCACTGCGTGCGTCGCGCTCGGTGAGCGAGAACCATGCGCCGTCGTTGAAGATGTTGCAGTTCTGCAGGATTTCCACGAACGCGGAGCCTTTGTGCACCGCGGCGTGCTTCAGTGTGTCTTTCAAGTGCGATTGGAAAACATCAACGGAGCGCGCGACAAAGGTGGCTTCCGCGCCGATCGCTAGCGACACGGGATTGAACGGACGGTCCACGGAGCCAAATGGCGTCGACTTTGTTTTCTTGTTTACTTCCGAGGTCGGCGAATATTGGCCCTTCGTGAGGCCGTAAATTCGATTGTTGAAAAGCAAAACTTTAAGTCCCACGTTGCGCCGCAACATATGAATCGTGTGGTTGCCGCCGATGGAAAGCGCATCGCCGTCGCCAGTGACCACCCAGACTTCCAGGTCCGGCCGAATTGCTTTGATTCCTGTTGCGACCGCCGGCGCGCGGCCGTGGATGGTATGGAAGCCGAACGTGTTCATGTAGTACGGGAAGCGGCTCGAGCAGCCGATGCCGGAAACGACCACAAAATTCTCGCGCTTGATGCCGAGCTCGGGGAACACGGACTGCACCGCGGAGAGAATGGCGTAATCGCCGCAGCCGGGACACCAGCGGACCTCCTGGTCAGTCTGAAAATCTTTTTTCGTCAGCGGCGGTGGCAGCGTTGCGGTCGACATTTCTTTCTTGCTCCAGACTCATCCTTCGATTCACGTTGAGATCCTTTGGACATCCTCATCGGATGTCCTGAGGATTACGATCTCCTAGGCGTCCAGCATTTCTTCGATCTTTTGCTCAAGCTCACTTTGTTTGAACGGGCGGCCCTGAATTTTGTTCAGTCCCACCGCGTCCACCAGATATTTGGCGCGCAGAACCCAAAGTAACTGGCCCATGTTCAGCTCCGGCACCAGAACTTTCTTGAATCGATTGATAACTTCGCCCAAGTTCGATGGCAGCGGATTCAAGTGCCGCAGGTGGACATGCCCAATCCTGCGTCCCTCGGCGCGCTGAGCTTTTACCGCCGCGGTGATCGCGCCATGCGTGGAGCCCCACGCAACAATCAGCAAATCGCCTTCCGCGTCGCCTACCGGCTCGATATCCGGAATGTCCTGTGCGACGGCCGCAACCTTTGCTGCGCGGATGCGCACCATTTTTTCGTGATTCAGCGGCTCATAGTTGATATTGCCGCTGACATCCTGCTTCTCAAGGCCGCCGATCCGGTGTTCCAGCCCCGGCGTTCCAGGAACGGCCCAGGGCCGCGCCAACGTTTGCGGATCACGCTTGTAGGGCAGATAGCCAGTCGGGGAGTTGGGCTCGGTTGCAAAATGCACCGGGATCTCCGGAATATCATCGGCATCGGGAATGCGCCAGGGTTCGGCGCCGTTTGCCAGATATCCGTCGGATAGCAGGATCACCGGCACCATGTACTTGATGGCGATGCGACTGGCTTCCATCGCCGCCCAGAAGCAATCGCTGGGCGTCGCGGCGGCGACAATCGGAATCGGCGCTTCCGAATTCCGCCCGAACAGCGCTTGCAGCAAATCGGCTTGTTCGGTTTTGGTAGGAAGCCCAGTCGATGGGCCGCCGCGCTGGATGTCGCAGATGACCAATGGGATTTCCACCGCTACGGCGAGGCCCATGGCCTCTGTCTTCAGCGCCATGCCGGGACCCGAGGTTGTGGTAATGGCCAGAGCGCCTGCGTAAGCCGCGCCGATGGCCGAGGTAATCGCGGCGATTTCGTCTTCCGCTTGGAACGTCATGACGCCGAAGTCTTTATATTGCGACAGCTCGTGCAGGATGTCCGAAGCCGGCGTGATCGGATAGCTGCCTTGAAATAGCCGTAGGCCCGATTTTTGCGATGCCGTGATGAAGCCGAGCGCCAGCGCCTGATTGCCGCTCAAATTGCGATACATGCCCGGAGCCAGCTGCGCCGGGGGAATCTCGTAGCTGATCTGAAATGCTTCCGTTGCTTCGCAGTAGGAATACCCGGCCTTCATGGCCAGCTTGTTGGCTTCCACCAAGAGCGGCTTGTGCTTGAATTTGTCTTCAATCCAGCGGACCGTGGAATCCATGGAGCGGTTGTAAAGCCAGTAGCACATCCCAAGGGCGAAAAAGTTTTTGCAGCGGTCCATCGACTTGGCATCCAAGCCAAGGTGCTCCAGGGCGGCGCGCGTCAGGCGTTCCAGTTCGACAGAAAACAGCCGGAATTTGTCCAGCGAGTGGTCCTCAAGGGGATTGGAGGTCATCTGCGCCTTGCGCAGGTCGTTTTCTTTAAAGCTGTCGGAATTGACGATGAGGATGCCGTTGGCCTTCAAGTCGGCGACGTTGACTTTCAGCGCAGCGGGGTTCATAGCAATGAGGACATCGACAGCGTCGCCGGGCGTGGACACGTCGTTGGAAGAAAAATGAAGCTGATAGCCGCTTACTCCCGGCAGAGTGCCGGCAGGCGCGCGAATCTCCGCAGGGAAGTCCGGAAACGTGGCGATATCATTGCCATAGAGCGCCACGGTATTGGTGAACTGGCTGCCGGTGATCTGCATGCCGTCGCCGGAATCCCCGGCGAAGCGGATGACTGCCTGATCGATCTTCTCCCGCCGGTGTTTGGTCAGCGGAGATTCAATAAGTGTCGACATGACCTGCCTGACCCCGTTTGGAAAAGCCCCTCGACATTTCCCCCGCGAGGAGCGCGGCTCAGCTAATAGGATGACGCGGTAGCAAGAACAGGATGGATGGTGCTTCCGCCCGCCGCGAGCCGGCATGGCAAGGATACCACACCGGCTCGCCCGCGGCGGGGAGAGAGTCCGCCGCGCGGGCAATGTGCTCTACTGGAAAAGACGTGTGGAAAGCATACGAGGTTGCATGCGCGCCATGAAATCACTTTTTTTCTCGAGCCGAACACCGTACCGCGTCCTCTTTCCGCTGAGATGGCGAAGTCGGTCGGAAAACTTGGCGAATCCGGCATGGCCGCGAAGAAAGTGCTTGACTATTCGCTTTCTTTTCGCCTAAGGTGGATGCGACGGCTGCCGATTATGCGGCGCTGGAATCGGAGGTTGTACCCATGCCCCTGACCAAGCGACAGAAGGAAGTGCTCGACTACCTAGTGGCGTTCGAGACCAAGCACGGCTACGCTCCGAGCTTCGAGGAAATTGGCAAAGGTATGAAGCTGACCTCGCTGGCCACGGTCCACAAGCACATCACCACGCTCGAGAAGAAAGGTTTTATTCGGCGTGGCTACAACCAGAGCCGCTCTATCGAAATCTTGCAGTTGCCGAAATCGGTAAAGGACCAGGTAATCGAACGCCGGGTGCAAGAACTGCCGCTAGTCGGGCGTATCGCCGCGGGGCGGCCGCTGGAAGCGGTGGAAGAGCGCGAGACGCTTTCCCTCGGCGATTTTGCGCGCGGCGGCAATTCGTTTGCGCTGCAGGTGAAGGGCACTTCTATGATCGACGATCACATCATGGATGGAGATTTTGTGGTTTGCGAGCAAACGCAGGTGGCCAATCCGGGCGATATCGTCGTGGCCCTGGTCAGCGGGGACGAAGCGACGCTAAAAAGATTTTACCGCGAAGGCCCGGGAAAAATTCGTCTGCAGCCCGCCAATTCGGAAATGGCGCCGATCATCGTTCCGGCGAACGAAGTGAAGATACAAGGCCGCGTCATCGGCGTTTTGCGCAAGTACTGAGCGTAGAGCAGATTCGCTACCGCTCCACAGTAATCCAACGCGGAACTCGCCGTCAAAATCTCTTGCCGCGTGCGTTCCTTTGCACTGTCCGCAACATCAAACTTGGTTAGTGGTTCCTCGCGCCGCGATCGATCACGCATCCGCAGCGCAATTCCAGCCTCGCTGCTAGACTCAAGCCGGCGTCTAACTGGATCATCGGAGGGGCGGAATTGCTCTCAAAATCTGGTGCCCTGCTGGCCGTCCTTGCATGCATTATTTCTTGGCCCGCAGGGGCCGCGGCATACTCGGTGCTGTCGCATGAAGCCATCATTGATTCGGCGTGGGATACCAGTATCAAGCCGTTGCTGCTGAAGCGTTTTCCGGACGCTACGGCCGAAGAGTTGCGCGAGGCGCATGGCTATGCGTACGGCGGCGCGATTATCCAAGACATGGGCTACTATCCGCACGGCAGCAAGTTCTTCAGCGATCTGGCGCATTATGTCCGCAGCGGCGATTTCATCGTGATCTTGCTGCACGATTCCAAAGATTTGAACGAATACGCGTTCGCGCTCGGAGCGATGGCGCACTACGCCTCTGATAATAACGGGCATCGTCTCGGAACTAACCGTGCCGTGCCCATTCTCTATCCCAAGCTGAGAAAAAAACACGGCGACTTCGTGACTTACGAAGATGACCCGCTCGCGCACGTAAAGACGGAATTCGGTTTTGACGTTCTCGAAGTCGCCAAGGAACGCTATGCCCCGGAAAGCTATCACGACTTCATCGGCTTTCAGGTCGCCGCTCCGCTCCTTGAACAGGCTTTCCGTGAAACCTATGGTTTGGATTTGAAGAGCGTGCTGACAGACGAAGAGAAAGTGATCGGTTCCTACCGGCGGGACGTCAGCAAGCTCATTCCCAGGGCGACACGCGTGGCTTGGTCCCTCAAGGAAAAAGAGATCGAAGGCGATGTGCCCGGCATCACTAGGAGGAAGTTTCTCTATAATCTGTCGCGCTCCAGCTACGAGCGCGAGTGGGGAACGGACTATCAGCGGCCAAGTTTCTGGGACCGTTTCCTCGCGTTTCTCTATCGGTTGCTGCCAAAAATCGGGCCGTTGCGCGTGTTACAGCTCAAGACACCGACTCCGGAAACCGAGCGACTGTTCCAGGCCAGCTTCAATGCCACCATGGATCGCTATCGCAGCCTGTTGAAAGAAGAAGGCGAGGCGCGCTTGAAGCTGCCAAATGATAACTTCGACGTCGGCGAACCCACCGGTCCGGGCCAATACCGGCTGAATGATGACGCGCATGCCAAGCTGCTCGACAAGCTTGCCGAGCAAGGCTTTGCCGACATCACGCCCGATCTGCGCGCAGAGCTATTGGGCTTTTTCGCCGATCCCAATGCTCCTTATGCCACCAAGCGCAAGCCGAAAGAGTGGAGCAGGGTCGTGGCAGAGCTGCAGCAATTGAAATCCACGCCGCCGCAGCCGGTCAGCGCCCACGCTGTCCCGGCTTCCTTCTGAGGGGAATTTCCGCTCTCCATCAATTTTGTTTGCCTTCCGCATTGAAAAAACTCCTGCGGCATCGCGGCCCGCTCGTGTAAAAATGTAAAGTTTCTCGCGAGCCTTGATTCGCGCCCGTGATGACGAAACCGAAAAACATCCAAAAATTGCTGGCTGCCAATCGCAGCGAAATCGCTATCCGTATATTTCGCGCCGCGAACGAGCTCGGACTCCGCACCGTCGGCATCTACTCGCAGGAAGATCGCCTGGGCCTGCACCGCTTCAAGGCGGACGAGGCGTATCAGGTCGGCGCGGGGAAAGGTCCGGTGGAGGCGTACCTGGACATCGCGGGAATCGTTGCGCTGGCCAAAGACAAGAACGTTGACGCGATCCATCCCGGTTATGGATTTTTGTCGGAGAATCCGGCATTCGCGCGCGCTTGCGAGAAAGCAGGCATCACATTCGTTGGGCCGATGCCGGCGTTGCTCGAGCTGCTGGGCGACAAGACCGCGGCGCGAAAACTCGCCGCGTCTGCGGGTGTCCCGGTGCTGCCCGGCACCGCAGAGCCGGTTGAGTCCGCGAGCGAAGCGCACAAGATTGCGCGCGAAATCGGTTACCCGCTCATCGTCAAAGCAGCCATGGGTGGCGGCGGGCGTGGCATGCGCGTCGTGCACGATGCTACGCAGCTTGATGCCAGGCTAGAAGAAGCGCAGGGCGAGGCGCGCTCGGCCTTTGGCGATGCCTCCGTTTTCCTGGAGAAATATCTTCCGCGCGCGCGGCACATCGAGGTCCAGATTCTTGCCGATCATCACGGGAATGTGCTGCATCTCTACGAACGCGATTGCTCGGTGCAGAGGCGTCACCAGAAAGTCGTGGAGGTTGCACCGGCAGCAAATCTACCCGCCAGCGTGCGCGGCGAGTTGTGCGAAGCTGCGCTGCGCATCGCGCGCAAGGCCAATTATCGCAATGCCGGCACCGTCGAGTTCCTCTACGACGTCGATGCGGGGAAGTGGTACTTCATCGAAGTGAATCCGCGCATTCAGGTTGAGCACACCGTCACCGAGATGGTCACGGGCATCGACCTGGTGCAGGCGCAGATTCGCATCGCACAGGGTTGCAAGCTTCATGATGCACCGCTGTCGCTACCCAAGCAGGAAAGCGTGCCGCTCTACGGCGCGGCGCTGCAGTGCCGAGTGACGACTGAGGACCCGGAAAAGAATTTTGCGCCAGACTACGGGAAAATTTCCACGTACCGCTCTCCCGCGGGGTTTGGCATTCGCCTCGACGGTGGCACGGCGTACGCCGGCGCGTTGCTCGCGGCATATTACGATTCGCTGCTCGTGAAAGTGACCGCTTGGGGGCTGAATCTCCCGGAAGCTTGCCAGCGCATGGATCGTGCGCTGCGCGAATTTCGCATTCGCGGCGTCAAGACCAACATTCCTTTTCTGGAGAATGTCGTCAATCACCCGCGGTTCCGCGCCGGCGAAGTCACAACCGCGTTTCTCGAGGACTCCCCGGAACTCTTTCAGATTGCCACCCGCGGAGACCGCGCCACCAAATTGCTCTCCTATTTGGGCGATGTGATTCTTAATGGCAATCCGGAAGTCAAAGGAAAGAAAATCCCCGAGACCTTGGATCCGGCGGTCCTCCCGAGCGTCTCGGGGATCGCACCGCACTCTGGCTCGCGGCAATTGCTGCAAGAGCTCGGACCGAAAAAGTTCGCGGCGTGGGCTCGCAAGGAAAAGCGGCTGCTGATCACCGACACGACGTTTCGCGACGCGCATCAATCCCTGATGGCCACCCGCGTGCGTACGTACGATCTCTTGGGCACTGCCAACGCCGTAGCGCGGCGCCTTCCTAATCTTTTTAGCCTCGAAATGTGGGGCGGCGCCACATTTGACACCGCGCTGCGCTTCTTGCATGAAGACCCCTGGCAGCGTCTACGCGAGCTGCGTCGGCGGATCCCCAATATTTGTTTCCAAATGCTGCTTCGCGGCGCGAACGCCGTTGGTTATGCGTCATATCCAGACAACGTCATCGAAGAATTCGTGCGCGAAGCTCACGCGCAGGGCATCGATATTTTCCGTATCTTTGATTCGCTCAATTCCATCGAAAACATGCGTGTGGCGATCGATGCCGTGCTCGAGACCGGCGCCGTCTGCGAGCCGGCCATTTGCTACACCGGCGATATTCTCGACAAAGGCCGGCCAAAATATTCGCTCAAGTATTACGTCGCCATGGCCAAGCAACTGGAAAAGCTGGGTGCGCACTTTTTGGCCATCAAAGACATGGCCGGCCTGTGCAAGCCGTACGCTTCCTTTCAACTCGTTCGCGCCCTTCGAGAGGAAATCGACGTCCCCATTCACTTCCACACGCACGACACCAGCGGCCTAAACGCGGCTTCTGTGCTGAAGGCCGCGGACGCGGGCGTGGACGTCGCCGATGCAGCCGTCGCTTCCATGAGCGGTGGAACCAGCCAGCCAAACCTCAACTCAATTGTCGAATCCTTGCGTCACACTCCGCGCGACACGCAGCTAGATATCGACGCGCTCAACGAATGCTCCGACTATTGGGAAACCGTGCGTACGTACTATTTGCCCTTTGACTCCGCTCCCAAGTCAGGTTCCGCTCGTCTCTATCAGCACGAAATTCCCGGCGGACAGTACACGAACTTGCGCGAGCAGGCCGCCGCCATGGGGCTCGGTCACCGTTGGCGCGAGGTCGAGAAAATGTACGCCCAGGTGAACCAGCTTTTCGGCGACATCGTAAAGGTCACGCCCTCCAGCAAAGTTGTCGGCGACATGGCACTCTTTCTAATGGCCAAAGAAATGGCTCCGGACGATTTGCTCAAGCTGGACGAGCACCACGATCTCTCGCTCCCTAACTCCGTTGTCGAGATGTTTTCTGGCGTGCTGGGCGTGCCTCCCGGCGGCTGGCCCAAGAAGCTGCAAAAAATTATCCTTCGCGGCGCAGCCCCGCTTCGCGGCCTCCCAAGCGATAATCTGCCTGCGGCGAACCTGGCTCACGAGCAGCAGGCCCTCGAGAAAAAAGTTGGCCATGCAATTCGGCGCGACGACCTCCTAAGCTACTTGTTATACCCGGACGTCTTCCTGAAGTACGACAAATTCCGCCAAACCTATTCAGACGTCGGGGTGCTGCCCACTCCCACATTTTTCTACGGGCTGAAGTCCGGCGAGGAAATCACCATCGAAATCGAGCAAGGCAAAACGCTCATCGTCAAATTCCTCACCTCCAGCGATCCGCATCCCGACGGCACGCGCACTCTCTTCTTCGAACTCAACGGCCAGCCGCGTGAAGTCAATATTCGCGACCGAGCATTGCGCGTAGTTGAGCGCGCTCATCCCAAAGCCGATCCCGCCGATGCCGGGCAAGTGCCCGCGCCAACCGCCGGCGTAATTTCGGGCATTGCCGTACAGGCCAACCACGTCGTCGAACGTGGCGCAAAATTGCTGACGCTGGAAGCCATGAAGATGCAGTCGAACATCTACGCCCCCATTTCGGGCCGCGTCACCAAGCTGCTCGTCGCGCCCGGCCAGCACGTCGAAGCCAAAGATCTACTGGTAATGATCGTTCCGTGAGCACGCCGGATCTCCACAAGCACGAAGAGTTTCGCTCGCGCTTCCTCCGCAACCAGCGCGACCTCATCGTCTATCTTCCGCCCGGCTATCACCAGCAGCCGCAGCGCTGCTTCCCTGTTCTCTATCTGCACGATGGCCAAAACTTATTCGACGGTGCCACGTCGTTCGTTCCAGGCATGGATTGGCACGTCGGCCACACCGCCGACGATTTCATTCTCACCGGCGCCGTGCAGCCGCTCATCATCGTCGGGATTTACAACGTCGGAAAAGTGCGCATCCACGAATACACGCCTACCAAAGCGCCGCGCCTCGGCGGCGGCCGCGCCGACCGTTACGCAAAATTTCTCGTGCAAGAGGTCATGCCGTTCATTCAGCGGGAGTACCGCGCGCTCTCCGACGCGCGCGTCACCGGAATGGGCGGGTCATCGCTGGGCGGCTTGGTGTCACTGTATCTCGGCCTCAAGCATCCGCACGTCTTTGGCCGGCTGGCAGCTCTCTCTCCATCGGTGTGGTGGAATCAGCGCGTCATTCATCGTTTAGCTGCGGCCACTCCCGTCGAGCCGCGCCCGCGCATCTGGCTCGACATCGGCACGCAAGAAGGCCCGCGCATCGTTCACGATGTCGAAGAATTTCGCGACGTCCTCCTGCAAAAAGGGTGGCGGCTCGGCAAGGACCTTCATTACCAGCGCGTCGAAGGCGCCCAGCACAACGAAGCGGCCTGGGCCCGGCGCGTCGGTCCATTTTTGCAATTCTTGTATCCCGCGGCGGAGTCCACAGTATAATCCGCGGTATTTTCGTGCTCACGGATTCGGCGGCATGACCGGCACTCGCCCGCTCACCATTCTCTGCGTAAGCTCCTACGAAAAGGGTCAGGAGTTCCTGCGCACCTGCAAAGCCATGGGCTGCCGCGTGCTCCTCCTCACCGTCGAAAAACTCCGCGACGCCGCCTGGCCGCGCGAATCTCTCGACGATCTTTTCCTCATGCCAGAGGAAATTGCTCAGCAGCACCTGCTCTACACGGTCAGCTACATGGCCCGCTCTCAGCCCATCGATCGCATCGTCGCCCTCGACGAATTTGATATGGAGAATGTTTCCGCGCTGCGCGAGCACCTGCGCATCCCCGGCATGGGTCTCACCACCGTCCGCTACTTCCGCGACAAGCTGGCCATGCGCGCTCGCGCGAAAGAAGCCGGCATCCTCGTCCCCGAATTTGTTCACATTCTCAACTACGACGCGATTCGTGAATTCATGGCGCGTGTTCCGGCTCCCTGGCTGCTCAAGCCCCGCTCCCAAGCTTCCGGCATCGGCATGAAGAAAATTCACAAGCCCGACGATCTGTGGCCCTGGCTCGATCGACTAGGCGACCAGCAATCCTTCTATCTTCTCGAGCAATTCGTACCTGGCACCGTCTATCATGTGGACAGCGTCGTTTCCGAGCGCGAAGTGCTCTTCGCCGAACCCCATGCCTACGGAGCCCCGCCGCTGGACGTATCGCATCAAGGCGGCGTCTTCACCACGCGCACCCTGCCACGCGAAGCCGCAGAAACCAAAAACCTCCTCGAAGTAAACCGCCAAGTCATCGAAGGCCTTGGCCATCTCCGTGGAGTTACGCATGCCGAGTTTCTAAAATCGCACTGTGACGGCAAATTCTACTTCATCGAAATCGCCGCCCGCGTCGGCGGTGCGTACATATCTGACGTGGTTGAGGCCGCCACCAACATCAATCTTTGGCGCGAATGGGCGCGGCTCGAAGTCGGAGCAGGAAAGCAGCCTTACCGACTTCCCGCCACGCGACGAGACTACGCCGGCGTGATTGTCTCCCTCGCCCGTCAGGAGCTGCCCGACACTTCTGCCTACAGCGATCCCGAAATCGTCTACCGCGTCTCGAAATATCATCACGCCGGCTTCGTCCTCAAATCCTCGGACCCCGAGCGAGTCCAGCAGCTCCTCGATTCTTACTCCGCGCGCTTCGTGCAAGACTTCCTTGCGACGCAGCCCGTCCCCGAAAAGCCCACTGCCTAGCTCGCACAAAATGCATCACGGAACAACAAGTACAGGGTGTATGCTGTCCGCCCTGGCCTAGTAACTCTCTGGAACAGCTCTTGCACGCGATATTTGCCGCGCTCCGTCCCGAGGTCTAGAGTTTGCTCTACCCCGGCCGGAAATCTGCGTGGGGTGCTGCTGTCCCTTTGGGGAGGTCCGATGTGGGGGAATAAGAAACCGGAAACGCCGCAAGCCGCTCCAGGGCCGCAGGCCGCGCAACCGGAGCAAAAAATTTCACAAT